>Ga0272443_10007102_pt1 | contig 10829 bp, 11 predicted proteins | sample SSMAcet12_FD_193581 | JGI IMG/M metagenome (GOLD analysis project Ga0272443, IMG submission 193581) | Marine sediment archaeal communities from Little Sippewissett salt marsh, Falmouth, MA, United States - SSM-Acet-12 | ecosystem: Environmental > Aquatic > Marine > Wetlands > Sediment ... | reverse complement strand
TTCGGGATTGCCTGAGCGTGTGCCGATGACGAAAATATCCCCGCAACAACCAGGAGTACAATGGTGATAGTAATTAACTTTTTCATATCCTATTGAAATTCGTTAAATCCTATTTTGGCGGCATCCTGCCGCCGGCTATTCAGTTGTCTTACGCGGCCTGCGTCTTACTCTTGCTTCCGGGTAAAATCGCGGCCTTGAATTTAGTAAGCCCCAGAGTATCGAGCCTTCCTCTGGCCGAATCCAGAACCCCTTTGAATCCTGCCGGCGTCCTGCCGGGATTGGATTCCTGCAATATTTTTCCGGTTTCTTCCGGGCTCAGTTCGGCCAGCACCGAAATGGAATTATCGGCGATTCCGACCAGAACCGCTTTATCGGTGTAGCGGACCAGCGCCACCGATTTTTTTGGCCCGATCGCGGAGCTTTCCAGAACCTCGATCAACCTTCCCCCGCTTCGGCTCCCCTGGCCCATCATTTTTTTCAGGACAAACAGAAACCCGTAAATGGCGGCAACGACCAATAACAGCGCCCCGACCAGTTTCAACATCGGCCATAAGAGCGAATCCCCGCCGCCTTTCCCGAAAGCGGGGGTGGTCATGTTCTCAGAAGGCACCTGTGCCGATGCGTCGGAATGGCTAACCGGCTTACCGTCAAGAAATGGTGTGTATTCCGTGGCGCCCGCCGTCCCGAATTTGGCCAAGACAAATGCCGCTGAAACTATCAGCAGAATTATAATCTTGAATGTCAGTCCTTTGCGTTTCATTCCAGATTCTTTATCCTCTCTTCGGCCGAAATCAACTCGGTGATACGGAGCCCGAAATTCTCTTCCACCACGACCACCTCGCCCCTGGCAACCGTTTTCTGATTCACCAGCAGATCGACCGGTTCTCCGACCAGCTTGTCGAGTTCCACGACGCTTCCGGGACTGAGTGCGAGAATGTCGGAAATATTCATACGGGTCCGCCCGAGCTCGATCGAAACCGGCAAATCGACATCCATCAGAAGATCGATATTGCGCGGTCTTCCCTGCCCTGCCGCAGCCGGAGATAACTGCTGAAATTCAGCCTTGTTTACCGGGGTTTGAGGCTGAGGAGAGGAATGATGACTGTCATAAGAATCGTAATCCTTTCCCTCATTATCCTGCGGGATATCGGCGCTGTCAAGAAGCCCGCCGGTACCGCTGTTCTGGACCTCCGATGCTTCCAGCATGGCGGCGTCAAGGTCCTCCTGCGACAGGAGGCCATTCGAATCGGATACCCCGCTTTCTTCGGGCACATCATCCATCGACATCAGCATCGCCTTTTCTTCATCGGTCATTGCAGATAATTCATCGTCGGAAAATTCCGGTTTTTCCCCTTCACCGTCGTCGGGAGAACCATCCCCGGAGACATCGGCCTCAGGACTCTGTTCCGGAACCGGGTCAACCCCTTCGGATATATCAGGCATTTCGTCAACTTCTGCTTCTTCCGGCGCGTCAGCGGAAACCTGTTCGGCATCGGGAGAATCAGCCTGTCCGTCGGCGGCTGCCTTCGCTTCCTGCGATGAATCGTCCTGGGCCTGATCTTCTTCAGGAATCTGAACTTTTTCTTCATCAGCCATTTAATAATTCTCCTTTCTGATTATCGGATTGATCCCGGTAATCTGACAGGCTCTTCGTCTTCCAAATAGACCCGGACGGCAAAAATATTTATTCTTGCCGCCGACCAGTAATTCGGCCGGGGCCGTTATTTTTCGCTCGGTCGTAATGACATCTCCAATCTTAAGTCCAAGAAAATCCCTCATTTTCAGCGTGGTCGAAGCCAGCCGCAGAGCCACTTCGACATCGACCTTATCAAGATTTTCCTTGTTCTTGCCCCGGCTTCCGGAACCGTCCGCCTTCTTGGTGGAATCGATCCAGTTCTGGGCCGAGAGTTTACCGAGAATCGTCTCCAGCGTGACATAAGGGTAACAAATGGTCATCAGGCCGGTGGTGTTGAAAAGCTTCAACTGCAAAGAGACCACAATGACCGTTTCCCCTGCCGGAATGATCCGGATAAACTGCGGATTCGTTTCGAGCGATTTCTGTTCGATTTTGATCTTTACAATATTCGCCCAGGATTTTTCCAGGTCGGTATATATCTTGGACGCGATCCGGCCCATAACCGATTTCTCGATCCCGGTCAGTTCCCGTTCGATCTCGAGAATCTTGTTGCCCCCGCCAAACATGCGGTCGATGAAGGCAAATGTCAGGGTCGGGTTGAAATCGACAATGCAGAGACCCTCCAGCGGCTGAACCGAAATGGTATACGAACATGATGGCGACACCAGCGACATGATATACTCGGAATAGTTGATCTGGTCGACCGAAATCAGGTCGACGTCAACCATTGTTCGAAGCATCGCCGAGAGGGTCGAACCGATCTGGGCGGCGAAGTTATCATGCATATTTTCCAGGGTTCGGACCTGGTCCTTCGAGACGCGGTTGGGATGCTTGAAATCGTAGGTCGCAACCACCTTCGACTCGTCGGTCGTACTTGCCGGCGCGGAATCGGACTCCTGATCACTCGACGACACGGTCGTCAAGAGAGCATCAATTTCGTCCTGTGAGAGGATCTTTGCCACGTGTCAAAACTCCTATTGCAATACAAAATTGGTGAAGTATACACCGTACAGATCTTTTGAATCCAGCAATTGCTCCACCCGTTTCTTTATCTGGTAACGCGTGATTTCCTTTTCCTTGGCGTCGGATAACTGCTCCAGGGTTTTCGAACCCAGGATAGTTATCAGGGCGTCGCGGATCATCGGGCGCCGGCTTTCGAAATGCTTCACGGCGCCCTCGGATGAAATCTCGAATCCTATCGAGCAGGAGAGGAACCTGGTTCCCCCGGTCCCGGAAGGATTCACGATGATATCGTCAACCATAACCATTTCGGTTTTGGCCGGATCGGCATGCGAGGCCTCTTTTTTATCGGGTTCGGAAACTTCCGCTTCCGATGAATCGCCCGATTTGCCGAGGAACTTGGTTCCACCAAAATAACCGAGAGTAATCATGACCACCGAGATGATTACATAAATCAGCGGTCCGCCCTTCTTGCTCGGCTTGGCAACCGGAGCGGCTTCCGTCGCCGTGGTGGCTTCAAGATCCGGTTCTTGTCCTTTTTTAGGCATTTATCAACTCCTCTTTATTCTTTCTCTTTGTTCTTATCGGCAAAATCCAGTCCGCAGGAAAGCCGCTTGAAATCGGCGACTTTCCTGATAATCTGGTCCGGACTCTCCTTTACCATTATCTTTTTGCCGTCCACCAGGCTGATAATGGTATCGGGGCTCGACTCGATAAACTCGATCAACTCCGAGTTAATCACGATTTCGCTGTTATTTAAGCGTGTCACTTTAATCACGGTTTAACTCATTATCTCTTTAAGTTTACCAGTTCGTCGAGCATCGAATCCGAGGTGGTGATAATCCTGGCGTTGGCCTGGAAACCTCTCTGGGCCGTTATCATCGAGGTAAATTCCTGCGAGATATCGACCGTGGATGCTTCCAGGGCTCCCGATGAAATCGAGCCGGCGATTGTTTCTCCGGCCACACCCACCCGGGACTCACCCGAGTTCGCGGTCGAGCGCCAGAGTGAATCGCCCGACTTATCGAGACCGGCGACGTTGTTGAAGTCCGCCACCGCGATCTGCGCCAACACCCGGCTGACACCATTGGTGAAAATGCCGTAGATATTACCGCTCTGGTCGATCGAGATTTTATCCAGCACACCGACTCCATAACCGTCCTGCGACATGATCGAAGCGGAATTGGTTCCGGCGAAACCGGTTAATCCATCGGTCAAACCGATCGATCCCGGATTGATATCCACCGTCGCAAGTCCGGCGCCGGTATTCGGATTGAAAGTCAGTCCCGAGGCCCCGCCGTTATACGTGAACGATAACAGCGAGCCGTCGGTATCGAAACGAACTACCCCGCTGCCGCCGGAGGTAATGGTCTCATTACCGTTAAACGACGCGGTCCAGTTCCATTCATTCTGATTATGAGACTTCGTAAAGGAAACCGTCATGGCATGCGTTCCGCCCTGCGAATCGTACACCGTAATGGAAGTACTGTGAATGGTATCTTCGGTTTCAATCACGGCCGTCCCGGGCAATAAACCGGTGTCGGGGGTACGGATCGTAACACCACCGCCGCCCAGCCCGGTAACGCCTTTCGCAAGACCGTCATTCGGGTCGACATAGACGCCAAGGGAAACCGGAGGCTGCTGCACCCCGCCATTCGGCTGGAAAACATCGCTCACCGCGAAAGTGTGATCGCTTCCATTATCCCCGAGCAGGGTCGCGCCGTCGGCCACGCCGAAAACAACCCCGACAATATTATTGATATCGGCGTCGGTTCCGTTGTTGACCGCCAGGGGCGATGCCTGTCCGAAAACTTCTGATAGAATATCCGGTCCGCCGTTATCGGTCAATGTAATCGAATAGGCCGAACCGGTGTTATCACGGGTTACCTGGACTTCACCGCCGGGAGTGAGCGAAGCGGTCACACCCGGAATGGCGCTGATAGTAGTAATCAAATCACCGATTGTCGGTGTCGCAAACCCGGATAAATCGATCGGGCTCGCGACCCCGCCGTCAACCGAAATCTGAAGTCCGGTGGTATCGATCGCAGCATTGATCGATGCCAGGGTCGTCGCCAGGGTCAACGGTGCCCCGGTGGTATTGGTCCCGGTAAAGGTCGATGCCGTCGCCGGGTTGGTTTGCGGAACTCCATTGCCATCCAGCGTAACCTGTGACGCATTGGTTTCGAAGTTAAAATCGGTTCCGGCGCCGGCCACGGTTCTGCGAATCTGGACTTCACGTCCAACAATCACCGTTCCGGCCAGGATATCGACCAGTTCCGCTTCGAGATCGTCTATTTCATTAATGGCCGCAACCAGGTCGCCCACCGTTGAGTTAACCGTCAGACCGGTAATAACATCGGAACGGGCCCCGTTATCGCGGGAAATAGTGAACCCGGAAGCATCGGTAACGCCGAGTGAAGAAAGTGTCATGTTGGCCGACAGAATCGCGCCCGGGTTTCCGGTGCCGTCGTCGGCGATATTGGTTCCCTGGAAAGTCGAGCGCGTTGCCTGCGTCCCGGTGATGCTCAAAGTATGCACCCCACCGGCACCATTGGCAGCCTCACCGTTGACGATACTGATATTGCTCGTCCCCGATGAAGTCAAAGTCGCTTCGGAGTCCGTCGCGGTAGCGTCAAGGTTATTCGCCAACGTGATTTCCGTGGTTGCCCGAGCCGGATCCTGCTGTCCGAACGGGACCGTGATGTTTCCGATCGGGCGGGCGACTTCGATCTGCCCGGTATTATCGGCCATCCGGCCCTGGACATAAAGACCGCTCGAAGGATCCACCAGGTTGGAATCCGCGTCAAAATTAAAGGCCCCGTTCCGGGTGTAGAAAACCCCGGTATTATTTCTCAGAACAAAAAATCCCGAACCCTGGATAGCCAGGTCGGTGACCTGTCCGGTCGATTCCAGTCCGCCCTGCTGGAACAGGTTATCGATCGTCGAAACCTGCATGCCCAGACCGAGCTGAACCGGGTTAGTGCCGCCCGAAAACTCGGTGGGGCGACCGGCACCTTTAAAGTCCTGCACCAGCGCTTCACTGAAAGTGACGCGCGAAGTTTTGTAACCAATGGTATTTACATTCGCGATGTTATTACCTATGACGTTCATCCTGGTTTGATGATTGCGCAGGCCTGAAACTCCGGCAAACAATGATGCCATCATATCAGTACTTCCTCCTCAATTACGGGAGAAGCCTCCCCGTCTCTAAACGGGGTCCAGCTGTTTTCCCTGTATTCATTCATGTTATCTTCATTCCTGTCGTTATAATATCACCGCCGAGTCGATCGAGGTGAAAACCCCTTCACGCAGGTTTTCGCGGCTGAAGGCCGAAATAACCGTACGATTCTGGACCGACACAACGTATGCGGCGTTATCATCGAGAATCAGCGCTTCACGTGAACCCTTGCCGGCCGCCTTGTCGACCGCACCGGCCAACTGCTCCAGCTTCTCGGGAGACATATCGATCCCCCGCGAATGTATCCGGGCGCTGGCATGCTTCGAGAAACTGAGATTCTGAGGCTTGCTCAACTCTTCGGTGATGGCGCTTTTAAAGGCATTCCCGTCCGGTTTCTGGGTCTTCTGCTGCGGCTGAGCCTTCCCCCTGTTGGCTATTTCAAGCAGATTGACATTGCTGTTGTACTGGTCCACGCGCATTATTAGCCCTCCTGCTCGCTTGCTTCGTTTTCAGGGTTGTATTCCGCGATCTGGCGAATATCGGCCAGCGGGATTTCGACGCCGTTGACCTGAAGAAACGCCGAGCCGTCCTTGTAACTGACCGAGGTGACCTTCCCCTTCAGGAGAGTCGACGGATTATAGGATTTACCCTCGGCATCGGTCGCCGTCACCTGTATCTGATAGTACCCTTCATCGACCCGGTTACCGCGATTGTCACGGCCGTCCCAGCCGAATGTCTGGGTTCCCGCACCGAGATCCTCGGCCTTAATGGTCCGAACCTTGGCGCCATTCGCGTCGAGGATATTGATCTCGATACTTTCGGAAAAGCGGTCGGTGATAAAACTGATTCCCGGCTCGTTGATATCATCGAGATATACCCCTGCGTACGAGGCCGAAACCTCCCGCCCGATCAGCGACGTCGCCATGGTATTGTTAATGGTCTGCATCTGGAGATAGTCCCATTCCAGCGATTCCCCGAGCGACTCGTTGATGTTGTTCATCTGCTCGAGCGATGAAAACTGCGCCAGCTGCGCGATAAAATCTTCGTCTTCGAGCGGGTTTAACGGATCCTGGTTGGTCAGCTTCGTGATCAGAAGCGACAGGAAATCGTCCTTCCCCAGCGATTTCTGGGTCGCCGCTGTCAGCGGGTTCCCGTTTCTATCGGTTGCGACGGGCGAGATGAGTCCCATACGTTACTCCCTAAGCAAAACAGTTTACTCCGCCGGCGCCAATGTACTGCCGTACCCGGTTGGTAATGCCGGACGAATGGTCGATTGCACCATACTGCCGATATCCCTTGTGAGCACGACCCGATCCCCGGGCGAAGCCGGCCGCATTGCGGTCACCGGTATCTTCGCCGACCTGGGAGTGGCCGACCGAGATTTGGAAAAATTCAACTTTGATCCCCTGGCGCCCGAGCTGATCCACAAGCTGGTTCAGATTAGCTTCCACGGCAGTCTTGGCCGCGGCGGTGTCGACCACCAGCCGGGCGCTGAGATTATCGTGAAACGAACTCAGGGTCATCCGGATCGGGCCGAGATTCTCCGGCTCCATCTTGATCATAACCGTCCGGTTGTTCAGCGATTTGCCGTCGTTAAGCTCCTGCGGAACTATAAACCGCGCCGCCGGAACCTCGACTTTCGCCGTTTCCAGCCCACCTGCCGATGCCTGGCTATTATTCGCCGCCGCAAAATCGGCGTCGAGCCTGGCCTGCGCGGCAGTCGGCTGGGCACCGGTCCTGATCTCGACCGGTTTCGATTCGAAAAGCGCCTTGAACTGCTCTTTCCCGCCGGAAAGATCTTTCTCCGTGCCGGAGGCCAGCTCTTTCAGATTGACCTGTTGCGCGTTCTGACGATTCAAATCGAACGGTTGACCGTCCCCCTTGGCGGGGTCCCCGGTCTGCTTCAAAAACTCTCCCGGTTTTACATCGAGCGCGACTTTAACCGGTCCGGAGTTTTCTTCTTTCTGAGGCTTCACATTCGCAGTGACATCGAATTCCTTCAAATTCACCGCCCCTTTGAGAGCCTCAATAATCCTCTGGCTTTCGGGGTTAACATCTTTGCCGAGCGGCTCCAGTCCCTTCTCCACCGTCACTATCGGTTCCAAACCGGCGTTCTGTTTGTACGCGGTGAAATCGGGATCCGGATTCATCTCCTGCATTCCGGCTGTGGCCTTGACATCTGAATTGACAGGCGTCATCACCAGAAGCGGCTTGACAGGATTCTCCGGCTGGACCACTCTGACATCGGCATTCTTCCCCAAAACCAGTGCGGCATCCTCAAGATCGGGATTATCGGCGGCATCCTCGATAGTCACCGCAGTAATCTCCGGCGTTTCCGCGAACGCTGTTGGAAGCGTCACGTCTTTACCCGGATTGCCCCCCTGAGGATTCTCTGGGTTGGTCTCCTGCATCACGGCCGGAGCTCCTTCGGCAACAAGCTCCGGAAGCACGAATTCGGGGATTGTCCCCGGTCCTTCCGCGAGACTTTCGGGATTGCTCGCAAAGAGATTCGTCAGAACCTCCTCGGCGTTCTTTTCGCTCATCCCCATTCCGAGGATTTCGGAAAAGACCATTCCCTCAAGGTTGCCATTGAGCACGGCCTTATCTCCGCCGAAAATCTGCAGGCCCTTCATTTCGGCGGGATTTTGCAGTCCCAACATGTCAAGAATTGGGTTCATTAATTAATCCAGTACCGTTATCATTTTGGTTGATATTCGTGCCGCACGTTTCGGGGGCATGATCCCCAGAATCTTCGCGGCGTTAACGGATTTCATCTTCGGCAGTATCGACAGGATCACCTTATCGTCGAGATTCTCGAACAGCTTCGCGACATCATCCGGCCGCATGCTGTCATAAAGACGGGCCAGTTTCGTGACGCGGGCCGATTCGGCCTGCTCGATCCGGGCCAGGGCACGGTCGATCTGCTTCTTGTATGCGTCAAGTTGTTGTTGTTCCTTTTCCAATTGTCCGCGGAGAGTCTCGATACGCTTCTGCTCCTTCTCGAGATCCGCCAGTTCCTGGTCGAGCCAGTTGAGAGTATCGACCGAATCTTGGACAGTGATTCCGGCCGAAGTCAAACGGGATTCTTTTTCATTGCGGGCTCTTTGTTCGGCCAGTTCCGGATTCTCTTTGACTTCCTGTTCATGGATATAATTGAGAAATCCGAGCTCCGCCATGACTTCGGAAGTATCGAAAGCGGCCTGCTTCTGCTGTTTCATCAGGCGGTACTCCGCCTCCATCTGGGCCATGGTTTCATTGAAATCGGCCTTCTGCTTGCGCGCTTCGAATTCGCTCTTCCCTTCGGCAATTTCCTCTTCCGCTATCTCTTCAAGCTCGTCCAGCCAGTTGACCGAATCGGAAACTCCGCCTTTATCTTTCGCGACGGTTTCGGCCGGCTCTTTTTCGGCTTCGGAAGATTCATGACCGGTTCCGGAGAAGAAGTTCGCGGCGGCAAATGCCAGGAACAGCGAGGCCAGTCCGACCACCGCAGGAATCAGATACTTCTTGTATCCAGCATTTTGAGCCGGTTCCTGCGGCTTGTCTTCATCCTCGAGATCGCTGTCATCGAGCCCGATAACTTCCGGGACGCTGTCTTCTCTCAGTTCTTCGGTATCACTCATAGTTCACTCATATTTCACCATTAAATGGTATTTTCCCGTGAATACTTTAATCAAGGACCGTGCCGGACTTGTCGGCTTATCTATAACAGATTGAATGGTTAGAACTTACGCCGACCTCTGAAATTCTAATGCGACGAAACAAATGACATTTGGGGAAAGCTTTTCCGGGGTGATGGGGAAAGAAATACGCGGAGGATATATAGAGTGCTAATTTGAAAAGCCTGTTGTTTTGTATTTGAAAATCGGCACTGGATTCGGGTCAAATGCGAAAATTCGGTCGGTGTCTGATTTCTGATTTCCCGAATTCCAGATTTCCAATGCGTTCTAAAAACCCACTAACATTTTAAAACTATATGCGCCTTAAGACCAAACGCTGAAAGCCAGCATAAAACCGAGGAGGAAAAATGAGAAAGATCACGAAAATTATTATCAGCCAGGTACTACTTCTGGCGCTGTTCGTCGCCACCGCATCTGCCGATTCTGATAAAGCCAGCGGGGTTAAGATCGGAATGAATATTGCCAATATTGTCGGCAGGGATGCCGAAGGGGTTGAATCCATGCCCTCGTTTGAGTTTGGCGCATTTCACATTACGGGACTCAATGAGTTCTTAGAAATCCAAACCGAGCTTCTGTATTCCCAAAAAGGGGCAATGATCAAAAGCCAGGTTATTGAGGAAGGCATTCCAGTTGGAATTGAGGAGAAATTTAAATTAAACTACCTGGAGTTTCCGGTTTTAATCAAATTTAAAGTCCCGGGGGAGAGTTCTATTACCCCGGGAATATATACCGGCATGGCCGTGGGAGTGACCATTTCATCCAAATATCAGGTTACCGCGACTGCAAGTGCTAACGGGCAATCGGCAAGTGTTACGGCCGAACAGGATCTGGAGGATGTGAATCCAATTGATATCGGACTTGTATTTGGCGGCAGCATGAGCCTTAAATTGGGTTCAAACCTTTTAATTTTGGATGCCCGTTATACAAAGGGGCTCAGCCAGATAGACAACTCCTATTCAGGTTCGGACAGCAAAAATTCAGTCTTTTCTATCTCAGCCGGATTTGCCTTTCCCATTGGACGATGATGCATAATATAGCAATCCCATTATTAACCTTAATCGGGGGTCTGGATCTTATTATATTTCCAGACTCCTGCCTTACATTAGCCGACAATTAAGAGGCAGTCAAAGAGCCAATCCATGCCCGCTTTCGCAAGCTAACGAATATTAAACTCTGGGTGCCCGCCAGCCTTCCGAAAATAACGAGCAAAGGCTCTATACTCAAGAAATGCAACAACACCCATTGTCGTATAATCTATAGCAGTCGGATTTAAGGTATTACATTCAAGTGACATCTTTGCAACATACAATTTCTTTTTCCAATTCGAGTAATCACCATACTTTCCAAATATCCTTCGCGCCCCGCTATGCCCTCTCAT
>Ga0272443_10007099_pt1 | contig 10831 bp, 8 predicted proteins | sample SSMAcet12_FD_193581 | JGI IMG/M metagenome (GOLD analysis project Ga0272443, IMG submission 193581) | Marine sediment archaeal communities from Little Sippewissett salt marsh, Falmouth, MA, United States - SSM-Acet-12 | ecosystem: Environmental > Aquatic > Marine > Wetlands > Sediment ... | reverse complement strand
GACGCCCAGTTCATGGACACCGTCAAAGCCTCCGGCGAGGACAACAACGCCAAGATCATCGCCCAGGTTTTCGTCAATCAGGGCGTTCCGGCACACTACGCCGACCCGAAAGAGGCCGGAATGCTCCTCAGCGATGATTTCGGCAATGCCCAGGTCCTGCCCGAATCCTTCGACAATCTCGCCTCCCTGCGCGACGCGAAGGACATCGTCGTCTTTCCGGGTTTCTTCGGCTACACGAAGCAGGGAGAGGTGGCCACCTTCCCGCGCGGCGGTTCCGACATCACCGGCGCCATTCTGGCCGCCGCGGTCAAAGCCGATGCCTATGAGAACTTCACCGACGTCGATTCCGTCTTTGCCATGGATCCGCGCATCCTCGGGACCGCCCCCGCCATCAAGCTGTTGACCTATCGCGAGATGCGGGAACTGTCCTACGCCGGTTTCGGGGTCTTCCACGATGAAGCCATCGTCCCGGCCGTGCAAGCCAAAGTCCCAATCTGCATTAAGAACACCAATCGCCCCGCCGCGCCGGGGACGATGATTGTGGCCGAGCGCAAATACGAGCACGGCGAGGTCACCGGCATCGCCAGCGCCGACGGCTTCAGCGCCATCTACTTGAGCAAATACATGATGAACCGCGAGGTCGGATTCGGACGTCGGCTCCTTCAGATTCTGGAGGAAGAGAACCTGTCGTTCGAACACGCCCCTTCCGGCATCGACAACATGTCCGTTATCCTGCGCAGCGCGCCTTTTACCCAGGAAAAGGAGCGACAGGTGCTGGATCGGATTCAGACCGAGTTAACTGCTGACGACGTGACCATCGAGCACGGCCTGTCCCTGATCATGATCGTAGGCGAAGGGATGCGCTACGCGGTGGGCCTGGCCGCCAGAGCCTGCGCGGCCCTGGCCGACGCAGGTGTCAACATCGAGTTGATCAACCAGGGCTCGTCCGAGATCAGCATCATGTTCGGCGTCAAGGAGGTCGATCGCAAGCATGCGGTACAGGCTCTGGGCCACGCACTACTGAGAATAAACGCGGCATCGTGATCGCGCCGCGGAGACAGCCTTCGGCGCGAGAGACGGCCATGTCAGGAAGGGAACACGGAAACGGGGAGATTCGCAGCATCAGCAGCGCGGATGGTTTCTGCGTCATCCACCTGCGGAAGTATATGATGAACCGGGAGGTCGGTTTCGGTCGTCGCCTGTTCCAGATCCTGGAGGAAGAGCGTCTGTCTTTCGAACATGCGCCGTCGGGAATCGACAACATATCGCTGATCTTGGCCGGCCGGCGGTTGCCATCCGAACGCGAGACTCGCATTTTGGACCGCATTCGAACCGAACTCGGAACGGACGACGTCGCCATCGAACACGGTCTATCGCTGATCACGGTTGTTGGAGAACACATGCGGCGTGTTGCCGGTTTGGCCGCCAAGGCTTGCACGGCCCTGGCCGATGCTGGCGTCAACATTGAGTTCATCGACCAAGGGTCCTGCGGCGTCAGCTTCATGTTCGGGGTCAGGGAGCCCGACCGACAGCGTGCGGTACAGGCGCTTCGCCGTGCACTGCTCCCGGCGGATGCAAACCCGTGCGACGCCACGCCCCCGTGTCCTGACGGCTCTGCCGGTGAGGCTGATCGCTGAGCTCGACTGGCGCCGGTGCCGACCGCGCGAATGAGGCCGGGACACGCGCTCGGGGTTGGTCACGGGATCGTCAGAGATCGTATTCTTTGATCTTGCGGTAGAGCGTGCGCTCGCCGATCCCGAGAATCTTGGCGGCTTTCTCCCGGTTGCCCTCGGTCTTGGCGAGCGTGTCGATGATCGCCTTCTTCTCCAACTCGTTGAGCGAAACGCCGGCCAGATTCGCCGGGCCGGCACTGCTGCCGGTCAACTGTCGGCGCCGCGAAATATCGGGCGGGATATCCGCCACGTCGAGTTCATCTCGGTCGCACATGACAACCATTGTCCGCACGGCGTTCTTGAGTTGTCGGATATTGCCGGGCCACTCGTAAGCAGTGAGGATTTGCATCGCCGCCTCCGTGACGCCGTGTACCTGGGAGCCCGTCTCTTCCGCAGCGGCCCGGACGAAATGCTCGACCAGCAGAGGAATATCATCGGGACGCTCGCGCAGCGCCGGCAGGGACACATTGACGCCCTTGATACGGAAATAGAGATCCTCGCGAAACTTGGCTTCCTCAATCAACTGGTTCAGGCTGTGATTGGTCGCACTGATGATGCGCACGTCCACCGCCGTGGGCTTGTTCGAGCCCACGGGAATGACCATGCCGTCTTCGATCACCCGCAGGAGCTTCGCCTGCATGTTCAGCGGCATATCGCCAATCTCATCGAGAAAGAGCGTCCCCTGATCGGCAATCTCGAACAGCCCCTTCCGATCGGCGTTGGCGCCCGTGAAGGCGCCCTTGACGTGCCCGAACAATTCGCTCTCCAGCAAAGTCTCGGTCAAGCCGGCGCAGTTGACCGGTCGAAACGGCTTATTGCGGCGCAGCGAGTTGTCGTGAATGGCTCGGGCCAGCAGTTCCTTGCCTGTTCCCGAGGGGCCTTCAATCAGCACCGAGATGCTCGTCGGCGCTACCCGACGGACAATCTCGAAAATGCCCTGCATCGCCGAACTCTCGCCGGCAATCCCCTCGAAGACAAAGTCGTCCTGCCTCCTATCCGCCTCAACGCGGCGGGCATGGGCGGTCGCCGCCTTTCGGCTGGCCTGATCGACGAGCGTCCGAAGTTGATCGATGTCCAGCGGCTTGACCAGATAGTCGAAGGCGCCCTGACGAATCGCGTCCTTGCAGTTGTCGATGCTGCCGTAGGCGGTGATCAGGATCACCTCGGTCGAGTCGTTCTGGCGGCGCGTCTCGCGCAAGACGGCCAGGCCGTCCGCCTTGCCCTCCAGTTTCAGATCCGTCACCACCACGTCGACCCGTCGGCTGCGCACCATTTCGATGGCGTCTTCCCCCGTGTAGACGGCCAGCGCCTTGACGGGCAACTTACCCAGGGCTTCCACGACCCCGTCGGCATGGTCCCGCTCGTCGTCGACAACCAGAACCACCGGTTTCTGCTGCGTCATTGCCTTACCTCTTCTGTATTCGCATCCGTATCCGCCAAGGGCAGCTCAATGGTGAACGATGTCCCCTTGTCCAATTCGCTATGCACGGCTACGGCCCCGTGGTGCGCCTCAACGATCTTCTTCGCGGTCGCCAAGCCCAGTCCCGTGCCCCCAGAGCGTGAAGAATTGTACGGTCGGAAGATCGTCGGCAGTTTCTCCGGCGCGATGCCGCTGCCCGTATCGCTGATCTCCACAATGCCGCACGCACCGCGCCGTTTCGTGCGAACCATCAGTTCGCCCCCCTGCCCCATGGCCTGTTGGGCGTTGATAAATAGGTTGAGCAAGACCTGTTTCAAGGCCCCGGCATCGACGCGTGCCATCAGCGGCTTGGTCGCCAGGCTGTGTCGCAACGTCACCGCGTGACTGTAAGCCTGCGGACCATAGAAATCGATCATGTCGCCCACCAGTTCGTTGAGATCCACGGTCGCCAGCTCCAGCTCTGCCTGCCGCACGTACCGCAGAAATCCCTCCACCACCTGATCGAGTCGGTCTGTTTCCTTCTGAATCACGGTGATCTTGCGCAATGCACGCGTCAAGGCTTCGCCGCGCCGATCCAACACGCCCCCCGCAGCCGCCGCCGGGGCGATTTCCTCCAGCGCTTCTCTCGTCAGCTTCAGATTGACCTTGATCGTCGACAGCGGGTTCTTGATCTCGTGCGCCAATTCGCCGGTCAATCGCGTCAGTTCCCGGTCCGCATCGGAGCGCTGATGGCGCACCACGCGTCTCTGGCGGTTCATCTTGCGAAGCAGAAACACCGCCACGGGCGCCACCACCAGAAGGGTGAAAATGACTCCGCTTAGAAACGGTTTCACGCGTCTGTCACTCCGCTACCATCCAGCCACACCCCTAAACGGAAAGCCGAAACGTCAGGAGTCCCGGCCCCACGTCACGCCGGCGTCGGGGCTCCTGAGTTTCGGCTTTACACAACACACACAAGGTTTGACAGGCCTCGTACCGGTGGCCGACTATTTCTTGCCCTCGGGCCTCGGCCGTCTCTCCTCTTTGATGCCGAGTTCCGACATGGCGGCCCGCCGCGACAGCTTCAACCGGCCCTGCTCATCGATCGAGATGAGCTTGACCGGGATGATATCGCCCATCTTGCACACGTCTTCGACCTGCTTGACATAGCCCTCGCTCAGCTCACTGATGTGGCACAGGCCTTCCACGCCTGGCGCGATCTCGACGAAGACGCCGAAATCCTTGATCGAAACGACCTTCGATTCCTTGTAGAGCCGTCCCACTTCCGGCGGCTGCGTCATCGCTTCAATCATCGCCTTGGCTTCGAGATGTCCGGTGCCCCCCACACAACTGATGTAGACGGTGCCGTCCTCTTCGATCTCGATGGTCGTGCCCGTCTGCTCCTGAAGGCTCTTGATCATCTTGCCCCCCGGACCAATGACCTTGCCGATAAACTCGGGGTCGATCTCGATCGTGATCAGCTTCGGGGCGTATTCGCTCAGTTCCTCGCGTGGCGCGCTGAGCGCCTGGTTCATCGTGTCGAGAATCTGTAAGCGGGCCTGCTGGGCCCGGCCCAGCGCCTCGACCATGATGTTATGCGCCAGCCCCTCGGCTTTGATATCGAGCTGAATCGCCGTGATGCCCGTGGTCGTGCCGGCCACTTTGAAGTCCATGTCGCCAAAGTGGTCCTCTTCACCGATGATGTCCGTCAGCAATTCGTAACGTCCGTCCGGACCACTGACCATGCCCACCGAGATCCCGGCCACGGCCCCATTGATGGGCACACCCGCATCCATCAGCGCCAGCGAACCGCCACAGACCGACGCCATCGAACTGGACCCGTTGGACTCGGTGATATCCGAGACCAAACGAACCGTATAAGCAAATTTGTCTTCCGGCGGCCGCACGTTCTCCAGCGCCCGCTCGGCCAACGCCCCGTGACCGATCTCGCGCCGTCCGGGACCGCGAATCGGGCGGACCTCACCCACCGAGAACGGCGGGAAATTATAGTGATAGGTGAAGTTTTGGGAATACTCGTCCAGCAATCCGTCGATGATCTGGGCGTCGCGGATCGTACCCAGTGTAACACTGACCAAGGCCTGCGTCTCACCGCGGGTGAAGAGGGCCGAACCATGTGTCCGGGGCAATAGCCCCACATCGCAGGATATCTGACGCACGTCGCCGTAGCCACGACCGTCGGGACGCTTGCCCTCAAGAATCATCTCCCGAACCACGTCCTGCTCGACCTTCCCGAGAATCCGCTTGACGATCCCCGGATCGGCCGGTTCCTGGCCCGAATCCTCGGCGGGCTTGCAGTAGCGCGTCTTCACTTCATCAAGCAGTTCGTTGACCGCGTTGTTGCGATCCTGCTTGCCCGGGATGTTCTTGAGTTCACGTAGCTTGTCGGTAATCTCGCCCCGGATCGTCTGCTCGAGATTCTCATCGATCGCCGCCAGCGGAATTTCTTTCTCCACTCCGGCCTTCTGCTGGAGTTCCTCGATCATCTCAATGACGATCCTGGCACCCTCGTGCGCCTTGGCAATGGCCTCGGCCACGACCTCTTCCGAGAGTTCCTTGGCCCCGACCTCAAGCATGTTGATGGCCTCTTTGCGGCCACCGACCAGGACGTTGATGTCCGTTTGCTCAAGTTGCTGGTGCGTCGGGTTGATCACGAACTCGCCGTTGACCCGGCCCAGCCGGCAGGTGCCGATCGGCCCCTGGAACGGAATCTTACTGATGCACAGCGCGGCGCTGGCGCCGATCATTGCCGGCACGTCCGGATCGTTCTCACGATCGGCGCTGAGTACGGAAGCCATGATCTGCACTTCCTGGAAATAGCCATCCGGGAAGAGCGGCCGAATGGGCCGATCGATCATCCGGGCGGTCAAAATCTCTTTGGTGGTCGGCCGGCCTTCCCGCTTGATGAAACCGCCCGGGAACTTCCCGGCGGCACTGTGTTTCTCGCGGTAGTCGACACTGAGAGGAAAGAAATCGATATCCTCGAATCGCGGCGGCGCCGTCGTGGCGGCCACCAGAACCACGGTCTCACCGTAGCGAACCAGCACGGCACCATCCGCCTGCCTGGCAATCCGACCGGTCTCGATGGTTAGCGTGCGGCCCCCGATTTCTCTGGAAACAACATGAACGTCTGGCATAAATACCTCACTGGGTTGTGCGTATGTGCGCTACCGCGAAGGAACCCTTCCTTCGGAACGAGCCGGAGGCACCCGTATGTCGGCGATAACCTCAGCCCGCAGGAGCGATACACAGAATTAGATTATTTTCGTAGCCCAAGGCGTCCGATGATCGCCTGGTAGCGCTTGACATCCCTGTCACGGACATATCGCAACAGCGCCGAGCGGTTGCCGACCATTTTGAGCAAACCGCGACGCGAAGAGTGGTCTTTCTTGTGCGTCTTGAGGTGTTCTGTCAGGTCATTGATCCGTTTCGTCAAGATGGCGATTTGCACCTCCGGCGAGCCGGTATCCCCGTCATGCGTCTCGAAGTCACTGACAATCTGGCCTTTTTCTTCTTTCGTCAACATCTTTGCCTGATACCCTTCCTGATTGACCTCTCTAGGCTATCTCTACACGTCCAAATTATGAATCCTTTAAATTAAACGACTTGCGGCAATTTTGGCAAGCTTTTTCCCGTCACCGGCCAAAAAACTCCCGCCTCTGTCGCCTTTGGTCCCCTGGGACCAACCCGGCTTCACAGTCCGGGACATCCGTCGGGCTCATCGGCGACCAAGTCCCCGGGCGGTCCGGCTGCTTTGCGATCCAGGAAACTCTGAAGAATCTCAGCGGCGGCCACCGCATCGAGCAGCCCGCGCCGCTTGCCGTGCGACAGATCGGTCGATTCCAGCCTTTCCCGGGCCCCGAAGCTGCTGAGCCGCTCATCCTGGAAGTGGATGGGAATCTGAACCTGCCGCTCCAACTGCCGCGCAAACTCCCGGACTTTCTTGGCCTGGCCACCCTCCGAGCCATCCATGTTCAAGGGAAGCCCGAGCACAATGGCTCCAACTTCCTCTCTAGAAACGACTTGCGCGATCTTCGACAGCGTGTCCTTATGGCCGCGCAGCACGCACAAAGGCGAGGCCATCATCTCCCCGGCGTCGCAGATCGCCAGTCCCGTGCGTTTGAGTCCGTGGTCTATCGCCAGATATCTCATCACCAGATCATTCTGCCGGCCGATGCCAATCCACTAGAGAAAGTCGGTCTGGCCGTGAGCCTCGATTCGTTTCAAGAGTTCCTTGAGCCGCTCCGTCTGGTCGGCATGGCAAACCAGTGTCGCATCCGGCGTATGCGCGATCACCATGTCCTTCAGACCGATCGCCGCGATCAGATGTCCCTGATCTTCCGTCACAACGATATTATCCCGGCAATCGAGCAACTCACTGGCGCCCGCGACCACGATGTTGTTGTCGTCATCCGATTCGATGATATCCGCCAGCGCCGCAAACGAGCCCATGTCCAGCCAGCGGCAGCCCAGCGGGATCGCCTGGACCCCCGGAGCCCGTTCCATCACCGCGTAGTCAATGCTGATCTTCGGCAGTCTGGCAAACCACTCGGTCAGTGCGGCGTCCTGCTGAGGCGTATCCCACGCCGCCGCGATGCGGCGCAAGGGCTCAGCCGTTTCCGGTACAAACGTTGTCAAGTGCTTGAGAATCGTCGCCGCCCTCCAGACAAACATACCGGAATTCCAGAGGAACTGGCCATCCGCAAGGTACTTGCGGGCCGTTTCCTGGTCGGGTTTCTCCTTGAACGATTCCACGGCATACACGGCATTCTTGCAGGCCGAGCATTCCTGGGGCTCGCCGCATTTGACATACCCCAGTTGTGTGCTCGGAAAGGTCGGCTTGATGCCGAATGTGACCAGCGCTTCCGGATTCTGTTCGACAAAAGCGAAGGCATCCCGCAGGGCCACCTGCAGCACCTCGGCCGGTTCGAGCAACTGGTCGGCCGTGATGACAGCCATGGTCGCCTCCGGATCCGACTTGCTCAGGATCGCGGCCGCCAGACCGATGGCGCCGGCCGTGTCCCGAACCATTGGCTCGGCCACCACGTTGCCGCCGGGCAAACCCGATAGCTCTTCCCGCACGAGGTCCGCGTAGCCAATGTTGGTCAGGACGATGATGTTGCGTGTATCAAAGATGGGCCGTAGTCGCTCGAAACAGCTCCCCAGAAGAGTTTGGCCGTCCAGGAGCTTGAGAACCTGCTTGGGGCGTTTGAGGCGGCTCAAAGGCCAGAGCCGCTTGCCCGTGCCACCTGCCATGATCACCGCGTACTGCATATCCAATCCCTTTTCTGCACCGCGTCATCCCTGCATCAAAACGGAACTCGGCCTCCGAGAGCCAAAGGCTGCCCGCATGACGCTCGTCGGGATTCTAGCAGAATCGGGCCAAAGCACAAGCCCGTTCCCGGCCATCCGGACGGGGCCGTGCCCTGCTAACTCAATGCCACTTCGATCGTTGCCGGCGTTCCAGGCTCCAGTGCGAACCGACCTTCCAGCAACCGACCGCCGTGCCGGACGGCCGCCTTGTAGGTCCCGAAGAAGCCATGGAGCTCGGCTTTGCCATCTTCCCCGGTCTCGATTGCCGTCCGGGTCCACCATTTGCCCTTGATGAGCTCGCGGAGTGCGTCATAGGCCGGTTTGGGCGACATATCGCTGCGCAGCAGGCCGGCCGGCGCGCCTTGCCAGGCATTCTGGTCGGTGAAATCCCACCAGGTCAGGGCCTCGACCTTCGGATGGGAGAAGAGAACGGTGTAGAACTCCCGAACGTGTTCGGCCTGGCGCCGCTCCCCTTCGGCCGTCGTCGTCCAGCGCGATTCTTCCTTGGGACCCGAGACCACGGTAGTCTCCGTGAAATGCAAGGGTCTGCCATAGTGCGCAAAGCGTTCGCATACATCCCAGGTTCGCGCCGCGCCCCAATACCGACCGTGCATGTGCGATTGGATGCCGACGACGTCATACAATGGGTGGCCCTCACGGCCTCTTAGCGCCGAGATGACCTTGTCGGCGTAGGCCGCGTCAGTCCGGTAGTCGTTGATCAGCAGAGTGGCTTGGGGATTGGCCTGACGGGCCACTCTGAAAGCTCGGCGCACGTACTCACCAACCCCCATCTCCGCGATCGCGGCGGTCAGCTTGGGCGAACGCTGCTTGCACTGGTCGCGATCGTAATGGGTCGCCTCGTTGACCACGTCCCAGATATCGATATTGCCCTGAAAGCGTCGCACGCAGCGTTCGATACGCTGCATTTGCAGGGCCATGACGTCCTTCGCAGCCCCCTCCAGCCACGGTGGATCGATATAGTTCCAGGCCAGCGGATGCCCCTTGGTCGTCACATCATGGCCCTTGCACCAGCGGACGATTTCCTCCGTCCGTTCGTCCTGGGGCTGCCCCTTCTGCCGCTCGTAATTCCACCAGTAGAACGGCAATGTCGCAAAATTGAGCAGCTCGGCAAAGCGTTCCGCGTAGGCGCCGTTGTCCTCGGGCGTCCGGCAACGCCCCAGTTTGAAGATATTGCAGCCGAAAAGGAACCTGTGGGCAGCTTGGTCAATCTTGACATCGACACCGCCAGGCAAGGCCTTTCCGTCGGGCCCTATCAGGCGCAAGGTAGCGGCGCCGGTTCGATGCTTCTGAATCCGTGCCTCAGCCTGGGCCAATACACTCTCGTTGCTTTCCGACGCCCCGCCCCGCTGGCCCAGCGCGACATACGGTGCGGCGGCGACACCGGCCAAACTCGCGCCGCCGGCCTTCAGAAAACGTCGTCGCGTCCAACTATCTCTTCGCGATTCCATACAACCTCCCGAATACACCGTCCCGGTCTGTACCTCAAACCACTGTCTGAGCCGCCTCATTGACCAGCTTGATCCCCGCATAGCGGCAGAACCGCCCGAGATCCGTCGTGATATCCCCATAGACGGTCTGCCGATGCAGGCCGTTCGACCAGTTCTTCCACAGCGTAGCCACATCGCCGTCCACCTGGACCTCGATCTTGCAGCGACAGCCCCGGTCATCCGCCAGGGACACGGGCGCACCGATAATCTCACCGGTGAAATACAATAGCGAATCGCTGCCGATGAGAATGGCTTGCGTGACTCGCTGTCCCACACGCATCTCGACCTGGGGCGTGACGCCCTCCTGCCGCTCCATGACGGTTCGAATCTTGTAGGGGGCGGCCGGACCGTCGGGCCCATCCATCTTCGTCGAGCCCAGACAGTGGGCCAGAATGATGCTGTTGCGTGATTCGTCCACGGTGGGATCGCTGATGAAGCCTGGCTTTCCCGTCAGCCCTTGCAGGATGATGTGCGTCATGGCACAGCGCAGGTCGGACTCGCAGATGCCCCCAAGCCCTATGTCGTTCAGTCGACAGAAACCGAGGCAGGGATAGGCCGGTAGCTTGATGGTCTTGTCCCACATGGTGCCGTAGCAATCGATCGTCAGCACCGTGGCGTCCTCCTCGGCCAGCAGATTCTCGAAGGCCAGGGCCAGCTTGCACGACTTGAGAATCTCCGCACGCGACGGTTCGACCACCTGCTGGGCCTGGCGAATCCAACGGTCGGCTTCCTCTCGAGCCTGCCGGTCGTCGACTGCGTTGTAGGCCTTCACCACGGCCTGAAGGTCGAGGCGTTTGATCTCCGTTCCAAACCGCTCTCTCATTTCGCCGGCGTACGGCTCGAACGCACGCGTCGTCAGATTCAGAACCCTGGCCTCCCCAAGGTGTTGCAGGGCCCGAAATGGCCTGATCGCCGCAGCC
>Ga0272443_10007098_pt1 | contig 10833 bp, 7 predicted proteins | sample SSMAcet12_FD_193581 | JGI IMG/M metagenome (GOLD analysis project Ga0272443, IMG submission 193581) | Marine sediment archaeal communities from Little Sippewissett salt marsh, Falmouth, MA, United States - SSM-Acet-12 | ecosystem: Environmental > Aquatic > Marine > Wetlands > Sediment ... | reverse complement strand
GATGGAAGACTACCAAAATAAAATGTGCGAAAGATTCTTGACACTACCATTAAACAGAAGGTTACGAAGGGAACAAAGTTAATAAGATGAGAGTGGTCAGTGGTGAGACAATATGTTTCACGCAAAGGGGCGAAGACGCTAAGAAAAATCATTAGATATTTAACCGTAGATTAACCTTCGTTAAAACTATGGCGGATAAAACGGCGGACAAGAGCCAGTGGATTCGACAAGCTCACCATTATTGGAACGGAGATATGGTTTCCATTTAACCTCCAACCTTTGGGCGAGAGTGAAGGCAAATAGAGACCGCGTGGGCACAGCCCACCCTACCTAACTAAGCAACCGTTTTAGACATCATTCAATTAAAAGTTGATATAAATTCGTTTATAAGCTCTTCGACAAACGGGAGTGGCTTATAATTTCCATGTTCTCCAATAATATTACTAATAAAAGTGTCCCAGTCACCAACAACATGGTAGTTAGTATTATCCTTCTCAATGTACAAGTCGTTGAGGGAATAATTTTTGTAATTAATAAGGCTAGCTATCTGTTCAAGTATAGCTATAGAAATGATAATCGGGCGTTTACAAAATAAATCACCCGAATTCTCAGAAGACAATGATGGATTTTTTGTCTTTTCAACAACAAGGCTATAATACCAATCCGAATTCACTAAATTAATTTCACCATAAGTAACAACCACACCAAAAATAGGTTTGTTAGTATTATTAAGCAACCTTTTATATTTACCAACTTTTATGTCATGTGCGGTGGCATAAAGCTGGGACAAACCCTTAACAACTTGTCCGGTTGACGTATTATTCATAATCGCATTATTTGTAAAATTATTTGCCGTATAAGTGGTTGCTTTACATTCAATAAGTATAATTTCATCAGTTAATTCTAGTAAGAAATCACAGCTTTTACTTGAGGACAGCTCGCGAATCGATCTATCATCCACAAGATTGCAATTAACAATATTGCACAGAACTTTCCCTACATATTTTTGGAATGATCTGCCAAACTCATTATCAAAATGCTTACATTTCCTTGCTACTCGATATAGACCTTCCCAAGAGTGAAGTAATAATAAACTATTATGCGGGGCAAGAAAAATATTATTACCTAAATCAACAATAGGATAATCAAAAAATATTGAACGTCTTAAAAAATGACCTAAGGGCATATTTTTTATGGCTTGAATAAACCTTTCACCTACTACTTTAGGAGTTAAACATGAATTCTCTATAAATGCATCAATAACGCCAGAATCCTTAGGACACAATTTAGAATTCGACACTACGTCCATACTTATTAAATTCGATTTGTTTGAAATAGCTGTTAAATAGGCAAGTTGACATATTATAATCCAATCTTGCATAGTCAAGCCATATCGTTCTTGAAAGTTTACTTTCGCTTTTGGCAATGGGTTATTGTATATATATAAATACCAAATCCTAGCAATATCTTCCCTGTGTACAACTCGTTGCAGTTCAATTTGCTGTCTGTACATCATCAGGAACATACGATCTAAATTTTCTTCAACGGCTCTTTTAAGCAAGGGCTCCTCAAATTTGTGATATGTATTAATGATTTTTGCAAACCGATTATAGGTAACCGGGTCATTGGCCCAGTGCTTAGAGTATGCAAAATTTGCTTCGATGGAATGTAATATAAAGTGTAAAGGGTGTTTACTTCGAAGTTTTATGTCTCCACAAGACTGCAATAATTTTTGTGTTGCGTATACAGCATACTCTGATGGGCTGAATCGTTTAACAGCACTTTCAAGTTGGTTATAAAACCATCTTATTTCTGATTTGGCCCTAATATCATTTTTGTTCGAATTAGAATTATTGTTCATAATGACATTATATATAATGTGGATAAAAATATGCAATAATTCAGAATATACGGCGGGCACGGCCCGCCCTACCAACCCTATCTTCTTGGGGATGATTCCGGAAGTTGATTGTCGGGTGAGTCGTCCATAATTGTTGATGGAACTAATTCAAAAACTGTTCTATCATTACTAGAGAAGTATAGGGGAACAGGAATAGACAGTTTATCATAACCAGCAGCAGTGATAATAAGAACGCCAAGTGGAGGGCAGTACCCAGCCCAAAGTGGTGGTTCTGGTGCCAGTCTTCTCTTGCTTTCTATGTCGAAGTTACCTAAATCATTTGAGGTTGCTTTAACTTCGGATTCACCTTCGACAGATAGTAAGATTTGCGTATTTGGAACCGGGGTACGTGTTTGCTTGTCAATGAGCAGTCCATGTATTTCAGGGGTAACCGGACGCATCGCAAGTGTGCATCCTTGTCCTGTTAGCATTAAGCCCATTGCAAACATGAATAGTCTATTCATAAATTAGCGACCCATCACAGATAGAATGATTTTACCATTAATACCACATATGATAATCAAATATTTTTCATTAGTAAGGCAATAATACTAAATGGTAATAAGACCACCCAGGGCGTAGCCTGGGTGATAAATAAAAAAGAACCGCATGGGTTGAGAACCCATCCTACAAGACTGAGTGGATTGAATTTTTTGGAGATCGAGGCGAGTCAGTAAGGAACCACAGGCGAAGCCAAGAAAACCAGAGAGGGCGGAAGTTACAATAATGATTAACCATTTAGGCATAATTATCCATCCATCAGCAAGCGAGCCAACCGCAGAGGGCCAATGGCCAGTGGGCGCTGAAATTTACCATATAAAGAATACAGCCGGAAGGAAGTATTGTCAATAGGCAAAAACAGTGATGGGTGGTGAGTTGTGAGTGGATAGATGTTAAAAGTTAGGAGTCAAGAGACCCCCTGCTGATACAGGGGGCTAATTTCTTTCGCCCCTAACGGGGCTTTGGGAAGTTGAGAGGGGAGCATTGCTGACCCCGGACTCACGTCCGGGGCTATTATCTTACGCCCCTAGCGGGGCTAATCAACATGCTCAAGAGAACTTGAGCATGCCACCCGACCTATTTAAGAACCCCTCGATTTTACATCGAGGGGCTAATAAATACGGAATACAAAATACGTAATACGCAATACGAAATGAATAGGAGTCAGGAGATAGGGAGATAAGGAGGTAAGAAGATAAATACGTAATGAGAGGAAGCTACCCGGGACGTGGTCGGTTCGACAAATACAGAAGACCCCCCAGAGCGTGGTCTGGGGGCTAAATAAAGAAAAGACCGCATGGGTTGAGAACCCATCCTACAAGACTAAGAATGCTTGATGTGCTAATTTTGTTTTCAGTCGTCCCTGGCGGGACTAAAGGTTATATAGGGACACCTTATTACCCACCAATAAATTGGTGGGCTATTATCAATAGTCCCTACGGAACAAAGATGCAAGAAACCCCCGGTGAAACCGGGGGCTAAATAAGAATCCCTCGATTTTACATCGAGGGGCTAATAAATACGGAATACAAAATACGTAATACGCAATACGAAATGAATAGGAGTCAGGAGATAGGGAGATAGGGAGAAAGGGAGGGGATAAATACGTAATACGGAATACGAAATTAAAAGCAATCAGGAATCAGAATAATCGGCGGGCGGGTTCGACAAGCTCACCACAGGCAGGGCCCGCCCTACTTTCTGGATGCGGTGCCTGCGCGGGGATGACAGGGTGGCGTGGGAATGACAAGAGAAATATTGTTATTTTTTGAGGAGGTATTGGTGGATGGAGTGGGCGGCTTTTTTGGCGTCGCCCATGGCGGAGATAACCGTAGCGGCGCCGGTAACGATGTCGCCGGCGGCGAAGACGCCGGGAACAGAGGTAGCCATAGACTCTTCGTCGGCGACAATAGTACCCCACTTGGTGATTTCCAGTTCGGACATAGTCTGGGGAATGAGCGGATTGGGTTTGTTGCCGATGGCGACAACAACGGTGTCGGTCTCGAGAGTGAACTCGGAGCCTTCGACAGGGACGGGGCGGCGGCGGCCGGAGTCGTCGGGTTCGCCCAGCTCCATCCTGATACATTCCATGGCAGTGACGCGGTGGTGATCGTCGCCAATAATACGAATGGGATTGTTGAGCAGTTTCATGACAACACCTTCCTGCTCGGCGTGGTGAATTTCTTCATCGCGGGCGGGCATCTGCTCGCGGGCACGGCGGTAAACAATAGTTACCTCGGCGCCCAAGCGAAGGGCGGTGCGGGCGGAGTCCATGGCAACATTACCGCCGCCAATAACAGCGACCTTGGCGCGTTTGACAGGCGGGGTGTCGTATTCGGGGAATAAATAGGCCTTCATAAGATTGGAACGAGTGAGATATTCGTTGGCGGAATAGACACCGACAAGGTTTTCGCCGGGGATGCCCATGAAGGAAGGCAGGCCGGCACCGGTGCCGATGAAAACGGCGTCGAAGCCTTCCTCTTCCAAGAGTTCTCTGACGGTGCAGTTGCGACCCACAACGTAATCGAGGACAAATTTGACGCCAAGCTTGGTAAGAAAATTGGCTTCGGCGCGGACGATTTCCTTGGGCAGGCGAAATTCGGGGATGCCATAAACGAGAACACCACCGAGATCCTGGAGGGCCTCGAAAACAGTGACGGCGTGGCCGAGTCGGATGAGATCGCCGGCGACGGTTAGGCCGGCGGGGCCGGCGCCAATAACAGCAACTCGTTTACCGGTAGAAGGGGGTAACTGAGGGAGGGTGGTTTTGCCGCTATTGCGTTCGAAGTCGGCGACGAATCTTTCCAAGCGGCCGATGGCAACAGGCTGGCCCTTTACACCGAGAACACACATTTTTTCACATTGCTCTTCCTGGGGGCAGACGCGGCCACAAACGGCAGGTAAGGCGTTTTGTTCCTTGATCTTCAGGGCGGCTTCGATGAATTTGCCGTCACGGATCAAAGAGATGAAACCGGGGATATCGATATTAACGGGACAGCCGGTGACGCAGCGAGGCTTTTTGCATAAAAGGCAGCGGCCAGCTTCCAAAAGAGCGAGTTCCTGAGTATAGCCGAAAGGAACCTCGAGGAAGTTGGCGACGCGGTCTTCAGGAGCCTGTTCGGGCATTGGTTGCCTGGGTGTAGTATTTTTTGCCATAGTTTTTTTTTCGAGATACAAGCAGTTAGGATATTTAATTGTCTTGATTCCCGCGCAGGCGGGAATGACAGTGTTTCGTTAATGACATTTACAAGTATGCGAGTGGCCGGTGTTAGGGGTAACGGACTCGGTACGTCCGACGAGATTAATCTCGTGCTCACTGTAGGCGACGCGGCGGTCCCGGAGCTCTTCCCAATCGACGAGATGAGCATCGAAGAAGGGACCATCGACACAGGCGAATTTGGTATCGGAGCCGACGGTGACACGGCAAGCACCACACATGCCGGTGCCGTCAAGCATGATCGGATTGAGGGCGACGAGGGTCTTGACGCCAAAGGGTTTGGTTTCCCGGGCGGTGAGCATCATCATAAAGGGACAGCCGATGGCAATGACAAGGTCGAGCTTTTCGTTGTCTTTGAGTTTGGCGGCTATGACGTCGAGGGCGTGGCCCTTGATATTCAATGAGCCGTCCATGGTGGTTTGAATGAAATCGTCGGAGACCTTTTGAAGTTTTTCCCAATAGTAGTGCTTATAGTGGCTGCGGGCTTCGACAACGGTTATGACGCGGTTGCCGGCCTGCTGCAGGGATTCGGCGATTTTTAGAATCGCACCAATGCCATAACAGCCGGCGACCAGAGCAACGGTACCATAATTTTTTATCTCCAGGGGGATGCCGAGCGGGCCGGTTACGTGGGCGATCTTGTCACCTTCGTTTAAAAGGATTAGTTTGCGGCTGGACTGGCCCACTTCGAGGACGACCAGGGTTATGGTACCCTGTTCGGGATCCCAATCGGAAAGGGTGAAGGGGACACGTTCGGATTTTTCGTCGACCATGACGATAATAAATTGGCCGGGCAGGGCTTTGGCAGCTATGTGCGGCGCGGCAATTACAATTTCGTGGACGTTGGGGGCGATCTCAGATTTTTTGAGGATGGTAAAACCCTGGTCAGATTTTGTGGGGGCCTGGGTTGGAGGCAGGGAAGCGTCATCGGCGGGGAGCTCACGCAGGCCAAAGACTTTTTCGTCCAGGCGGTGGCCGCGGAAATGGGTACGACGCAAACGAATGTCCTGAGCAACGGGCGGTGTGCCGGTACTGTTAGGACATAAAACGGATTCGGGTAGTTTCATTTCGCGGCGGATGTCCGTGGTTGAATCATATTTGAAATCATTTTCACCTAAACTTTGAGCGAGGGAGTTGATAATCCACCAGTCAGGTTGTGATTGGCCGGGAGGGTCGGAGGCTTTATTCAAAGGCCGGGTTTGGCCGGAAGCGTCCCGGGTTGTTCCTTCGACTTCAGCGAAAGCGGCGGCGGGGAAAACAACATCGGCATGTTCACTTACCTTGGTTGGGAAACAATCCTGTACAATTATAAAATCAAGATTGTCAAGTTCAGTAGAAGCAACGAAAGCACCGGTAAGGAGGACAGCCTTTACGCCTTTAGGGAGGCTGGTCAGGGAAACGCCGCGGGGGTTGGGCTCGATCTCAAGGTAATGGGGCGAGTTCATGACATCATTGGTAAATTTTTTGAAGAGGTAGCGGTCCTCGAGGGTGCTGGTGGTGTCGCAAACGAGGGCGAAGCTGTCACCCTGGTAGTTTTTCAGTTTGGCGGAGGCGGCTTCGAGGGCCTGGTCCCATTCGGTGGGACGCAATACCTTGCCGATGCGCACCAAAGGTTTGGACAGACGATCGGGATGATTTAAGAATTCCGGTAGAGCAAAGCGACCCAAGAGGCAAACAGGGACATCTTCATTAAGGGCCTGGGCGGTAACGAGTTTGTCGTTGTGGGTGGCGAGCTTGAGGGCGCAGGCGGCATCACAAAAGATGCAGGTTGATTCGATAAAGGTATCAGGTTTGCCGTACCACTTGGCATAACGCTCAGCGAGGGTGCCGGTAGGACAGACGTCGATACAGGATCCGCAAAATTGGCAGCCGGCGTCTTTGAGAGAACAGTCGAAGGCCTGGCCGATATAAGTTTCACTGCCGCGGTTAATGAAGTCAATGACGGTGCGGTTCTGGTGATGTTGACAGATGCGAACGCAGCGGCCGCAAAGAATGCAAAGATTAAGGTCGCGGTCAATAAAAGGATTGGAGCGATCGAGCGGTCGGTGGTGATAGGCGGGCTGAACGGGTAGCTCTTTAAAGCCGAGCTGTTCGGATAAACTGCGGACCTGACAGATTTCTTTATTGCTGCAGGTGTGGCAGCCGGTGGTGCGTCCGGCCTTTTCGGCGTGGGGGCGGTACTGGGAACACAAATCGCGTTTGTCGCAGACGAGGCAGGCACTGGGATGCTCGAGCATCATCAGGGCCAGGATGTTGCGACGCAGTTCACGCAGAGCGGGAGTATTGGTGCTGACGACCATGTCATCAGCGGCCGGGGTGGTGCAGGAGGTGGGATAGCCACGCATACCTTCGATTTCAACTACGCACATCCGGCAGGCACCATAAGGAGATAAATTCGAATGGGTGCACAGATGAGGGATATCGATGCCGTGGCGGAGAGCGCAATCGAGGATGGTTTCATTCGCTTGGGCGGTTACGGTTTGGTTGTCGATTTTCAACTTCACGAGATTTAATTCCTAACGACTCGCCTAAAAGTTTTAGTCCCGAACAAAACCACCACACTTACCCCCCGATTTTACATCGGGGGCTATTTTCTCATGGTTTTATTTGAGTCTCTTACACATTATAATTATATTCACGCGGAAGGCGGGGAGCCGGATTTTTTTCTTTGGGGTTCGTAACGGGTTAATGAGCCACTGGTGCGATAGACAGCGGCGTATATTTCGGGGCAGGTGCTCAGGCACATGCCGCAACGGATGCAAGTATTTGGGTCAATGGTATGCGGTTTCTTCCGGGTGCCGCTGATAGCCTTTACGGGGCAGACTTTGGCACAGGCGGTGCAGCCGGCGCAGCGGTCGGGGTCGATGTGATAGTCGAGCAATGAGCTGCAGACGAAGGCGGGGCATTGGTGGTTTTCAATGTGCTCTTCATATTCAGGGCGGAAGTAACGCAAGGTGGTTAATACGGGGTTGGGGGCGGTTTGGCCCAGGGCACATAAGGAGCCGTCCCGAACGGTAGAGGCGATCTGCTCCAACTGATCTAGATCGGAGAGTTGTCCATTACCGGAAGTAATTTTCTTCAGGATGCTGAGCATGGCGCGGGTGCCGATGCGGCAGGGAGGGCATTTGCCGCAGGATTCTTCCTGGGTAAAGGAAAGGAAGTACTGGGCGAGATCGACGACGCAGGTATCTTCGTCAAGAACGATCATGCCGCCGGAGCCCATGATGCTGCCGGCTTCATTAAGAGATTCGTAATCAACGGAAAGGTCCATCTTCTCGGCGGGGATGCAGCCACCGGAAGGGCCGCCGGTTTGGACGGCCTTGAGGGATTTGTCGTCGGGGATGCCGCCGCCGATATCATAAATTATTTCTTTAAGAGTGATTCCCAGGGGAACTTCGATCAGGCCGGTATTTTTGATCTTGCCGGCGAGGGCGAAGGTTTTGGTACCCTTGCTGGAAGGGCTACCGAACCCGGCAAACCATTCGGCGCCATTACGGAGGATCAAGGGTAAGTTGGCCAGGGTTTCGACATTCTGGATTACGGTGGGTTTATCCCATAAGCCTTTGACGGCGGGGAAAGGTGGGCGCGGGCGGGGCATGCCGCGGCGGCCTTCAATGGAGGCGATCAAAGCGGTTTCTTCGCCACAGACAAAGGCGCCGGCACCTTTTTTGATAGTGAGGTCAAAGTTAAAACCGGAGCCACGGATATTTTCACCCAAGAGGCCGAGGTTTTGCATTTGTTTAATTGCTATATCCAATCTATGGAGAGCGAGGGGGTATTCGGCGCGGCAGTAGATGTAACCGTGCGAGGCGCCGAGGGTAAAGGCGGCGATGAGCATGCCTTCCAAGAGGGCATGGGGGTCGCCTTCGATAAGAGAGCGATTCATAAAGGCACCGGGGTCGCCCTCATCGGCGTTGCAGATGAGATATTTAGTATCACCGGGGGTTTGGCGGCAGAAATCCCACTTTTTCCAGGTGGGGAAACCGGCACCGCCGCGGCCACGCAGGCCGGAAGATTTTACGATCGAGAGAGTTTCGTCTGATCCAATCTCAAGGGCGTGAAGAAAGCCCTGATAGCCCTTTTGAGAAAGGTAATGATCGACGTTTTCCGGGTCGATCAGGCCACAGTTATGTAAGACGTTACGGATTTGAGATTTTATCAAGGGATGTTTTTGAAATTCAGTGATGCCTTCCAGAACGGCGGAGGACATATTACCCAGGGCCCACTGAGCACAAGGGTCAGAGCCGAGGATATACTTATCGACGATCTGGGTTATCTGGTCGGGTCCAACGTTAGCATAGCATATACGCTGAGTGGGGTCTTTCTGAACAATAACCAGTGGTTCGAGGAAACAGGGTCCCAAACAGCCGACCTCGATCACTTCGGCTTTTATATTTTTAGCTTTAAGATGATTATGCAGATGTTCGAGGACCTCGAGGGCACCGGCGGCCCGGCCGCAAGTGGCGGTTCCTACATAAAAGACAGGAAGATCGTTTTCCTGCAGTTGCTGCCAGATTTTGGCGGCATTAGTGTAATTGTCTTGGAGGGAATTCATACTTATTCGGGATTCCTTTCACCCTGGTATTTACGGAGCAAGGCGGGGATTTTGCGAGCGGACATTTTGGCGTGCACATCACCATTGACTTTGACCACGGGGGCCAGGGCACAACAGCCCAGGCAGGCGACGCGCTGAAGGTCGAACTTGTTGTCAGGGGTGGTTTGGCCGGCGGTGATACCCAGGCGCTGTTCTAATTCATTTAGGATTTGATGGCCGCCGCGAACATGACAGGCGGTGCCGAGGCAAACCTGGATGGTGTTTTCGCCGGGAGGGTGAAAGCGGAACTGGGAGTAAAAGGTGGCTACGCCAAATATCTCATTATCAGAGATTTTGAGCTTTTCCGAGAGCTGGGCCAGGGCTGAGGGGGAAAGATAACCATCCTTTTCCTGGATATCCTGGAGGATAGGGATGAGGCTGGCCCTTTCCAGGGGGTAGTGCGAGAGTATTTCGGTCAGGGAAGAATTCATGCGGTATTACTCGTAAGTTGTTTACTCTTAAAGGTTTACGGCTAAACAGCCAGGCAAGTAAAACTATTATTATAGCAGAAAAAATCAGGGGTTGTAGTAAAAAATTACCACCGGTGAGGGCGAAAGTACGGAAATTACGATTTTTACGTTATACCTATGTTCATATAGTGGGTTTTTCCAGGACGGCGGCGCTAACGGCCCAGATGGAAGGGGCACATCTGCAAATCAAGTTTCACGCAAAGGCGCGAAGACGCCAAGAAAGATATTTAACCGCTGATACACGCAGAGGAACGCTGAAAATTCAAATAAAAAATATAGCCACAAAAAGTGAAAAAAACACAAAAAAATAAACAGAAGAAAACGCAGATGTAAAAAGAGGTGCAAAGGCACAAAGTAAACGGGTAAAGTACAAACGGGAAGAACTGCCGGGTAAAAACAACAGACGCCAGGATTATATTATTATCCCCCCCCCCACACACAAGGAATGAAGGCAAAGATTGAAATGAGAAAGGATCGATGTTATTTTATAATAAGACAACTAACCAAATGGGAGCAGCCCAATGCAAAAGAACAAGCCGGAAGAATTAACCGCAGAGGCAAATAATATCAAAATAACGATTGTGTATGATAACAATCCCGGTGAAGAGGGACTGGAGACGAGATGGGGGTTTGCCTGTGTTATAAGCGGGAC
>Ga0272443_10007097_pt1 | contig 10833 bp, 12 predicted proteins | sample SSMAcet12_FD_193581 | JGI IMG/M metagenome (GOLD analysis project Ga0272443, IMG submission 193581) | Marine sediment archaeal communities from Little Sippewissett salt marsh, Falmouth, MA, United States - SSM-Acet-12 | ecosystem: Environmental > Aquatic > Marine > Wetlands > Sediment ... | reverse complement strand
GGAATGGCTCACCTGGTGAGGCCGTCGTCTTGTCGGAGCGGCATCGGCGCACCTGGTCCAGGTGGGAAATCGCCTGGCGATAGCTTCCCTCTTTGACGTACATCATGCCCAATTCGAATTGAGCAGGAACGTTGTTGGGGTCGGCCTCTGTGGATCTCAGGTAGGCGCCGAAGGCTTGGTCGAGGTGGCCTTGGGTCTTGTGGATACGTCCAAGGTTGCACCACGCCTGACTGTTGTCACCATCGAGCAATAAGACCTTGTCGCACTGGCGTTTGGACTCATCGTAGAGCCCGAAGGCGGAGTACGCATCGGCACGACTGAGGAGTTGTTTGACCATCAGCGGACGCAGCACAACCAACGCCAATACCACGATGATGACGCTGTAGGCCCCTTTGGCCACCAATTCGCGCGCCGCACGCTCGCGCTCGCGATGTTTGGGAACCACGATTTGCCCATCAGACATAGAGCACCTGTCAACCGACCACGATCAGGTAAATGCCGAGAACCATCAGTACATTGCCGGCGATCAATTGGATGCGCTGTTCAAGCGAGCACATCCGGGTTCGCATCCGCTGCATCAGATCGGGCTTTATCAGGCCCGTCAGAATGCCTACCGCCAGGACAGGGACACACTGCCCCAAGGCGAAACTCACGAACACCAACACCCCGTAGAATTGCAGATTCTTGGCCACTACCACACCGGACAGCACAAGAAGCCCCCCTCCGCAACACGGACAGGCGGGTGTTTCCAGCAGGCCAAAGAGAACACCCAGCAAAAGGGTGCCTACCAGACCCGCCTTCTGGAGCCGAGTGCTGATTGTCCGGCTCTGATCGGGAAGAGATCGTAGCCTCAGGAGACCTGAGACCCATATGCCGGAGGCGAACAAAACCACCCCGAGAAACCAGAAGAGGTACTTGTTGAACGCGAGAACCTTGTGGATCACCCCCCCTGTGTACGCCGTGATCAATCCCAGCAGAACATAGCTGAGAACCAATCCGAAGGAGAAGAGGGCGGCCAGAGCTAACCCGCGCTTCTTCGAGGTGCCCGTGCCAGCCACACACCCCATCACCATCGGCAGCCGAATCACCGTACAGGAACTGACCGAGGCGAGGGCACCGATGGAGAAAATCATCAGCAGGGCCCAGACCGGCGATTCGGTAATGACTCTGTCAATTGTCGAAATCACGATTACCCGCTTTCAAAGTGCTCATGCACCTAACCTCTTTTCTGCCCGGTACTTCGATGGACGATCCTTCGTCACCGCGCCGATACCACGGCATACGCCTAGCATCGGCGATCCCACCTAAAGACTACAAAACAAAGTCCCTCGAAGAAAATATGCAACTTAGTTGCATATCGTCCGTATAACTCCTATAATGACCGCTATCTGGGCAACTTTAGGCCAACTTGAACTAGGGAGTGCGAAACGCAATGCAACATCGATTGGGCGCCATCCTCGCAGAACTCAAGCACCACGCTCCGTTTACGCTAATCGGGGCCGCCACTGGCATTCTCTGCATGCTCCTGTTCCGAAACGCCGGCACAGAGGTGAATCATCGCCTGTTCCTGGTATTTCATCCAGGCCATGTGATCCTTTCGGCGGTGGTCACCGCCTCGCTGTTCAGATTGTACGACAAGCAGGCCGGTCTTCTCAAGATCGTCCTAATCGGGTACTTCGGGGCCATTGGTGTCGCCACGATCAGCGATTGTGTGCTCCCCTTCTTCGGCGAGAGCATCCTGGGGGTCGTCGTTCCTACCCACGGTGCCCTGCACGACCATGAAGGCGGGCACGAACACGAGGCCGAAGGCGAACCGAACACTTCGGACCATGACGAGGGTCTACACGCCCACGGTCACGACGGCGAAGCGGACGTTTCGGACCATGAAGAGGATCTGCATGCCCATGATCACACGGAAGAATCGGCCTCGGATCATCACGGCGAAGAAGCCCATACGGCTGCGATGCCCAGCATTCGAGAGCGGCTTCATCTGGGCTTCATCGAAGACTGGTACGTGGTGAATCCGGCGGCCATCCTCGGCATCATCATCGCTTACCTCTGGCCGCGGACCCGATTCCCCCACGCCGGGCACGTCCTCATCAGCACGTGGGCATCGTCCTTCCACGTACTGATGAACACCCACACCGAGATGACGGCGGTGATGTTCGCCGGCTTCTTCATCGTCCTGTTCATTGCCGTTTGGCTACCCTGCTGTATCAGCGACATCGTCTTCCCCCTGCTCTTCGTCAAGTCCGCGCCGCTGTGCACGCACCATCACCCCAAAGAGGAGGCCCGCTCATGACAGCCCGGCTGGATGAGGAGGCCAGACGATTGCTCAGGGAGTGCGATCTGTATTGCACGGAGGCGCGCATTGCCATTCTCAGAGTACTGATGCAGGCCCCACGGCCGTTGCGACAAAGCCAGATCGCCCGACGATTGGGCGACAAGGCATCGAACAAAGTCACGATCTATCGGACGCTCGAGTCGTTGGTCGATGTGGGTCTGGTCCATCGCGCCTTCATGCAGAAGCGGGCCTGGCACTTCGAACTGGCCCACCATTGCAGCGAAACCCAGTGCCACCCGCATTTCACGTGTCTCAGTTGTGGTCAGACACACTGTCTGACCGGCATCTCGATCCCCATGGCCAAGAGCCCCTACAAGGGCTTTGTCATCAGTCGCCAACAGGTCCGGCTGGAAGGGATATGCCCGTCATGCCAGGATGCGGCGGACGAAAAAACGCTGGAAGCATGTCCGTGCTTTCATGCCCACGCTTCCCATGCCCCAGCCTGTCAGGAGAGATCGCAACGGAGCCTGGTGCCTTGAATCAACGCACACACACGTTGGTTTTGGCTTTCGGCGCCGCCTGCTTTGTGGCGACGGTGCTCGGGGTTCCCCTGTACCTCCATCTGGCCCACGACAAGGAGCCAGCGAAGCACGATGTCGCCCACTGCCTTTTCTGCCAGCAGTTCCTGGTCGGCAAGAAGAAATACATCGTCGAAATTGAATCCGCGACTATCGAAGTCCACTCGGCCGGCTACGTGATTGCGATCTGGCCGGCCTTTGCTCATCAGCAAGCTGCCCCCCATGCATGTCACCCGCGCCCTCCGCCGCGTTCGGCGGTGTGAGTATTTGACACATCCAATACCTTTTGCGGTACCGTGGCCCACGGGTCGTGTCTGTGCGAGCGCATCCCGGCTACCGGTTCGTCAGGAGATTCACGAGGTGCGCCATGAGGGCGGAACGAGGCTTCACACTTGTTGAGCTATTGGTGGTGATCGCCGTGGTCGCCGTATTGATGGGCATTCTGCTGCCATCTTTGAGCATGGCCCGGATGCACGCCAAACGCGTGGTCTCGACGAGCAACCTGCGCCAGATCGGTCTGGCAATGGAACTGTATACCCAGGACAATCAAGGGTTCTTTCCGGAGACCAGTCATGGATTGACCGGGTCGCAAGCGATGCGGCAGCGCAGTTGGATCTTCACGCTGAAGCCCTATGTGGGGGACGTCAACGAGGTCCGCATCTGCCCGGCCGATCCGCAGCGGGAGGAACGACTGGCCGAGAACACCAGCAGCTACGTCATGAACGAGTACATTGCAGTTGATGCGGTCGATCCCTTCGGTGGAACCGTCGGGAAATCATATCGGAACGCCTTCAAGCTCAAACGGTCCCAACGAACGGTTACCGCGTTCGTGGGTGCCGATGACCTGTCGGCGGCGCTGACCAGCGACCACACGCACTCTCGTTTGTGGTTTCTGCCGGCGCCGAACATCCCTTGGGACACCCTGCGCGAAGACATCCAGCCGGACCGGTACGCCGGCCGTCGAGCCGATGACAACACCAAGGGCTCGTCCCTGTATCTCTACGCGGACAGTCATGTGGAGAACCTCAAAGCCCAGCGCATCAAAGACTGGGCCGACCAAGGATATGACTTCGCCAAACCACCGGACCGGTGAGAGTGGGCGATTAGCATCAGGAGTACGTTGCCATGAACGCAAACGGATCATCCACGAAGATGATTGTGCTGTCTCTGGGGATGGCGTTGACCATGTCGACGGCCACACAGGCGCGTTGCGCGTTGGTGTCGAAAGAAGTCACGTTCTATTTCGGCATAGAGACACCGGTTCCGGACGCCAATCATCCGATCACCATCGATCGATTCCACACAGATCTGGAGGTTTCGTTTCGAGCCACCGGATGGGATGTGGTGGTCTCATACGATGGGCCGGAGTACGGAGGCACGGGCCTCTATGTTCCACCGGAGGAAGCCCTGCTGTACGGCAACGCCGACAGCCGCTGGATATTGTCGTCCATTCCGGCTGATTTCGGATTCATCGGTGCTCGGCCGAACGAACCGTTCTGGATCCTACCCCAGAACGCTATCTCGGAGGCCCTCCCGCTCGGCGTTGCGGCCGAGCACACCGGCGGCGCATCATTGTGCGTCTGGAATCCAGCCGACCCGCGCGGCGCCGATACTCTGGATCGATGGATTCAACTGCAATTGCTTGAGGTGCGCGGCCCGGCCGACGGTCATTTCGCCATGTGGCAGGCCGACGGTGTCAATCCGCCCGTGGTCTTCATATCCACGTATGACACCGGCATTACCGATGCAGATGTGTACTCCATCTCAGCCGGCAGTCACGTGCACGTGAATTGGGGCTTCACTCAAGCTGGTTTGTATGAGGTGGATTTCCGCATCTCAACTGTCGTGCAGTGCGACGATTGGCTTAACGCCGACTGGGCGCCGCGGGGTGATGAGTTCTTCAATGGCGACTGTGTGGTCGACTTCCAGGATTTCGCGCTGTTGGGATCTCGATGGCTCCAGCCCGCGGACTGGGGCGATCCGAACACCTCGGCATTCATCGACCCGGACAATCTGGTCGACCTGACGGACCTGGCCACACTGAGCGATCAGTGGCTGGCCTGTGGGTATCCCGGGTGCCAAACCGATAGTAGCGCCGTCGATCCGAATGGCGTGAACTAGACCTTAACAACACTATCAAGGTGAACATGCACCTTGATCGATCAAGGAGTTCCTCTATGAAAGAAGGATATCTGTCCCAAACATTCTGCTCGCTGCTGATCTTTCTGCTGGCGCTGGCGATGCCGGCAGCAGCGCAAGACGATGACCACGACCACGCCCATGCTTACGAAGGCGATACGGCCTATTATCTGGCTGGACACGGTGATTTCGACATCGGATTTAAGGATGACCAACTGGAGTTACACATCCACCTGCACGCCGGCGCCGTCGTGGACGGCAATTCCCTGGCAGAAGACACCACATTCGATCCGGATCAACTGACCGTGGTGGTCACCGAGACCGCGGAGATCCGGCGCCCAGAAGGCGATCTCTGGGAAGCGGCAGGCGTCGATGTCAATGAGCCAATGTGGGTCCTACCCCAACATGGGCAAGAGGACCTTCCCGCCTTTGGGCTCTCCACCGACGCGATCCCTCCCGGTGTGCTCGTCGACGACCTGGTAACACTCACATTGCGGCATATTCACGGCCCCGGGGATTTCAGCCTCTGGGAGAGCGACGCCTTTGGACTTCCGGCGTTCCGCCTGGCGACGCATGAGCAATGCCTCTCGGTAACGTTGCCGGTCGGCCAGCACAGCCACTACAACTGGGGCTTCACCACCCCGGGTGAGTATACTCTCGTCTTCGAGGTCACTGGCGAACTGGCTGGCGGCGACTATGTCGCCGCCTTGGCGATCTACACCTTCAAAGTCACCGAAGAACCTCTGTGCCTTGCCCCTGTGCCGGGCGACGTCAACGGCGACGGAATCGTGGATGAGCACGACCTGGAAATCATCGTGGAGAATTTTGGCAAGACAGCCCTGGTCTGGCCGGCTGACGATGACGCCAGTCAAGACCACCATCACGATCACGATTGAGATATCCAGATCGCAGAAGCCTCTCCGGGCGGGCGATGGAGAGTACTCGAACGCCCGCCCATATCTCTTTCCTCATGGAGGTGGATTTCACCGTCGCGCAACGTGTTGGACCAACGGACTGGCATACTTGGTTTGGCCGCGAACAGTTGGATGTCGTGAACCGGTAAAACCGTCGGCGTGGCTGGGGCCGGTGTCTTTTTCCGCGCGACCCGAGAAGAATCTGGTCGGAAATCTAAACGTCTCACCGGCGAATCCCCGATAACAACAGTGCTATGACTATGAAAAAGACATCCTTGTTGAGCGTTGCGCTTCTGTGGCTGACCCTAACCGTAACCGGCTGCCAGGACCGCCAGGCTTTCAGCGGCGGCAATCCCGGTGTGGGAATCTCGCGCTATACAGTCAGCATCCAGGAGTTGGCGAACCGTCTGAACCTGCGTGTGGATGAGCAGGACGAAACCTTCGTCGTCCTGCGGGACGCCACCAATACGGTCCTGATCTTCACCCACGACGATGGCCGGTTTTTCGTCAATGGCCAACCGATCGGTCCTGTGGGAGCGGTCCGTAGGGTCGGGGACACCGTCTACGTCTCGGAGACCCTGGTCGGCCAGATCCGCAGCCACATGGGCGCCCCGGTCGCGCCCTCGCGTCGCCCCAGGCCAGCACGCGCGACCATCGTGGTCGACCCGGGGCACGGCGGCCGTGATCCGGGTGCGACCGCCATCAACGGGCGCTACGAGAAGGTGGTGAACCTGGCGGTGGGGACGAAGCTCGCGGACCTATTGGATCGTCAGGGCCACCAGGTCACCATGACCCGACGCGATGATCGCTACCCCGAGTTGGAGGACCGTGCCGCCATGGCCAACCGTCTGGACGCGGACCTCTTCGTGAGCCTCCACGCGGATTCGGCCGAAAACCCCAGCGCGGAAGGCTTCACGGTCTACATTGCCAAAGCCGCGTCGAGAGAATCCCAGCAACTGGCTCAGGCCCTCGTGCGGGCGATGAAGACGACGGGTCAGCGAAGTCGGGGCGTCCGCCGAGAGGATTTCCGCGTTCTGGTCCACACGCGGGGGCCGGCCGTGCTGATCGAGATGGGCTATCTCACGAACTATCGCGAGGCGCGCAGGCTCCAGGATGCCGCCTTCCAGAATCGCCTCGCCGTCGCCATAGCCGCCGGAATTAACGACTACCTCCGCTAAGTATCAGGCGTCATCTCCAGGCAAATCCCTGATGTATACCGGTAGACATCGGCCCTCGACATAGTTAGAATGCCGGCCATGAAAATGTATCCACTGAAGACCGTGCCGATTTTCAAGCCTCGCATCTGGGGAGGCCAGAGACTCAAGACAGCCTTTGGCAAGGACCTGCCTGCGAACACGAAAATTGGCGAGAGTTGGGAACTGGCGGACCTGCCCGAAGACAAATCCACCGTGGCCAACGGAGCGTTCGCCGGGCAGACTCTGGCGTCGCTCGTCGCGCAGTATCCCGAGGAGATCACGGGAACGAGCCAGTTCCCAGAGCCCTTTCCATTGATGATCAAACTCCTGGACGCCCAAGATGTGCTCAGTGTTCAGGTTCATCCCGACCCTGAAACGTGCCGGCGCATGGGGCGAGGCGATCCCAAAACCGAATGTTGGTACGTGATCGATGCCGACCCCGGCGCGGTCATATACAAGGGGCTCAAACGCCCTGTCACCAAGGCGCAATTCGCCCAGGCCATCGAGGACGGCATCACAGCCGATCTACTGGCGAAGATTCCGGTCAAGCCGGGAGAGTGCCATTTCCTGCCGGCCGGCACCGCCCATGCGATTGGCGCGGGCCTGCTGATCGCGGAGGTCCAACTCCCCTCCGATACGACCTACCGCGTCTTCGACTGGAATCGCGTGGATGACGCCGGGCAGCCACGACAACTCCACATCGATGAGGCGCTCGAGAGCATTCACTTCGACCTCACCGCCGAGAAGCTCCCCGCGACAACGGTCGGCCGTCTCGTGGATTGCCCCTACTTCAAGCTGGACAAGGGCCATCGCACCGCCGGTTCACAGCTGATGCTGACAGAGGGGCAGATGCGCACGCTCGTCGTCCTTTCCGGAAACGGGAGCATCGTGTCGACTGAGGCCGAGCCGGTGGACTTCACGGCGGGAGACTGCCTGGTGATCCCCGCGGCGTATGAAGGAGCCGTCAAGTTCGACCGAGAGACCACCTACCTGGTCGTCACCCTCTGACTGGCGGCGTGCACCTCAAATCCGCGTCCCCTTGATGTCCGGGCCATCCGCCCAGACCTCAGCGTCGTAGCGCAGCATCGTCAGGCTATCCTGGAACGCATCAGGCTTGATGCGCGGCTGTTTGCCTCTGAGTTCTTGCAAAATCCATCCGGGAAAATCCGCTCCGGCCCGAATGGACAAAGGGACACCCCCACCAAAACGAGGGTTGATTTCGATGAACTTGATTTGTCCCTTGGCCGTCACGAATAGCTGAGCCGTCACCACGCCGGGACCGGCTCCGAGCTGCTCGATCAGGCGCGTCACTTCGGCCATGATGCGCGGATCCTTGACCACCTGCGCCTTGCTGACCTCGCCCGAACGCACTTCCAGACGCAGCCGCGGCACAACACACCGCACGCGCCGCTCGAAGTCGATGTACACGTCGCAGGTAAACTCCTTTCCTTCGACCAACTCCTGGCAAATGGCATTGGGGACCCTCTCCGCGTAGAAACGCAATTCCCGCCGGTCGTGCACGACGGCACTGCCCTTGCCCGCATGTCCATCCCAGGGCTTGAGGAAGCACGGCCAGGCAAACCGCCCTTTCCGGTCGGCCCCCAGGACTGCGCGAACGGTGTGCGTCACGGGGCAATCGAAACCACGGTCTCGCAGGAAGTCGTATGTCTGTCTCTTGTCCTGGCAGATGCTGATCACCCCTGGATCGGAGACCAGAACACGGCAACCGCACCGTTCGAAGCGCGACCTATGCTCGGCGAGCAAACGCAGATCCAGATCAATGGTCGGCACGAGCAACTCGACGCCCCGCCGACGGACAATGGACAGAAGCTGACTGATGTACCGCGGATGGGAAGTCGGCACCACCAGAAAGCCCTCATCGCATTGTTGCAGCGCGGGACTGAGACAGGTCGTGTCCGTGCCGTAGAGACGCACGCGCGACCTCAGCCGACGACCGGCCGACCGGAATGCGTCCAACAGAGACACACGCCGACCGATGCAGGTCAGCAGCACCCCGGGGCCTCGCCGCCTCGACGTGGCTTCTGAGCGTGCCACCTTTTTCCGAGATGTCCCCATCGTCGCTCCTGGCATTTCCAACGGCAACCATCCCCCCCCCATTCTCGGGGCTATGTCCCGTCATATCAACAATTTAACTCAGGTCCAGCGACGTTGAAGCCAAATGCTTTGACAGCCGATCCATATATCACTAGACTCTACCAGGATATGTCGACCGGAAGCGTGCGCCGGTTTAGGTGTTGTAGACCGACCAGGCGGCTCCCGTAGGCGCTCAACGCCCGCTGGACCCTCCTGGCTACATATAGACTCAGGAGAGCCAACTTGCTGAAGATACAGGAAAACCCACCGGTATTGTGGCCTCAGGTGGATTCCATTCGAGATTTCGAAGGGCAGTGGTGGGTGGCCCACACCAAGAGCAGAAACGAAAAAGCCCTGGCCCAAGACTTGAGGGCCAAGGATATCAGCTATTTCCTACCAATGACCCTGAAAGTCAGTCGCCGCAGCCATCGGACGTTCAAGTCCATGCTGCCGCTGTTCACGGGGTATCTTTTCTTCTGCGGCCCGGAGAATGACCGAATCGAGCTGCTGAAGACCAATCGCGTGGCCAATTTGATCGAGGTGATGGACCAGGAAGAGCTGCTCCGGGAGTTGGTGCGCGTCGAGCAGGCCGTCCGTGCCGGTGTCCCGTTAACACCCCATAAATATATCGAAGTAGGACAGTGGTGCCGCGTCATTGCCGGGCCCCTGCTGGGTCTGGAAGGGTTTGTGGTACAACAAAAAGGCCAGGCACGACTGGTGCTCCAGGTTGATATGCTGGGACAGGCGGCCAGTGTCGAGGTAGACGTTGACATGATTGAGCCCATCGCCGAACGCAAGAGCACGTGAGGCCGCTCCGGTCAAGCGTCGCTTTACGTCCGAAAATCGGACTCCGGGAACGCCAAAGCGTTCTCGGCGCCGTGTACACCCACCCAGTGCAGGTGTAGAGGGTAGACAATCAACAGCGGTGCAAGACCGGCAGGTTTTGTCCTGGACTCCGGCTGTGCGGCGTGGCATCTCCGCAGCAACCGGCGGTGAGCAAAGAGATCGGTCGTTTTCTCATTGAGGTGATTGCTGTGATCATTCGAACACAAGCGTACCCGAGAGCTGGATTGATCGGTAACCCTTCCGACGGGTATTTCGGCAAGACGATTGCTCTGGCCTTCAGCAACTTTCAAGTCGATGTGGTCTTGTACGAAACACCGGAACTTGAGATCCTACCGAGCCAGAAGGACCACTCGTCCTTTGACGGCATTGCTGACTTGGTCCGAGATGTTCGTCTGCACGGATACTACGGTGGCATACGGCTGCTCAAGGCCACGGTCAAGACCTTCTACACGTACTGTCAAGACAACCAGATTGCCCTGCACGACAAGAACTTCACCATCCGCTATCAGTCGAACATCCCGCACGGCGTGGGATTGGCCGGCTCCAGCGCCATCATCACCGCCTGCCTTCGTGCCCTGTTGACCTTCTACGGAGTCAGCATCCCCAAGTACGTGCAGGCCAACCTGGTCCTGGCCGCCGAGAAGAGCGAGCTGCATATCCCGGCAGGTTTGCAGGATCGCGTCATCCAGGCGTATGAAGGTCTCGTTTACATGGATTTCGCCGAACCGATCATGAACAAATAAGGCTATGGCCTATACGAACCGCTCGATCCGGCTCTGCTG
>Ga0272443_10007096_pt1 | contig 10834 bp, 12 predicted proteins | sample SSMAcet12_FD_193581 | JGI IMG/M metagenome (GOLD analysis project Ga0272443, IMG submission 193581) | Marine sediment archaeal communities from Little Sippewissett salt marsh, Falmouth, MA, United States - SSM-Acet-12 | ecosystem: Environmental > Aquatic > Marine > Wetlands > Sediment ... | reverse complement strand
TGTTGTTCGTCTGCGAGGTCGCACCGAACTTTCATTCGTGAACGAGGAGCTCGGCCTCGACCTTTTCAGCGGGGAAAGCGTGACCCTGGGCGGTTTTCTTTTTGAGAAGCTGGGAAGGATTCCGCAACCCGGAGAAATCTGGGATGGGGACGGGGTGTGCCTGGAAGTTTTGAGTATGAAGGGAAACCGGGTGGACCAAGTGCTCATTCAGCATCGCGGAATAGGCCGTCGGGCCGAAAAGGAAAGCGTATGAACGAATGGCTCGGCATTGTCGGGGTTTTCGTTTGCCTGGCGATTAACGCGTTTTTCACGGGGTCGGAGATGGCTCTGATCTCTGCCAACCGTTTGCGGCTTCGGCACCTGGCAGGGTCCGGGAACCGGCGGGCGGCCCGAATCCTGACTATGCTGGAACACCCGGAAAAGTTTCTCTCCACCACGCTGGTGGGAATAAACTTTTTCCTGGTTCTTGGTGCGACCATCAGCTCCCTGATTACCGCCCGCTTCCTCCAGGACGTGGTCCAGCCTGCCTTTTTCCCGCTGGTAACGACCCTTGTCCTCCTCCCCCTGGTCATCATCCTGGGTGAAATCGTTCCCAAGTCCCTGGTTCGCTTGAGAGCCACCGAGATCAGCCTCGGCCTCTACTACCCCCTGATGATCTCTTATTATCTCCTTTTTCCCCTGGTCAAGGTGGTGGCCCTGGCTTCCCGGGGAGTCATTCGCCTGGCGGGGCGTGATCAGCAGGCGGAAAAGATGTTCGACTCGGCCGAAGAGATTAATCTCTTGATGGAGGAGGGGGAAAGGCAGGGGGCCCTGACCGAGGCGGAAAGAAAGATGATTTCCCGGGTGTTTGATTTTGGAGAAACCCAGGTTGACGAAGTTATGGTGCCCTTGATCGACATCGCCTTGGCCCCGGAGGAATCCCGGGTTGGGGACATTCGGCGGATCATCGCCCGCACCGGTCACACTAGGATTCCCATATACCGCGAGCGCGTGGATCGGATCATAGGCACGGTACAGGCTACGGACCTGCTTACTCTTTCCGATGAGGCCTTGATCGAACCGTTGATCCGAAAGCCGTACATCGTACCCGAGACCAAGCCGTTGGAGGAAATGTTGGAGGAGTTCCGGAAAAACGACCTGCATCTGGCGGTTGTCGTCGACGAATACGGCGGAGTTTCCGGGATCGTCACCCTGGAAAACGTATTGGAGGAGATTTTCGGTGAGATTCGGGACGAGTATGATCTCGAGGAAGGCGAGCTGCTTCGCTTTCGGGGTCAGGTCGCCGAAGTTTCCGGAAGAATGGGGCTGGATGAGCTGAACGAGGAGCTGGGGTTGCGCCTGCCCGAGGATCACGAAGAGGAAACCATTGCCGGGTTCTTGCTTGACTTGCTGGGACGGATTCCCGCTCCCGGAGACCGAGTTAACTATGCCGGGCACGAGTTCGTCGTCATTCAGGCCACCGATCGCCGCTTGGTTCGCCTGGAGATTAGGGGACCCAGCGTAGAGAAAGCTTTGCGCCGCCGCAGCAGGGATGGGGAATGACAAGATGATTCTGCCAAAAAGGCGGAGCACAAGATGAAAATGCCGCTGTTGCGGTTGGTCGTGCTTGCGCTGGCATTCCCCCTCCCGTCGGCTTATCCATACTGTTCCGGCGGAGGGGGTCAAGGAACCGGAAAACTCAACCGGGTTTTGGGGCATCCGGTCCGGAATCGTTTTTCCAGGCGGGAGAAAGTTCAATACTTCGGCTTTAAACCTTTTGGGCCCTGAACGGGTTAAATCATTGATTGGGGTTTATGTTTTTGAAGCACCCGTTCAGGATTGAGCGCGGGGTGAATGGACGCGAATGAAGCAGAGCTGATCCGAAGATTTCAGGCTGGGGAGAAGGAGAGTTTTGACGATCTGATGATTATGTTTCAAGATCGGGCGCTTTCCCTGGCTTGGCATTTGGTCGGAAACAGGGATGATGCCCTTGATCTCGTCCAGGAGGCCTTTTTAAAGATGTACCGGGTTCTCCCGCGCTGGGAACCGAGGGCTTCCCTGTTTACCTGGCTCTACCGGGTCATATTGAACCAAGCTCGCGATCGGGGGACGAGGATGTCCCGACGGGGTTGGATCAGCCTGGAGCGGATTGCGGATCCGGCGGATCCGGCCCCGGGTCTCGCCCCTTCGGCCGGGATGGAGACCTCGGAAACATTGTCCCGGATCGCGGCGGCGGTAGATAACTTGCCGAGTCGCCAAAAAGAGGTATTTGTTCTCAGGCATTATCAGGGATTGCAGCTGAAGGAAATAGCAGAGACGTTAGGTCGGTCGCTGGGGGGGGTAAAGGCGAACCTCCATCACGCGGTGAGAAAACTTCGAGCCGAATTGGTCGATCTCTTGGAAGGGGAGTCGGAATGAAATGCGGTCGCTTTCAAAATTTAATTTTTGAGTATGCCTACGGGGAACTGTCTGAGGCCGAGCGCGCCGCCCTGCGGGAACACCTCGCCGATTGCCCATCCTGTGCCCGGCTTTTGGCGGAAACAAAGCAGGTTTTGACCGCCATTCCGGTTCCACCCCCCCCGGATTTCAGCGCGGCGGAAAAGGCGGACCTCCGTTCCCGGGTTATCGCCTCGGCCTGCCGGCCCAAGAAACTGACCCTGCCTTCCCGCTGGGCTTGGGCGGCGGCGGCGGCGGCGATGCTGACGGCCGGGGTTTTCTGGCTGGAGCGGTCTCCGTCGCCCGTGATCTTGGATGAGATTGCCGGCGCGCAGGCCTTGACCGAGGAACTTAACGAGGAATTTTCGCTGGTGGCGGAATTCTGTCTCGAGATCGATCGCCTTCAGGGTCTGGCCGATCCCGTTCCCCGGCATACCGCGGGTCCGGGAGGGCTGGGATGAAAAGACGCTTTCTCCTGGTTTTAATCACTAGTGTGGGGTTGTTGGGTTGGGACGCCGGCCTGTTGTCCGCCGAGCCGGGATTTGCCCCGGAGCCTCCTCCTCCTCCTCCTCCTCACTCTTCCTCCGGGAGAGCGGACCGGGGGCATCGGTCCCGCCACGGCGACCCGGAATTTCCGGCCCACCGATTTCGCCGCGAACTGCGTGAACTCGGTCGGAGAATGAGGGAAAATCGCTCCTTGATCCGGGAACTCGAGGAATCCTTGGGAGAGGAATCCCCCGGGGCCGCGAGTGAGGAAATCCGGGTTCGGCTCGGAGCCGCCTATGAGGAGAGAGCCCTTCTGCACTGGGAATTGGCCAGGCGCAAGGTCGAGATCACGAACAAGGGTGTGGAAAACGCCAGGCTTCGCTATGAAAGGGCACTGGATGAAGCGGCGGCTATGAGGGAATGGCTGAAGACATATTACCCTCAAATCTTGGAAGCCAACCCGGATGATTTCTTCCTAGGCGATGACTCAGCCAGCCCCTCGAATTGACGAATCCCGCCTGGTCGATACGTTCGTCGACCTCGTCCGAATAAACGGTCCCTCCGGCCGGGAGTTGCCGGTGGCCCGGCACCTGACGGAAGTTTTCTCTCAGCTCGGCTTGGCGGTGGAGTATGACGATTCCGCTCCAGCTACGGGTGGAGAATGCGGCAACCTGATCTGCCGGCTTCCCGGTTCCGGGGGGCCGCCGATGTTGCTGGCGGCCCACCTGGACACCATCGGGCCAACCGCCGGGATTGAAGTGGTCGAGGAAAAAGGAGTTTTCCGCGCCCGGGGAGGGGGGATTCTCGGTGCCGACGACCGGGCGGGGGTGGCCATTATGGTGGAGGTTGCCCGGGTGTTGAGGGAGTCGGGGGGAAGTCCACTCGAGCTGGAGCTGCTCTTCCCGGTATCCGAAGAAGTCGGCTTGCGAGGTTCCCATTTTCTGACTCCCGGCTTTGTCCTGGCGAAGTACGGATTTTCCCTGGATCTTTCCGGTCCCATCGGGTCTTTGGTGAATCGCGCCCCCTTCGGCCAGAAGTTGGAGATCGCGATTCGGGGAAAAGCAGCTCACGCCGGCTTGGAACCGGAGGCGGGAATAAACGCCATCGCCCTGGCTGCCGCCGCGATCTCCGGTATCCGGCAAGGCCGCCTGGACGAGTTGTCCACCGCCAACATCGGAATGATCAACGGCGGGGAGGCCACCAACATCGTTCCGGATCTTGTACACGTCAGCGGGGAAGCCAGAAGCTTGGACGAGGACCGCCTGGAAAAGCACGTGGAGAGCATCCGGGAGATTTTCCTCCGATTCGTCCGGAAGGGAGGCGGAGATGTGGAATTTGAATCGCGGCGGGCTTACCCCGGTTTTTTCTTGGGGGAGGATTCTCTCCCGGTGCGGGTATTCCGTACGGCTGCCGCCCGCTGCGGCCTGCCTTTCCTCCTGCAAACTTCCTGCGGCGCCAGCGACGCTAATTTTTTAAACGGGTATGGGATCGAAACGGTCAACCTGAGTGTGGGGATGACCGAGCCGCATACTTCGACCGAGCATATCCATCGGAGCGACATTCTGGCCGCCGCCCGCCTTGTTCTGGAACTGATTCTGGTTGCCGCCGAGCGGCTTCCTCCGGAGTAAGCCGCCGGCCTGGCTCTGATTGGTTGCCACCAGGACTTCCCTGTGCTATCTTCCCGATTCACTTTTTCCGATCGCTGGGTCCGGAAAATCAGTTTGCAGCCTGAATTCTAGGGAGAGGATGAAATGCTCAGTGAGGTCCAGGTTTCAAGGACGATAATCGAGAATTACTTCCGTCAACTCACGGAAAGTCTGGAGTTGGATGTCGCCATCTGCGGAGGCGGTCCGGCGGGCTTGGTCGCGGCGACGATCCTGGCACAAAAAGGGATGAGAACTGCGTTGTTCGATCGAAAGCTCTCGTTGGGAGGAGGAATGTGGGCGGGAGGGATGCTCTTCAATACCTGCGTGGTCCAGCCGGAAGCCGAAGAAATTCTGCGCGAATTCAAGATAGCCTTCAGGGAGGAGAACGGCCTCTTGGTGGCTTCCTCGGTAGAGGCGGTGGCCCGGCTCATTTTGGGGGCAATTGACTCCGGGGTAAAAATGTTCAACGGGGTCTCGGTGGAGGACGTAGTGGTCAAGGCCGCCGATGATGGGGAAAAGCGGGTTTGCGGCTTCGTCATTAACTGGGGAGCGGTGAGTGCCCTCAATGCTCGGGGGTACAGCCTTGAGGTGGATCCGCTTGTCATCTCCTCGCGCTGGGCCATCGATGCCACCGGACACGAACACGAGGTTTGCCGGGTCGCCCAGGAGAAAGGCTTGCGCCTGGCAACCTCATCCGGCGAATCCGCGGGGGAGGGCTCTCTTTGGATGGAAAAGGCCGAGAAGCTCGTGGTGGAGAACAGCCGTCAGGTCTTTCCCGGGCTTTTTGTCTGTGGAATGGCGGCTAATGCGGTGTTCGGAGCCCCGCGGATGGGACCCATCTTCGGAGGAATGCTCCGGTCCGGCCAGGTCACGGCCCAACGCCTCCTGAATCGGGACGAGCGAGGCGGCCGGGACTGAAGGTGCGCGCCCTTTGCCTGCTCTCCGGGGGGCTTGACAGCATCCTGGCCGCCAAGCTGATTCTTGCCCAGGGGATCGAAGTCAAGGCTCTTGGTTTTTTTAGTCCGTTTTTCGACACGGAGGCGGCGCGAAGGTCGGCCGCGGATTTAGGGGTGGAGTTCGACGAGGTGGACATAGGAGCAGCCTTGTTGGAGGCGGTTCGCCACCCACGCTACGGCTGGGGGAAACATCTTAATCCCTGTACGGATTGTCATTCCCTGATGGTGTCCGAGGCGGCAGCTCGCCTGGAAGAGGAGGGCGCCGACTTCATCGTGACGGGGGAAGTCTTGGGGCAGCGGGGAAAATCCCAGGTAAGATCGATGTTGAAGGTTGTGGCGAGGTCGGCTCCGCCCGGGTTGCTCCTGCGTCCGCTTTGCGCCCGCTTATTGCCCCCAACGGTCCCGGAAGAAAAGGGCTGGGTGGACCGTTCCCGGCTTCTTGATCTTTCCGGCCGGGGCCGCCGCCGGCAACTTGACCTGGCCGGCCGTTTGGGAGTCAGGCAATACGCCACTCCGGCCGGGGGATGCCTGCTTACGGATGCCGGTTTTTGCCGGCGCCTGCGGGAATTATCCGATTTCGAGGGCTGGGTCCGGAGGGAGGTAGAGTTATTAAAGATTGGTCGTCATTTCCGTCTTCCTTCCGGGGCCAAGGTAGTTTCAGCCCGGGATAGGAAGGAGAACGCGAAGCTGGCCAGCTCGGGAATTTCCGGGGACATCTTTTTTGAGACCAGCGATCGCCAGCGCAGCCTGGTGCTGCTCCGGAATTCCTCCGGGAAGGATGACTTAAGTCAGGCCGCCGGCATCTGTGCCCGGTACAGCAAGGCGCTTGCCGGCCAGGCGGTTATGATAGACTGGTGGCCGCACTCCGAGGGCGACAATAGAAGAACCGTCCAGGTGGTGCCGGTTCTCGATGCCGATCTGGAGGAAATTCGGATATGAAGATTTTGCTGGCACTTCTTCTGGCCTGGCCGCTTTCGGCTGCCTGGGCGGGGGAGTTCACCGACCTGAATTCACCCGATCCCGAGATTCGTTCCGATGCCTGCCTGGCTTCGATCGACTCGGAGGAGGAAGTGGATCCGTTATTGCTTGACTGCCTTGACGACGAGTCGCTTCTAGTCCGGCACTGCGCCGCCTATGCCTTGGCCCGTCGGGGCGGAGCGGCGGCGGCGCAGGCTTTTCGGGAGGGATTGAGCTCTCCCGATTATGATCGCCGCCGCATCTCGGCTCTCGGGCTGGGTATGCTCGGGGGCGGCCGGGAGGTTGATTTTATGAAGCCGCTTCTGACTGACGGCAACTGGGAGGTGCGCTGGGCCGCCGCCTATGCCCTGGGCCGCAGCGGCCGGCGGGAGGCCTTGCCCTGGCTCAAGCATCTGGCCGCCGGTGACCCCCATCGGGACGAACGGGGCAACTACCCGGTCAGGACGGCCGCCGCCCGCGCCGCCGAGCGTTTGGAGGCTTCCGTGGGTTGGCACCGTCGGCTTGCCGATGCGGTAAAGGCGGGGAAGGAAGGAGGCCGCCCCTTAATCGTTCATCTCCGCCAGGCCGGCAATCTCTGCTCCCGTTACGAACAGGCAATTTTTACCGATGAGCGAGTGGTCGATGCCCTGCAGCGGACGGTTCCCGTCTGGCTGGATCGCGGTTCCTCTCCGAAGGATTTCGAGTTGTTGCAGGTGCAACGCCTCCCGGCCCTGGTTTGCCTGGCCCCTTCCGGCCAGGTCATCTCCAGGACTTATGGAGTTCTGGCTCCCGAGGTTTTTCAGGAAAAGGTTTTGGCCGCCCTGGAAAAGTCGGACTCGCCTTCACGGTTGCGCCGTAACTTGGCCGAGAATCCCAACGATCTGGAGTGTGCTTGGCAACTGGTCGAAGTTTACCTGGAGGAAGGTCGGTTGGAGGGAGCCCGGAGTCTTTGCCGGGAAATAATCAAAAGAGACCCCGACAACGTCTCATCGTTGCTGGATAACGCGGTGTTCACGGAGGCCTATGTCCTCGGGCGATGCAAGGACTATTCCGCATCCGCCGCGGCCCTGAAAGATATGTTGGAAAGCTTCCCCTTTTCGGGTGAGCGTGCCCGCGCCCTTTATTGCCTGGGTTTGGCCTTGTACAAGTCCGGCTTGGCTCCGGAAGGGCAAAAGGTCCTTCGTCGCTTGATTAGAGAGTATCCCTCGTCCCGCCTGGCCGCCGCCGCCTCGAGTTTCCTGGCGCCTGATTCGGCCCGTTGAACTCGCCGGAGAATTTATCCTTTTCCCTCCGGAGTGAAAAATACTACAGTACTGCGAACGGCCGTAGTGTGCGTTTTCCCTGTCGGCCAACCACTTAAGTTTAAGGAGGAATTCACGATGTCACAGCATCCGAGTTTTGGAGGCAAGGGGAAGATCAAGCCCAAGCGCAATGTGCGCAAAAGACACGAACGCATCCGCCAGATGCAGCAGCAGGGAAAAATTGAGGGGGAGGCCGACCCTTTCGGGCTGCCCAAGGCCAAGTTCGTCGAATAGACGGGATGAGATTAGCTCTCGTTTTATTCTGTTGCTGCCTGGCTTTGTCCGGGGTTTTTGCGGAACCGGCCAGGATAACGGGTGATTCGACAAATGTCCGGGTCGGCCCTTCCTTGAGGGCGGAAGTGGTCGGGACCCTTTCCGCCGGAGATGTCGTCGAGGTGTTTTCCCGGGAGGACGGGTGGGCACGGATTTCCCCGCCGGAAGGTTTTTGCGCGTATGTTTCTGCACAATTTGCTGCGGCCGGGAAAATATCGGGATCGCGGGTCAACTACCGCTCCGGCCCCGGTCTGTCCTATGCTCGCCTGGGGCAGTTGAACGAGGGCGATGCCATTCAGGTCCTGGAAGAAACGGGCGACTGGCTGAAATTCCCGATGCCGCCGGTTGTCCGCCTCTGGGTGTCTTCCGGGCTGCTGGAGGAAGTTGTTCCGCCGGAAATGGTTCCGGAGGTGAGGGAGGGAGGGGGCCTGCCGTTGCCGGTTGTGCCGAGCGGAACGCCGTGGCCGATGCCTTCTCCCTTTTCGACCCCGCCGGTCACGATGTCTTCCCGACCCCGAGTCTTTACCAAGATCGGCTATGTCCGGAGCTTGCCCGAATCGAGGCGGGTGGACGGCCGAGAAGTCGGTTTCCAGTTGGTGGAGCAGCGCCCGGCTTCCGGAGTGCTGGCTTGGCTTTGCTCGGAGTCCATAGAGCTATCGAGGTACTGCGATCGGCGGGTCAGGATTTATGCCCTGGAGTTGGAGGTTTCTCAGCCTTGGCCGCTCCTTGAGGTCAAGGGCCTGCAGGTCCTCTGGTGAACTCGCGAGGTTCCGTTTACGGTCCGAGATGTTCAGGGGGTTGACATTCAAGGGGGGAGTCAGGCTTCCGGAAGGCAAGCGACTTAGCCGGGATGAACCAATCCGTGAGATTCCCCCTCCGTCGCGACTGTTAGTTTCCCTGGCCCAAAACGCCGGCGCCCCCCCGCAGCCGGTGGTTGAACCGGGAGATCAGGTGGAGCGGGGACAGGTCATAGCTCGGCCCACCGGGACCATCTCGGCGTTTCTTCACGCCCCGGCGTCCGGGCGCATTGTCTCCTTGAAAAATTTTCCCCACCCGGTTCTGGGTCAGGCGCCCGCCTTGGAATTAGAGACTCTCCCCGATTCCGTCGGGGAGAAAAGATTGCTCCCCCTTCCGTAGGGAGAAATATCTCCCGAGAGCATAAGAAAGCGGGTTCTTGAGGCTGGAATCGTGGGGATGGGCGGGGCGGCGTTTCCTACTCATATCAAGCTGTCTCCGCCCGGTCCGATTGATTACGCCGTGGTGAACGGGGCTGAGTGTGAACCGTATCTTACGGTCGATCACCGCCTTCTGATCGAGAATCCGGCCGGAATCCTCCGCGGCCTGGAGCTGATGATGAAAGCGGTGGGGGCGGCCCGGGGAATTCTGGCCGTAGAGGAAAACAAGCGGGTTGCGGCCGGGGAACTCCTGCAACTTGTCTCAACCCGCCGCGACGTGGAGGTCAGGTTTCTCGAGGTCAAATATCCGCAGGGTTCGGAGAAGCAGCTTCTGGAATCGCTCCTGGACCGCGAGGTGCCTCCGGGCCGACTGCCGGCGGATGTCGGCTGCGTGGTCCAGAATGTCCACACCGTCTTGGCCGTAGCTCAAGCGGTGGATCTGGGGATGCCGCTGACGGCCCGGGTGGTTACCGTCTCCGGCCCCGCCGTCGAGAATCCGGGTAACTTCCTGGTCAGGCTGGGAACTCCTTTCTCCACCCTGCTGGCCGCCGCCGGCGGCTTGAAGGAGGGCCGCCTCCAACTCCTGGCGGGGGGGCCGATGATGGGGCCGGCCCAGGCCACGCTGGAGGCATCCGTGCTGAAGGGAACCTCCGGCTTGTTGGCGCTCCCCGCTCCTCGGCGTCGTCGCAACCTGGCCTGCCTCCGCTGCGGAGCTTGCCTGCGGGCTTGTCCTATGGGGCTTTTCCCCTGTGAAGTTGCCCGCGCCGCGGCGCGGGGCGATGTCGAGGAGTTTCGGAGGCAGGGAGGCTTGAACTGCCTGGAATGTGGTTGTTGTTCGTTTGTCTGCCCCTCCGGCCGCGATCTGGTACAGATGATCCAGATGGGAAAGGAGCAGCTGCGCTTGGGGGAAGGGAGTTAGCGGATGCCGGGGACCGAGAAGAGGCGTTTGTTTGTGGTTTCTCCCGGGCCTCACCTCCACCAGGGGGAAAGTGTTCCCCGGGTGATGTGGACGGTGGTGGCCGCCTTGTTACCCGCGCTGGCCTGCGGTTTCTTTTTTTTCGGGTTGCGCGCCTTTTTGATTACATCTGTTTCGGTGATAACCGCTGTCGCCACGGAAGCCCTGATCCAGAAACTCCGGAGGCGTCCCATCACGATCTACGACGGCAGCGCCGTCTGCACCGGCATCCTTTTGGCTTTCTGCCTTTCCCCACGGGTCCCCCTGTGGCTGCCCGCGGTAGGAGCCTTTTTCGGGATTGCCGTGGCCAAGCAAGCCTTCGGCGGCTTGGGCTACAACGTCTTCAATCCGGCCTTGGCCGGACGGGCTTTCGTGATGCATTCCTGGTTGACCACTATGACTTCCTGGGAGCCCACCGCCTGGCAGGGCGGAGCGATCGATGCGGCTACCTATGCCACCCCATTGGGGGCGGCCAAGGAAGCGGTTCTCCAGTGGATCCCCGGCGCTCCCGGGGCGCCCGACTGGTTGGATCTGTTCATCGGCAACACCGGTGGCTCGATCGGAGAAACCTCGGCGCTGGCCATTATGCTGGGCGGAGCATTCCTCCTGATCCGGCGTTACATCGGTTGGGAAACTCCGGTTGCCTTCATCGGCACCGTGGCCTTGCTTG
>Ga0272443_10007093_pt1 | contig 10838 bp, 10 predicted proteins | sample SSMAcet12_FD_193581 | JGI IMG/M metagenome (GOLD analysis project Ga0272443, IMG submission 193581) | Marine sediment archaeal communities from Little Sippewissett salt marsh, Falmouth, MA, United States - SSM-Acet-12 | ecosystem: Environmental > Aquatic > Marine > Wetlands > Sediment ... | reverse complement strand
TGTTGTGATAACACTGCAATGCGTGATCCAACATTGTTTCGAATAATTGATAAGGAACATCCCTTGCAGGGTACAAAATATAGGGTATGGCCAACCTATGATTTTGCAGGAGCAGTTGAAGATAGTCTCAGCGGTGTCACTCATCCTTTTAGGACGAAAGAATATGAGCTAAGAGACGAATGTTACTTTAGACTTTTAGATTATTTAAAATTAAGAAAACCGCATTTAATGGAGTTCGCTCGACTCTCGATTGAAGGTATGCCCGTTTCCAAGCGTAAAATAAAACCCCTTATTGAAAAAAACATGGTTTCAGGCTATGATGATATAAGACTACCCACGTTAAGAGGGCTTCGAAAGCGCGGCATTCAAACAGAAGCAATTAAACAATTTGTTCTTTCTCAAGGCATTTCAAAAGTTGAGTCAACGGTGCCATTCAGCATTGTTGAATCCTTCAACAGGAAGTTTTTAGATCCTAAAGTGAAACGTTTTTTCTTTGTAGAAAAACCTGTAAAATTAGTTGTTGAAAATGCTCCAGAAAAAAGAAAAAAAATTCAGTTCCACCCCCATGATGAAACACTGGGATTCCGGGTTGTTGATACAAACAAAGTGTTTTTTGTTCCACGCGAAGATATGGATGCATTAAAAATAGATGATGTTTTCCGCCTAAAGGATCTTTACAATGTAAAAATTACAAAGAAAGACGAAACAATCTATTGTGAATATGTAGGTGATGAGTTAATTTCAGAAACGGCAAAGATCCAATGGACAACGGACCAATATGTTTCAATGAAGATTTTTGTACCTAGTCTTCTTTTCATGGATGGAGAATTTGATCCTGACAGTTTAAAAATTATAAATGGCTATGCAGAGAGAGCTGTGTCTACTTTAAACACAGATGAAATTGTCCAATTCGAGAGATTTGGATTTGTTAGAATAGAAAAAACAGATACAAAAATTATCGGGTATTTTGCCCATAAGTAAACTATTTAAGTCTACCAATTATCTCATTTTTCATTCAAATCTGTAATATGGGAATGGTTTGAGATGCACTCCGATAAGAAAACTTTGTTAATTTTTAGCCTATGCTTTTTATCTTTTACCTGTTTGATGAATGTAGTATCTGCAGACAGTATTATCGAAATAGATCCTGGAAGCCTATTTTTACCAATTGTTGTAGCAGCAGTTATTGTAATTGGTATGATAGTCGCAGTATTAACAATAGGCGGTATCAAATATGTTACACCTGAAAACGTTTTAGATACAGAAGTACGTAAAAATCTTTATGGCTACATCAACGATTATCCTGGATCTCATCTCAGAGAAATTGCTCGCGAACTCAATTTAAAACCTAGTAATGCTGCATGGCATTTGAGAAAATTAGAACAAACAAATCTTATTCGAAGTCGAAATATCGGTGGAAAAAGAGTATATTATTTGGTAGAGGGGGGCATTGAAGCCAGAAGAGAAGCTGTGGCAGAGTCAATTCTAAAAAATAGAAATGCCCAGAAAATTATGTGTTACTTGACAAATAATCCAGGCAAGCATCTTCTTGAAATAGCCAAGGCACTAGATTTAAATCACCATACAGTTAAATGGCATATTGAAAAAATGTATATGGCAGAACTTATTGATGGAGATACAACAAATTCTGCATACCCGGTATATTATCCTACCGAAATGGGGGCACAGATAACAAAAAATATGCCTATTCAGCAAAAAAATTTTAGAAAAGCATCTTAGTACTATATTCTTCCGACATCCGTTACTTCAACCGAATCAACATTTTCAATTTTTGATAAAGTTTCAACGATTGGGTCAAGACCACCCTCGTTATCAGGAACAGATACAGTAACATTTAGACCTTTTAATCCAAATGCTACCTCTTTTATCTCGATTCTTCCAAGTTTGGCTGGTGACTTGACAGCAATTTTGATATCCTCTATTATTTTGTTTAATTTTTCATCCTCGATTACTTCTCCAGGCATTACTCTCATAAGAGCGATAACTTCACCCATAAATTAAGCCTCCTTACCTATGGTCCAATAAAACCACACTTTGTGCAGACGTATTTCACACTTTGTTCCCTACAACTGTTACACCTACCGATAACTTCTGCGCACACAGGACAGGGAAATGTCGCCGATCCACGTTCTAGTAGTCCCTTTCCGCAAGAAATACACTTTTCTGCCTTATTCATAGGAAGTGCTGAATGAATATCTTATATTAAAAATTATTTGTTATGCCCTAAAATACTAATAAACTAAAAAAAATAGCCAAGTCCAATACTTCCAATAAACCCATTTTTAGCAATATAAATCAAAACAGCCATTTGCATCATAGGTGAGGAAATCCCCTCCTCCATCAATCCATCTCCCAAAACCTCACCTCTTTTTTTCATTTATTTACAAACTAGCAGTTAATTTTCCATCAATAATAATATCAAATCTATAAAATAATTATTGACAATGTTTATCACGTAAGATTTAAATGCAACAAATGTCATGTATCAAATAGGGACAAAGGGGCAACATAATCTTTTTTTTCGCATTATGTTTTTCCTCCCAAAGAATAGCCCCTGAATCCCACTTTTCTTCCATTTTATTAAAAATATCGGTAATTATGAACGAATGAATCGAATAATTCATAAAATCAGTAAAATTAATTGAGGATTCACAAATGATAATTCCAAAAATCATTTTCTTGTTTTTATCGTATCAAGAGAAAATGAAGCCACAGATTTGAAAATCCTATACTGGAAGATTACACCTACAATCAATCCCATGTGATAAGTTATTAAACGGAATAACAAGATGAATATACCTATTAGATGTGGGCTTATAAAAACACTGTATAATGCAGCTGCTCCCCCTTCTGTTACGCCTGCACTTCCAGGAGTAGTCGGCATCATGACAATAATTATAAGAAGAATTTGCGCAGCACACGACTCAATTAAATGAGGCTGCAATCCAAGTCCCATCAATATTAAAACTGGCACCATCCACCCAAGTATCCAAAAAGAAGCTGTAAAAAAGCATGCTTTTATAAAATCCATTTTTTTGTGAGATAGAAAACAGACCATACTCTCATGAAAATTATCAACTTCTTCATTTATCCTTTCGACAATTTTACTTTCGATTTGATTTTTTCTTGAAAATCTGCCAAGTTTTTTATTTAAAAATAAGACAAACGATTTGATTTTTTCGGGGTTTTTTAGTGCATATATGAAAAGTCCTACTACTACTACGAAAACAGCAAGTGCTATGGTAAGTCCTATACTTAATGCCCCAGTATTGATTTTAGTTCTAAATACAAAAAAGGCAAAAGGGAAACAAATCATTAGAAAAATTGCATCAAGCAGACGTTCGCCCAAAACCACTGCAGTTGCACAACCAACACTTAATCCATCCTTGTTTAATAAATAAATTCTAACCGGTTCGCCACCCGCCATCGATGGAGTAATATTTGCTAAAAATAAATTGGCCATGACTATCTTTGTTGATTCCCACAAACTAATCTTAACATCACTTTCAACTGCATTTGCCAAAGCCCTAAGACGAGCACCCCACAAAATCCAAAAAATGAAATTTACTAAAACTGCTGCAAAAAAAAATTCATATCTTATGTTTTGTCCTGATAGGTGAGCAAAGGTTTCTGCATCAAATGTAAAATACAAAATAACAAGAATAATTGCGATGCTCAGGCAGAGGCTAATGATAATTGAAAGTTTCAGTGTTTTTGGCCGTTTCTCGGATTCCACAGCGTTGATAATTCTCCAAACATATATCTTTCTTATGGTTTTTTAGAACATTTAAGAAACAAAAAAATTTTTGAGCAACTAGACAATGTCGGAGGGTAAAATAACGATGATCTTATGAAAAAATTACCTTTTTTAAAATATGTTCAGACTGCAGGATATGTCATGCAAAACTGGATTGCAGGTGAATGCGTTTACCCTTTCTACGCATCATTTAAGGTTACCCACAAATGTAGTCTTAGATGTAGTTTTTGCAATGTATGGATGGAAAAAACCCCTGATTTATCTAAAGAGGATGTTTATAAGGTTCTTGATAATCTCGGAAATTCAAGTATAACGGTTTTAAGCCTTGAGGGCGGCGATCCTTTATTAAGGAAAGATATTGGTGAGATCCTAGAATATGCACATAAAAAACCATTCATTTTATTTTTTACAACCAATGGCCATCTGATTGACAAAAGGCCTATGGAAGAGTATGGAAAACATGTTGATTATATACATATAAGTATCGATGAGGGGCACGATAACCTTGAATTTTTTGAAAGGCTTGACGAATTTCAAAGCTATGGTCCAGAAATATGCATCCAGGTTGTTGCAACAAAGCAAACCATGGATGCAATTGAAGATAAAGTAAAAAAGGTTTACAAAGCAGGTGCGAGAACTGTAATCATGCCTGCATGTCATCTGGATGGTACTGATGACTATTATCCAAATCCGGAAAAATTTCGAAATGAGATTATAAGCTTGAAAAAAAAATACCCGAACACCATAACAACTCCTATTGGATTTTTAGACAATATCAACAAATCTCATGGATGTTCTACTTCTTCAATAATAATCGACTCCGATGGTGGACTGTTCTATCCGTGCAGAACTATAGGAAAAAGAATTTACAATTTCACAGAAGGACCATTTATTGAATTTTTACGCACCGAAGAAGCAAAAAAAGCAAGAAAAGAAATGCATAAATGTTCAAGAAGTTGTGGCTGGTATCAATATTTTGCAACTGATGTATTTTCATCTCCACGATCAATCGTTTCGTCCATAAGCCCTTATATTTTTAAATAATTGAACAATTATTTTTAATGGTGGGAACTGGATTACAATGAAAATATTGTTTACAACAGAATCCTATTACCCTATTATCGATGGAGGGGCAATTGCTCAACACAGAATTGTTCAGGAACTTACTAAACGTGGCCATGAAGTAAATGTAATTGCCCCTGGTTTCAGTTACAAAAATTATCAAGAAGAAGTCAATGGTTCCATAATTTACAGGCCAAAGGGGATTACTCTACCATTTTACATGGATGGCAAATATCATTTCTGCCCTTTTCCTTTTTTTTATGTAAAAAGGATAATGAAAAATTTTAAGCCAGACATAGTCAATGTTAATTCACCTTATCCGATAAGTATGTGTGCATTAAATATTGCAAAAAAAACAAAAATACCAGTCGTTGGTTCAATACATATATTGCCGGAAAATATGCTTTCACCTTTTACTAACTTCTTCTTTTATAAAACTTTAAGAAAATTCACTTGGGAATATCTAGTGTATTTTTACAACATCACAAACTGGACAACGATTCCTACACAAACTGGTGCAGAAATGTATCAAGCCCAAGGGCTCAAAACACGTATAACCCCAGTTTCAAATGGAGTTGATACTACTCTTTTTAATCCAAATAGAGACGGATCATATCTCAGAGATAAACTAAATATCCCAAACAAAAAATTAGTTCTATACACTGGCAGGATTAATCCCGAAAAAAATCTTGAAGTTCTAATAAATGCAATTCCACGTGTCGTTAAAAATACAGACACTCATTTTCTTTTCTGTGGATCGGGTGGCAACTACAAAACCGAAATTATAAAACTAACTGAAAAATTGGATGTTATAGATAATACTACTTTCGTTGATTTTCTAGATGCAGAGGATTATCAAAATATTTATTCAACTGCAGATGTTTTTGTCATGCCTGCAGAGGCAGAATTACAAAGTATTGTTACAATGGAAGCTGTTGCATCAGGTCTACCAGTCATAGTCTCTGACAAAGGTGCAGTAAAGGAACTGGCCACTGGAAAAAATGGCTATGTATTTGAATCTGGTAATAGTAATCAGCTTGCAGATTATATTGTTGAAGTTCTATCAGATGAAAGTTTAAGAAAATCGATGGCAAAAAAAAGCCTAAAGTTAATTGAAAATCATTCATTGAAATATGTTGGTAAAAATTACGAATCTATTTATTTAAAATTACTTGGTCGGTTATGAATTGCCAAGGCCATATTTATCAACATAAGACCAATTAACTGCATAAAGCTCGGTCCAGTGAATATCTGTCATCGTGTCTGGGTCTACAGATGCATTTCTATACAATAATTCAAAAGGTTCAACTTTAAATTTATAATATGATTCATTTGTCATATAGACTATATCTGCAAAACCAACGTGGACAACACGTTCTTTCATAATATCGTCTATAACAATATGAGTTATCCTGCCGCTATACCGTTTTTCAATTCCAAGCAATTCGTCAAGATACTCGGTAAGGTTGATCGCATCCCACATCTTTGTAGCATTGTCAAGCGTAGTGTTAAATCCAACTGCTTCAGTTATTCGGGCCAATCTGTGATCCGAGGCCACCATACTTGAATTTGCATCTATATTTTCTTTCATCCATTCTACAACTGCAAGATCCTCGTTAGTAATTGCTTCATATGAGGCATTTAGTGCAACATGTGATGGGTATATTGATACAGCGTTGGTTGTAACAATGATTACGACCGCGAACAGATATAAAACCTGTCGTTTTTTCATTAGTCTGGCAGGATTGGGTGGATTAGTAACTACTTTTCCTATGCGAGGAATTTTTTTTACAACTGAAGTCAAAGAATCATTACCAACCCTAAATATCTCACGAATACCATATATAGACATTAAACTCAATGGTATCATCAAGTACTCTAGATGTCTATGTGGATAAAACACCCAGTTTGAGTTGAAAATACCATATAAAAAGGATAGTGAAATTGCAATTAACCAACCTCGAATAAAATACCCATTTTTAATGAACTTCATCTTTGAAAAACCCACAACTGCAAAACCTAAAATCGCCACCAATGGAATTGAATAAAATATCGATAGGGCTGTTAATTGTATGTTTGTCCAAGGCATTTTTATGAATGTGAAAACACTCATTCCAATAATACAAATAGTAACTGTCAATGCAAATCGTATTATATTTTTACGATAAGTAAGCTCCTTTCTTTTGATAAAAATATTTAATTTTCTCTTAAGTACAATAGATCCAAGGGATGCAAAAAAAATCAAATAAAATACAAAAATTATCATTAGTGAAGAAATTGCTATCGAACCTATTGTGATACGATTGTTCATAAAACTTTCGTAAACTGGTGTTGCAACAAAAGCCCAGTAAGAAAAAATCAGTCCACTGGCAAGCAAGATGTACATGATGTCAAGTTTTATTGAATTAGTCCATTTTCTTCTACTTACGTTTTCAAAAAAGACAATTCCTACTAGGGAAATTAAAAAGAAATAGGTGGTGAAATGATGAGACATTATTAGCAAAACTGTAGAAATAAACAATGGGACAACATACCTGTGATCCTGCCTATACTTGACAAATAAGTAGATTGACATCATCATGAAAAAATGTCCCATTGTCAAAGGAGAAGCATGGCTTGTTTGATATGCATGAAAGGGCAATACTGCAAGTACCAAACTTGAAAGTAGAGCAATCCTTTTATCTCCAATTAACTCGTTGACAATAAAATAGAAAATAAGAACTGAAAGGCCCCCGAATATTGGGGCAAGTTTTGGCATCAAGGTTATTACATCTATTCCCGTAATCCAGTGTGCTATACCGGTCATTGCATAAAGTACCGGAAAATATTGATAAGAACCCCCCCACCCATAATAAGAAGAAAACAATTCTCCACTTTTTACAAAGGAATTTGTAAGTCCATAATATATGCCGAAGTCACATCCCCATGCGGCATAGCTCCAACCAGGAATTGAACGTAAAAAAATCGCAAAACCAGTGACAGCTATTAACAAGAATGTTGCATTGTAAGTTATTTTCTTTAGCCTCTCGATTATTATTTTCGCTCCCCCTGTTCAAAAACGTTAATATCTTATCGTAATTAAGACTACTATTAAAAAATTGTGTTTTTTTTGTTTTATCCTATTTTGTACCATAAATAACTTGCATGATATTATTAACCGATGAATCAACGTCACATTTTCTTTTGATGCCGGTAAATTCCTTGGCTTTTTTTACATTTTTTTTGAGGTTAATTTGATCTTGACGGACGGCAAAAAAACTTCTTTTTTTAGAGTGATACTGACCAAGATACTCTTGTTCTACCTGCCCAGGTGTTGGGACCATTAATGCCTTTGTACCAATTACAGCCAAATCCAAAATTGTCGAATAACCGCTCCTCGAAATAACAAGTTTTGTTCGATTGAGTAAATCTTCTCTTTCTTTCTTGGATAGAAATGTATAGGTTGTAATGTTTTCATTATTTAGTTTTTCATTTATTTCTGTTTTTCCTAGTGTGATTACAATGTTGCCGTTAAGTTGATCAATCTGTGAAAGAACCTTCTCCTCAAATAAAGTTCTTTGCGGTTCAGGTCCCGAGATAGAAATAAAATAATCAATATCCTTTTTTGTTTGTTTTTTTGAAAAATCGGAGAGAACTCCAACATAATTAATTCTACTCTCATCTATTCTCTTCAGATTATGAGAAAGATCTCCAGATAAGCTGTCTTCATTAAAATCGGGTACGATTACTTCTCGAAATCTTTTAAAGAAAAATGAATTAAATATCTCACTACCTGATTCAAGTTTTTTAATTCTGAGCGGGTTCATTATTCTCATTTGGTGAGAAATAAAATATGATGGGATTTTTTTACTGTAGACATCATATCTTGCATCGGATATAATTAAATCGTAATTATTATTTTCAACTAACTTTGTGACGGTCTGTAAACCTGATTCGATTTTTCGTATAAACAAAGGCCAATACACAAGACTTTTAGCCATAAACTGTCGAGAATTTTCAGAAAGAAGCATTGGATAATCGGGAACATCTAAGAATTTGACATCTTTTCCCAATTCGGTTTTTAAAAGACCGATGGAGCGTCCACTAGAGATAACTGTTAATTCATTATTCTCCCGAATTAATTTTCTTATAACAGGTAAAGAGCGAGTTGCATGACCTAGTCCCCAGGAACATACCCCATATATGACCTTCATCTAGTCGATGTAATATATTCACCATTAAATATCTAACGAGAAAATCTTCAAAATTAATGGTATTTTTATAGTTGCAGCTAATATTGTTTATAGGGAAAGTATGAATTTTAAAGAAAAACTCAGAGATATTGTACAGGAAAATAACAGTTTATTGTGTGTGGGTCTTGATATCGATTCGGAAAAAATGCCCAATTTCTTATTCGGAAATAGCAATGATCCTTATTTTGAGTTTAACAAATCCATTATAGATGCAACAAAAGATATTGTTTGTGCTTACAAGTTAAATATGGCTTTTTATGAAGTTTTGGGATTAGAGGGTTTCATTCTTCTTGAAAAAACCATCAGTTACATACCAAATAATATCTTAGTAATACTGGACGGAAAAAGAAATGACATTGGCAATACCGCTAAAAAATATGCGAAGGCATTTTTTGAAATACTCAATGCCGACGCTATTACAATTAATCCCTACCTTGGTAAGGATGGCGTTATCCCCTTCCTGAATTATAAAGATAAATGTAGTTTTATTCTTTGTAGAACATCAAATCCATCAGCCGGCGATTTCCAAGACCTTAATTTCGAAAATAAACCACTTTTCTCATTTGTTGCAGCAAAGATAAAAGAGTGGAATGACTTTGGGAACTGCGGGGCGGTGGTGGGTGCAACTTATCCCGATGAACTGAAAATAATTCGTAAAAAACTTGGTAATGATATACCATTATTGATTCCAGGAATTGGAAAACAGGGAGGAGACATTGCAATAACCGTTAAATATGGTACTAATAGGAAAAAAGAAATGGCAATTATTAACTCTTCAAGAGGAATTATTTATGCTGGAAATGATGATGACTTCGCGGAATCTACTAGAAAGGCAGCATTAACATTGAAAGATGAGATAAACTTGTATAGATGATGAATATCACCAAAAATATTATTAGTACGATCTTCTATGTTAATAGGTGCCTTAATAAGAAGACCCCTTTGACTGGTAATGATTTGGGGAGGCAAGGTTAAGGCTACATATTGATACTAGTTTAGGGTCCCTCTTTGATCTTATAGACGAAACGTCATGAAATGAGAAGAGGACAACCATGGTGTCATACAACTGTCGTGACACTAGTTGTGTACTCATCCTTCTGCTGCAAAAAAGGGGGGTATTTAACTGCGCCAGGAATTATCAATTCTTAGGTGACAGCGGCAAAATAATAAACCTATGTGTAAGCTTTAAATATCATTACCATATACGTCTTAAATCCAAATTCATAGCCCAGACCTTTCCGGTTAATCCTGAGAGTGAGGTATCGCTCGCATCTATGAAAGGATTGTTTCCGTCTTGGGCTACAAAATAAGCTGTGGGGGTTCAAGAAAACAGCAGCCCATTAGACTGTTGGTCCTCTTGAATCTGACTATTGACATGTGTTGGTGATATTTGGTTCGCCCACCAAAATTCCAAATAAAATAAGATAATAGTGTGCATGATTCCGGTTGATCCTGCCGGAGGTCACTGCTATTGGGATTCGACTAAGCCATGCGAGTCGAGAGGGTTCGGCCCTCGGCGTACGGCTCAGTAACACGTGGATAATCTGCCCTAGGGTGGAGGATAATCTCGGGAAACTGAGGATAATACTCCATAGGTCTAGGAGGCTGGAATGCATCTAGGCTTAAAGCTCCGGCGCCCTAGGATGAGTCTGCGGACTATCAGGTAGTAGTCAGGGTAATGACCTGACTAGCCTACGACGGATACGGGTTGTGAGAGCAATAACCCGGAGACGATATCTGAGACACGATATCGGGCCCTACGGGGC
>Ga0272443_10007091_pt1 | contig 10839 bp, 11 predicted proteins | sample SSMAcet12_FD_193581 | JGI IMG/M metagenome (GOLD analysis project Ga0272443, IMG submission 193581) | Marine sediment archaeal communities from Little Sippewissett salt marsh, Falmouth, MA, United States - SSM-Acet-12 | ecosystem: Environmental > Aquatic > Marine > Wetlands > Sediment ... | reverse complement strand
GGGTCTTGATGTGCTGATTGCACCATTGGACAGCTTGAATCGGAGTTCATTAAGCCGTAACTGAGCCTCTGCCCGATCAGTGCCCAGCGATTTACGGACCCGCCTACCATTGACGGTATAGTTCACATAAAATCGGCCATTTCTCTGGTATAAAGTCGCCATAACAGCCTCCAAATCAGGCCCATTTGTCACAAAATGTCACACCTGAGCCTTTTTCAAGTTTGGCAACTTCTTATCGCTGTTGGGATTAGTACATAATAAAGCTGGGAGACAGGGATTCGAGATGAGACCGCTTTGCTCCCCATCTGCGAGCGAGGGGTTCCCAGCGATGGCCAGCCCGGAATCCGTGATCATATCCCCAGGTTCTTTGACTGGAATCCTGTAACCCATTGGAATTCGAGCTATTATTCCCCATCACTTGCTTAGTCCTGCCAGCAATAAGAGTTGCGTTTAGAGTTTATCAAAGATCGAATGTGCCTATTGGGTGGCACAAAACGTCACAGTTTATAGTTAAAACCTTACTTATCTTCCTTCTTGTCCTGATCAATCACTCTGGCAGCCTTGTCAACAGCTGCAAGCCTGATGAAATCAGACGTGGACCGCCTGTCGATTTTCGCGGCTTTCTCAATCAGCTTGCGCTCCCCAGGGGCCAGCCTGAAATAGAACTGGGTTGTTTTCTTATCTTGCTTCATATCGTTTCTATCGGCAATTTAAGCGATTGTATATACAAAGTCAAGGATTATCTTTAAAAATACCCTTGAAACGTCCATAGCTCGATTCTGAGCGAGGTTTGAAGGGTGGGGGTAGTAAGGGATGCCCCCGGGGGGATGGTGGCTTTTGGAGTGCCTCAGCTTGTCCAACGATACGCAGGCTGAGTTAAAGCCAATCGCTCGGAACCTGTAAAAAACTCCGGAATGACTCCAAGGTAGACCATTCGCAAAGGGCAAAATCACCAAAGCGTGGGAAACCGGAATTGCCGAAGGCAATGACGTGACAACAGTCTGGGGAATGTTTCAGGGCTTAACAGCCCACGCCCGCTCACTACCCTACACTAATTGGCGTGTGAACCTTGAGCACTGAGCCAGATCACTCCTAAATCTTTAAAAACCTTCTTTCCCAAACACAAGAGCTTGAATTTAATTCAAACTCTCTTTTTTTATCTAAATTATTGAAATTGTGTTGACAAGTAATTATATGTTTTAGTATTCTCTATTTATCTCAAGTGGTATTTATTAGACAAGGAGTGTCAATTCAAATGGACGAAAACCGCTGGCTCTCAGTTGATGAAATTGCCTCCTATCTTGGTATTAAACGCCCCACAGTTTATAAATGGATAGACAGAAAAGACATGCCAGCTCATAAAGTAGGCCGTCTTTGGAAATTCAAAGCAAAGGAAATTGACCACTGGGTAGAATCAGGTAAAGCGGGAAAAAATGAAGCGGTAAGTGATTATAACAAGAAATGGAAAACTAAGGTCAATATTGACTAAAGCAAGTTAACAGATTAGAAAACAAAATAAAGGCTGTTGAATATGTGATTTGAGATACGGAGAGAATCGCTTATTCTATACTCAGTCTAACAATAAATAGACCTATATGGGTTGGATAAGGATCAAGAATGACGGATAGCCGAAACGCATTGAACATAAACAAAAAAAAGGACGAAATGGAGAGAGATCTGGTCGAAACTGAAGAAAAGACCGTTGACCCTCGTAATATATTAAATGATCTTACATCCAAAGAGTGGATAGTTGAGACAATATCCGTTTGGAATCAGCGTGGATTGGGCGCGAAGCACCCTGACGCACAGATCGAGCGACAGCATCCGGCACCTTTCTCCTTTACAGATGTGGGTCGTCTCATCAGGTTCTTCACTAAGGCGGGTAGCGTAGTCCTTGATCCCTTTGTAGGGATTGGCTCTACATTAAAGGCATGTGCTATAGACGGTCGTAAGGGAATCGGTATAGAGCTTCACCCACATTTCGCTGAATTGACTCGTGAGAGGCTTAAGAAAGAAGTAAACGACATGTTCTCTACTGTCGACGACCAGCAGGTTATTGAGGGCGATGCAAGAGAGGCACTACGAGACATTGCAAGTGAGAGTGTTGATTTTGTGGTAACCAGCCCGCCTTATTGGTCGATTCTCAAGAAAGAAGACCACAAAGTCCGTCAGGAACGTTTAGCGAATGGTTTGGCTACAGACTACGGTAGCGATCCGCGTGATTTGGGCAAGATTGAGGATTACGGTGAATTTCTTACCGAGTTGACTAGCATATTCGCTGAGTGCCACCGTACGCTCAAAAGCGGCAAATATATGTCTATAATAGTGAGCGATTTTCGTCACAAATCACGTTACATCATGTTTCATTCCGATTTGGCGCAATCCCTTGAGAAGATCGGGTTAGAAATGAAAGGTCTGACGGTTCTATATCAACGACACAAGAGAGTGTTCCCCTATGGCTACCCCTATGCTTTTGTTCCGAACATTCACAATCAATACATTCTTATTCTGCAGAAACCGAAAGGCAAGTGATGCGACAGAAAATTGTCACAGGGGATTGTATTCAGGGAATGCGAACACTTGAGGATGGCTCATTTAATCTCATCATTGCCGATCCACCCTACAATCTAAACAAGGACTTTGGCCAATGGAAAGAGACTGAGAAACGGTCTGAATGGAAGGATTGGATGCATGAGTGGCTGAAAGAGTCATTGCGACTCTTGTCCGATAGGGGGAACATCTTCGTCTATGGCATTCATCATCATCAATGTTGGGTGCAGTGTATGATGTATGAACTTGGATTTCTCTATAGGCGCCAGATAATATGGTCTTATGAAAATGGCTTTGCTGGATATAGCAAGCGTTCACTCAACGCGTTCTACGAGCCTATCCTTTGGTTTTCAAAAACTGACAAATATATATATCATCCAGTGCGCGAGCCTTATAAGAGTAAAGAACGATTGAAGCACAAAATCACGAAGAATGGCAAAGTATGGAAGCCGCATCCGGATGGACGTATGGCAGGTGATATTTGGCGATTCCCGACGCTTGCTGGTCGACGATTTAGGGAAGAAAAGGTTGACCATCCTACCCAGAAGCCACTCTCGATATCAACACGTCTTGTTCGCCATTTTTCTGACGTCGGAGATACAATCCTCATACCGTTCGTAGGTAGTGGCAGTGAATGTGTAGCTGCCGTAACAGAGGGACGCGGCTTCGTTGGCTTCGAGCTAAATCCAGAATATGTCAAGATAGCGAACAAGAGACTTGCGGACATAAAAGAAGAGGCATCATTGAAATTTCACTTGGAAGGTTGATATGCCCCGGGGTAGGGCTCTGTGTTCGAAATGCTACTGGAAAGATGTTCTTTCATCCCTATCAATAGACTTGTGTCAGGGGATTGCGTCACAAAGAGATTATCGCCTAGTGATTGTATTTTAAGATTACTCCATAATACTGTTAAGACTGCTCCAAGTGTCATTGTCCTACAACGTATACCCAGAACTGTCTCTATATCGGCTATTACCTGAAAGTACTCTGAGCGGGCATTAGGCAACGCCACTATAAAACTAATCGCCTCAATACTACATAATTGAATGTCATATCGTCCGTGCAAGATAGCGATGTCCTCAAGTAAAGCGCGAGGAGATTCCAATACAGAGTTACCAAATTCAATCTCAATTACTCCAATATGACCATCTGCTAGACTGACTAATCCATCGATCCTCACATTTGTGTCCCCCTTGCGACGCGTTCGGCAAGCTATTCCAATAGTTGTTAATAGATTGCGGACGAACCGAGTAGCTTCAATATCCGTAAGGGAGCCTAATCCTTCTAGAATTCTACCTACCGTCTGTGAATTAGCTTGAGCCAAATTGCCTATCCTAATTGGATCAATGTGATCTTGTGTGTTCCTACTTTCTTCAACTATAGTAGAAAGTCCGCTTGGGTCAGAATCTTCAACCACGACGTTGCCTTCCCCAGTTGAAGATATCGCACCATAGGGGCATCTGGCTACACACAGGCAGCATCCAATGCATAATTCAGCATCTACCACAATACTAGTTCCAGCTTCATTCCAAGAAATTGCTTGTGTTGGACAGACGTTCTTTGCTGGGTCACCTGGAAATGAGCTCACGACATCCGGTAAACTCAGTTCTTCTGATTTTAGAATCATACACGGGGCATCGTGGCAACCCAGGCACGTCCCGTTACCTTCTTTACCATTCGATATAGCTACCTTGATCGGTTTAGTGCCATCGCCAAAATCCAGCTCAGTGATATCGCCGCTATATCTTCGGTAATTACACTCACGCTCAATCACCCTCTTGTGTCGCACAACATCAGACATGCAGAAATCCTCTAAGCAGGCTCAACTGGTCGCGGTCTATTGTCATCTCATCAATCGTAGCTCGCATTGCTATCAGCGTTAATGTATATAGGTCGATTACACCAATGCGAACATCAAACGTCTTGAAAATATCATCGATCAAAGATGACAAGTCCCCTCGTTCATTCGGGATTTGATATCCGATGATTAGGCTTGTCACTTCACGACTTGTCTCCAAGCTTTCACGAGCAAGCAATATGATCTTGTTTTCGAGAGCTTGTCGAATCGCTTTTGTCGAAAGATAGACTTCCTCTGTAGGGGATTTGATCTCTATTGGTATTGCTATGTTCCCTGCCCAAACACATGCATCCCATCTCTGATAATTCACCCCAGCACGTGAGTGCTCACTCTTAAATCCCAATATTCTAAACATTTGACTAACTAGAGGGTAAAATTGAACTTGTGTATCTGAGGATCGGGAAATGGCAAACTTCTCAGCAGCCTCCTCAATTGAATTACAGCTCTCAAGAAATCCGCGAAGTTCCTCTTTAAGCGATGCAGTCTCTGTACCGTCCCCCTGCTCTTGTTGCTGAACGTAATTTGGCACAACAAACAGGTGTTCACGTGAGTCACGACCATCAATCCTACTTGTAGCGGTAACTTGCTCTTGCTGTGTTCCAGTGCCTTCATTGACTGCGGGAAATATCCTGCCCGTATCAGAAACGTTTAGTGATTGAAAAGGTGAAAACAAAATGTCACTATCGAGATCGACACCGAGACTGTTAAGTGCACCACGATATGCATCTCTTGTCGCATCCAATTTGGGCATTACCGGTGCAATATCAAAACCACTCCTCTCCAGCATCTTATAATGAGCGTGTATGCTGAGGCCTTCTTTCTGATCAATAGACAATGAATCAGCTTGGTCAACACGGATATCTATTGCGTCAGCAACTCTCAAGGCAACTGCCTTGCCATGCTCAGTAAGTCTATGCACTTCAAAAGACCTACCAGTCCTTCGAAATTTCATCCGTACCTTTTCAGTCCAACCGCAATCGCGCATGATTGCAATGGGCCAACGAGTATAGTTTCTGAGGGTATTAATTTGAGCATTTCGGAGTCGCGAAACATTCTCTACTGCTGCTTTAATACTTTCAGGGTCTTGACGTGCCTTCCCCACTAGCGTTGCCACTTCAGTTACTGGATCATCCCCCCGGTCAGACAAGGCGCTGAGTGGTCCAATTATCATCTCATCTCTCGACAAGGCATCACCACTGGCGAGCATTGTTCTTAGAATAAAGGCAAACGGTCTGAGATTGTGATCGCCCCTTATCGTCAAGATATGACTTGGATGAGCTATACCTAGTACGGTTTCCTCCAATAGTGGCATATAAAACTGACCAGCAGACACGACTTGCCGACCTAGAAGCGTAAAATTGTAGTTCAGAGCACTGTTCTCCGTTGGGTGTAGCCAGCCAAGAGCCCGAAATAACTCTGCATACATTTTAAGCTGATTATACAGAGGATCTCTACTTCGATCTGTGCGTGTAGACCTAGCAATCGCTTCCGACCCCATATAACCGGAAGAAGTGGCTAGGTTGGCTTCTACAGTAGCAGCAACAATATCATCGAGGTTCACAGTTTGATTTTGTAATCGTTCGAATGCAGCCGTATATACGAAAACGAAATTCGCTATCGTTGAACCGGGATTAGGAAACCTTAGCATTCTATCGCCCCCAGCTCAGGATTCAGCTTCTTGGGTAGATCACGTCCATACAACACTCTCAATCTTCCTTCTTCTTTAACAGGAAAAGAGCATCAACTTTGAGTGCTGCGGCAATACGCTCTAAAGTATTGAGGGTAATATTCCGTTCTGCACGTTCCACAGCACCGATATACGTGCGGTGTACATCACAAAACTCTGCTAGCTTCTCTTGCGATAGTCCTAATTCATTGCGGCGATATCTAATGTTCCTTGCCACAGCCTTATTGAGTTTACCGACATTCATTCTGATATTATCGGCACATGATGACTATATGTCTACAGATTATAAGTAGCACTACACTATTTAGATAGATTGACTTTCAGGATATGTTTTTTGTATATTTGATAATTCCTAATATTGCAGCTCTAAGGAGAAATAATGGCTCTTTGGTTAGTTCGCGCAGGCGGCCACGGTGAATATGAACAGAAATTTCTTGACGAGAACCGTATATATCTAACTTGGGATGGTTTGAGCTATGACCTAGGCAAAATGCAGGATCGATCGCAGTTGAAGGATTTACTGGAAAAAGTTTATCCTGATGCATCAAAGGGTAAACTTATTCACCACGCTGGTCAGATTTGGACATTCAGTCATCGGATCGCCAAGGGTGATTGGGTTGTTTTACCAAGTAAATATAAACCCGCAATCCATGTGGCTGAAGTCACTGGTGATTATATGTATAATCCAACCGGCGATGACCCTTTCTATCATTACCGTAATATAAAATGGCTTGAGACAGACATCCCAAGGACGAATTTCGATCAAGACCTTCTCTATTCATTTGGTGCTTTCATGACAATATGTAAAATAAGTCGTAATGATGCTGAACATCGAGTTCGCAATATGGCAAAAACAGGCTGGAAATCAAAGCCGATTGCTGGTATCGGCGGACTAGGTAAGACTGATACCGATTCAGAGGAACCGTTTACCGAGGATTTTGACCTTGAGGAAATGGGTCGTGATAAGATAACACGTCATATTACTGCCAAATTCAAGGGTCATAAAATGGCACGTCTTGTCGAAAGCATTTTAAAGGCACAAGGCTATACCATCTATGTAAGCCCAGCAGGGCCCGATAAGGGCGTTGATATATTAGCCTCTCAAGGCCCACTAGGCTTTAGCAGTCCTCGTATTTGTGTACAGGTGAAATCCGGAAGTGACCCTGTCGATCGGCCTACTCTCGACCAATTAGTTGGGACAATGCAAAACTTTCAAGCCGAACAAGGTTTGCTAGTTTCGTGGGGTGGATTTAAGATATCGGTTGACAAAGAAAAACCGAATCAGTTTTTCAGGGTACGTCTCTGGGATCGAGATGACCTAATAGACCAACTCATTGAACACTATGATAAACTTGATGACGAAATTCGGGCTGAAATTCCCATTAAAAGAGTGTGGACTATAGCTGCAGATGAAGAGAACTCGTCAGATTAGTGATGGAAGGCTGTCCCATTAGGGGCAATGCATTATTTTTCGGTGGTCAAATCTATAATTCAATAAGCTGTTATCACTTAGTCAAATAGTTGGATTCAAATTTTAAATATTTTGAATAAATAGACGGGATTTAGGGTTGCCCAATATGCCATATAGGGGGGGGCTGACAAGCCTGTCAGGGGGTAAGATCGACCTGCCAACTTTTTCATGGGTCGGATTCACCCAAATCTTTAACAGCTAACCGAATACGGGAAATAAGAGCCATTTTAGTTTGGCGGTTTTTGGCAGTTATACGGGGGGTCTGGCTGATGGTTTTTGATAGAATACGGGCAAGTCCGAGACTGGAAAACCTCGATTTTTCGCCTATTGAATTGCAACAACTTACCCCGGCCCGATTTTACTCCGGGCTTACTGACGGGCCTTAAATCGACCGGGCTGTATGCGGGCATGGGTCAAGCCAAAAACGCCGTGACGGGGCTGTAATTGACCCGATTTAGACCGCTTGAAAAGTGCCGTTTCTGATGGGGTTTTATGCCTGAACGTACAAGGTTTTGAGCCTTTTGAAAACCGGGGAGTATCAAAGTATGGGTCGGTCGCAATCTCTCATATTTGATAGCTATGGAAGCGTTTTGGCTGTCAGGATTGAAAGCGGGGACAGGCTTAGAAAATCGGAGAAAATCGTAGATATACGGCAGAAAATTGCAGAAATTCCCGCCCGGATTCAAAGGATTTAATCCCTGTAAGTCCTTATAATTTCATTGTTTACAAGACATGAAACCGACCAAAGGACTGCAATGCGTCTGCAAGGGTGTAAGATTCATAGATATAATAGCCTATTATTAACTGTCACAACCGTAATAAACCCCCTACTATGCCCGAGAGTTTAACCGACGTAACCGACTGAAAGACAATAACCGAAACCCCGAAACCCTCTACTATTTTCGCTTCGATTATTTCCGATTTTTACCGATCTACCCCTTAATTGAAACCGAGCTTTTCAATACTTAACTGCTTGCCAGACAACAACCGTAACCCCAAAAGGTCTTAATTTTTGGAGACTGGCCCGGAAGCGGCTGTCATGGTGAATAATGGTGCAATGCCAGACCCCGGGGGGACAGGTCAACTGATAGATTGACAGGGGATTACAGGGAATACGGGACATCAAAGATTGCAACAAATGCGACATATAGGGGGGGGTAAGGTGCGACCTTGCCCGTCCTTGCCCTGTGGGTGTCTCAACTGAAAAACAGTAACAGACTGAGAATAATCGACTTATGGCTTTCATATTGGGACAAATGTGCCATATAGGGTTTAAGTGAAGTGCTTACCTTCCCGCCATTTTGTTCCATGGCACCCGGTCAGGCTAGCCCAACCACTCAACCGGGATTTGGTTACTGTAAATCGCGCTTTAAAAACAGATTAAGTCATTTTGCCCAACCATATTTCCCTTTTCAATTTGACCCATTTTGACCGTGTAGAGAGATATAGCTTCACGTGATTTTGACAAAGGAAAACGGAGTAATTGAGTTATATTTTATTCCTGAAATATTAGAAAAAAGACAATATTTTACTTGAATATCAATGCAATGGTTTTATATTTCAACACATGGACAATAAATTCCACGGGGACTTGCCAGTCTACGAAACTCATGATCGCGGGGACTCCAAGATACCGCAGCATATACGACTAACTAAGGAGTGGCTTGATAAATGGCTACCGGTTCTAAATGAGCGCGAACTAAAGGCATATTTAAAACTCGCTTACCACTACAACCCGAAAACAAAAATTACCTTTCCAAGCCAATCGAATATGGCGGATGCAATGGGGAAATCCACGCCAAAAACGGCAAATCAGGCCATTTCACAATTGGAAGAGTACAGGCTAATAGATATCAGGAAAAGACAGGGGAAGTCTGGTTGGCCAAGGAATGAATACAGGATGCTGTATGTTGATAATAACGGCTACCACAGAGGTGATAAACAAAGAGAAAGCATATTGGATATTGTGGCCGATTTTAACGATCTCTTTGAAAATTATCTGGAATATTCTATAAAATATCCAACATACAAAGAATTGCGATCTGTGTTGGAAAAAGAACATCCTGAATATATAGAAAAATACGATGAAATTCATAATGATGAGTCAGATAAAGAGTCCATGACACATCTCGAATTGGAATTTTTAATGTATATATATTCAAAATTAAGGTGGAAGTATCGCCACGATGAGGAATCTTATGAACTGGCAAACCAAGAAATTTCGAGTCATATAGGGAATCTATTTGATAAATCGAGATCAGTATTAGATGAATTCAAGAATGATATAAGGGAGCATTTTGACGAGTGTTTTAATTCCCTACATCAACTTCACCGTGCTGCCGCAGAATTTCAGGATTCGGATAAAAGTGAATTTAATGACTTTATCCCTGACAATTTAAGGAAAACACGTCTTTGGGACATTTGTCAAAAGCATGGCTTACATCCCGTAAATGCATTTAATATTATCGTTGAATTAATTGAAGAAAGTTCCGAAGTAATATACTTCGTAGATAAGGATAACAAAATTAGCGATTTATGTTTACCAGTGATTCATATCTCTCAGGACGAAGAAGACCTATTATATCCGGCATACATTGAAGATAGGAGGATTATAAAAGGCATAAAAAAATCGCTTGATTCAATAATGGTGATCAGAAAAAAATATTTTGATAGCATTGTCGACCGTCTTTTACGGGCTGAATCACCCCTTTTTAAGAAGCACATGTTTCCGGAGGATGGGTCAGATGAGATCAATTCAGACCTGATAGAGGATAAGTGGTTTCATGGAATACCTAATTGCATCTATGGGAAGTCATTATCAAGAAAGGGTATGCTGAAATTACTTGTTTACAAATTAAATAAGATAATTATTGATATAAATGAAAGTTGCAGTGATTTTAATGAGGCCCATCCCGAAGTTCATATTCCACAGATGGAGATGTTTTCAGAAGATTACTTAATCAATATCGTAAAAGAAAAAGAGGAGACGGACGACAAGTAATTAAATACCCTTACTGCTGGAAGTATTTTGCATTCAATGATAGTACAAATGTACCTATATTGAGGGTATGATATTCATGTTAGTAATGTCCTTATATTACACACTAACAATATAAATATAACAAAATAAATTTAACTAAAATAAGGGTACTATATAACTCCCATCTCTTCAGGTTTTTTATTTCTACATCCCTTTTTATATAAAACCCACAAAAGTTGACAGACGGCTTATATCTATCAGATCATGGGGGGCGTCAGTCGTTGGGGGGGGGG
>Ga0272443_10007090_pt1 | contig 10842 bp, 10 predicted proteins | sample SSMAcet12_FD_193581 | JGI IMG/M metagenome (GOLD analysis project Ga0272443, IMG submission 193581) | Marine sediment archaeal communities from Little Sippewissett salt marsh, Falmouth, MA, United States - SSM-Acet-12 | ecosystem: Environmental > Aquatic > Marine > Wetlands > Sediment ... | reverse complement strand
GGAAAGCTCAGAACCTGCAGATCCGGATGGAGCAGCGCGACGAGGCACTGTCGCTGCACGTGCGGGACGACGGGCGGGGCTTCGACCCGGCCAATGGCAACGGGCACGGGATGGGCCTGAGAATCATGCAATACCGCGCCAGGACGATCGGCGCGTCGTTCCATATCGGACGAAACCGCGACGGTGGGATGACCGTCACGTGTCGACTCCAACAACCCAGGAAAAAAGCTTCTGTGTAAAGGAGTGCATTCGATGGCCAAGACGAAAGTGTTGCTCGTGGACGATCACCCGATCATGCGGCAAGGACTGACTTCGCTGCTGAATCAGGAAGACGACCTGGAAGTCTGCGGCGAGGCCGAAGACGCCGGCGGCGCGCTGGAACGCATCGCCGAGACCAGGCCCGACCTGGCCGTGGTGGACATCTCGCTGAAGGACAGCAACGGAATCGAGCTGATCAAGGATATCAAGGTCCGCTGGCCGAAGCTGCCCGTGCTGGTGCTGTCGATGCACGACGAGACATTCTACGCCGAGCGCGTCTTGCGGGCCGGGGCGATGGGATACATCACCAAGGCCGAAGTCTCCAACGTCATCGTCAAGGGCATCCGCAAGGTGCTCGACGGCGAGGTGTACGTCAGCGAGGCGCTGGCGTCGAAAATGCTCTCCCGCGTGGTCGGCGGGGCCCAGGCCGCGTCGTCGCCGATCTCCAAGCTCTCCGATCGCGAGTTCGAGGTCTTCGAGCTGATCGGACAGGGACTGCAGACCAAGGAGATCGCCCAGCGCCTGCACCTGAGTGTCAAGACGATCGACTCGCACCGCGATCACATCAAGGGCAAGTTGGAGATCGATAACGCCACCGACCTGCTGAAGTACGCCATTCAATGGACGCAGTTCGAGCGCGGCAGCTGATGCGCCACGGCGCCGCGCAAGCTCAAGCCCCCGCCGCCGAATATCTTGCGCCGGCGGCGGCGCAGATTCTAGGGAATTCTCCCATCCGGCGTAAACTCCGGCCCTAGCAGAAGTATCGCAACCGCCCCGATTGCGGGCACTTCCCGAACGCCCGTACACTTCCGCTAACGTGGTGCGGCGAGTTGTGCCGCCGCCCCGCACCAGACTTAACTCAACACCCGAACCGTCGAAGGAGAATACACATGAATGTCAAAATCAGAATCGCTCGAGGAGCGCACGGCGAGTACAAGGCCTGGGTGCCCGCCCTTCCCGGCTGCATGGTGCTGGGGCAAACCCGCGAAGAAGCGCACGCCAAGCTCGCGCTGGCCATCAACGGATACCTCGCCAGCATGAACGTGGCGCTGCCGCGAGAGCTGGCGACGGTGGCGCATCTCGAACCGTCCCACGCCGCCTGAGGGTCTTGCAGGCGGTCGGCCGTGTCTCATGGTCCGAAGTGTCCCCACCGGCGAGGGAAGAGAATGGTTACCGTTAAGTCAGATTGCGTGAAGTTCAGCTTCTTCCGCCCGCATGCCAGCAGTGTCCACCTGGTGGGCGACTTTAACGGCTGGAAGCAGGACATGCTGGCGATGACACCGACGGGCGACGGGTTCTGGCACGCCGAGTTGGACCTGCCCCCCGGCATATACAAGTTCCGCTATCTCTCCGACGGCGAGTGGTTCACCGACTACGCCGCGTTTGGCGTGGAGTGCGGGCCGTTCGGACCCGACAGCGTCCTCCGCGTCGCCTAGACGTATCGCACGCACCTGTGTCGCGGGCGTCTCGCCCGCACTTCCTGGAACGATTTCCTCCCGGCCGCGACGGACGCGACACGCGCTGGCCGCTCGCCCGCCCTTTTGCCTTGAAAATCCCCGTTGCGCCGGTACGATGACTCGCTGCGTTTTCAGGGATTTACCCCTCGCTCCAGGAGAGAAATGATGTCGCAAGCGGATATCGGCCTGATTGGCCTGGCCGTCATGGGCCAGAACCTCGTCCTCAACATGGATGACAACGGCTACGCGGTGGCCGTGTTCAACCGCACCGTCTCGAAGGTGGACGACTTCGTCAACGGCCCGGCCAAGGGTACGAAGATCATCGGGACCCACTCGGTCGAGGAGTTCGTCTCCAAGCTGAAAAAGCCCCGCCGCGCGATGCTGCTGGTCAAGGCCGGCGACGCGGTGGACAAGTTCATCGACATGCTGCTGGAGCACCTCGAGCCGGGCGACATCATCATCGACGGCGGAAACAGCAACTTCCAGGACACGATCCGCCGCACGAAGTACGTGGAAAGCAAGGGGCTGCTGTACATCGGCACGGGCGTTTCCGGCGGCGAGGAAGGCGCCCGACGCGGGCCAAGCATCATGCCCGGCGGTTCGCCCGACGCCTGGCAGCACGTCAAGCCCATCTTCCAGGCCGTGGCCGCCAAGGTCGATCGCGGCGAGCCCTGCTGCGACTGGGTCGGACAGGACGGGGCCGGACACTTCGTCAAGATGGTCCACAACGGTATCGAGTACGGCGACATGCAGTTGATCTGCGAGGCCTACTCGCTCATGCAGGCGACGGGGCTGGCGGCGGGCAAGATGTCCGAGGTCTTCGCCGAGTGGAACCGGGGCGCCCTGGACAGCTACCTCATCGAGATCACCCGCGACATCCTGGCCAAGACCGACGACGAGACGGGCAAGGCGATGGTGGACGTGATTCTCGACACGGCCGGGCAGAAAGGCACGGGCAAGTGGACGGGCATCACGGCGCTGGACCTGGGCCAGCCGCTGACGCTGATCGGCGAGGCCGTCTTCGCGCGGTGCCTCTCGGCGCTGAAGGACGAGCGCGTGGCCGCCTCGAAGGTGCTGACCGGCCCGAAGGCGACCTTCGACGGCGACGCCAAGGCCTTCCTCGACGACATCCGCGACGCCCTCTACGCCAGCAAGATCGTCTCCTACGCCCAGGGCTACCAACTCATGCGGGCGGCGGCGGAAGAACACCACTGGGACCTCAACTACGGCGGGATCGCCCTGATGTGGCGCGGCGGGTGCATCATCCGCAGTCAGTTCTTGGGCAAGATCCGCGACGCGTTCGACGAGGACCCGGGCCTGGTCAACCTGCTGCTCGTACCGTACTTCAAGAAGGCCGTCGAACAGGCCCAGGCCGGCTGGCGGCGGGTGATCGCCCAGGCGGTCTCCATGGGCGTGCCCGTCCCGGCGTTCAGCTCGGCCTTGGCGTACTACGACGGCTACCGCAGCGAGCGCCTGCCGGCCAACCTGCTGCAGGCCCAACGGGACTACTTCGGCGCGCATACCTACGAGCGCGTGGACAAGCCGCGCGGCGAGTTCTTCCACACCAACTGGACCGGCGCCGGCGGCACGACGACCGCCAGCACGTATAACGCGTAGATCCTGGCGCCGTGGCCGCTTGCCGTGCACTGAGCTTGTCGAACTGCGGCCCTGCGCGATGTGAAGAGACTGCCGGGTGCCGTGTGCTTGCGCAAGCCACGGCACCCGGCTTTTCAACCGGAGTGAAGATGATTGGGCAGATTCAGCAAGTCACCGGCGCACGCGTCTACCCACAGAGCCTCAGCGAAGCCAGCGGAGCGACGTACTTCCTGGCGCGAAAGGACGGGCGCAAGCTCGTCGGCTGCCTCGGCGAGGGGCGCATCGACGGCAAGCGCGCGGGCGAGACCGACTCCCGTCCGCTGACGCTGGGAGAGACCAGCGCCGCCAACGCGACCGCCATCCGCGCCGCCCTGCCCTGGACAGTTCCGGCTTGCCTGGGCCTGGACACCAGCGTCGGTCTGGGCGACCGGCTCGGTCTGGCCACGCCCGGACACCTCCGCGCGGTGCGCGGCAGCGGCCTGCGCCCCGTGCTCGCCCAGCAGTCCATCCGCGAGATGATCCGCACCGCCCGCACGCCACAGCAGGTCATGGATGACGCCACCTGGGGCGTCTTGCAGGAAGGCTGGCGCGAGGGGTTCGGCTCCGACGCCGACCATCTGCAACGCCCCGAAGACATCGACGCGACAGCGGCCGCCGGCTTCACCCAGTTCACCATCGATCCCGGCCCGCACGTGGACAACGACGCCGACTCGCTGGACGCCGCCGCCCTGGCTGACCGGTTCAACGCCTTGGACTTCGACGCGATGGCGACCACGCCCGGCGAACTGCGGCTGATGTACGCCGCCAAGCCGTTCCCGCTCGACGGCGGCGGACAGGTGGAATTCGACGAACCCACGCTGCTCCGTGCCGCCGTCAAGTACGGCCGCGCCATTGCCCACACCGCCGCGATGTACCGCCACCTGACGCAGGTCGCCTCGGGCGAGTTCGAGCTGGAGATTTCCGTGGACGAGACGGAAAGCCCCACCTCGCCGGCAGAGCACTATTACTTCGCTGCGGAACTGCGGCGGCTTGGCGTGGAGTGGGTCTCGCTGGCCCCGCGGTTCATCGGGCGGTTCGAGAAGGGCGTGGACTACATCGGCAACGTGGACGAGTTCCGCGAGAGCTTCGCCCGGCACGCCGCCGTCATGCGTACGCTGGGGCCATACAAGATCTCCATCCATTCCGGCTCGGACAAGTTCAGCATTTACCCGATCGTGGCCGAGCTGACCGGCGGGCTGGTGCACCTGAAGACCGCGGGCACGAGTTACCTGGAAGCGCTGCGGGCGGTGGCGCGGATCGCCCCGCCGCTGTTCGGCAAGGTGCTGGACTTCGCCCGCGAGCGCTACGAGACGGACAAGGCGAGCTATCACGTATCCGCTGACGTGGCGAAGGTTCCCCCGGCGGCGGCGTTGGGGGACGGCGACCTGCCCGCCCTGCTGGACGATTTCGACGCGAGGCAGGTCCTGCACGTGACGTTCGGGTCGGTCCTGACGGCCGACGGGGGCGCGCGTTTCGCCCGGGCCATTCGCCAGGCCCTTGAAAGCGACGAGGAGGCGCATTACGCTGCCCTCGCTCACCACCTGGGACGGCATGTGGAGCCCTTTGCCAGGCGGTAGGCCCGCCCCGTACCCGCGAGGCAAGACACCGGCGAACTCCGAGGAAATCCCTATGACTGACAAGCTTTTCGACGTATCGGGCAAGTGCGTGGCGATCACCGGCGGAGCCGGCGTGCTGTGCGGCGAGATGGCCCGCACGCTGGCGGCCCGCGGCGCGAAGGTCGCCGTGCTGGACTTCAACGTCCCCGCCGCCGAGGCGATGTGCAAGGAGATCCGAGACACAGGCGGGGTAGCCGAAGCGATCGGCGTCAACGTGCTCGAGCCGCCGGCCGTAGAGAAGGCGTTCGAGGAGACGGTTTCCAAGCTCGGCCGCGTAGACGTGCTCATCAACGGCGCGGGCGGAAACAAGAAGGAAGCCACCTGCGTGCCGCCGGAGACGTTCTTCGACCTGCCCGCCGACGCCCTGCAGTGGGTGATGGACCTCAACTGCATGGGCACGATGCTGCCCAGCCAGACCTTTGGGCGTCACCTGGCCGAGCGCGGCGACGGCGTGATCATCAACATTTCGTCGATGAACGCGTTCCGCCCACTGACGCGCATCGCGGCGTATTCCGCCGCCAAAGCCGCCATCAGCAACTTCACGCAGTGGCTGGCGGTGTATATGGCCCAGAACCACTCGTCGAAGATCCGCGTCAACGCGATCGCGCCGGGCTTCTTCCTGACCGAGCAGAACCGCTTCCTCCTGACCAACGCCGACGGCAGCCCCACAGCCCGCGGCAAGCAGATCATCGACCACACGCCGATGGGGCGCTACGGCACGCCGGACGAGCTCATCGGTACGCTGCTGTGGCTGATCAGCGACGCCGGGCGCTTCGTCACCGGGATCGTCGTGCCCGTGGACGGAGGCTTTAGCGCCTATTCCGGCGTGTGACGCCGCTCAGTTTCCGATTTCCAATTTCCGAATCGGACGTCGGGAAAGACGAGGCGCATACGGAGACAGAAATGACGATCATCATCGCGTCGCAGAAGACCGCCAAGTCGCACACCAAGCTGCAGAAGCGGCAGGCAACGCCCACCGCGGATCGCCGTGTCATTGGAAATGGGAAATTGGAAACTGGAAATCACGATGAATCACATTGAATCCTTGAAGAGTCTTCAGCCGAGCCGCGATTTCTTCGTGGGGATCGACTCGGACGGCTGCGCATTCGACACGATGGAGATCAAGCACAAGGAGTGCTTCATCCCCGCGATCATCAACGTCTGGGACCTGCAGGGCGTCTCCCGTTTCGCGCGGGAGTCGGCCGAGTTCGTCAACCTCTACAGCCAGTGGCGCGGTCTGAACCGATTCCCGGCACTGACGATGGTCTTCGATCTGCTGGGCGAGTGGGACCAACCGCTGCAGCGAGGCTACACGCCGCCGCAGTGCGATTCACTGCGCAAGTGGATCGCCGAGGAAACCCGCCTGGGCAACCCCGCCCTGGAGGCCAAGGTGAAAGAAACGGGCGACGCGGTGCTGACCCGCTCGCTGCGATGGTCGCAGGAGGTGAACGATAACGTCGGGAAGATCGTCCGCAACGTCCCGCCGTTCCCCCATGTCCGCGAGAGCCTGCAGAAGCTCCAGGACGCTGCCGACGTGATCTGCTGTTCGGCCACGCCCAACGAGGCGCTGCAGCGCGAATGGCAGGAGCACGACATCGCCCAGTACACCCGCATGATCTGCGGCCAGGAGATGGGCTCCAAAAAGGAACATCTCAAGTACTGCGCGGGCGGCAAGTACGCCGACGGGCACGTGCTGATGGTGGGCGACGCCCTGGGCGACATGAAGGCGGCCCGCGACAACGGGTTCCTCTTCTACCCGATCAACCCCGGTGACGAGGCCGCCTCGTGGCGGCGCTTCCACGGCGAGGCACTGGACGAGTTCCTCGCCGGCCGCTACGCCGGGGCCTACGAGCAGACGGTCCTCGACGAGTTCATGACCTACCTGCCCTCCACCCCGCCGTGGAAGAAGTGATTCGATTTCCAGTTGCCCATTTCCAATTGGCAGCGGAGGCCTCGACACGCCACCGGCGCCGTTCAACTGGAAATGGAGAATCCGAAACTGGAGATTGTCCATTCTCGGCCGGATTCCAGAACGTTTCGTGACCGTTGCATCAGGAGACAACAATGGCAGATAAGCTTCGTTGGGGCATGATCGGTTGCGGGCGTATCGCCAACTCGCTGGCGGGCGGAATCGCGCTGTCGGAGGGGTCGCAACTCGTGGCGGCCGCGGCGCGTGACCTGGACCGCGCCGAGGCGTTCGCCGAGAAGCACGGGGCGACCCGCGCCTACGGAAGCTACGAAGAGCTCGTCAACGACGAAGACATCGACGCCGTCTGCGTCGCCACCGTCCACGCGACCCACGCCTCCAGCACGTTGCTGGCTTTGCGGGCCGGAAAGCACGTGCTGTGCGAGAAGCCCTTCGCGATGAACGCTACCGAGGCGGCCGCGATGATCGACGAGGCCCGCCGGACGAAGCGATTCCTCATGGAGGCGATGTGGACGCGATTCCTGCCGAACATCGTCCGCCTCCGCGAACTGATCGCCGAGGGCGCCATCGGCGAGGTGCGCATGGTACACGCCGATTTCGGCTATCGCACGCCGTGGAACCCCACCGGCCGCACGCTCGACCCGGCCGCCGGCGGCGGGGCGCTGCTGGACGCGGGAGTTTACCCGCTCTCGCTGGCGTCGATGCTGCTGGGCAAGCCGCTGGAGCTGACCGGCGTAGCTTACCTCGGCGAAACCGGCGTGGACGAGCAGTTCGCCGCGACGCTGCGCTACGACGCGGGCCGGCTGGCCGTGGCGAGCGGGGCGGTGCGCACCAACACACACAAGCAGGCGTGGATCGTCGGCACGGACGGGCAGATCCTGCTCGAACCGGGCTGGTGGGGAGGCTCGAAGCTCACGCTCTTCCGCCCCTACCACAAGGAGGAGCTCGAGTTCCCGTACGCAGCCAACCGCTATGTCTACGAGGTTGACGAGGTGGTCCGCTGCGTCGCCGCCGGCAAACCCGAAAGCGAGATCATGCCCCTGGACGAAACGCTCGAACTGCTCCGCACCATGGACGCGCTCCGCGACCAGTGGGGCCTGAAGTATCCCGGCGAATAGCCCGCCGCGCGGCGCGGGCATCGGCAACCTGTGAATCGCAACACCTGATACGAAAAGCCGCGGGCGACACAGGCCGCCCGCGGCTCGATCATCATTCACAGTCCTTGGATTACTTCAGCCCGAACATCTCTTCCTTCAGGTCGAGGTAGTACAGGTAGTCAGCCGGCGTGACGTTCGGCGGGCAGCGGTGATCGCAGAACGGGATGTACCCGCCGCGCTCTACGTAGGGCACGAGCGTGTCCATGTAGCGCTTGATCGCCTCGCGCCCCTTGCCCATCTGGATCTTGTCGAACCCACCCATGATCCGCAGGTCCTTGCCGAACTCGTCCAGCAACTCGCCGGGATGGGCGCAGCAGTTGACCTCGAACGGGAAGAGGCAGTTGATCCCCCCTTCCATCATCAGCGGCAGGATCGGCCGCACGTCGCCGTCGCAGTCGGTGTACCAGATATCGATGCCAGCCTTGTCGAGCTTCGCCCGGATGCGCTTGTAGCGGGGAACCACCACGTCGCGGAAGAAGTTGACCGAGACGATAGGCCCGGACTTATAGCAGATATCCTCCCAGCCGCCGGCGTAATCGAAGTCGATCTCGCCGAGCACCTGGTCCAGGAAATGCTCGGCGAGCCGGCAGGCGGTCTCCACCATGTCCTCGACCATCTCCGGGTAGTCGTAACAGGCGTAGGCGAGGCCCTCGAATGTCAGCGTGTCGCGAATCCTGCCGATCATCGACCCGCAGTGCACACCCACGGGGAAATCGCGATCGGTCGGATACTTCTTCTTCAGCGCCTCGACGTCCACCACCCGCCCGGGATGGTCCATGTCAAACCGTTCGGCCTTCACGCGCTTCCAGTCGTCCTCCGTGACGATGGACGCCTTGATGAAGTGCGGAATCGTATCGTGCCCGTCTTTGGGCATCTCGGCCAGCAGCCCCTCGCCGTTGATGATGATCTTCTTGTCGTCCGTCTCCTCGATCACACGGCTCTCGAACGCCGGGCACATCCACGTTTCCCCGCCGACCAGGTCGATGCGATCGAAGTTGAAGTACTGGTCCGCCTCCCAGTTGTTCGTGATCCCGTTGTCCACGAACATCGGCCACTGGTGGAAGTTTTCCTCCCAGTAGCCGAACTCCATGTTGAAGCAGCGATCGATCGGGCGGTAGTGCATCTGGTTGTTGAACCGCTCGCGGTCGGTCATCGTGCCTTTCCACTTCGGCCTGCATGGCGTGATGGACATTGATGTTCTCCTGCTTGAATGCACGTGCGTAAGCCGCCGCCGGCAGACTCCCGCCCGCCCGGCGGCCCGTTAACCTAACCAGCATAATCCACCCCCGCATCGGCGGCCATGGACATGCGTCACAGCAGCATGTATGATAGTAAGATCACCTCAAGGCGCCAAACATGCGAATTGTGAGTCCGGAAGACATCCTGCCGCAGGTGCGCGTCAGCAATCGCGTGAACGTCACGCGCGGGCAGACGTGGGGCCCGCGGGTAATCGTAGACCCCGAGTTGATCCTTATCGCCCGCGGGCGATTCTCGCTGGAACTGCCCGGGCGCGAGGTCGTCCGTGTCGGCGAGGGGCAGGTGCTGCTGATCGAGCCGGCCGAGCGGCACACATTCCGCCAGGCGCCCCCTCGCGCCGGCGGGCAGATCTACTGCATCCACTGCGATCTGCTGCATGGAGCAAGCTGGGGCGCGGGCGACTATCGCCTGGAGCCCCAGCCCCAGCGCGTGACGGACGTGTCCGACGACGACGCGATATCCGGACTTTTCGCCCGCGCCGCGGAGGTCTTTGCCGGATACGGGCGATATCGCCGGGCAATGGTGGAGACGATCGTGCGCGAGGTCTGGCTGCGCCTGGCGGAGAAGTGGACCGCGGCCGCCGGCCCGGGCGTCTCGCGGCGGATGGAGGAGATGATCGCCTTCGTCCGCAGGCGCCTGCGCGACCCGATCACGCGCCAGGACATCGCCCGGCGCTTCGCCGTCACCCCGCAGCACGTCAACCACCTTTTCCGCCAGGCGCTCGGCGTGACGCCGACCGAGTTCATCCACCGCGAGCGCTCGCTGCGGGCCTACGCCCTCATGAAGGACCACGGCTACAGCGTTGCCCAGGCGGCGGGAGAGGTGGGTTTCGCCGATGCGTTCCATTTCTCGCGCGTCTTCAAGCGCGTGATGGGCACGCCGCCGAGCCGAATCTGACACCGCGTCGGGTCAATGAACGACAAGCTGGTGCGCGGTGCGGCTGACAAGTTGGTGACGGGCCCAGACGGGGTCGGTCCTGGGGAAGTCCTCGCGATAATGCACGCCGCGGGTCTCGGTACGGCGGATCGCGCACTCGCCGATGACGTACGCCGCAGCCAGCATGTTCTGCATCTCCCACCCGGCCGGGTCGCAGAATTCCTTGTCCAGCGTGTAGCGTCCCCAGAAGTTGATGATCTCGAGCGTCTCGGCCAGGCGTTCGCCGCGGCGAGCGATGCCGACGTTGCGCCACATGATCGACCGCAGCGAGTTGCGGATGTCGGTCAGGTCCAGTTCGGTCCGTTCGCTGCGAGGCAGCCGCCAGTCGATCTGCAGCGCGGTGAAACGGTCGCCATCACCCGAGAGCGACTCCCCGGCCGTCAGCCCGCACTGCCGGCCGAACACCAGCGCCTCGGTGAGACTGTTGGACGCCAGGCGATTGGCCCCGTGCAGTCCGGTGCAGGCGGCCTCGCCGCACGCCAGCAGCCCCTCGATGCTGGTGCGTCCGTGCAGGTCCACCTTCGCCCCACCGACCATGTAGTGGGCGGCCGGGTGGACCGGAATCAGGTCGCGCGACGGGTCGATACCGAAGGAGCGGC
>Ga0272443_10007089_pt1 | contig 10843 bp, 4 predicted proteins | sample SSMAcet12_FD_193581 | JGI IMG/M metagenome (GOLD analysis project Ga0272443, IMG submission 193581) | Marine sediment archaeal communities from Little Sippewissett salt marsh, Falmouth, MA, United States - SSM-Acet-12 | ecosystem: Environmental > Aquatic > Marine > Wetlands > Sediment ... | reverse complement strand
CTGAGATTCCGACAGCCTGCATCACTAAAGATGGCAATCTCAGCTACAATCCGGAATTCATTAAAAAGCATGTGTCATGCAAGGAAGACCTGTTCAGCGTAATAATGCACGAATTGCTGCACCCGCTATTTGGCCACTTTATTTACGATTCCGGCGAAATCGAAGGTATAGCCGCTGATTCAATCATTAATGCTGTCATCAGCACTGTCTACGGCGAGGCTTCCAGATACGGTAACCTGTTCCAGAAGTTGTATAAAAGGGAAGGAATCGAAGGATTACTCCGTCCGGTCAGCCAAATGTCACAGAGCCGCTTTGAGAGGGTGTATGACCGCTTATACGGTAAGAGAAATACAAGCACTAAAATGTCGACCGGCGAACTGATAACGACCCTGAAAATCCTACTTGATATTGACCAGATTGGAAGTGTTTTGCTTCTAGGAAGCCATGGCGATGGCAGAAGTGCTGAAGACAGATTATCCAAAGAAGTCGTGACCAAGATCGCCGAAGATATCAAAAGGTCATCGGCTGCAAGTATGTCAAGAATGGCCGGCTACAATGTTAACCTGTTTGACATGTTCATGGAAGCCCTCAGAACCCATTTAAGCATCAAGCGAGTTATCCTTCAACGATTTACCACCCAGCGTAAACTGGACAAGTTCAAAGAAAGATTCAGTACCCATCGAAACTGTTGTTCGCCAATACCGCTCTATCCTTCAAAAAGAGACCTAGTATTACTGGCCAATGGCTTTTATCCAGGCTTTTTCCACAACCGCATAACCACACCGAATGAAGAAAATCGCGGGTTAGTCGTGTTTTTGGACGTAAGTGGATCGGTCAATGAATACTTGCCAAAGATTCTGGGAATCCTCCGGAATCTTAAGAACGTCCTTACCTCAATATTCCTGTTTAGTAATAAGACCTATGAAATCCCTTTCAAGAACCTGTTAAAAGGCGAGATCAAGACAACCGGCGGAACCGATTTCGACTGCATCGCCGAATCAATCATCGAAAGACAATTCACCAAAGCCGTTGTCCTGACCGATGGCTACGCCTCAATGCGAAAAGACAACTCTGAAAAACTCAAAAAACTCGGTCTAACAACGCTGACGATCTTGTTTGACCGGGCCCAAACCTGCAATGACTTCGAAGCTTTTGGAGACGTTGTCAGGCTCGAAGACGTCTGCAACTAAGACGTGCAATTTTTTCTTTAGAAACAATTAACCACAAACTAATCAGGGGAATCTGAAAATAATGGATTCCCCTATTTTTTTGTCCTTAAATCCATAAAAACAAAAAAATATGGAGGTAAAAACCATGTTACTCGAAAAACTAGGAATCTTCGGATGGAAAGAACAAGACGAAAACCTAGTCTTGTCATCACTATTAACCGGCGATCCGTTATTGCTGATTGGCAATCATGGATCAGCCAAGACTCATGTGGCCAACAAAATCGGCCAAGCCATCAACAAATCGTATTTGTGCTACGATGCCAGCAAGGCCATGTTTGAAGACGTGCTGGGCTATCCCAACATTGAAAAACTGAAATCAGGAATCGTCGAGTATGTCCCATCAAAGGTCACCATTTGGGACAAAAATTTAGTACTCATCGATGAGCTTAACCGGGCCGTACCGGAACTTCAATCCAAATGGCTCGAGATAATCAGATCCCGAAAAATCATGGGATTCGAAACCAATGTCAAATGGGTCTGGGCAGCCATGAACCCATTATCATACTCAGCAACACAAGCATTAGACGATGCCTTGATCGGAAGATTTTCAACATTTGTGTATCCACCCGATGTTCTTCAAATGAATGAAAAAAACCGGAAACTAGTCGTTGTTCATATCAACGGCGATGATGCACCCTCGCTATCCGAATGGACAAATGGTAATCGCTTGCAGACAATCACAAAGAACGAAACTGAAGAAATAGGTAAGCAGATTATTGGAATCCTACGAAACGCGGCCGGACACTTCGGTAATTTGCGAAACCAATTAAACACTTTGTCGGAGTTTCTGGCAAAATTTGCTGACTTGCTCATGCGCGAATCAAACGGCGAAATCTGCCTTGACGGCCGAAGGCTCGGATTTATTTATCGAAATATTCTCGCTAATCGTTCAATTGAACTGGCCAAAGCAGAGACATTGGATAACAGGTTGTTGGATTTTACGGAGTCTGCCAGGTATGTGGTGCAATCATCAATCCCTGTCGGATTGAACGATGAATCCTTAAAGCGAGAAGAGGCAGTTCACAAAATGGAAATCTGTTTCGATTTGTTGTCCAGCTATTTTGACGAAAAATCAGAGATCGCCAAAGTTGATTTAATTTACGAACTGTTTACGACTGATAACCTGATGCGAAAAGCAGAAATACTACTTAAAGAAAATCTCAGTGAATTTGTTAATTGTAAAGCCTGGAATGACCTGTTGAATGCAAACAACGATGTTACGCTGGTAGCGTATACTGCTTTGCAGATTGAGTCCCGCAGACCCGGAACCGTTCCCCAAGAATTACTGGAAGGCCTTAGCGACAAGATTAATCCAGGAAGCCTGTCCACCGATTGTATACCGCCACTTCAGGGCGAATCGATCGAGTATGTCGACGAGGTCGAGCAATTATTAGACTATGATAATGATTTGGCCCGACTGGTGGCTTATAGCCACGTCCGAAACTTGGCTAAAGATACAGCCATTAATACTGAAAAAATCGATCAAACCAGGATCCAAATCAAGGCAGATATTCAGACATTTCAAAATCTTATCAACAATCACATTCAAGACTTAAAGGAGGTGGTTTAAAAATGCAGACATTCAAACTTTGGCTGGAAAACGATCCAGACATCCCGGAATTCAAAACACTAAATTACAAAACGGTCGAGGTTGAAATTAAGGACGTTCTTGAAAACGGGATACATCCCTGGGGCGACCACCAGTATGCCAACCGTACACTGGTTGATAAATTCATAAGGGTAATAGATTCAGAAGAAGTGAAGATTAAGGAAATAGCGGAATTCAAATATTGCGAAGACGTAAAAAGCTACACTAGCAGTTATCATTATCCTGAAAGAAGCAGATTCGAATCACTACTCAGCCGAATAAGGCAAAACATCCGCTTTGTGGATAGCATAACCTATTTGGAATTACTCAAGCTCGCCAAAGATAACTTGGCCAGGAACTGGGATCACAAAACAGCCAAAAGACTTGTCCACCAGGTCTATTATGGTTTCAATCAGATTCGGTCATTCATAAAATCAATAAATCCAAAGGTGAAATTGTCCAGTTATGATGACCTCGACAAGTACGATTTAGGAGAGGTCTTAAAGCTTGAAGACTTTGACCAATATGACCAGATACTGATCAGCCAGGGATTGCCTGTAACCAACTTCAGGTCAACCAGGTTCATCAAAAACGTTACCAATGAGCGAAAACTATTACGACTAACGGACAGTATTGACCATTTTGAACTCCAACCAGAAAACGGCCAATCTATTCATTACGAAAACAGACTGCACTACACCGGACAAAGAAAAAAAGATCACCAAATCAGACTCATACCACACCTCACTCCAAATCCCGAAATCCGAACCAGAGCCAAAAGAATAGCCCAAAAACACCAAACCAGCGGCGGCAAGTACTGCTTCACGACCAACATCGAAAAACTACAACAAATAATCACCGACGAATCATTCCGAATAAGCTTCCCCGGACTTGACTACACCAGCCCCAAAAAACAACCAAACACGCCAAATTCCAAAATATCCAAAAACGAAATCAAACGCTACACCATTGGTAAATACATCACACTAAGAGCCACCGGCGACACAATAAAAAGCATCCTAAAAAGCCACGGCGTCAGCATGACCGGGACCAAAGAAAAACTCCTTGAAAAACTCGCCAAACTCGCAGCCAAACTCTACCAGGAACACAAACTAGAAATGGACGATTATTTTAGGGATAATCGTTTTGTAAAAATCCAAAACGGCCACCAACACGAAAACCACCAATTCCCCATACTCCAAAACCTCAACATCAAAAACCTCGTACTAACCATGTACACCACGCGACACTCACGAGGAAACACCATACTCACATCCAAATACGAAAACGACACCTACAACCTAACAACACTCGCCAAAACACTCATCAAACAAGAAATCAACCCCAACAGAGCATACATAAAAATCGATCAATAGAATAAAATTCAAAGGAAAAGGGGCGGGAAACCGCCCCTCGTAAATTTAGGTCTATTGCCATTGTCAGGGGGAATTAGGCGGACAGATCGGTGGTGGACCTTCTAAGTATAAATAAGATATAATGTAAGTAATGTCGAATATATTTACCACTCTATCTCCATTTACATCTGCAAATATTTCCTCAGGACAAGGCTCTGAACCATTCATATAAAGGTAGGCGATTAAATAAGTAATATCAAATATATTGAGAACGCAATCGACGTTATCACAATTCTCTTCACCATTTATATCCCCACAAACATATACAGCCACAATAAATGAGGAAGTATCTGCATTACATAAATCATATACAGCGACCGTCAAAGTTTCAAATGAACACATAGTATCAAGAGGAACCGTCGCATATACAGTATCATTAGATGTGGAATCTGCCCAGCCCGGAATACCGATGTACTCGATTATAAGGCTATCATCGTCCGGATCAATTATCGAATCCGGAAAATATCTAAACTCTTGCCCCATATCAGCATATAAAGTGTCACCAAAAGGATTGATTATTTGCGGAGCAACGTTGGAATGGTCAATTACCAGCGATACTTCCAGTGTGTCAGCTAACTCACCATCAAATGCAATAACCTTAAAAGATGTATCTACGTGATCACACTCAGTAGGACCGAATAGCGTATCACCTGAAGTATCACACCAAGTTGGGATACCATTGAATACTATTTCGAGCTCTGCGCCGTCGCAATTTGGATCAGTCGCAGAAGCCACATATCTATAATCGTCACCGGGAGCAGTTATTTCAGTGGCGGAAGAAGTTATTGCGGGAGCCAAATTAGATTCAGTAGGATTACAGCAATCATCCAAAGGATGCTCTGGACAAATATCACAAACATCCCCGAAGTCGTCGCTGTCAGAGTTTAATTGATCAGGATTCGCAGAGTCCGGGCAATTATCTACCTCACAAGTGTTGGCCGGAAAACCAGGATTACCATATCCATCACCATCTGTATCGGTACAAGTATCGCAAGGATTACCAATTCCATCGCCATCCAGATCCAATTGATCAGGATTGTACACACCAGAGCAATTATCGCATGAGTCGCCGACCGAATCGCCGTCCGAGTCTTCTTGATTTGGATTAACAATAGTAATACAATTATCGCAGTTATCGCCAATACTATCATTATCATAATCATCCTGATCAGGATTATAGATATTCGAACAATTGTCACATTCATCACCCAATCCATCGCTATCGCTATCCAATTGATCCGGATTCGCAATATCCGGGCAATTATCATCAGGACACTCATTGTCTGTATGTCCCGGATCACCATAACCATCGCAATCTGAATCCACACAAAAAGTGTTTCTGACCATCATAAGTTTATTATCCCAGCGATTGGCAATTACAAAATCTAAATCACCATCAGAATCCAATACATCGGCGGTTTCGATATGATAAAGATTTATGCTATCTTCTTCGATTTTGATTTTACTACACTGAGCAAATTCAAACTCCCCAATGTTATTAAAAATACTAACTGAACCGCCAGCATATTCTAAAACAGCAAGATCAATATCACTATCACCATCAAAGTCTCCACATATACAATCGCTAGGCCGGCCGCCCAAAAAGTGTTCCCACACTTTTGTAAAAGTCCCATCGCCATTGTTTTTCATAATCCCGACAGGTCGGTTATTTATTTCTGGTGGATTGGGTTCAGCATATACGATATCAATAAAAGAATCATCATTAACATCGGCGGCAGATATTCTGACGGGACCATAATCAAACTGATAAGATGAATCGAGATTAAGATTACCCAAGCCATCATTTATGTGGATTGACAAACTGCTTGAAACCCTGTTTCCAACGGCTACGTCAAAGTCGCCATCGTTATCAAAATCCCCAACACAATTTGCCATCGGGGCATCGCCGGTAAAGAATGCTTTGCGTTCATGTAATTTACCATTACCTGCATTCAAAAGGACACTAATACTATCAGGTCCAACTTCATAATGATAATCCGACGTGACAACATCTAACAGGCCATCCCCATTAAAATCAGCAGAAGATATCCAAAGCGGGTAAGCACCTGAACCACCAGTAACGTTATAAATCGAGTCAAAAGAAAGTGTACCATCTCCCTGATTAAAAAAGACAACAATTCGTGGGCCGTTTCCGATTACAATATCAGGGTAATTATCAGCAGTCAAATCAGTAGCACAAAGCTTATATAAAGAACTACTGCCATAACTATAAGTATCGTTGGTATATGTTCCATCTCCATTATTAAGGAGCATTGAAAACTCACCTGGTGATGTTTCATTAATTACAGCCAAATCAAGCAGGCTATCGTTATTTAGGTCTACTATTTCAAAATAAAACGGTTCACCATTGTTGATTTCTGTGGCCAATACAAGGTTACCCGTTCCCGAATCGCTTGTTTCGATAGTAAATGACCAGATAAAACCATTACCCAGCGGGGCGCCTCCCGAGGATTCTATATTATCAGTTAGGGATATCGATACAACATCTCCTGGCAAGAAGTCAGAATCAGGATCAAAGGTGGCGGTTTTTAAAGGGGAGTCATATGACAAGCTGCCCGATATTAAGCCTGAATAGCGAGTTTGAACTACGAAAGTCGAGTCATTAATTGTTAATGGATCCATGTCGACGTCAAAGGTTACAGTAATAGAACTATTTGCTGATATATTTAGTTCGTTTTGATTCGGAGAAACTGAAATGACTCTTGGATTTGCGATAAGTTTTGCCACAAAAGGATCCCACCCTCCGTTATGAGTAGCATCAAATGCACTGTTCGTAGTTTGAAAATCATTAGAAAATGTACGACCGGTTATATAGGCAGCCCCTGTCGTATCAATATCTATGGCGAGGCACATATCATCACCTGATCCTCCAAGCAAAGTACTATAAATTAAAGTGTCTCCATATTTATTAATCTTGGATACAAACACATCTGCAATATCTGGGATTGTTTTAATTGGGCCGCCAATTGTCGGAAAGTTTGATGATTTAGATCGTCCACCAACGTATGCAGTACCTGTCGCATCAACAACTATATCATAAGCTTGATCGACATCACTCCCTCCAAGGTAAGTGCTATAAAGCAGAGAATCACCTGCGATGTTAAATTTGGCTACAAAACCATCATGATTACCATTGTGGATGGTATTATACGCGCCCGTAGTAGTCGGAAAGTCATCTGAATTTGTTGTCCCAGCTACATATACTTCACCTGCGGTACTTACAGTTATATCATGGCCTACATCATCAACGTTGCCCCCCAGAAAAGTACTGTAAAGCAGAGAATCACCCTGACTACTCATTCGGATGACAAATCCATCGTTAGAGCCATTATAATCAGAATCATAGGCGTTTGAAGAAGTCGGAAAATTAGGTGAATCCGTATATCCTGTTACCCAAGCTTCTCCTGATTGATTCACACTTATGCTATTGCCCCTTTCTTCAAGACTTCCACCGAGGTATGTGCTATAGAGCAAAGAATCACCTGTACTATTTAATTTAGTTATAAAAACATCTTGACCGCCATAAAGAGTTGTATCATAAGCATTTGAAGTAGTTGGGTAGTTGTTAGATGTCGTGTATCCCGTTATATATGAGCTGCCCGCGGCGTCAATAGTAATTCCGGAAGTTATATCATGATTACTTCCACCGCAATAGGTGCTATAAATAAGAGAATCTCCAGAACTATTTAGTTTGGTAATAGTGCAATCATAATTACCATTGGGACTGGAATCATAAGCGTTGTAGGTAGTTGGGTAATCAGAGGATTGCGAGTAACCCAGTACATATGCTGCCCCAAAGGCATCTATAGCAATATCAAATCCCCAATCATGATCGTCGCCACCTATGTAAGTACTATAAATTAGAGAGTCTCCAGAATTATTGATTTTGGTTACAAAAATCTCCCATCCGACATTGTAACTGGTATCATAAGCTGTTGGGGTAACTGGAAAATCTGATGTATGGGTATACCCAACCACGTATGCCGCCCCTGAAGCATCTATTGCAATTCCGGCGCCATAGCTGTCGAGAGGTCCTCCCGTAGTTCCATCCAAGTAAGTGCTATAGCTCAAAACGGGATCTATTAGCAAGGCAAATTCCGTATCATACCCTTCTGGTAAATAGAAGCCAAAGACATTATTATCAATAAGTACATATTCGCATTCAATTAACTCACGACTATTATCAACAACCTGATATACATATGGCTTATGTTCAACAATCTCGCCCCAATCAGTTTCAACTACCAACTGACCACTCTCATTGACATCTATAGATTTTGCCCCATCGTATTGTACCATTATTTGTGATGGGTCGGCGCCAGGAGCGACAATAAAATCATATTCCATTTGCTTGCCATTGCCGTAATATTTCAAATCAATACCAGTGTAAATTTCATTATATATCACTGATTTATAATTCGGTATGTTGGTGTGCCATTTATCGGGATCGTTTCCTCTAAAATAATTACATTTATAATCCAGTTTCCCTTCTCCAATCATCTTAGGATAGAGATTTGCTCCTACAAAAGTAGCTTTGATCATCATAGTCTCTGTGCTGTCGATTGATTCACCAAAACGATCAGAAACTGATTCGATCGTATTTCCAATGTTAGATTCTTTGGGTATATTGCGAGTGAACTGATAATAGGCTCCGTCCTCAGCAAACCACATTGTGGCGCCGCCCGAGCTGGCTCTAAACATGACCTTGTCATCCCACTGGCCCTGGTTTTCCGTAAATGCCAATGGCATGGAAGAAATATCTTTCAATACTTTGGCATCCGGACTGGCCATAACTTGGCCGAAATATCCAAAAAACAATACTACTATGATAAGACCTGTGGTTTTTAGTGAATTACTCATAGCATCCTCCAATAGCAAGAAGTTGAATGTTCGTTTTTTTGCGCTCTTTGTTTATCCCAGACTTATTCAAGTATACAGATTTTGGCCGGTTTAGTCAATTCACATTCGAAACATTTATAAAGCTAGTTGTTTTACTACCTGACAGGAGAAACGAATATGGTGAAAAGATGAAATCCCAATATGAATGGTCAGATAAATATAGGTATAATTCTTATGGTAAATCTTATGTTCAATCTCAAATATCGATGACAAAGTATTCGTATTTGCCGAATATTCCTGTTGATTCGTATCCTTCTTACTCGAGTGATCCGTTGGATAATTTCTTTCAGGCTAAGCGTGTTAATTTGGTGCGGTCGGTTGAGGATATTGCCGGTTTGATTGAGCAGAGGGAGAGGATTAAGGAGCGGAATCTTTATAGGATTGTGCTTGGTGAGTGTGAGATTAATTCTAAGCTTCATAATATTGAGAATTGGTATTTGGGTATTAATCCGGTTATTGATAAGCGGAGGGCGATTTTTGAGAAGGAGTTGTTGGATTTTGAGAAGCAGAAACGATTCGAGGAAACTGCGGCGTGGAAAGATATTCTTTCTTTGAAAAATGACCTTAGAGGCGTAATTCAGGATTTATATAGGGAGCAAACCAAGCAGAAGCTATTATATGGGGGAGTATGATGGATGTCCAGCAAACTCTCCGCAAGCTCAAGCCAATGATTGGGCAGAAGGCTGAAAAGTTTTGGCTTGCATACTTATCTGAAGACAGAAGTGGAAAAGCAGAAATGGAAACAATGCTGGGACTATGGGCAAACAAGCTATTGGGCAATAGTATTGATACTGTAAAAACAGAGCTGTCCAGCCCACCAAGTCAAACCGCAGCAGGCGATTATAATATCGGCGAAGCAGTCTATGCCGGTAAGACCCAATTTCCATTTGGTATCAGAGAAAACGAATGGGTGCAGCATACGGCCATATTTGGCCGATCCGGGGCTGGTAAAACCAATGTCGTCTTCAAAATATTAGATAGCTTCCTGCAAAAAGGGAAGCCGTTCCTTATTTTTGACTGGAAAAGAAACTACCGAGACATACTGGCCATGACCGACCAGGATATAGATGTATTTACGGTCGGAAGGGAAACTGTCCCTTTTCAGTTCAATCCTCTTATTCCGCCAAAAGGTACGAATCCACATGTCTGGCTCAAAAAATTGATAGAGATTATAGCCAAGGCCTATTATGTCGGTGAGGGGGTCATGTACTTGTTCCAGGAAGCAATAAATGCTGTATACGATGAATTCAAAGTGTATAAGGGTTTTCCTCAAAAATACCCGACATTCAGTGACGTTTATAAATGGCTGGAAAACAATCCAGTTAAGGGCAGAAAAGCGCTTTGGATGGACTCCGCCATCAGAACAATCAAAAGCATCTGCTTTGGCTTTATGGGAAAAGTAGTCAATACTTCCCGCCAACCAAACATCGGAGAATTATTAACCAAAAATGTGATTTTGGAACTGGATTCATTGACCAACGCCGACAAAACCTTGATAATCGAATCATTACTGCTCTGGATCCACCACTACCGACTAGCACAACCACAACGAGAAACATTCAAACATGCCATAATAATCGAAGAAGCACACCACATCCTACTCAAACAAACCGGAGGAAGAAAAGAAACCATCACCGAAACCGTCCTAAGAGAAATCCGAGAACTAGGAGAAGCAATAATCCTGATAGATC
>Ga0272443_10007087_pt1 | contig 10846 bp, 7 predicted proteins | sample SSMAcet12_FD_193581 | JGI IMG/M metagenome (GOLD analysis project Ga0272443, IMG submission 193581) | Marine sediment archaeal communities from Little Sippewissett salt marsh, Falmouth, MA, United States - SSM-Acet-12 | ecosystem: Environmental > Aquatic > Marine > Wetlands > Sediment ... | reverse complement strand
GAACATCGCTCCTGCCAGTGTCAGTGTTATTAACGTAAATACAAGACGGCCTTTTTTGCGAAACGTATTGCGCATGGAAAGCATAAAGGTCGGGTTGAATGAATTCAACCATCCGGCGGCGTTCTCGAGCAGACTGCTGCTTTTTTCCGCGCCGCGCCCGTCCTGATAGATGGCATCATACACAGAAAGTTTACTGCCGGACAAGATCGGCACCAGCGCCACACCAACAGGCATGATCAAGCCCAATGCCGTCTGTAAAAGGAAGACGTTCAGAGGCAGCACAGCGCTGGTCAAATTGAAATTTACCATACTGGCTGCGAACTTCGCCAGGCCGTAACCACCTAACAGGCCAATTGGATAAGCTAAAAGCAGTCCCAGAATACTAAAAACCAGAACATTGAGCAGATACATTGATATGATCTGCCCCCTGACCGCGCCAACCGAGCGCATGATCCCGATCTGGCGCAGCTGCTGGTTGAGGATCGCTGAAACCGTATTCACAACCAGACCACCGCTCAACACAATAGCCAGAATGCCCATGATGGTCAATACAAGTAAAAGGCCATTGATCTGTTTACCGGCCCAGTGCTCACCCGGGTCAGCGCCAACACCAGGGATCTGAATGCTGCCGACCTGGTATCCTGAGCGTTCAATGACGCGATCGCGGATCAGGTCCCCAACCGCCAGAACATGGTCCTTGTCGGTCTTATTTTCTGCAGTAATGATCTCCAGGCGGTTGTAATAGGATTGAAAGCCCATCCAGGACAGGGTTTCCATACTGACATAACCGCCAGCTTCGTGCATCAGATTATAGGGAATAACATAGTTATCCTGAATGATCCCGGTCACAGTGAGCGCATAGCGCCTGTCATCATCAGTCTCGATCGTGACCGAATCGCCGACATCAACACCCAGCCCTTTTGCTGAACTGCGTTCTAATAAGATGCCCCGACTGCCGGGGACAGCATCCCCGGATTCAAAAATGATCTGATTGACCTGAATATCCGCATAATCAGGCAGCACATTCAGGGTAATATCTTCCCAGTCGCCATCGTCTTTATAGACCAGCGCACCAGCCGTTCGACGGGCGCCGGCTGTTTCAACCTCGCGCATGCCTTCAACCGCGTGAGCAAGGTTCTCATCAAAGGGGGATACGTATATATCCAGCACAGCAGGATTGCCTGCGGCATGCTGGCCGTAAAGATCACGTTTGATCATATATGCTGCGCTGTTGATCATTCCAACGGCTGCAACACCAACAGCGATCGACAGGATCACAAGCAGTGATCGACTGCGGTTGGCCCACATATCTTTAATGATCTTCACCCAGCGTGTTTGTAAATTCATCGTTCTGTTATTTAATCCTCAATTATTTTCCCATCAGCGATCTGCAGAACCCGGCTTGCTCTGTGGACGATCTCTTTGTCATGGGTTACGACCAGAAAAGTCGTTCCGCTTTCGACCAGTTTTGCGAAAACATCATAGATCTCGGCTGTGGTCTTTGAATCCAGGTTCCCTGTCGGTTCATCAGCAACGATCAAAGGCGGATCATTGGCCATAGCCCGGGCAATCGCCACCCGCTGCTGCTGTCCACCGGATATCTTGGCTGGCACCTTATAAGCATGTTCTCTTAAGCCAACCTGGTCCAGGAGATCGAGGGCACGGTCTTTACGCTCCCCCAATGGATAAGTATTACAAAAATCCATGGGGATAGTTATATTCTCAATAAGGTTCAAATTCGGGAGCAGTTGAAAGAACTGGAATACAAATCCCAGGTTCTTGCCCCGCCAGCGCGCCACCTCATCCTCTGACATGCTCTGGATGGACGTATTCCCGACAATAATTTCGCCGGATGTCGGTTTGTCAATTCCAGTGATCATATTTATTAAAGTCGATTTCCCGGCTCCTGATTTACCAATGATAGCCAGGAACTCGCCGGCATCAACATACATGTTAATCCCGCGCAGGGCCGGTACATCACCGGCTGGGGTGGGATAGTTTTTAACCAGGTCACGAACCTCGATCAGATGCCTGGAATGGTTCGTTTCCATCTGTGAAAACGGCTCATTTTTATCACTTATTTTTTTTACTGCTGCAAACCTGTTCATTAAATTTTGAAATATTCGGAATATATTTTTTCGATATTGTGTTGATAAATCAACATCATGACGAACAATATATTATCACAAAAGATGTCCGCTTGGTATTAATAATTTATTATAAATTTAACGGTCTGTTGCTTATTCAACATTTCCCCCATTGTGTCGATTATTAAAATAAATCATTAATCACAAATAAATTCAATCCAGCCTGGCCTTGAACGCCTGGCCATCTTCTTTACAGATTCGCTGGATCAACTGCCGGCTGCTGATGGCCGTGGTGTGCAAACCAACCGCCATCCCGGACCACTGCCCGGCCATATAAAACCGTTTTAACCCGGGGAGTCTGCGGCTCAAACCAAAAAGCATCATGCGCAATAAACCTTTTTTGGGAAACCAGGCATTACAACCGTGATAATTCCCCGTATAACGTTCGATGGTTTTGGGGGTTGCCACATCAACAACCTCAACCTGCTGTGATAAACCCGGGAAACGCTTTTCGAGCACCTGGAGCACGCCCTCAGCCACCAGTTGTTTTACCTGTTCATAATTTTGTCGATCCTGGTAAAGCGCATCCCAGAAATGATAAGCTGTATCCATCACGACCTTTACAGACGTACAACCATGTGGCGCAAATGAGGGTTCATATGACATGATCTCAATATCCAGATGATCGCGCATACGATCACCAATGTAGTGCGGTTTATCCAACAGCAAGGTGATGGCACGTGGTTCTGTTTTTATCTCTCGCCTGACACCCAGGGACACCACCAGATTCATAATCGACTCGTCGGGTGGATCCTGATAATAGCGCTCGATGAATCGGTTGGTATATTGCCCATCCAGCATGTGATAGATCGTTGACATACCGTCCGCGGTTGAGATCACACGCCCGGCTTGCAAGATACGGCCGTCCGTAAGGCGCACGCCAGCTACCTGATCCCCATCAACCAGGATCTCATCCACCTTTGCATTCAGGATCAATTCGCCACCCAGTGATTCATAACGACGGGCGATACGTTGGGTAAAGGCCAGAGACCCCTCTGCCGGCCAGGCGAACTTGCCGTTGGCCGCATTGGCAGCGAAATTCATATGCACGGATAAAGGTGTTTCAGGTGTGCCATACTGAAAATATTTAAACGCAGTGCGTAAAAACGGATCCTCAAAGTGCTCTGCAAAATCCGCCATATTCATAGAACTCCAGCGAATCAAAGCCGGCAGGTGGAGGACCATCGCCAGAAAGGCCTTCGGGCTGCCCTCCTGCAGGGCAAACAGCTCGAACTTATCAAAATGACGAATGCCGTTTATATACTGGCGGATGAGCTTACGATCGTTGGAAGAATGGGCCAGCAGATGCAGTTCAAGATGATCCACATCACGATATCCCATCAATGGTTTACCGGACGCATTCTCCACACGCCAGAATTCATCAAAGCGGACCAGGGGCACATCCTGCAGGGCACCCAGCTCCTGCCAGATATGATGGAGCGCCGAGTTTGACCCCGCGCCGGCCAGGTCGTGGATGCAAAAATCAAATGTATAGCCTTTTCGCTTCCAGGCGGTGCAAAATCCACCGGGCTGGGAGTGCATTTCAACGATTTTTGTCTGGTATCCATTCATCCGGGCATAACAACCCGCAGCCAGGCCGCTGATACCCGCACCGATAATGATCAGGGACTTATCATCCATATCCAATTCCAATTACCTTTAAATCTATCGCTACATTAATAAATCTTGATATGCCTCTATTATAAACATGATCTTAGAGGAAAGCTGTCACATATTAATTAGGACAATTATCCAGATAACCATTTTCAATTTCATTGCTATAATGTTAAGCATGGAATCTATTCGAGAACTTTACCGTATTGGCAATGGCCCTTCGAGCAGTCACACGATGGGGCCAAAAAAAGCTGCAGAACTGTATAAAGAAAGATACCCACAGGCAGCTGCTTTTCGCGTTACTTTATTTGGTTCGCTGGCAGCAACCGGCAAAGGGCATCTGACCGATAGGGCTATCGAGCTGGCACTTGCCCCGACACCTGTTGAGATCATATGGAAAGCGGAGATCGAACTGCCCCAGCATCCCAATGGGCTGCGGTTTGAAACGCTGGACAATAATAATGAAGGCAGCAACCCCTGGCAGGTGTACAGCATCGGCGGCGGTGCACTGCAGGAAGAAGGCGAAGTGCGCAGCCCGCAGCATTTATACCCGCTGCACTCCATGCAGGAGATATTGACCTTCTGCACACAGCAGGGCATCTCATTCTGGGAATACGTGGAATTGATCGAAGGCCCTGAGATCTGGGGTTTCCTCAAGAGCGTATTGAAAGCAATGTGCGATTCGATCACCCGCGGCTTAAAGGCGGAAGGGGTTCTGCCGGGCGGCCTGGGCGTATCACGCAAGGCCAGTGTGTTGTATCGAAAGATCCAGTTGAATGGTGAAAACTTCTTACAGAAGGGATTCCTGCCGGCTTATGCACTGGCCGTCGCTGAGGAAAATGCGGCCGGCGGTGTTGTCGTCACAGCCCCGACCTGCGGAGCAGCCGGCGTTCTCCCGGCTGTAATTCGCTATATCCAGGACAAACTCCCCTGCACAGACACCATGCTGCTGCATGGACTGGCAACCGCGGGATTGATCGGCAATCTTGTAAAATACAATGCCTCAATTTCCGGTGCCGAGGTTGGCTGCCAGGGTGAGATAGGCACAGCCTGCACCATGGCTGCCGGCGCAGCTGTACAACTGCTGGGCGGAACGATCCGCCAGGTGGAATATGCCGCAGAGATGGGCCTGGAACACCACCTGGGGCTGACCTGTGACCCGATCGGCGGGCTGGTGCAGATCCCCTGCATTGAACGCAACCTTTTTGCAGCAGCCAGGGCCGTGGACAGTGCCAATTATGCCCTCTTTGGGGACGGTTCGCACCGCGTTTCTTTCGATGAAGTGGTCCAGGTTATGAAGCAAACAGGACACGACCTGCCATCACTATACAGGGAAACATCTGGCGGTGGGCTGGCGATCCACTATCGTATGCCTGATTCTAACGAGGATTAACCTCACAAATAGCAAACATTTTCTTAATATTTAACTAAAACCTTCGGGGTATACTTAATTGAGTTTCTCCCATTTGTGAAAAGGATGATGTTATGTCACGCAAATTACAATTTTTTAAATATAAAAGAATACTGTTTGGGCTTGTGATCCTGTCCGGCATGATACTGTTATCTAGCTGTAACCAAAAATCAGACGCCGAACCAACGATTGACCCGAATGCTTTGATGACACAGGTGGTCAACACCATTCAGGCAGAAATGACACAGACAGAAGCCGCAAAACCCACCATGACAGCCACAACCCCACCAACACTGACAGTTACCCCGACAAAGGGCGTTACAGCCACATTGAATATTCCGCTGGGCATTCCAACCCAAAATCAACCAGCCAGCAACCCGGGGGTCAATACCGGCTGTAACCAGGCCAGCTTTTTATCCGATGTTACCATCCCGGATGGTACTGTGATCAATCCCGGTGCAGCTTTTACCAAGACCTGGAGTTTTACCAATATCGGCACCTGCAACTGGACAACCGGCTATAAACTTATTTATTACAGCGGCACAAAAATGGGCGGGCCAGACAGCCAACAATTAACCGATGTGGTCATTGCACCCAACAGTACAGTGAATGTGTCAGTTGATCTGACCGCGCCGACTGAGACAGGCACCTACACCGGTTACTGGGCTTTCCAGAATGAGCTCGGCGAAACCTTCGGCATCGGCTCAGTTGCACAGCCGTTCTATGTACAGATCAAGGTCGAAACCTCCGCCACAGCCACCAGTGTGCCAGAGAACACAGCAACTCCAACACCGACAACAGAAACACCAGAACCATGATCGACGCAGGCCAATAATAAAACAAATCTTAATACAAAACATTCCTCGAATTACAGGGGAATGTTTTTAATTTAATTGAACGTATTTATGCTGTACGGGAAATTCTTGCCTCGCCGGACACGCTTAATCCATCCTGATCGATCCAACTAAATGCAACCGGTTGATCAAGTTCATCAAGATCGAATTTAATGTTCTCCTGCATTTTATCAGTCGTCGGCAGGATCATATACACGTCGGGCATTTCTGGATAAGAAAACACACCTTCAAAATTCATCTTCAGGCAATTATCCGTGATAACAGCCAGCAATGTGCCTTTTTCATTAAGGCCGGTATTTACCTGCCCCTGATCATTGGCAATCAACAATGTCCTGACATTTACCTCTTTTAATACCCCCACCGCTCTGGGTTGCGATAACTGTTCCATAACTGCATCAGCCTCACCGCCAAGGTCGACACCCATCTGCCCCAGGAGCGATGATAAATCGCCCATGGGTGATTGAACAGCCTGAATTATGGTATCCAGATCAATGAGAAAGGTTAGACTTGCATCAACCTTGTAAGGATGTCCTTCCGCACTGCCATCCAAAATGATATCAACATCAATTCTATGGGTCGGATCCATATCTTCAGCCACAAGATCGCTCATGCTGTTCATTGCATTGATGCCATCTTCGTAGGCATCCTTCATCTGATCCATTAAGTCCCCGAAGTTAGAAAAGTCCACGATTACTCTCTCCTTCCAGTCTTATTTATATTGATCAAATATTTCAGGTAATGTTAAAGAAACGTATATATAACAATAAATTAGTTTAGCATAGATAATCCATGGAAACAATTTATATCTTTAATCCTTTTTAGATAGTTATTAAAATCTAATTTCCGAGTCGTCCATAACTTAAAAACCTCATATAATATAACAATAAAATTAATTTAAAATATCAGAATGATCAATATGGAATTGATTTTCGATTTGAACAAAGACAAAAAATCCCGTTTATCTTATTTGAAATATTCCTCGCTTGTAATAATTTATATCATTGGTCTATTTTTATGGCTTAGATTTTTCAATTTTGGTGATATAAAATTTACCTATCTTGACTGGGTTTATGATACTGGTCCAAGATATGTGTTCTTATATAATGCAATAAATAGCAATTCGTTACCACTGCATATGTCAAACCAAAGTGGGTTAGTTTGTATTACAGACAGATATTTTAGCGTTCCTGATGTGATAATATCACCTCAAATCATATTATTAAAAATATTAACCCCAGAGAGATTTATTGTATTTAACATTTTCTTTCTATATACATTAGGCTTTCTTGGATTACTGATCATAAGAAAAAAATTCTCATTAAACATATTGTCGTTTGCCATATTATTCTTATTATTCAATTTTAATGGACATATTCTTTCGCATTTAGCAGTTGGACACATGCCATGGATGGGATATTTTCTACTACCATTCTATATTATACAAATTTTTAATTTATTGGAATCAAAGCAAAATTGGTGTTGGGTTACAACAACATCTTTAGTGATGCTGACAATGTTCTTGCAGGGATCATTTCATCTATATATTCATTGTCTGATGTTTTTATTCCTGATTGGAATTACAGATAGAAAAAATATTTTTATGTCGTTAACAACAGTTATTGTTTCTCTTTTGATCTCAATGATAAGAATTGCACCATCGGTATTGATACTTGATAAGTTTAATACTGTATTCCATGGTGGTTTCCCGAGTATGCTCACTATACTTAAAGCATTAACGCAAATAAATTTACCTGATGTTAGATTATATGTTCCAGGTGGGAAGACAATGGGGTGGTGGGAATTTAATTTTTATATTGGGGTCTTAGGATTATTATTCATTGCAATTTTTGGATTCTATAAATGGTTATTAAATAACAAAGAAGAAAAATTCAAGAGATTATTATTTCCAATAATAGTAATGACTGTGTTATCCATGGGAAATGTATATGAAATCGCAAACTACCTCCCGATACCTACAGGGGAAAGAGTCACAACAAGATTTATCTTGTTGCCTTTACTATTTATGATCGTGATTTCTGCTATCCAATTTAATAAATGGTTTTGCATTAACGAAAAATGCAAAGAGATACGGTTTTTTGCAGGCATAATCTTAGTAATAATTGGTAATGATCTCTGGCAAAATTTTAAAGTTTGGGAAATATCTAATATGATAAAAGTATTTGATCAGATAACATTTTTCCCTGATATGTGGTATGTCGCTAATCGTTATTATGATCATGTATATATTTTTGCACTAAAAATGGGGGCCTTTCTTACGATTATTACGATAGCAATATTATTACTATTAACAAGACTCAGTCATAATCAAAGTAAAAATAAAATTCACAGTAAATAATTTGATATCAATAAAATATATCAATTTGAAAAAAGGGTCGTATTATATGCATCTAATCGCAAAAATCCCTTATAAGATTTGATAAAGCAACCCTTACGGAAGTTGATTTTGACTTAATATTCAACAGGAATATCCTATAAATAATTGAGACACATTGAATCATTCAAATCCAGCGAAGCAAACTATGCGCTGGTATCGATGTGAATTTTGCTGTAGCAACGGTACCTGATGGTACTGGGCATAGATTACTTCGTCGCCCTGGCGGGCTTCTCGTAATGACAGATTGTCACAGAAGGTTTTATTTCAAAAAGTAATTAGAATCTTTGTTGTTATTGCCATTATCATAGTGTCATTGCGAGCACAGCGAAGCAATCTATGCGCTGGTATCGATGTGAATTTTGCTGTAGCAACGTTGCCTGATGGTACTGGGCATAGATTACTTCGTCGCCCTGGCGGGCTTCTCGTAATGACAGATTGTCACAGAAGGTTTTATTTCAAAAAGAGATTAGAATCTTTGTTGTTATTGACATTATCATAGTGTCATTGCGAGCACAGATTTAATTATCGCTAAGCGTCTATCTTACATAATTCATATTTAAATATTGAAATAAATTGAGAATATTTATTGCATATTATCTTTACTAGTCCTATAATCATCTTTATACAGAAGTGGGCGGGAACCTTAGCATTATTGCCACACATTATCTTCTGTGGAGTAGCAATTGAATTTATCGTTAAAGCACATGCGCCGGTTTACACCGATCCTGGTTTTGATCGCTGCTTTATTCATCACCACTGTTGTCCTGGCATGGGGCGTCATCGGACGCGTGTCCGTTGATTCCAGCGCAACCCAGGGAAATGATCACTCTCATGCCCCCAGAATCTCCGCTGACGGGCGCTATGTCGCCTTTAGCTCCATGGCATCAAACCTGGTCACGGGCGACACGAACGGGGATACAGATGTCTTTGTCCACGATCGAAGCACAGGCGATACAACCCGCGTGTCCGTTGATTCCAGCGCAACCCAGGGAAATGATCACTCTCATGAGCCCAGCATCTCCGCTGACGGGCGCTATGTCGCCTTCAGCTCCATGGCATCAAACCTGGTCACGGGCGACACGAACGGGGCAACAGATATCTTTGTCCACGACCGCACTACGGGCACAACAACCCGCGTGTCCGTTGATTCCAGCGCAACCCAGGGAAATGATCACTCTCATGAGCCCAGCATCTCTGCTGACGGACGCTATGTCGCCTTCGACTCCGATGCATCAAACCTGGTCACAGGCGATACGAATGGTTTGAAAGATGTCTTCGTCCACGACCGCAGCACTGGCACAACAACCCGAGTCTCCGTTGATTCCAGCGCAACCCAGGGAAATGAGTACTCTTATGAGCCCAGCATCTCCGCTGACGGGCGCTATGTCGCTTTCTGGTCCGATGCATCAAACCTGGTCACAGGCGATACGAATGGTTTAAAAGATGTCTTCGTCCACGACCGCAGCACTGGCACAACAACCCGAGTCTCCGTTGATTCCGGCGGAAACCAGGGAAACAATTACTCCTGTGCCCCCAGCATCTCCGCTGACGGGCGCTATGTCGCCTTCTACTCCATTGCATCAAACCTGGTCACAGGCGATACGAACGGGGATGTAGATGTCTTTGTCCACAACCGCAGCACTGGCACAACAACCCGTGTCTTCCTTGATTCCAGCGGAACCCAGTCAAACGGCCACTCTTATTCCCCCAGCATTTCCGCTGATGGGCGCTATGTCGCCTTCTACTCCTATGCAACAAACCTGGTCAGTGGCGATACGAATGGTGTAAGAGATATCTTCGTCACCGATAAAAACCCAACAAGCAGTGAAACAGCCGTTAACGATGACCCGTCGGTGCTGCCCGCAACCGGCTTTGCTCGAGGGAGCATTACGGGCTTGCCTGAGCAGCCCGCTGATAAAGCTTTTGCCAGCACAACTATGCTACTCGATATACCCTCACTGAATAAAGAAATAGCCATCGTTGGCGTGCCGCAGGTGGGAGACAGCTGGGATGTGACCTGGCTGGGAGATCAGGCCGGCTACCTGGAAGGCACTGCATTCCCTACCTGGGCAGGGAATACCGTCCTGACTGGTCATGTGTGGGATGCTTATAACGAACCAGGCCCCTTCGCTGCGTTAAAAACACTCAAATATGGCAACACTTTTTCCATCCTCGCCTGGGGACAGACCTACACCTATGAAGTGCGTGAAAGTAAACTGGTAAGGGATCACAACCTGGATGCTGTAATGTGCGCTGAGGATCACGACTGGGTGACCTTGCTGACCTGTGAATTTTACAATCCACTGACGGGTGAATACCTCTCACGTCGTATGGTACGGGGTGTGCTGGTCAATATTGAGTAAGGAACACATCGGTTCAATTTTCCTGATCAACTTTCAACAAAGCTTCATATCAATCTATATAT
>Ga0272443_10007086_pt1 | contig 10846 bp, 8 predicted proteins | sample SSMAcet12_FD_193581 | JGI IMG/M metagenome (GOLD analysis project Ga0272443, IMG submission 193581) | Marine sediment archaeal communities from Little Sippewissett salt marsh, Falmouth, MA, United States - SSM-Acet-12 | ecosystem: Environmental > Aquatic > Marine > Wetlands > Sediment ... | reverse complement strand
AGAATCGAGAACGGAGCCGCAAGACGAGTCTCGCCGCGCGAAACTCGCTAGCTGCTAGGAACGAGCCGCCGCCAATCCCTCCATCTCCCAGCCAGCAGGGGTCACGCCCGTTCCGCCGCTTGCGGGAGTCCCGGTTCAATGAAGACATCAATTTGACTTCGTTGGCCGTCCCAGATGCACTTCCACCGCACAGATAGGGATTGCGGATTGCGCGCCGGAGTCGCGAACGAGAAGTGAGTAAGGCAGCAGCATGACAGTAGAGTCAGACAGACCGCGGACTCACCGTCGCCAGGACGTGACAGCTGGGTCAGCATCGCGATCATGTGGCCTCTCTCGCGCTGCATCGAAAGCCGGCTCGGCCGATTGGCATGGCCGCAGCGTGCGTCAGCGGCATGACTGACTAGACGGTTGGGAAGTACAATGCCTCCCCGAGGGCAGAGTCCAGGAGGTGTCCTATGAGATGTGTCATGCTTCGCAAGGTTTTCGCAGTGATCGCTTTTCTCACCATGATTGGCGTTCCGTCTGCGCGATGCGTCCTAGCCGAAACGCCACAGACGCTCACCCCGCAGGATGCCCAGGAGATCGCCTTCGATGCCACCGTGTACGGCTTTCCGCTGGTCATCATGGACCTCACCCGGCAGGTCTTCACGGCGGTTTCGGCGCCGGAGAGCCTCGGTGCGCCAGCGAACCAGTTCGGCAACAAGCGCGTATTCCCCGATGCGTCCTTCACCACGGTCGTGCGGCCGAATGCCGATACACTCTACTCCTCGGCCTGGATCGACACTAGTCCGGAGCCGATCGTCCTCTCGCTGCCGGACACACAGAGCCGCTACTACCTGATGCCCATGCTCAACATGTGGACGGACGCCTTTGCCTCGCCCGGCTCGCGTACCACGGGGTGCAGCGCCGGCGAATACGCCATCACCGGTCCGAGTTGGAGTGGCGCACTTCCGGTCGGACTCACGGAGGTCGGGTCGTCGACCCGGTTCGTCTGGATCGTGGGTCGCTTCGCCTGCGCCGGCCCTTCGGACTACGAGAGTGTCTGGAGCATCCAGGACCTGCTCGAGCTCACGCCACTGTCGGCCTGGGGCACCGCGGACTACCAGCCACCAGCGGAGGTGCCGGTCGATCCCGAAGTGGACACAACGGCGGCTCCTCTGGCCCAGCTTCTAGCAATGAGCGCCGCCGAGTATCTAGGCGAAGTCTGCCGACTGATGGTCGACAATCCTCCTTACCCGGCGGATGGGCCCTTGCTGGCCAAGCTTGCGGAGCTAGGCATCGAGGCTGGAGCTGACTATAGTAGCCATTTTGCAGGGCTGGACGACGTATTCAGATCGGCCATTGAGGCTGGCTATCGGTCTGCCCTGGCCAGCCTCCCTACGCAGAGCATCGGTACTATCAAGAACGGCTGGTGGCTCCCTTATGGGACCGGCAGCTACGGGACAGACTACATGCTCCGGGCCGCCACAGCGTACCAAGGCCTGGGCGCCAACCTGGTTGCCGACGCCTTCTATCCGACGGCGCTGACCGACGAGAGCGGTGACAAGCTGTCCAGTGACAGACCGTATGTGCTCCACTTCAGCAAGGATGAGATACCGCCGGTAGACGGCTTCTGGTCACTGTCCATGTACAACGACAGGATCATGTTCGTGGACAATCGGATCGGCCGCTACTGCCTGGGCTCGCTAAGTGACCCACCGCTCGTGCGAAACCCTGATGGCTCGCTTGACATCTACCTTCAGCGCGATCCGCCTGCTGTGGAACTACTGTCAAACTGGCTGCCGACACCGCAGAGCGGCGGCTTCCAGGTTACGTTGCGTCTGTACTGGCCCAGGCAGCCGGTGCTGGACAGAACCTGGGTTCCTCCGGCGTTGCGAGCAGTGCCGTGAGTCGCGGTGTTGCCAAGCGGATCTGGGATCGGTTGGCGTAGCGGTTGGGATCGATCCGGCAGCTGGCAGCCGAGGATGGGGCAGGGACTGGCAATCCCCTCCCTTTCTCCGTACGACGGATCCCACGGCTCAGGGTTGCCGAGGGGAGTCGCCCTCCCTGATGCACGTCGGCGATCTTCGCTCTTCGTGCTACGTGGGCTCGTTTCTGCAGAGGAACCTCCGGGTCTATGGAGTCCCTTCGGGCAGCGACCACATGGACAGCACTCTCAGCACGACGTCGTGGCTGTCCTGCCTCGCGTCGTTCGTGTAGGCACGGCCGCAGATCGCTACGGTGTCGGTCAGAGGCTTGCACATCCCAGCCCAGACTTCCGTTCCGTCTGCCAGCTGGGTGTAGCACGCCGAGAGTTCGCACTTCCCGGTTTGAACTACCACGACCTCTCCGGTGCACTCGTGGCTCGGGATGATCCCCCAGCGGACCTCCACACCGCCCTCGGGTCCTCGCAATGCCATTCCACGGACCGTGCCTTCGGCCTCGCTCGGCAGGCCCTCCGCACGCCATGTCGGCGGGACGCGGATGGCAAACCCTGCGGCTTGGTTGATGTAGGTCTGCCAGTCCATCGTAACCGGGCCCAGCACAGGCGTGGACGTTGACGAGCTAAACAGGATCGCCTGGTCGTAGAGGATCTCTCCGGGTATTGGGCCGAGCCCCGTCGCGGCCTCTTGATACAAACGCCAGACGAGCAGTAGGTCCGGCAGTTGGTTCAGGTCGATCTTGGGGCAACCCTCCATGGTGACTTCCAGACAGTGGGGGTCGCCTTGGCAATCCCGGGCGATCTTCCACGCGTAGAGAAGGTCGGCCTGCGGATGCTCCGGCAGGTAGCCCGCCGCACTTCCCACGTACCGGCGGCTGTGGTCGCCAGCGACGGCTCCCATGAGGCTGTCCTCATAGACCGTCAGGCTTGCATATGTGGCCTTCCCTGCGGCCTCGTGGTTCACGCCGTAGACGATGAGGAAGTCGTCCGGACTGTCGGGAAGCGTGAAAGTCGAGTCGGTCCGCATGTAGAGGCTGTCCCGTGTGGGGCCGTACCCGTTGATCTCCTTCTGGAGGCACTCATACTCCTGGCCTGGGGCTGCCTCCGTGACCAACTCGGTGGCCTGCAGACCGGTGAAGCGATCCAGAATAGCCTCGCGCAGGTCTCGCAAGGCAGGCGCTAGATCCATCTCCGTATCCCCCGTGCCGCGCACCGCGAGCGACGGGAGCGGGAATGGATCCGACACCGCCGGATCGTCCAGCGTGACGCGTAGGGCAAGCTGCGGTGTATTCAAGTACTCCGACAGCGCGGCCTCCTGACCTTCCTCTGGCAAGGCGACGCGGTGGACGATCGCGAACTCGTCCGACCTGTCCTCCAATCCCAGCCTCGCGATGGCAGTGGGGATGACTCCCGTGTTGACCATGCCGGTGGGATAGCCGACCGAAGCCGCGACCCCGCGAATGCGCGCGTCGATGCCCTGATCAGCCGTAAAGACGATGATCGCGTCCTGATCGTACTTGCCCTGATCTAGCCCGTCCGTACCGATGGTGAGGTTGCTGATCGCATCCCCGAGGTTCCCGAAGATGACCTTGCGCACGTTCTCCCTGTCCGAGTGCCGCGTCATGACATATGAGTCGTAGCTGAAGTACGTCACCGGAGGCGGAGTTCGGCCAATGAGGACCACGGCCTCGTTGGCGCCAAGGTGAAAGACCCACGGGAAGGAATTCGGAACGGTCTGCATCGGCGCGTTCGGCAATCGCACGACCTTGTAGGGTCCTATCGGGTTGAACCCGAGGCAGGTCGGGATCTGCCCTTGGCAGCACAGAGCGAGGACGTCGATCAGAACGACCTGTCCTTCCTGCACCGTGAACCCGTCCGCCTGCAGGGCGTCCTTGAGCGCCTCGACGCCTCCCCCGGACGTGGTCGTGCTTGGCTCAGCCGTGGTCCCGAGAAGAGTGCTGCAGGCAACCAACGTGCCCGCCAAAACCGCCCAGATCCATCGAGTTCTCATTACATGGCTCCTTGTGCTGCAGACTCGGCCTTCTGACCGCGGCATCGCAAGGCTTTGACTCGGGTCCTCTGGCCGGTCACCTGCTAGCCTCTTATATGTCACAGCCTCCCCTGATGTCTAGCTCACACACTTCGTGCGCACGGTCACTGGCGCTTGCCGGCAGGACCTGGTTCGAGGAATCGCGGCCGCCCACAAGCTCCAGGACATCGATACGGTCTGCACTGCCAACGCCATGTGCTGTGGCACTTCGCCGGGCGACGGTCACCGAGCCGGCTCCGCCTTGCGACGTCGCGTGCTTTGGTTCGCCGGACCTGTGCCAACATTCAATCCAGGTTCTTGAGGACAACGCCGCGTATCAGGGAGATGGAGGAAGTCCAGACCTTTCCACCACTCCCAATCAACGCCAGCAATGCAGTTCCTGAAGAGATTATCGGTTGCACCGGCGCTGCTGGGAATCTGTACATTGTCGGGGCGTGGGCGCCGCCGGGCGGGCTCGCGTGGCCGGTGTGGTTTCTGACGAAGATGTCTCCGGACGGGCATGATGTCTCAACGTACAGCAGTGATTCGTCGTGGTGCGTCCTCTACTCGGTCGACGTCGATGCGGAAGGATACGCATGCGTCTGCGGGAACTGCTGGGTCGATGGGTGGTTCGCGGAAAGTTCGATCTCTCGAGCGGAAGCTACGTATGGACCCGCTGCTACGGTGCAAACCCGGCCACGAGCAACCTTGAGGACCGAGTCGAGGGCGTCCTCGGCACCGATGGGCACTACGTGGCAAAGAACTACACCTCCCGCGAGGTCGATGCGACGATGATGGCTCGGCATGGCCTGTCGGACGGCATGATCGAGGGGAACTGGGCACACGATCTTGTGGCGGCAAGTGAAGAGCTTGCAACGGAGCTCGATGCGGATGAGTACGGTCAGATCATCGGAACGGTATGGGCGCCGGGATCGAACTCCGGAAGGATCGTGAAATTCGATGCTGAGGTGAGCTTGCTGTCGAACATGACCGTGGCCACCGATGTGGTGCCGTACCTGTCGCTGCGAGGCATCGAGGCCGGACCGGACTGGACGATCTACGCGGTGGGCCGTGAGGGAAACAGGAAGCCTCTGCGGCAGAGTGACGAGGTCTCGCACGCGTTCGTCTTCTGCACGACGGGCGATGGGACGTGTTTGTGGGACCACACATATGACGCAGGCGGACCAAGCGATAAGGAGCGGGGTGTTGCGGATGGCATCGGCTGTGCCTCGGATGGGACGCAGACGTACGTTGGGGCCACGCTGTCGTACTCGGGCACCGGGTGGGAGCGGTCGTTGAGCATCTTGGCGTACGGCGACGATCCGGTCAAGGTGGAGGACGATCCGACTGCGGCAAGCTTCCGAGTGGTCGCAGAAACGGGCGAGCTTCGGGCGGATGGGACGGTACACGCCGCAGTCATCGGAACGGGCGCCGCGGACGTGGCAGAGTGGGTCTGCGTCTCCGAGCCGGCCGAGCCGGGGGATGTCCTCGAGCACGATCCTGACCGTCCAGGCTGCTATCGCCTCTCGTCGTCCCCTCAGTCGATGCTGATCGCTGGGGTCGTATCGACCGAGCCGGGGGTCGTGCTCGGCGAGAGGGCGATCGAAGGCGGCCCGATCCTGCCCGGAGATCTCCTCGTCAGCTCCTCGACCCCCGGCGATGCGATGTGCTGGGCTGGCGATGAGGCGTGTGCCTGCGCGCTTGTCGGCAAGGCCCTTGAGCCCATGACGGAGGTCTTTGGTGTCATCCTGGTGCTCCTCTCAGCTCACTAGTGTTCTTCCCACCGGGGGGGGCGAAGACCGTCGCAAGGTAAGGTAGATGGAACAGCTTCGGAACTGCCCCTGAGCCCTCGCCCCTCACCGGCTATAATCCACACACTATGTGTCTTGCAGCGCCGGCACGCGTAATCTCGATCTCGGACAGTATCGCCACCGTCGACTACGGTGGCGTCGAGACGAAGTGCCGCCTGGAGACGCTGACCGAAGAGGTCGCGGTCGGCGACTACGTGCTCATCCACACCGGCTTCGCCATCCGACGCCTCTCCCCGGAGGACGGGGAGGAAACGCTTCGTCTCTTCGACGAACTCGCACGTTCACTGGCCACGGAGGCTCCAGTGAACGGCTTGCCGCTTGCGTCTCCAGCTGCGCCGGAGACGGAGGAGAATCCGGGCGGACCGGATTCTCCTGTCGGTAAGGCATCGAAGCCACCCAGCGCGCCTCGGGCGACGTTGGAGACACGAGGGAATCCGGGCGAACGGGATTCTCCTGTGCGTGAGCAATCCACGTCGGACCGACACGAGGAATCGTGACGAACTCGTTTCACTTCTCCGATCCGAAACGGGGGAAGGCACTGGCAGACGCGATCGCGATCCTCGCACCGCCGGATCCGTTCAAGATCGTTCACGTCTGCGGGACGCACGAGATGTCGATCACCCGCAACGGCCTCCGTCGGTTCCTCCCCGAGACGGTCGATCTGCTCGAGGGGCCTGGCTGCCCGGTCTGCGTAACGCCGGCGCGCGACATCGACACGGCCATCGCGATCGCCCGGACCGGCGCGATCCTCTGCACGTACGGCGACATGATCCGCGTCCCGGGAAGCGAGCTGTCGCTCGACGAAGCACGGTCGGAGGGCTGCGACATCCGCACGATCCTCTCGGCTGCCGACGCGTCCGCGATTGCCCGCAAGAGCAATCACGAGGTCGTCTTCTTCGCCGTCGGGTTCGAGACGACCGCCCCGATGACAGCGGTGATCCTTCTTGACGACCCTCCGTCCAACCTGTCGGTCCTCGCGTCGCACAAGCTCATTCCGCCGGCGCTCGTCGCCCTCCTCGACCTTCCCGACAACCGGATCGGCGCGTACCTCGCCCCGGGTCACGTCTCGACGATCATCGGGACCCAGCCCTATGAAGAGTCGCTCGATGGCCGCGAGATCCCGGTCGTCATCGGCGGATTCGAGCCGCTCGACGTGCTCTACGCGATCGCGCTGATCCTCCGACAGCACCGCGACGGGACACCGAAGGTCGAGAACGGCTATCCGCGGGCCGTCGATGCGGAAGGGAATCCAGCGGCGAAGAAGCTCCTCGACGTGGTGTTCGAGCCCGTCGACGCGAACTGGCGTGGCATCGGCGTCATCCGCTCGTCCGGGCTCGGGCTGCGGCAGCCGTTCCAGCGATTCGACACCCGCGATCGGATCCCGGTCGAGGTGCCCGAAGGCAAGGACGAGGTGCCCGGCTGCCGGTGCCCGGACGTTCTGACCGCCCGGGCCGTCCCGAGCGATTGCCCGCTGTTCGCGGCCCGGTGCACCCCGCTCTCGCCGATCGGCCCGTGCATGGTCGGCTCGGAGGGCGCCTGCTCGATCTGGTTCCGCTACGGGGGAGAGCGTCCGCTATGAGCACGAGCCAGAAGGACATGCGCATCACGCAGCTTCACGGGGCCGGCGGGGAGCTGATGGCCGAGCTGCTCGATCGCCTGATCCTCCCGCGACTGGGCGACGCCAGCGGGATGGGAGCCATCGGGCTGCGCGATCTCGACGACGGGGCGACGATTCCGCTTCCTTCGGAGGCGCGCGGCGAGCTGGTACTGACGACCGACAGCCACGTCGTAAAACCGCTCTTCTTCCCCGGCGGCGATATCGGGCGCCTCGCCGCTGCGGGCACGATCAACGACCTCGCGGTGATGGGCGCCCGGCCGATCGCGCTGACACTCGCCGCGATCATCGAGGAAGGGTTCCCGATCGCTGAGCTCGAGCGGATCGTCGACTCGTTCGCCGCGGCGCTTGAGGAGGTCGGCGTACCGGTCGTCTGCGGCGACACGAAGGTGATGCCGGCCGGCGACGTCGACGGTGTTGTGCTCAACACGGCCGGCCTCGGGATCGCGAAGACCGCGGTCTCCGACGCGGGCCTCCGCCTGGGCGATCGCGTCCTGCTCACGGGGTCGATCGGCGACCACGGGATGGCCCTCCTCGCCGCGCGAGAGGAGTTCAACCTACGAACGCGGCTCGAGAGCGACGTCGCGCCGATCTGGCCGATGATCGCGTCGCTGCTGGAAAGCGACGTGGGCGATGCGGTCCACGCGATGAAGGACCCGACGCGCGGCGGACTGGCCGCGGCGGCAAACGAGATGGCGCGCAAGTCAGGGACGTGCATAGAGATCGTCGAGTCGGCGATCCCGATCCGCGAGCCGGTCCGCGGACTATCGGAGCTGCTCGGGATCTCACCGCTCGAGGTGGCCAACGAAGGGAAAGCGATCGTCGTCGTCGCGGCCGGCGCCGCGGACGAGGCGCTGCGGGTGCTCCGTGCGCACCCGCTCGGCGCGGAGGCTGCGATCGTCGGGACGGTCACCGATGAGTACCCGAAGCGGGTGATCCTCGGCACCGAGGTCGGCGGGCGGAGGTTCCTCGACATGCCACTCGGCGATCCGGTCCCGCGGATCTGTTGACGCATCAACGACTCCGCCGCCGCTTCGCCTCGGAGAGCCTCGCACGCTCGGTTCTCCTGGTAAACGACGAGCTGACCTTGTCAGTAGAGCGGGCCGGATTCGCGACAGGAGGGCACACATGACGGCGAATGGGATGCAAACGATTGCGATCGTCGGAGCGATCCTGGTCGACGGCACCGGCGCGGAGCCGATCCGGGACGCGGTCGTTCTCGTCGAGGGGTGCGAAGTCGTCGCGGCAGGGCGGTCGGCGTCGATCGACGTTCCGGCCGAGGCCAAGATCATCGACGCCGGAGGCCGAACGCTTCTCCCCGGGCTGATCGACGCGCACGTGCACATCTTTGCCCCCGAATTCGTCACCGCGCCGCCCAAGGGGGATCCGACCGCCTATGCCGCGGCGATCGCGATTCGCAACCTCCGCTGCGCGCTGCAAGCCGGAGTGACGACGGTCCGCGACGTGTGCGGGCCTCGACTCAACCTCGCGCTCCGGTCGGCCCGTCGACACGGCCAGCTGATCGCCCCGCGCATCTACACCGCCGGAATGGGGATCTGCATGACCGGGGGGCACGGCTCCGGATTCGCCGGGTCGGTTCACGAGGTCGACGGTCCCGACGCGGTCCGGCACGCGGTGCGCGTCGAGCACAAGGCCGGCGCGGACCTGATCAAGCTCCTCTCGTCGCACCGGACCGACCGCCCCGAGTTCACACTGGAGGAGATCGAGGCCGGCGTCGATGAGGCGCACCGCCTCGGCCTTCCGATCGCGATCCACGCCGCCAACTTCGTCTCCACCGAGATGGCGGCCGAGGCAGGCGTGAATGCGATCGAGCACGGGAGTTTCCTGAGCGAGGAGACCGCCCACACAATGGCATCGAAGGGGATCGTCCTCGTCCCGACCCTGTGGGTGAAGCACGACCTGGCGGAGCGCCTGGAGGAGTACAAGCAGACACCCGCGAAGTTCCCCTGGGGCGACGCGACCGACCTGGAGGAGAGCGCAACGTGGTTCCGCCGCTGTGCCGAGCAGCTGCCCGAGACGATGCAGCTCGTTCGCGAGCACGGCGTGACGATCGCGGCGGGGACGGACTTCGTCCTCGCCGACCGGCCGTGGTGCCTCCTGCCCGAGGAGATCGAGTGGCTCGTCCGGCTCGGGCTCTCTCCGCTCGAGGCAATCGTCGCCGCGACCCAAGGCGGAGCGGCCGCCCTCGGCTTGAGCGATCGTCTCGGGACGGTCGAGCCGGGAAAATGGGCCGATCTGATCCTCGTCGATCGCGACCCGCTCGAGGACATCTCGGCGCTGAAGCACATCTCCTGGGTGATGCAAGACGGGAAGGTCATCCCGCGAAGCCCCGAGTGGGATCGCCGCCCCATCGAGGATCCGATCCGAATCTAGGCGGCTAAGAGCGCGCTCGCACGCGAGCACGGGCGAGAAACTCGCTGCGGCTCGTTTCCCGCGTTGATGACGTATTGCAGCTCAGCAATACCGCGTCAGCCAAGGTCCCGCGCCCTATCGCGTGAGCCACGAACGTCGGTCAGCGATCGTCTTTCCGCTCGCTTGGCACGACGGGCAATAGTAGGTCTTAGTTTGCGCATACCGGATCTCCGCAATTGGAGTGGCGCATTCGGGGCAGGGTTGGCCAGTGCGCTTGTAGATGCGAAGGAAGTCGCGCTCGTGCCCCGCGACGAGGTTCCCGCCCGCTCGCGCTCGGATCTCCTCGATCGCACCGGCGAGAACGGCCCGCGTCTCCCGGTGGAGACGCTCGATCTCCTCGGATCTCAACGCGGAGACGTACCGGATCGGCGACAGCTTCGCCGCGAACAGGATCTCGTCGGCGTAGGCGGATCCGATCCCACAAATCGAGCGTTGATCAGTCAGCGCCTTCTTCAGCTGCCGGCGCAGCCCGCCGAACACATCCGCGAGGTACTCGACCGTGAACGCGGCGGAGAGCGGCTCGATGCCGAGCGACTCGATCGATTCGACGTCGCCCGGATCGCGCACGATGTGGAGCCGGACCCGGCGCTCCGATCCGTTCTCGACGACGCGAAGATCCTCCCCATCGTCGAAGCCGAAGACGAACCCGGTCGCCTTGGTGACCTTCGCGTCTCCACGGCTGAAGACCAATCGGCCGGCAAGCATCAGATGCAAGACAACGTGGAGATCCTCGGCACACGAGACGATCAGGTGTTTGCCGCGCCGCGCCGCGCCGACGAACGACCGTCCGACGAGCACATCCGGCGCCGGCTCCACGGTTTTCAGGATCGCGGGATGGTACGAACGGGCCCGCGCGATCGATCGCCCGAGAACGCGTCGCTCGAGGACCTCGCGCATCACTTCGAGTTCGGGGAGTTCGGGCATCGCGCGGCACCTCCGGGTCGATTATACGCCCCACCCGGCGCAAATCGCCCGCGTGGACGGGTGCCGAACGTCCCATCCCCACGCCCCCTCCATCCCCACTCCGCCGGGTGCGC
>Ga0272443_10007085_pt1 | contig 10847 bp, 25 predicted proteins | sample SSMAcet12_FD_193581 | JGI IMG/M metagenome (GOLD analysis project Ga0272443, IMG submission 193581) | Marine sediment archaeal communities from Little Sippewissett salt marsh, Falmouth, MA, United States - SSM-Acet-12 | ecosystem: Environmental > Aquatic > Marine > Wetlands > Sediment ... | reverse complement strand
AAGCTCGTCTGCAATCCCGTTGAAACTATCTAAGGTGATGGTGCCCAATGGTATGCGCTTGATCAACTTAACCCCAACATAACCAGATCTGCCTGGCTTAGAGTTTGCATATCTGCCATCAGCTTTCGGGTTTTTATTAAACCCTTGGTATACCTCAAGGCAACCATCATCTAAGTTGATAATATAAGCCCACTCACAGAACAGACTATCATCCAAGAATGATCTTGCGTCAATCATGTGAGATACGCCATCATGGAAAGTACTTAGATCTCCTTGGCAATCCCGCAGCAAACAATACCAGTTACTCATTTCACCGGTATCGACATCTAGATTGGCGCGTTCTTTATACTTCTCCTGAAGGTCCTTGGGGGCTGGTAGTTCGCCGTCAACCAAGGTAATATTACTAGCAACCTCGGTTATTGACTCAACACTATGTTCGGCAATATACTGCAGGATCTGCCGGCCCAAATAATCTGGGTAGCTATCCCAGTGATTGTAGGCTACCTTATCAACTCCACCAATACGGTAGCCGTAAGCTCCTCTGGTTCCCATTACTGATTGTCCTCCTGTTGCGTTAGAGCAGACTGAATTACAGGGGCTGGGTACTTATACCTCTTGCCACTGCTTATCTTTTGTCCAATGATCGGGTATTTTTTTGCCTTCGGCTTGATGCCAACAAGTTTGATGGTGTCACCATAAACGGTAACGGTAGTACCAAAGTGCTCAGGCTTTAAATCGTACCAAACACAGTTTTGGTTCCACTCTTTTTCTGCTAGTGATTCACAATCACCAACAACATGGAACTCGCTTTTCAGAGAGAAGTGGTCAGGGGCAAAACTACCCGCACCGCCCCTGTAGGTGAGCCCAAACTTTTCGGCAATCACCTTAAGGGCGGCATCAACCTCTGAGCGTACCAGTTTACAGCTTGGTCTGTCAAATTGGGTGATCTTAGTCACTACACCATCCTCCTGCAACAATGAATCTTTCTTCGCCTTTTGGTCGGTTCGCATCAACTACCACCACAGCGTCAGCCGGCTCCCATTTATCGTTGTTTTCTTTAATCCAGTTTTCAGCTTCTTGGTAGTTTGTAAACTGCGGTATAGTTTTGTGGTAAATTACATTTGGTTTTTCTGCGAATGTACCACTATAGCCAGCATGCCCATAGTCGTAACATGCCTGCTCATGGATTGCCCCCCACACCCCATCAAGCTCTTCTTGTGTCTCTACATATGGCAACTCTTGCACAACAAAATTCGCACCCATCATTAACTCCTATAAAGGGTTACAAGCTCACGCTCTGGCATATCGATAATGCTACCACCCATGCGCTCAAGCTCAACAACACGATCGTAATCAATGTCGTTACTATTAGCGAGGCTAGTAACAGCGTTAGCTAACCCATATTGGGTCAGGTCAGAACCAGCAATCAACCGCTCAAGCACACCTTCGGTTTCTAACTCCGTCAGGTCGTACTTATTACCCAAGGCGATAACAGTGTCATTAACCTTGTTGGCCGGCAAAACTACCCCGGCCGCAGCCCGCATTTTGTTTACTTGGTTGGTAAACACTTCTTCACTGAAGGCAGCGCCTACGGCGTCCCTAACAGCCAGCATAAATGCGTGGTTATCAGCAGCAATAGTGTCGTTCTTAAACATATCATAAGTGGCCGCTTCATCATCGCTACCTACTCTCCGCCCAAGGTGGGTTTTGCGCAGGGCTTTAGCAGCGATCAAACCATTGGCACAGACCAGCCGGTAGATCATAGTTTCGATGTTAAGGGCGCCACAACCAACCTCCGAATTGGAAATAACCACACCGGCCTGTACTGTGTCACCAGACCTAATATCGGCTTGCAGTTGCGGTGTTTTCGCTTGGATGTAGAGACGCTTGTCAGTTAGTTTGGTGGATGTTACTTCGATCTCGTTTTTGTGATCCAACAACACGGGTAGGGCAGCCTCTGCCACCATGTCATTATCCAGTGGTCTGTATGCATCAGACAAAACAGCCCGAAGATTACCACTAAGGGTTCTGAGCATATGCCTGCCGCCATGCTGTTTTAACCAAGTATTAACGCTTTGCTCCAATAGATCGGGGGCTTCCTGCAACATCCTCTGATAATACTTGCGGGGGATCTTAAGCTTAGAGGCGATTTGCTCATGAGCCAAGTCGCTTACGTTAAATGATCCCTGACCATCTACCTCGATCATACTAATGGCGCCAACTTCTGGTAGTGGTGTAACGTCCATCCGGAAATGAGATGTCGGGGCAATCAGATCATGTTTGTTTTGGCGGACAAATTGAATTTCTTCCGCGAGCTTTTGCAAGCTCAGTCCAGTCTGCATTTGGTCTCCTTGTTACTCAGGTCAGCTTGCAAGCCGACCATCTTTTAACCCGTATAATCGTGCTACCAATTTTAATTTTTCAATTGGATAGTACGCCAAGCTTATATCTCCACATTTCGTGCACCTAATAGGTGCAATAAGTTTCTCTCCAGAGCGCACTGCTGGTTGTGCAACATAGTTGTGGTCACACCCCATCTTGGTCATTAGTACTTCACAACCTCGAACTTGGGATGCTCGTATTCTGCACCCAAGGTGTGGACTATTAAGTTGTTGGTCGGTTCGTATCTAGCAAATTCATGAGTATGCCCACAATACACATGGAATTGGATATCGGGGTACAACCGAGCCAGCTCGATTAGCGTATCACCCATGTACATACTAGCAAAAAACGGCAACCAAGAAGGCGAGCTCTGTTTACCTCTGTGTATACATGACTGTGGGAATGGTGGGACATGAGTTAGCACAATAATCCTGTCTGCCATCGAAGCACAGGAGTGCACAGAAGATTTTAACCGCCTTGCTTGGATTCGACCACGTTCTTGTAGATATTCAACTCGCTCCTCTCTGGTCAAATCATGACGCAATTCATGGATCCAATTAAAATCATTCAGCATACCCCATGCCTCAGAAGACAATGGTGCCCCATAACCACAGTCACCAATGCCATCAACGCCGACCACATAAGTTTTGTCAAACAATTTATATGGTCGGTCAAAGAGATAATGAACTGGTGCGTGTACAGTCTCCGCACAGTTGCGGATATAACCATCGGCAACATATGCTCCACAATAAAAATCGTGGTTACCCAACACAAAATATATGGGGACGTCTACAGCACGTTGTATGTCAAGCAGGTAGCCTAAAGCTTGACCGCCTAACCCTATGTCGCCGGCTATAAGAATAGCCTCAGGGGGTTGTTTTGCCATCAATGACCCCTTAAACGCTGTGTAGTCTAAGCGATTTAAATGGTCGAGATGCAAGTCTGCTCCGACCCAAAGTTTAGGCATAATTGCTCCTAAAAGTGTATGTCTACCACTGTCGCGACAGTGCCATCACCATATTCTATCAACTCTTTTATAAGTTTCTCAAAATAGTTGTCGGTTTGCACTAATTCAAAACCATTCCACACTTGGGCCCTGTAGGTTGACCAAGACGTAACAACGGCTAACGGTGCATAACTATGGCGCTGCATAAATTCAACCATCGCTGAAGTTGGCACCACTGGATTCTCTTTGGTGATACCCAGTTCATCAAATGGTGAACCGATACGTTGACTATCCCAGCAGAACAGGTAATAGTCATAAAAATGACCAGATGCAGACTCCATAAGAACTTCAATGCTGCACTCGGCATCTTCGACTTGATAATCGTTTTCGTCTAGAATCACTACACAGACTGCGTGCATTTCATTTTGTCCTTTCCGAATGGTCAACCAGCCACTGCCCAAACCGTTTGGCCTCATCTATGTCCAAACAAATATCTTCTGCAAACAGGCGCCCGGTAAAGATGAGAGCAAACGCAGTGGTTATCCGTGTCCACAGTGGCCACTTAATGATATCATAGCGGCGGTACATAGCAAACGATATCCAGCTTTCATCCTTAAATCGGCTGACAAATAGCTTGGCGCAGCCACACTCACACTCGGTGAAGGTCTCAAGAAAATCAGGGTGTTGCAAGGTGATCCTCCCAGATCTTAAATCCCTTGGATGTTATTGGTAGCGGTCTACCAAACCTAGAACTTGGCGGGTAGTACCAAACAAAACTTGACAGAACATCAAAATAATTCCCATCAAACTCACCGGGCATTTTCTCCGCTAAGTTGTTAAGCCAGTCTTGTGGTAGGGTATAGTCAACTTCTCCCCTAAGGTCGAAGTTGTTTACCAACCTTGCTAGAGCTTCAGCCTTGTTCATGGTTCCACAGGTTAGCAACTAGCTCGGCGGCGCGCTTCCTCAAACCTTCTTCTACTCCACCACCGTCGAAACGAGCAACCCAGCCACCCGTTGGGCCGCTGACTACCCACCCATGGTGATCAGTATTTGTCGCTTTGTAACGACCGTTACTGGCAACTTGACTGTTGTGCCAATCAACCATGCCCTGGAGAAATGGCATACGTTCTTCTACTGGCAAGCTCGTTTCACATGAAGAACAAACATCAAGCAGGTGATGACCGTTCTTAATACAGATAGACGGACCCTCTGTGTTGTTACCGCATTTTCTGACTTCCAACACCTTGCTGTTAATAGACAGTTCGGACGTAACAGTTTCCACCATTTTCTTAAACGACGCTTTAGATATCCCAAAACCATCGCTAAGTTTTTGGGCGAGTTCATTGATCTGTAATTCTGTGAGTTCCATAGAGTCTCCTCCTAGAAGTTTAAATAACGATTATCGTCGCGCTCCTTGCCGGCCGCGCAATAAGTAGGGTAAGGTGTATGCGAACCAGTACAGTCTTTGCAAAGAATTGAAATCAGCCAAAAACGTCTCGTCCCATTTAGCGCGAGCAAACACCCGCCACCAAGGTGGGCGCGGGTTCCGCCTTTGGTAGTTCTCGGCGAACAGTAGTATGTCTTTAACTGGCATCCCATTACCGCCCGTAAAAGGCTCTGGCAATGGCTTCAAACTAAAGTTCTTCATTTTCGACATCACGCACTCCCCCTAAAGTAACTGTGAGTTTTTGTCACGCTGGCTGTCTCTAGCGCTAACAGCGAATCAGCGGCAACGAGGATGGCCAGCACTGTAAAGAATAATATCATCTGCCAATGTTTCATCACGCACCGCCTTCATGGTCACAGGGTCCGTCGTCGCTGTTACCATCATCCTGTCCTAGTGAGATTAGGAATAAGATACAAAACAGAATTGGCCATATTATCCAGCCCATCACTCACCGTCTTCTTTTTTCCACGCGTTCATCGCCCATTCAGTCGTCCACCCAATAACCACGGCTCCTAACAATACTAGTAGAAATGGACTCACCAAGACAAAACCAATCGCCAAAACTGGAGCGGATAGTACCCTGTGCAATGTTTTTTCCATCGCCATCACTCACCCCCTTCCGCGCGGCGCTTGAGGTCGTCGAATAAAGCATCAACAGTCGATTCACTTCCGAAGCGTCCACGCCAACCACCAGCCTCGATTGCCAGCCCCAAATCCTCTTTCGTCACCCACACGCCGTCGCCCTTCTCATACTCGGCAACAGTCTCGCGGAGTTGTGCGACTTCCTCAAGGAGATCGGCAACATCATCCCGGTCTATGTATTGGGCCTCATCTTTGAACTTGACGAGGTCGTCGCGCTCCCGCTGGAGCTGGATCAGGGCATCGTGGCAGCGGGCGAGCACAGCGTCGGTTATACAGAGTTCTAGCTTAAACTCACCACGGTGCCGCGCGAGTACTTTACTGATGTCATTTAGTAAACCAACCAACTCGCTGTCGGGCTGGGGCTGCTCCCCGCGCCGCTCGGGGCTAGGCAGACAATCTGGTCCCATTGTCTTAAACGGATCGCAAGCTCCAGATTCCTGGCTCAGCTTGTTCACCGCGTCGGCTAAAACCTCAACCCGCTCGGCTATAGCGGCAAGGTTTTGTTCGTTCGTATCGCAATTGCTGTGCGGCATCCTGATATCAATATCATACTCAATCGCCATCTTTCGCCTCCTGATTCGCAATTCGCAAAAGCCATTCAGCTAGTTCGTAGCAATCCTTTCTGCTTAAGGCCCGCGCCACAACCATTGTTGAGTTGCTGTCTACGTCTTGCTGCTTCTGGTACTCTTTCATAGAGTCTAGGCTGACCAATTCCAAGTGGCACACAACGCAATCCTCTGCATCGTAAGTATGGATTGCAATTCCAGCGTCCAGTTCAAACCTTTTCATCTCGCTCCTCCTTCTCAATCTTCTCCAATTCCTCCACCAGATACCGCGCCTGCTGGATCGGTGTCAGGTTGCGCCAAGAGAATGTGCCATAAAGCCGCGCGTCCTTCTCGGCTTGTGCGGCTGACCGCTCGATGGCCAGCGCCATCCTGAGTGCGGCGGCTTCGTTACTACCCATCTTGCTGCTCCTTCTTGAGCGCATACACCACTACCTCACCATCGTTGCAAGCAGGACAAGGACCAGCATGCGGCTCGTCGCTCGTCCACCGATGTTGACAAATTGGACAGTAATTTTGATATACCTGCTTTGATTCAACCATTATTGATCCCCTTCCGCGCCGCGATGATGGCGGCGGCTAGGGCATTGCTTGGAAGTATCCTCGTTGTGCCAACATTCGTCACAACATGAAGATGTAAGCCAGTACGAGTAATCGCCTCAGTCAGCTCGCTCTCCGTAAACCACACCGCGCCGTCAGGCGGCAGGGCGGCGAGGAGGTTCCGGATCATTTTGAGACTTTTATATAACTTCATAGCCTCTTGGTTCAAAATAGGAGGAGCAACATTGCGTTCTATGATTGGGTCGACGATAGATCGTATCCGCTCCACCAACTCCCCACTCGCCGCTGGCTCGGCGCGGGCATCTTCGGCAGGCTCGTATGTCTTCTCGAAAATTGCAGGCTTGCAGGGATACTGTTCACCCTCGACACCGCGAATAATCCAATCTCCAGGCTCATAGCGCATGTCACCTTCCAATGTAGATATCACGCCGGAGTCGTTTGCTTGGCATGCCTGTATGACAACGGGCTTTTTGCGGTAACTCTTGAATTCACTCATCCTCGGCCTCCTTGAGTGCGGCTTGGGCGCGGTCAATCCAATCATTCCAGTCGAAAATCGGCTCGCTCTCGCTTCGCTCAGGGCTACACAGCCAGCGCCAATGGGCACCAAACACGACCCACCCAAAGTTGGCGGTTGCGGCCTCGTAGACTTCTATTAACAGTGGCTTAAGATTCGCCGCAGCGACGAGGGCTTCTATGCTACCAATCTGTGGCGCATCCTTTAAGTGAAGAATAGCAATAGGAAGCTCATCCCTCTTAAGCCACCAGCACCCACCTTGTTTTTCAAGCTCAAACTTCATCTCTTCTCTCCTCCTCCGCGAGTGCGGCTGCACACCGTATTAGCATCCCCATAGCTTCTTGTGCGATATGTTTCCACTTATCGCGATCGTTCGCCGCAGCGACGAGAGCGCGAAGTGGTGCTTCGTGGATTAACCACTCATCTCCAGAGTGTAGATAGGCAATAGAGTCTTCGTCATTCTCACTCGAATCAGCGAATAACTCTTTGCTATTCTCCTTAAAGGCGTACTCAGTCATCATCCTTCCTCCTTGAGCGCAGCCGTTGCTATTTCACGAATCAACGCCTCTGACATAACAACAGACTCGGTTTCCCCCCTGATTCTGATTAGCGCTTCCCGCAACTTCTCCTCCCGATTCGCCGCAGCGACGATGGCGCGGAAGGTGTCTAGTGTATGAGTCCGCACAGCTCCTGAATAAGTAGCCGTGTACGTCGCCACACAGACTTTCCCGTCGAACCAGTCTATGTGTTCTTCAGTATGTCTGGCTTCTTTTAGCTTCATCCTTCCTCCTTCAAGAACTCATCGCACTCGGCGCGGTGGGAGTCGTAATACTCTCGCTGTTCCGGTTCCCACACAAACTTCGCGTTAAGCAGGTTAGCTTTATGCCACTTGATCTCTTCTTTCAGCAGCCGCCTCCCCTCGGCGAGTTGGGCTTTCAGGTCGGCGATCATCTTTTGTGCTATTTCTACAATATCCATTACTCTTCTACCTCCCACCCTCGCTCGGTGCGGCGCAGCGGGGTGATTTCCTCAGTTCCCCGGCGGTCATTCCGCGTACCTCGCATACAGTTTCCCCGTCAACAACTTCTTGAGTCTGTTAATTTGCCAACGACGTTCAGCGGCCCTAGCAGCGGCTCCAGCAGCGGCCCAAGCAGCGGCCCTAGCAGCGTCCCAAACAGCGCCCTCAGCAGCGGCCCTAGCAGCGGCCCCAGCAGCGGCCCAAGCAGCGTCCCAAACAGCGCCCTCAGTAGCGTCCCTAGCAGCTGCCCTAGCAGCGTCCCTAGCAGCGGCCAATTCTGTACTCGTGGACTTACCAACCGCAAATCGACGGGCGACCCCGATGCATTGACGTGGCCTTGTATCTTGAGGATGCTTCTTCTCGAATATCGGCAGCACCCGCTTTGCGTAGTCACAGGCCAACAACCTTGCGGTTGTCTCATTCCAATAGGGATTGATCTCCACCAACCGCACCTGTGCTACAACCGATTTGTCGCTTTTGTTGATTCTGTCACCCCTCACGTCGACCGTCCAAATGCACGGCCCCAGCCAAGCTAGCAATTGATCGACTGTTAGCACATGGTAGCCACGCTTGCAGGGTACAATATTATCAATCTTCGGCATCCACTTGCCGGGTCGCTTGCCTCGCGGCAAGTGGTACTTCCCAGACCCGCCATGAATCGGTTCCCCGTTTGGGCCGAGTACCTTGTAGAGTTGTTCCCCGGCGGTCATGGCGAACCTCCCATCAACTTGCGCCACGCCTTACGAGCGGCGGCGCGGGCGGCTTTTTGAGAAACCCTAGAACAGCAAACAGGGCCTTCCCAGCAAGCCCCTCCTGTTTGTAGCGCATCGCGGAAATCTGTGGGTAAGCGCCTGGTGCATCTTATCAGAGCGCAGTAGTAATCAATGCCCAAACTGTTCTTCACGCGGCGGTCCCGCTCTGCATCGTAGTGAGACCATTCCACAACTTCTGCTGGCCGTCCGCACTTGCATTTAAGTCCGGCGGTCATCGCTGCGGGGCCTCAAGAAAAACGTCACCATTTTCAAACGGCTGAAAGTTGCCAGTACGACACTTAATGACATGCTCCCATTTATTCCTTTCCATGTTTCCCACCAGAATACTATGGTCGCCCGGCAATGCCTTTACTTGCGCCAACGATAGCACTTCACCGCCACAGTAGAACACGCCTGACCTATTGAACGGTAGAGAGTTGACACGGTGATCTTTACCGCAACTCTTTGCAGTACCCACAATCTGGTCGTAGAACGTAAAGGCGAACGCGCCCTCAGGCACTTCCACGTTGCCGGGATCGCGGTCATCTACCTCCTTTGATGAGGTTTCACTGAAAAACGAGCCGGGGTATTTGAACTCCACAAAAGTCTTTGTTTCGATCGGCATCTCATCCTCCTAAACCGGGGTCCGGGCCTGCGTCTAGACGTTCCGCTTCCAACGGCACAGGCCCATGCCCGGAGTTATCTAACTTTAAATTTCGCATCAGGATTGCTTAGCGCCCACTCCAGCAAAATCGTAAGCGCATGTCTGGCGTTACCCTCGGTCGGTTCCCAGTAATCGTCAACCCTATCAGTCTTCAACTGCGAGATCGCAAGCTGGAGAACTTGAATTGCTCTTTTTGCTTCCAGGCCATCCAAGCACCGCAAACCTCGCAGCGGACAAATGTGCCGATAATACAACACTGAGTAGTTGTAGGTTATGTTTAGTCTAGCTAACTCAATACCACCAACCGCATAAGTACCGCCCTCCTCATGGCGCTCGACACTAACGGGATTGCCTGTCTCCACATCTACCAGACTTACATCGAAACTCATCATCCTTCTCCTTCTTCACCACCCCGCGCTGGCCGCCTTCGCCCCCGCAGCATAACGGCGAGTTTTGGGTTGTGCCCAATGCGGGTACCTTGCTTGGTGGACGCCAAGCCCGTGCGCGGTGGTGGTCATTGGTCTAAAGCCTCTTCCATATTTTTCTTCGCTTCTCGCAACCGCTTGACAGTGTACGGGTCTTTCTCGTCCGTCAGTACACCGCCAAGCGTCGCAGCATCAGCGATGGCGGTGATTGGTAGAACCGCAATGTTGAGTGCCGCTTTTGTCAGGCTTTTAAAGAGTCCCATTATCTCGCCTCCTTCATCCTCTCAACAACAACGCGCCAAGATACGCTGCGGCCAGCGCGTGGTGGTTATTACAGATCAGCCTCCGCTAGAGCTTTTTCAGCCAAGCCATCAAAGTTACTCAAGTCTACGCCAAAGCGTGACAAGTGATCCTTAAGATCATCCAGCTGGTTACGGGCTTCTTGCTCGATATATTTCCCGTCGCTGTCTGACTCGATACCCCACAAACCACAAGACGTAAAACACTCCAATCTTTTGTCGTGCCGATTAATTTGGTAGGACACAACGGCTTCGGCGATAATACCGATCATCCACCAATCATTGCGGTTATAAGCAACCATACGGTTGTAATCCTGCAGGGCGTATTCCCGGTAATATTTGCTGTCGGGCTTTTCACCTCCGGCGTATGGAGCAAAGTACTTCCATCCTCTCGGTGAATAGTAGCAGCCAAGGTGGTCGTGGTCACCTAGGAAGTCACCACAGACCGTGCAGATATAGTGGTCTTCCCAAGTGTCAGTATAGGTACCGATCCATGATAAATCATCGGCTGTGTCGAGCTCTTGCTTTACGCTAATACTGTCAAGTGTTAGTGCCATATGTAACCCTCTTCCGGTAATTGACCAACCCGCTCTTCTGGGGAAATTTCTTCGGCCCGAATTACCAGCACATTGA
>Ga0272443_10007082_pt1 | contig 10849 bp, 8 predicted proteins | sample SSMAcet12_FD_193581 | JGI IMG/M metagenome (GOLD analysis project Ga0272443, IMG submission 193581) | Marine sediment archaeal communities from Little Sippewissett salt marsh, Falmouth, MA, United States - SSM-Acet-12 | ecosystem: Environmental > Aquatic > Marine > Wetlands > Sediment ... | reverse complement strand
CGAATCTATACGAGAACCGGTGACCAAGGCGAGACTGGCTTATTCCGCGGCCCGCGAGTTGGCAAGGACATGCCGAGAATCGAGTTGATCGGTACCCTCGACGAACTCAACGCAATCCTCGGCCTCGCACGCACCCATTCTCTCTCTGGCGAAATCGACGCGATCGTACAGCGTGTCCAGAATGAGCTGTTTGCTCTGGGGGCGGAGGTCTCGACCCCCGATCCCAGTCAACTTGAAATGCCAAGACTCGAACGCCAACACGTCGAGGTCCTCGAGTCGGACATAGACCGGATCGACGAGACACTCCCTCCCCTGACTGATTTCATCCTTCCGGGGGGGAGCCCGTCTGCAGCAGATCTGCACTTGGCAAGGGCCGTCTGCCGTCGAGCGGAGCGGCGCCTTGTCACCTTGTTGCGTGAGATCCCGGAAGAGGTTTCCCTGGTCCTGCTGGCCTATCTCAATCGCTTGGCCGACCTCCTCTTCGTGCTTGCCCGGGCTGCCAATTCGGCCACCGGGTGTCCTGACGTGCCATGGCAGAAGCCCGTCTGATCCAGCCCTGACCTGCCCGCACCACAGGACGGTCTCGCAGTCCGGCTCGCAATCCCGGAAACGCCACACCAGTTCACTGCCTCGGACAAATATGGCCTCCTGCTATGTGGGCAGGCCATGTGCCTAAAGGATGCGCAATCCCTGCATGATGGGGTAGCGTACGGAGGCACGTGGGCACCTCTCTGGTTTGCGCAAGTCGTTTCAAGAAAATGCTTTAGGCTCCTCAAATACCGCCTCCGATTCGGTTTGGCACATCAGTTGCAAACCGTTGGGGCGATGCAAACCGGTCTGGCAGCAGGTTCTGCGACCTGCTCCTTCATTAACCCCCGTGGCGACAAACGCCCAACCTCTTTGAGTGGACACGAAAGGTGCGGAGCATGAAACGAAACACGAAGCGTACCGGAATGCGCTGGCTTGCCAGCGCGTTAGGTATCCTAATTGCCATGGCGATTACCATCGCCGTGCCAATGATTGCACAAGCTGCCGATGAAGTTGCGGCATCCCCCGGCGCCGAAGCGGTTGCCGCTCCTGAGAATGGGCTGGATCGAGGTGATCACGCTTGGATGCTGACAAGTTCGGCCTTGGTCCTCATGATGACCGCACCCGGACTGGCCCTGTTTTACTCGGGCCTTGTGCGAAAGAAAAACGTGCTTGGCGTGATGATGCAATGTGTGTTCCTGATGGGCTTGATGACCGTCATTTGGGCCGTCTACGGCTACACGCTCTCCTTTGGCGGAGAGGGACCGTTCATCGGCAACGGCGAATTCCTCCTCATGAACAACGTGCAGATGGTCGACGGCGTCGCTCCCATGGAAGGCTCCATCCCGAGGCTGACTCATATGTTGTTTCAGGGGATGTTCTTCATCATCACACCAGCACTCATCGTCGGGGCCTTTGCCGAGCGGATGAAATTCAGCACGATGGTTGTCTTCATGATCCTTTGGGGCACCTTCGTCTACTGCCCCCTCTGCCACTGGGTATGGGATGGAGGTATCCTTTGTGATGGAAATCCCACCTTCGAACTTGGAGGGGCCCTCGATTTCGCCGGCGGAACGGTTGTCCATATCAGTTCCGGGATCTCCGCACTGGTTTGTGCCCTGCTGATTGGAAGCCGACTAGGATACGGCAGCGAGCCTATGCCCCCCCACAACCTCACCTATACTGCGATTGGCGCCACCATGCTCTGGGTCGGATGGTTCGGCTTCAATGCCGGCAGCGCCTTGGCGGCCGACGGCCTCGCGGCCAGCGCCTTCGCGGCAACGCACTTCGCTGCCGCAGCCGGCTGCTTGGCGTGGTCCGCCTGTGAATGGTTCCTCCGCGGAAAGCCTTCGCTCCTGGGTGCCTGCTCGGGGCTCGTGGCCGGACTGGTCTGCATCACCCCCGGGTCTGGCTTTGTCCAACCCATGTCCGGAATCCTCATCGGCCTTATCGGCGGCGCTGGTTGTTTCATGGCATGCACCGCAGTCAAATCGCGGTTTGGCTATGACGATTCCCTCGACGTCTTCGGTGTCCATGGCGTCGGCGGCACCATCGGAGCCATCCTTACCGGCGTATTCGCCACGCGTCATGTGGCCGACGTCCGTGGCGGCGGACCCGTCGGACTGATTGAAGGCGGAAACGTCATCGTCAACCAACTGGTTGCCACGGCCATTACATGGATCCTGGCAATCGTTGTTACTTTCGTGCTGCTCAAGATACTGGATGCCACCATGGGGCTACGTGTCGCCCAGGACGAAGAAATCCAAGGACTCGATCTTAGCCAACATGGCGAGGAAGGTTACATTTTCATCTAGTTACGTTGCACCTCCCGTCGGACGCGACCTTACGAGTGACCGCCTTCACGCGAGCGTGATAACTTTTCCATACCTGCAAACCTTATGACAAAAGTTGCATTTCGCGGCCATGGGCCGAAACTACACCAAGGAGATAACTCATGAAAAAGATCGAGGCGATTATCCGCCACTTCAAACTTGAAGACGTGAAGAACGCGTTGAACGAGCACGGCGTGCAGGGCATGACCGTGACCGAAGTGCGAGGGTTCGGACGCCAAAAGGGACATACCGAAATGTATCGGGGAACCGAATACACCGTCGACCTCGTCCCGAAAATCAAACTCGAGGTCGTGGTCTCGGAAGAAGCCTCACAAGGCGTTATCGATACCATTGTCCAAGCGGCTCGAACCGGACAGGTCGGTGATGGAAAGATCTTCGTCCATGACTTGGCACAGACCGTTCGTATCCGTACCGGCGAAGTCAACGACGAAGCGATCTGAACCGAATCGCGATCTGCCTTTGCGCACTGGCTGAGTCACCCACATCGGGCGAGTGTTGCTTCACGCAACACTCGCCCGTGGCTTGACGTGTTGTCTCCCGATGCCGGCAAATGCCTCAAGCGGCACGACGTGCTGGTGAAGTCCGGCCCGAACGGTTGGGAATCGCAAGAATGTGTTTTCCGCCTCGCGTCTCGGCTACCTCCTCGTAGATCTGCAGCAGTCTGGCGACACTGCGATCAAACGGGTGCGCCATGGCGGTGCGACGGGCCGCCCGACCCATTCGCTCCAAACGCGAGGAATCCCCAAGCGATTTGATCCGCTCGACCAGATCGACCGCCGAGAACCGCTCCAGTACATACCCGTCGGTGCCGTCCGTGAGCAGTTCAGAAACACCGTTCTGCTGGGTCGTAATGCACGGTAACCCGCATGCGGCCGCTTCCAGAACGGCAGCGCCAAACGGCGAGTAGAGCGTCGGCGCCAAAAGTGCATCGGCCGCAGCATAGAATGGAATCCGATCCGAGACCTTGTCGATGATCTGGACGTGCTTCGCGACGTTGAAGCGGTCCGCCAATCTCTCCACAGGTCCCATGCCCTCCGAAGTCGCAAGAACCAGCGCGACGGGCACCTGTTTCGCTACCAACCGCCGCAATGCGCGAAATGTTGTCTTCCACGTTCCCTGTTGAGATTCCTCCATCAGGGACAGCAAAAGGATAGTCTTCCCGTCGATACCCAACTTCCGTCGCGTTGTCTCCCGACGAAGCTTGCGAACATGGGGGGAAAACTTCTTGATATCAATGCCCGTGTGCACAACCCGTATGCGGTCTTCCGCGATCCCGTGAAGGGACCGATAGTCGTTGGCAACCATTTCTGACTCTGCCACGATGATTGCATCAGAGTCCTCGAGTTGCCGACGTGCCAACTCGGCACGCTGCCCAAACCGTGGATTCAAACGTGAACCGAGACGCTTGAACGGACGACGCCACCAGGGAGTTCCTGTGAGTTGACTGTTCCACATTCTCGTTGGAGATCCGACAGGCGACGTGTGCACGTCGGCACACCACGTGAGCCCCAGATCGTGAACCACGTCCGCGCCGATTGAATCCAGTTCAGCCTCCGCAGCAGCGGCCCGACGTAGCGGCGAACGTGTCGCTCGAATGCGGTGGGCAACCACCGGCAGTTCCACGTCGCCGACCGAAAAATCTTCGGCGACCACGTGCACGTCGTTCTTCACAGAGACAAGACGACGAGCAAGTTCAAAGGTGAAAGCCCCGAGGTCGCCGCGGTGGGGACCAAAGCTCCGCAAAGCCAATGCTATCTTCATCCGTCCGCTCCACGTGCTCCGCGTCATGGTGCCGAAAGGCAATCTGGGTAAACTATCGGCAGATTTGCCGCGATTCTTGACGGTTGTGCCGACAGTCCCCCCCCAAGATCCACCAGCCTACGGACATCCTCGAAAAAGCTGGGAATTCCGAGGGAAATAAGTGAATGACGCAGAGGATGCCGAGTAAGCGGAGACTTACGAGCAAGCGAATTGGTTTCTATTGCCAGCCCCCCGTTGGTACTGCTATTTGCTTGACACGGCGAGTGAGAACTACGAAACTGACTGGTTCGCAATGGGGAGGCGCGGCTCGCGGGAACTCTCACACGGTCCCGAAGAGCACAAGGCGGCAAGGTGGCTCGCTGCAAGAAATGATAATCTGACTTTCCCTGGCCAAAGCCATTCACAACATGTGGCCGATGGCCGGATTCGGGGCACATATCTTCAGGGGACGGGGATCGTGCACCAGCGCGTGAGCGTTGGCGATCTCTGTCCGCAGCTATCGAGGAGACTTGATTAATGGCGAGTGTCGAAGAGCGAGTGATTCAAGTGACTGCCCGCGTGTTGGAGTTGGACCCGGCCCAGATCAAACCGGAACACGTCTTCACCACGGACCTCGGCGCCGAAAGCGTCCAATCTGTTGAACTGGTCGCCATGTACGAGGAAGAGTTCGGCATCGAAATGGATGAAGATGAGGCCCTGAGCGTGTCCAACGTCGGAGACGCCATTGCCTACATCACAAAAGTCTGTGAAGAGCAGGGCACCGACACTTGAGCCGTGGGAGAGTCAGGGCAATTGAACCGGCCTCTCTGCGGCTTCCGATGAAGACTGAACCAGTAGAAGATTGCAGCCTTGACTGGCCCAGGTGACTGGTTGGCACTTGCGATTCCACAAGAAGACGAATCCAGATTAGGAGCTACTATGGCAGATCAAGAAAAATTCCCATTGATCGATACGACGGAACCGAACTTGATGGAAGGAACGTTCGACTACGACATGCCTCCGTTGATCAAGTTCGATGGACCCCTGGTCGAATACATCGACGGCAAGCCGATCGAATTCTCGCCACAGGATCTTCTCGCACGCGACTTCCATGTCACGGACACAACGTTCCGCGACGGACAGCAGGCGCGGCCACCGTACACGATCGATCAGATGGTCCACATCTATGATCTGCTGTCGAAGCTCAGTGGCCCCAAGGGCGTGATACGGCAGACAGAGTTCTTCCTCTACACGAAGAACGATCGCGAAACCCTCGATCGCTGCAGGGAGTTGGGACATGCCTTCCCCGAATGCACGGGCTGGATCCGCGCCGTAAAGGGCGATTTCCGACTGGTCAAAGAGGCCGGCCTCAAAGAAACAGGCATGCTCACCAGCTCTTCCGACTACCACATCTTCCAAAAACTCAAATTCAAGAGCCGCAAGGAGTGCATGGACTCCTACTGCGAAGTCGTCGACGCAGCCTTCGAGGCCGGAGTCCGTCCTCGATGCCACTTCGAAGACATCACTCGTGCCGATATCACCGGGTTCGTCCTGCCCTTTGCCGAACGTCTCATGCGCATGAGCGAACAGGTCCCCGATGAGTTGTCCGTCAAGATCCGGCTCTGCGATACCATGGGATTCGGACTAAGCTATCCCGGCACCGAGCTGCCCCGGAGCATTCCCAAACTCATCTACATGCTCAATCAGGAAGTCGGAGTCCCCACCGACCGCCTCGAATGGCACGGGCACAACGACTTCCATAAAGTCCACATCAATGCCTCCACCGCTTGGCTCTACGGCTGCGATGCCGCCAACGCCACCCTCTTCGGCTACGGCGAACGGACCGGAAACCCTCCCCTGGAAAGCGCAATCATGGAGTACATCGCACTTCGTGGCGATCTCTGCGGTGTCCAGACCGAGGTGATCACCGAATTGGCCGAGTACATGCAATCCATCGGCTTCCCGATTCCAGAGAACTATCCCTTCGTCGGGCGCTACTTCAACACCACCCGAGCCGGAATCCACGCCGGTGGACTCCGCCAGGACGAGCGAATCTACAACATCTTCGATACCGCCAAGATCCTCAATCGGCCACCTCGCGTCGCCCTGACCGACAAGACCGGGGCCGACGGTGTGGCCCTGTGGGTCAACGAGTTCTTCGGACTCAAGGGCGACGATCGGATCAGCAAGATCAAATGCCACAAGGTTGCCCGTTGGGTCATGGATCAGTACGAAAAAGAAGGACGCATGACCGCCATCAGTGACCAGGAACTCGAAGAGCGAGTCAAGGAACTCATGCCCACCTATTGGGAGAAGTACGCCAAGGCCTAGCTCGGATCATCCGTGTGTGGCACGTCCCTGAGCCTATGGCGAAGGGCGTGGTGAATGGGACGCCCACACCGTTGACGCGTTGAGCAACCACACAAAGCGGCGTCTGGCATTCTCGCAAGAGAAACAGACGCCGCTTTTCTATTCCAGTACCTGGTCCTCGGCCGCCGAAAGCGCGATCGCCAGACAACGGTCCCCCGCCTCGTGTGCGTAATGCCGAGCCATGGCAAACCGCTCCGCAAAGAAACCGCGACGCTCGCTCTCGCTCGGAGACCAGTCTCCCGTAAGCCACGCGTTGTATTCGTAGACAATCTCACGCAACTCGCTTGCCAGATGCGGTTGGTCCAGTCGCGACGCCTGGTGCTTGAGACGATTAAGACTGTGGAGCGTGTCTTCGTTGGGCCTGCTCATTGCGACACCTCCGTCAATGAACGCCAGCAAGAAAAATGAGTCCGTAGAGAAAGGAGTGGTGCCGCAATCCAGTCCCTGGATTGTACGATAATCCGAGCATGGACGTATACCAGCCTAAGGTGGTAGTTGGCACACGATAGCACTGCTAACTGAGCAAAGCTGGTCTCCGTTAGCCCCGCAGCCGGCACGGAGGAACGTTCGTGCAGGCCATTTCGTAGCGAGTGATGCCACCCGATCGAGCTTGGCGAAGTTGCATCGGCGCACCGCACCGAGGACAGTAATCCATGTCGCCCACCTGTTCGCCACGATCGACTTTGCCCTGGCAGGCAGCGCACAGAGTCGCCTCCGGATAAAGTTCGAGACGCTCTTCCGGGATTGTCTTCCCGCACACCGTGCAAGGCCGCCCACCAGGCCAGCCCTCGTCCAGATCCGAGCGAGGCCTGAGATTCAATCCCATGTGACCACATTCGGTGCAGACGAGCGAACCGGCCGACGCCTTGAACAACTCAGCCAACATTCCCAGATCCATTTCGCTCGTCCGTTTGAGCCGTCGCGCTGCCATCATCCGGCGGGTCATACCTTCCGGACCACAGAGTTCCGACGAACTACACTGGGGACAGATGACCTCGAAGTAAGGAGTTCGATTGTCGCTCATGGATGGGCCTCTAGCGGATCCTATTGATGTCTGCATTGCCAATGAATGTCTCTCACGGCCTGCGTGCAGCAAATCTGGCCCTTCGGGGCCTGGATTTGCGGTAAAGGGCGATCATCGGCTATATCGGAACCAATAAGTCTTCGAACGTTCTATTCTACCTCGATTCCGATAATGCGGCAGTTGCGACGTATCACAACGCCGACTATTCCAGTGGGGGGCTGCCTCTGGTAACCTGTTAACCATCCCCCCTTGATCGATGTCTGCATGGCAATGACCGTAGCGCTGACAAAGGAAACCCGATCCTGGGCAACGACAGCCTGAATCGCCGGTCACTGGATTTGCAGACTTCAAGAAATCACTCCCCCTACTCGCTCTCATGAGTCTGGCCCTGTTGCCTGCGACCGAAGCGAAGAATCGATTCCCCTGCCATGGTGGCTTGGTTGTTCCAAACTCCGCCCCTGAACGGAAACGCACGGCGAACCTATCGCTACCACCTCCTCTACGCCCTCTGCGACGCCCTGACCGGCGGCGTCATCGCCACGGCCCCCTTCATCGCCCTGAAACAAATGGGCGCTCCCGACTGGCAACTGGGCATCAAGCTCACCTTGTCCGGCCTCGGTATGCTTGCAACCCTCTACCTGAGCCACTGGATGGCAATCCGGCACAAGATGCCCTTCGTCTTCTGGCCGGGGTTGATGTGTGTGGCAACCACCGGCGCCATGGCCCTCACCGAAGACTCGTTCCTCTTCCTCTTCTTCAGCGGTCTCGGCCTGATGTTCAACACGATCACACGTCCCGCCGTGGCCGCGATCGTTCGCGTCAATTATCCTGCTGAACATCGCGGCCAGGCAACCGGCGAAATCCGCCGCTGGTCGTCACTCGTCTTTCTCCTGACCGTCCTCGCGTCCGCAATCCTGCTCGACCTCGCATCGGTCCACGACCCAGACCGAATCATGACCCTCGTGCACGGGCTGTTGATCCTGGCAACCGTCTCCATACTGGCTGCCTATCTCCTGTTTCGGCAAATTCGCGTTGAAGAGAGTATCAGCGAATTGTTGACCGAAGCTCGACCGCCCGTACTCCAGAGCTTCCGCGACGCACTGGCCATTCTTGTGCGTGACACCCGCTTCTGTTGGTACATCCTCGGATGCTTCGCATTCATCTTCTCCGCCGCAACCTACGTGTCTTTCATCCCCGCCTTCCTCAATAGGGACCTCCAGTTCAACTACGTCCAGTGTGTCCTTTTCCTGCACGTAATCCCCGCCATTGCCGCCTTCTTCGCCACCGGCCGACTCGGGACATGGTTCGATCGCGTCGGCCTCTCCATTGCCTGGGCCTGGGTCCGTTTCGGCTGGGCCCTCGATCCCCTGTTGCTCGCGGCCAGTACCGCCTTCGTTCCTGTTCTCGGAACGGAAGTGGTTCTTCTAGCCGTACTGGCACGAGTCTGCCTCGGGACTGTTCAAGGTGGCTATTGGATCCTCTGGTGGCAAATTGGCGTCGCCTACTATGCCAAACCCGGTGCCGATACCAGCCGCTACCAGGGCATCCTGGTCTTCGTCGACGGCATCTCCAAGATGACCGCTCCCGCCCTTGGAGCCTGGATCCTCGCACAACCCGGCTCCTCACGCGAAATCCTCTTCGTCATCGGCGGTCTCGGAGTCCTGTTCTCGGCCCTCATCTCACTCTGCCACGCACGACGCGACCGTCGCGACAACCATCTGCTCACAACCGCAGAATACGAAGCCCAGTTCGACGAGCGAATGGACTAGCACGGATGATTCACGTAGGCCGGACCGAGGTCGCGAATCCGTGCCGTAGCTGCGCAAACCTATAGGCATTCAAAGACACGCTGCGCACCAAGAATCGTCCCAATAGGCGACCCAAGTTCCGGCACCATACTCAAACCCGGTCGCCACTTGCTGCGTCAGATCGCAAAAACCGAGAAATCGTCTCAAACAACGCCACCCGGTCGATGGGTTTGCTGACATAGCCGTCGCAGCCCGCTTCACGACATCTTGCCTCATCGCTGGCCATCGCGTTGGCCGTAACCGCGATGATGGGCCCGGCATAACCGGCATCACGCAGCCTTCGAACGGCCGTGTAACCGTCCATCACCGGCATCTGCATATCCATCAATATGACGTCGAACGGTATGCCCTGGTCTTGAGCTGAAATGGCCTCCTCACAAGCGATTCGACCATTCTCCGCCAGAACAACATCGGCCCCTGCCTTCTTCAGAATGAAAGAAATCAAACGTTGATTGTCCGGGCCGTCTTCGGCAAGCAGGATGCGACAATCCAACTTCCGTGTCGGTGCGGTCGACCTGCCGTGTTCTTGCTTGCACTCGAAGGGGGCTTCTCTAGCAGGTTCAACGATTGGTACGTTATCGAGTGGCCCTGTCGCAACGAGGAGACGGAACGTGCTGCCTCTCCCCGGACTGCTGACGACCGAAATGTCGCCTCCGAGCATCTCTGCCAGCCGCTTGCTGATGCTCAAGCCCAGACCGGTACCCCCAAACGCTCGGGTGATTGAAGAGTCGGCCTGCGTGAAAGGAGAGAAAAGTCTGGAGATCTGCTCCTCGGTCATTCCAATGCCCGTGTCGATCACGTCGAATCGAAGACACGAGCCTCGTCTCTCGTCCTCAACCAACCGTGTCACCAACCGTATTCGTCCTGCTTCCGTGAACTTGACCGCGTTGCCCACCAGGTTGATCAAGACCTGACGCAGTCGCGTAGGATCACACAGGATCGTCTTCGGGATTCCGCCTACGTGCTCGATCTCCAACGGAAGTCCCTTCGCCTCCGCACGGACTTGCATGAGGGTGCCCACATCCGTCACCACCTTGACTGGATCGCAATAAATCCTTTCCACTTCGAATTTACCGGCTTCGATCTTCGACAGGTCAAGAATGTCGTTGAGGATGCGAAGCAAGTACTTCCCGTTCCGCTTGACCGTCTTCAACGCGTTGGTCCGCTCCAAGGAACCGCCTGCCACCTGATCCTCTTCAAGAAGAACGTCGGTGAATCCCAGGATTGCCGTCATCGGCGTCCGGATCTCGTGACTCATGTTGGCCAGGAACTCGCTCTTGGCGAGATTGGCCGCTTCCGCGGCTTCACTGTATTTCTCCAGCTTTCTGTTCGCCGACTCCATGGCGGCGGAGTAAGCCAGCAGTTCCTCCTCGGCGCGTTTCCGCTCGGTGATATCCGTGTCCGAGCCACGGTAGCCGAGCAACTCGCCGTCTTGCCCCAGAATAGGCAGCCCGTTGGTCGAGACCCAAACGATGCCACCGTCCTTCCTCTCCACCATATTGACCAGATTGCGAAACCGTTCACGA
>Ga0272443_10007080_pt1 | contig 10851 bp, 10 predicted proteins | sample SSMAcet12_FD_193581 | JGI IMG/M metagenome (GOLD analysis project Ga0272443, IMG submission 193581) | Marine sediment archaeal communities from Little Sippewissett salt marsh, Falmouth, MA, United States - SSM-Acet-12 | ecosystem: Environmental > Aquatic > Marine > Wetlands > Sediment ... | reverse complement strand
GAAAAAATAGCGGAAAGGAACGGCTGGTCTTTTAATCCGGATTTCATATTTGACAATCTTCTTCTTGCGGCTCATTATATATGTGCTCATGCGAAATGATGTTGTAATTGTCTATGCCAGTTGCGGTGAAGGCCATAAGCGGGCGGCTCAGGGTTTGAGCCAGTCTTTGAATTGCCCGGTTTATGATCTTCTCGATTTTGCCCCCAGGATAGTAGCTTTGCTTTATTCCTGGGGATACCGTTACGTGGTCAGGAACTTCCCTCTGCTCTGGCTCTGGTTTTTTGAAACGACTAAATGGAAACTGGCCCGCGATAATATGGTTTTCATCCACCGTATTTTTTTTCGTCGGTTTATGCGGTTTATCCTCAGGAGCGAGTGCCGGGTAGTTATTTCCACTCATTTTTTTGCCCCGCCTCTTTTGACCAAAGTTAAACGTAAACGTTCATTTTTAAATACAGTGCTGGTCACTGATCTGGATGTCCATCCTTTCTGGACGGATAAAGGTATCGATACTTATTTTGTGGCTATGGACGAAACCAGGAAAATACTGCTGAAAAAAGGAGTAGAAGAAAGAAAAGTCGTGGTTTCGGGAATACCTCTGCGTCAGGGGTTTTATCTTTCTCAGGACCCGGAATCTCTGCGCCGCAAATTTTATATTTCCGGTAAACCCTGTCTGCTCTTTTTTTCCAGTGATACCGGCACTATCCCTTATCTTTCTTCGGTACTGAAAGATCTGGGCAAAAAATATACCCTGCTGGTGCTTTACGGGAAAAATAAAAGACTGCGGCATTATATTGAAAAAAACCGTTTTTCTTCAGTGCGCGGTTTTTCCTATTATGAAAAGATGTGGGAGATGATGGGAGTATGTATGGCCCTGGTCACAAAACCGGGAGGAATGACTGTAGGCGAAGCCCTGCATATGAAAAAACCTTTGATCGTGACTCATTTTATCTGGGGCCAGGAAAAAAAGAACATGGACATACTGGTGGACAAAGGCGTGGCTTTTTATGCTCCCGGACCGCGTGAACTTAAAAAAGCTCTGGCTTTTATCAATGCCAATTACAGTAATATCCAGGACCGGTTTTCCCGGGAACAGAATAATGCCTACCGGATAATCGCGGATTACATCTCTGACTGCAGGGACAGGATATGAGTTTTAAGGTCGCTAAAGTCGTATTTAATCTTCCGGTTAATAAAACTTTTGATTACCTTATCCCGGAAACCATGACAGTCGAACCCGGGATGAGGGTCTGGGCTGAATTTAACCGTTCTTTTATGGTCGGTCTGGTAAGGGCCAAAGCAGCTGCCTCAAAATTTGATAAACTTAAGCCTATATCCGCGGTACTTGACCAAACCCCTTTGCTCAGCAGGGAACATCTTGTCTTCGCCGAAAAATTGGAAGAAGAGTATCCATATTCCGCGGGTGAGCTGGCCTTTACCATGATACCCCCGATATTCAGACGTAAGCGGTTTATTAAGGAGGAGCTTTCATCCGGCAAAAAATATTTTTACGGTAAAGGCCCGGGAACCATATGTCTTTGCCGGACCGGGCTTTTACAGCGTCTGGAAGCTGTAAGGCAGAGAATAGCTTCTGCTTTAGAGGAGGGATCGGTTTTGATCGTATTTCCTCTGGTTTCCCAGGTGGAGACAGCTTTTAATTTTCTGGAAAAAATTTTCCCGGGAAAATGTCTGGCTTTTCATTCAGGACAGAAAGACAAAGAATTCTCTTTATCCTGGTATAACTCACGCCGGGGCTTTAAATTAATTCTGGGCACCAGGGCAGCGCTTTTTTATTATCCTGACGATCTGAGCCTTCTGGTCGTGGAAGATGAAAATCATCCCTGTCATTTTCAGCCGGAAAAACCTTTTTATCATATACCGGAAGCAGCCGGGCTTTTAAGCCGGTTTAAAAAAATACCTTTGATTTTGAGCAGCGACCTTCCTTCCTTAAAGACTTATGCCGAGGTAAAAGACGGGTCAGCTGATCTGGATGAGGAAATTACTGCTTCGGCTGCGGTAGAGGTCAGAGGTGGCCGGACTTTTTTTTACCGGAAAAATTCTTTGTCGCTGAATCTGCTGGTCAGGGATATTATCCGCAAAAATCTGGAAGAAAGAAAACGCCTTATCGTTTTTTATAACCGGCGCGGATTTTCTACACTTTTAAAATGTTCTATCTGCGGCTATGTCTTTCGCTGTCCTCATTGCGGCTCACCGCTCAAGTGTTCGCTCAGCGATGAAAGGGGAATATGTTTCCGTTGTGATCATAAAGAAAAAATACCTTCTCTTTGTCCTCAGTGCCGCAAAGGGGCAGTGCGTTCCATGGGCGCAGGCATTGAAAAGATAAAAACGGAACTGGTCCGCAATTTCCCCTCAGCCCGGATAGCTTTTTTTGAAGATAAAACTCCGGGGACAGATATTGTGCTCAGCACCTATTCGGTTATGGAAAATATCGGGTTAAACCCTCAGCGTTTCGATGTCGGCCTTATTTTGGACAGTGATGATTATCTGTCTCACGTTGATTATTCCGCGGTTTTTAAACTTTTTCTTTTCCTTAAACGCTTGTCTTCGGCAGTCAGGGAAAAAGCTTTGCTGATAACCGAAAACCGCGGCCTTTATCTTTGGGATCACGTTAATGCTCCCTGGCAGGAATTTTATGAGCAGGAATGCGGTCTGCGCCGGGAAGCGGACCTGCCGCCTTATTATTCTTTCGCCAGGATCACTTTGCGCGGCACAGTAAAAAAGACACTTTTAAATAAAGCAGTAAAACTTTATAATGTGCTTGCCGGAGAAAAAGAGTTTTCTGTTTTCGGGCCTTTGGAAGCAAGCCCGTTTAAAAGCTCCGGTAAATTCCATTATGCGGTTATGGTCAAGGCTGCAGATAAAAAGTTTTTGCGCCGGTCCTTAAAAAAAGCTTTGAAAAGTTTCCGTTCCGGCAGTCAGAGGATCGCGGTGGAGATCGAATAACCCGCTTACAGCGGGAAGGAAAAAGGATAAAGGAAAAAGTAAAAAGTAAATATGGGGGAGCCACCTGCGGCGGCAAATGTTGAATGGGATTAGCGGAGATCAGCCTTTTCTGGTATTCGCGTAAATTCGCGGTTAAAAAATTAATTTTTATGAAAATTGTATTCTGCGGGAGTTCTGATTTTTCTCTCCGTGTCCTGGAAGGGATGCTTGAAAACAGGACCAGGCCCTGCCTGGTGATCACTACTCCGGACCGTCCGAAAGGCCGCGGCTACGGGGTCAAACCTACACCGGTTAAGCAGTATTGTGAGCGGATTTCTTTAGACTGCATCAGTCCCGAGTCTTTGACTGACAAGTCTTTCCTTGCTGTTCTGCAAACTTATGCTCCTGATCTTATTGTGGTGGCTTCATACGGAAAGATAATACCGCGGGCCATGCTGGATCTGCCTGATTGCCTTCCGATCGGGATACATCCTTCTCTGCTGCCTGCTTTTCGCGGGGCAGCACCGATACAGAGAGCTATCTTGAACGGCGAGAAAGAAACCGGGGTTTCTTTGTTTAAAATTGTTAAGAAACTTGATGCCGGTCCTGTATTGCTGCAGAAAAAAGTGGATATATCAGCGGATGACGATTATTTTACTCTTTCCCGCAAGCTGGAGCAGGTTTCGCTGCGGGCTTTCAGCGAATCTTTAAATCTTATTTGTTCCGGTAAATATTCTTTTTCTCCCCAGGATGAGGGAAAAGCTACTTATGCGGCAAAAATCGAAAAGAACGAAGGGGAAATCGACTGGCAGCTCAGTTCCCGGAATATCGCCGATAAGATCAGAGCTTTAAAAGCCTGGCCGGTGGCCTATGCTTTTTATAAACAGAAACGAGTGCAGATCCTTGAAGCCAAGGCCTTAGAGGGATTTGTTTCTGCTTTACCCGGTGAGATCGTTGCTGCAGAAAAGAATCATTTTTCCGTGGCCTGCGGACAGGGCACGCTGAAAATCAGCCTTTTGAAACCGGAAGGGAAAAAAGAAATGAGCGCAGAAAGTTTTATCTGCGGCTACAGGATAAAAAAGGGCAGTTGTTTTGCGCAGGGTTGAAAAACGATGAAAAAGGAACACAAAGCGCAGGGCAAAAAAGAAGTTAAAGAGGTATGTTATAACCTTTGTTTTTCCGGAGTAGTCCAGGGCGTGGGATTTCGTTACACTGCTGCGGCTCTGGCTGCGCGATATGAGATAAAAGGCTGGGTCTGCAATATGCCCGGCGGGGAAGTGGAGGTCCTGGCCCAGGGCCGCCCGGCTCAGGTAGCTTCTTTTGTCCGGTCGATACAGACCGAGTTTTCCTCTAATATTTCGGATCTGCAGGAACAGCAGCGGCCCTGCGACCGGTCTTTACGAAAATTCGAGATCAAATTCTTTTCTTCTTTTTAGATGCTTGCTTAGTGCCGGATCCCGGAGCTATAATCAGGTGTAGGAGGCTTAAGGTGAAGATCGCCTTGTTTTCCGATATACACGGCAACCGGGAAGCTTTGCAGGAAGTAATTGATTTTATTAAAGCTCAGTCTCCTGACCGCTGCATTTTTTTAGGCGATGCCGTAGGGTACGGCCCTGACCCCGGTCCGGTTTTGGACCTTATTCTTAAGCTTGATCCTTTTTGCCTGGCCGGCAATCATGATTGGGCTGTACTGAAAAAGATCGGCCTGGAAAATTTTAATCAATGGGCTGAAAAAGCTTTACTCTGGACCAGGCCCAGACTTAAACCCCGCCATCTGGACCAGTTGTCCCGTTTTTCCCTTGTTTTGAAAGAACCCGGTTTCAGCGCTGTACACGGCAGCTTTGACAGTCCGGCTGATTTTTTTTATATTTTGAGCAGAGCAGATGCAAAACGCAATTTTTCCTTTATGCCCTCAGATATCTGTTTTGTGGCGCATACTCATTGCCCGGGTATTTTTATCGAGCATAAAAATGCAGTCAGTTATACGGGTGACCGTTATTTTTATCTGAAAAAAAACAGCAGATATATTATTAATGTCGGCAGTGTGGGCCAGCCCAGGGACAGGGACAGCCGGGCCTGTATCTGCCTTTATGACACAGGTAAAAGGATAGTCACAATGCACCGATTAAGGTATAATGTGGAAAAAACAGCAGGCAAGATCATCAGGGCCGGATTACCTGAATTTCTGGCTGAACGCCTGTTTGTGGGCTGCTGAACCGATTATGGATAAAAATAAAGCACAAAAAAACATAGTACTGCTGCGCCGGCAGATATTGAAACATGACCGTCTTTATTATGTTTTAAGCCAGCCGGAAATATCGGATAAGGAATATGACGACCTGCTCAGGGAATTATCAGTTCTGGAACAGCGTTATCCTGAACTGGTCACCCCTGATTCTCCTACTCAGCGCGTTTCAGGAGGGATTCTGGAAGGCTTTGCCGCCGTCGCTCATAAAGTGCCGATGCTTTCCCTGGATAACACCTATGCTTTGGAAGAACTCGGCGAATGGGAGGCCAGGCTGCGCAAGATGCTGAAACCCGGGGAAGAGATAAAGTATATGACAGAACTTAAGATCGACGGTGTTTCCTGTTCCCTTTTGTATGAACAGGGCCGGCTGGTCCGGGCCGCGACCAGAGGCGACGGCAGCGCAGGTGAGGATATCACTGCTAATATCAGGACCATTAAAACCGTTCCTTTGCGTTTAAGCGGAGAAAATATTCCGTCCAGTCTTGAAGTCAGGGGTGAGGTCTATATGGATAAAAACAGCCTGCAAAAGATCAACCGGGCCAGGGCAGAACGGGGGGAATCTCCTTTTGCCAATCCCCGTAATGCTGCCAGCGGGTCACTTAAACTTCTTGATCCGCGCCTGGTGGAGAAAAGAGAATTAAAATGTTTTATTCATTCTTTCGGGGTTATCGAAGGCAGAGGTTTTGCCGGGCACAGTGACTTTTTTCAAGCGGTAAAAAACTGGGGCTTGTGCGTTAATCCTTATAACCGGATCTGTAAAGATCTGTCTGACGTCTATGATTATTGTAAATACTGGCAGGAAAAAAGGGATGGGCTTGATTATGAAGTAGACGGGATAGTTGTCAAAGTCAATGATTTCCGCCTGCAGAAAGTGCTGGGCAGTACCATGAAATCACCCCGCTGGGCTGTGGCTTATAAATTTCCTGCTCATCAGGCAACAACTGTAGTGGACCGGATAGTTTTCGGAGTAGGGCGCACCGGTGCGATTACTCCCAGAGCTTTGCTTTCTCCGGTCAAGTGCGGAGGAGTGGTGATCAAAAGCGCAACCTTGCATAATTTTGATGAAGTCAGACGGCTTGACCTTCGTCTGGGGGATACGGTGCTGGTGGAGCGGGCCGGAGACGTTATCCCTAAAGTGGTCAAGGTCATCCTGTCTCAGAGAAAAGGTGACCCTGAGCCTGTATCTGTGCCGGAAAAATGTCCTGAATGCGGCATGAAAGTGGTTAAGGAAAAAGAAGAGGAAGTTTTCTGGTATTGCATAAATCCCGATTGTCCGGCCCGGATCAAAAATTCACTTTTTCATTTCGGATCAAGGGGGGCGCTTGATATCAGAGGATTGGGTGAAAGTGTTATCGAAGAATTGGTTTCTAAAAAATTGGTGCTGCGGCTTTCTCATCTTTACCGGCTTACAGCCGGGGATCTGCTGGCATTGCCTTTATTTAAGGAAAAAAAAGCCCGGAATCTTATCCGGGCCATAGAAGCTTCAAAAACAAAGCAATTATCCAGTTTTCTTTACGGGTTCGGAATAAGACATGTGGGAGAAAAGGCCGCCCGTGTCCTGGCGGAGCGTTTCCCCGATATAGACCGGTTTTTTACTTTGACTGTTGATCAGCTTGAAGCTGTCCCTGATATCGGGCCGGTAGCAGCTGAATCAATAGTTAATTTTTTCGCTTTGCCGGAAGTAAAGGAAATGGTCAAAGAAATTAAAGCCCAGGGCATTCTGCTGCGTCAGGAAAAAATATCCGGTTCCGGATCCGGTCTGGATAATAAAGTTTTTGTCTTTAGCGGTGAACTGGAACGGTTCACCAGGGACCAGGCACGGGAAATGGTTTCTGACCTGGGGGGCAAGTGGACTTCTTCGCTCAGTAAAAATACCGATTTTCTTGTGCTCGGAAAAGATCCCGGATCTAAATATTTTAAGGCTCAGAGCCTTGGCGTGAAGATTATCAATGAAAAAGAATTTTTAGATTTGATCGGCAGACAGAGCTCCGCTCAATGAATTCTCTAAATTTTTTCTTTGCTTTTAGCTTTAATCCCTATAAAATAAGAACAATGAGGAAAATAATATATTTTTTATTTATCTTTTTTATCCTTTCGGCCTGCGGCTGCAGTACGATGCGGAAAAAATTTGTCCGGGCTAAGCATAAGGAAGTCGATCCCGCAGTTTATGTGGACTACAAAGATTATGACCAGATCCCTTCCCCGGAACATTACAAGGATTATTATCTTTTTGCCCAGGCCTGGTTAAGTGAGGCGGCGCAGTCTTTAGACAGCAGCTGTAACCGGAAAAAACAGGCCCAGTCTTTCAGCGAAGCTCTGGTCAACATTGAACAGATGTTTTATTTCCTTGATGAAGAAGGCCGGCTGGAGCTTTCGGCGATAACCGGGCGTTTAAAAAAACTGGAGAAAGATATCCCTCTTTTTTCCCGTAACGAGATGCGGAAAAATATGGCTGTGCGTGAGATTGAAAACCTGATGCGTGATTTTAAACGTAAATTCAGCATGAAAAATGCCGCGCAATGGATGGATTAGAGATAAAAAGTTTTGCTCTGGGCCTTTTGTCCGCTAATGCCTACCTGATCACAGACAAAAAATCCCTTGCTTCGGTGCTGATCGATGCACCGGAAGACATAGCTCAGGTCCGGGACTATATTTCCGAACACAAGCTTAACCTTAAATATGTGATTTTAACTCATGCTCATGTCGATCATATCCAGGGGCTGCCGGATCTGCAAGTGCCGTTTTATATCCATCCTGAAGATGAACCTTTGCTTAAGGATCCTCGTTTGAATCTTTCGGCTATGTTTTCTCCTTTGACGGTCAGAGAAGAAGCCCGGTCCATGAAAGAGGGAGATTGTCTTTTCCTGGGATCTTTTTGCTTTAAGGTTATCCATACTCCGGGCCATACACCTGGTTCGGTCTGTCTTAAACTGAATAATTTTCTTTTCAGCGGTGATACTCTTTTTTTTGATTCCATAGGCAGAAGTGATCTGCCCGGGGGAGACGGGGACCTCTTGATCGATTCTATTAAAAATAAATTATTAGTGCTTGATCCGGAAACAATAGTTTTACCCGGCCACGGCAATAAAACTACTATTGCCCGGGAAAAAGCAAAAAATCCGTTTTTGCTCTGATGCAGATATATTTAGATACTTTCCTGGACCATTTGCGGATAGAAAAAAACCTTGCTTCTAATTCTATCATTGCCTATCAGCATGATCTTTCCTCGTATCTTGATTTTCTGGAAAAAAAACATATCGCAGACATAAAAAAGATCAGCCGGGAGGATATTTTTGATTTTTTGTTTTCCTTGCGTAAAAAGATGAAGCCGGTGAGTATTGCCAGGATAGTTTCTTCTTTGAAAAGTTTTCACCGTTTTCTGCTGAGGGAAAAGGTTACCGGGACCGATCCGGCGGAATTGATCGAAGCGCCCAAGGTGGAGAAAAAGGTCCCTGATGTGCTTTCCTGCCGGGAAGTGGAAAATATATTGAAAGCACCTGATCTGAAAAAAAATCAGGGCATCAGAGACAGAGCTATTCTGGAACTGCTTTATGCCACAGGTCTGCGGGTCTCGGAATTGACTTCTTTGACTTATTCCAGCATTGATCTGGAAGTCGGGTTTTTGCGCTGTAAGGGAAAATCCTCTAAAGAAAGGATCGTTCCTCTGGGTAAAGTGGCTGAAAAGTATTTACTTGAATATATGAATCGGGCCCGTCCGGTACTGGCTAAAGGTAAGATCTCAGACAGCCTTTTCTTGGCCAGGGGCGGCCGTACTTTAAGCCGGCAGAGCATCTGGAAAATGATCAAAGCCATGGTGCAGAAGGCAGGTATTAAAAAAAATATCAGCCCGCACACTCTGCGCCATTCCTTTGCTACTCATCTTCTGGAACGGGGGGCTGACTTAAGAAGTGTACAGGAGATGCTGGGCCATGTCAGTATTACCACAACCCAGATCTACACCCATGTTAACCGGGCCAGGCTTAAAGAGATACATAGAAATTTTCATCCCCGGGCAGCAGCGCAGGGAAAATTATGAGTTATGAATTATGAATGTTGAATGATTAATAGAGCGTATAGCGGAAAGCGGATAGCGTTTAGGGTTACGCGCAAAGCGCGTAAGGAATTTCCTGGATCTCGGTATTTTCCCTGTCCTTGTTGCTGTTGGCTATAGACTATCGACTATTAAATCTTGTGACCTGTGACTTGTCACATGTCACTTTTTAAGCTTATGTTTGTAAAGAAACTGGAAAAACTTCCGGAAGATATGAAAAAGATACTTAAGGCCTGTTCCCTGATCGCGGCCGGACAGGGGTATTCCGTATTTTTGATCGGAGGAATAGTCCGTGACATTATCCTTAACCGCGATAATTATGATCTGGATCTGGTGATTGAGGGTGACGGCATTGCTTTTGCCAGACTTCTGGCTGAAAAATTTAAAGCTGATATGAAAAAACATCATGCTTTCGGCACTGCTTCTGTTTATTGCCGCAGATTCAAAGTAGATATCGCTACAGCCAGAAAAGAGAGTTATGAGCACTGGGGTGCTTTGCCCGGAGTCAGACCGGCTTTGCTGGGCCAGGACCTGTTCCGCAGAGATTTCAGTATCAATGCCATGGCAGTGAGCCTGAATAAAAAAGATTACGGAGTTTTACTCGATTTTTACGGCGGATACCGTGATTTAAAGCAAAAAAAGATCAGGGTTCTGCATGATAACAGCTTTTTTGACGATCCGACCAGGATTTTCCGGGCAATACGTTTTGAGCAGAGGTTTTCTTTTTTTCTGGACCGGCATAGTTCGGTTTTGCTTAAAAAGGCGGTCCGGGCCCGGGCTCTGGACCTGGTGCATGAACACCGGATAAGAGATGAACTGGTCCTGATCCTTAATGAGCCAAAAGCTTATTTCAGTCTGCGCCGGATAAACGAACTAATGGGCTTTTCTTTTCTGCATCATTCCTGCAGTATTAAACGCGATGATTTTTTCCTTTTATTGAGGATCAGCCGTGCTTTGCAGAAGTACCAAAGTAAGTTTCCCGGGCAGTCCGGGCTGAAGCCATGGGTTGTCTATCTGATGGGCCTGACCGCAAAACTGCCGGCCCGGGCCAGGCGTGAATTTGTCTGCCGCTACGGGTTCAGGAAAAGAGAACGTGACCTGCTTTTGTCTTTCGGAACGGAAAAAGAGCGGGTCCGCAGCTTAGGCCGGGCCTTTGTGTCCCGTTCAGAAATTTATGAGACACTTAAACCTTTGTCTGCGGAAGAGCTTGTTTTTTATTATGCTTTTTTCAAAGACAGAAGGGTAAGGTCTGCTATTATTCTGTTTTGGGAAAAACTTTCTCATTACAGTCTGAGGGTTAAAGGTAAAGACCTTAAAAGAATGGGTATAAAGCCGGTTCAGATCTATACCCGCCTGCTTCAGGAACTGCTGCAGCATAAGATAGAAAAGAACTTTTCCGGTAAAGAAGCAGAGCTGAAAGAATTAAGATCTATCCTGGAAAAGATGGGTTGCGGTAACAGTTGATTTAGGGTATAATTTTCAATTCAATAAAAATTGCCGGCTGTGAAACCCGTTTTTTATTTCCTGTGAGCTCTGCTGTCCGCAGAATCAGTTCAGTTTTTGCTTAAAAGCGGTGTGTTTGTTTTTATCGGTTTGTCCGCTGCCGAAA
>Ga0272443_10007079_pt1 | contig 10851 bp, 7 predicted proteins | sample SSMAcet12_FD_193581 | JGI IMG/M metagenome (GOLD analysis project Ga0272443, IMG submission 193581) | Marine sediment archaeal communities from Little Sippewissett salt marsh, Falmouth, MA, United States - SSM-Acet-12 | ecosystem: Environmental > Aquatic > Marine > Wetlands > Sediment ... | reverse complement strand
CGGTTATCGCAACTGCCAACTTTGGGCTGATGCCTGGTGTGCGGCGTTTGTCTGGGTCAAGCGTCCGGAGCGAGATAACGGATTTGCGTATCCAATCACAGAGGAAGTCTACCGCCGTATAGAGCACAATCCATACAGCATCCCGCCGTGGATGGTCGAAGAGATTCAGCGGCTGGCAAACCAGTACCAGTTCTTTCACTGGCATATTGAGTTCCCCGACGTGTTTCGGTTGCCGCAGAGGGGGGAATCAATTGATAGCCCAGATCTAGGTTGGTCCGGTGGCTTTGATTGTATCCTAGGTAATCCACCATGGGAGAAATTCCAACTCGAGGAAAAGCACTTCTTTGCCACACAAGCACCGGAAATAGCGGCGGTGGGGAAGAGAGAGCGTGGTACGTTAATAAGTAGTCTGCAGGATTCTAATCCTACGCTCTACAACGAATACACTTTGCAACTTAGGTTAAATCTCTCCAGTGTACACATGGTGAAGACTTCCTCGCTTTTCGATCTGGCAGGACGGGGAAATATCAATTCATATTCGCTCTTTGTAGAGCTGTCACTTAATCGATGCTCAGCAGGTGGGACAATTGGTCTCATAGTACCAAGTGGATTGGGTACACAAGATACACTCAAAGAGCTCTTTGGATATCTTATTGAGTCTCGACGTCTTCATTCGTTCTTCGATTTCGAAAACTCTAGCCCGCTCTTTCCGGGTGTTCATCGCAGCTACAGGTTTGCACTAGTCGTAGTCGGATCGGCTAACTCTCGTCAAGAACCAGATTTTGCTTTCGGACTAACTTCCGTTTACGACTTGGAGGACTCACAGCGGCTTTTTAAGCTGTCATTAGAGGATCTGAAGCTCCTCAGTCCAAACACTCAGACCTGTCCGGCTTTTCAATCCAGGATGGATTCATTACTTGCCAAGTATGTCTATAGAAACTCAGAGATCATCAAAGATGTGAGAACATCGACTTCAGCATGGGGGTGGGATGCGTGGCAGATGTTCAATGAGACCCATGAGTCCAATCTTCTGATCGACCCCACAGCTTCTCATGCACCTACTCAGTTCATGCGTGTCTACGAATCGAAACTAATCCATCAATACACTCATCGCTATGCCACATATTGTCAGGTCGGCGATAACTGGGAAACCAAGGAGACGTCTATAGACGAATTACGAAACCCGGAATTCGCCACAGTCACGAGATATCTCGCTCCGGACGATATCTGGAATCAAAGAGTAGTCAAGCGAGGAGGGGCGAGATCTTGGGCTATTGGCTTTCGCTTGATCGCGAGGGCGACAGACTCTCGTACTTTCATTTCTTCGATCGTTCCACGATGCGTAACTACGTCGGGCTTGCCAATTGTTGTGATATCCGAACCAGCACGTAGCAGCCTCTTCTTACTCGCCGTATTAAACTCATTCGTCTTTGACTACGTTGCACGCACTCGAACAACTGGTACATCACTTAATCATTTCATAGTCCATCAACTTCCCATTCTAACTCCAATGGACATTGATCGTGCTCAGCTTGACATAAGATCGCATGTGCTCGAATTGGCATATTCGTCTTGGGACCTAGGTGGCTTCGCTAAGGATTGCGGTTACTCGGGACCTCCGTTCAAATGGAATGTTTCGCGCAGATTCGAATTAATGGCTGAGATTGATGCCACGATCTTCAATCTATATTTCGGCTCAGGAGAACAGTGGCGTCAGTCCCTATCGTCAGAGTTGATAGATGTGTTTCCCTCACCACGACATGCTGTCACGTACGTAATGGATTCCTTTCCAATAGTGAAGCGAAAGGACATGGCGACCTATGGAAACTACCGCACCAAACACACAATACTAGATATCTATGACGAGATGGCGGAGGCAATTCGAACGGGTAAACCATATCAAACCCGCCTTGACCCACCCCCCGGACCACCCTTGAATCCGGACGGTAGTTTTGCCAAGCTCCCGGACTGGCCTGCAGGCGCCCCAAAACCCAAAGACTGGCCCTCTCACATTCACGAACCAAGGAGGGATTAGGATATATGGCGATTCCCAAAGCCCCACAGGTCCGAGGAATGCTCCTAGAGGAGACTCTACTCTTTCTACTTAGGCAATCAGGCTACCGAACCGTTGATAGTCCTGACAATGATCCCACTCTGAAGAAGCATGGCGCAGGTATAGCTGTGAAGGGGCGAGGAGGAGCACACCAAATAGACGCGATTGCAGATTATGTGATCCAGCAGCCATTTAGTAACCCACAAAGGCTTCTCGTGGAAGCGAAGTGTCTCAAAGAGGAGATCGGAATCCCTGTGGCTCGGAATGCGGTGGGGGTACTAAAGGATGTCCAAGAGTATTGGCACAGTGGTGGCAAGACCAAAGTTGCCAAAAGTCGATATCACTACACTTATGCACTCTTCTCATCCAGCGGATATAAGAAGACGACTCAGGAGTATGCTTACGCGCAAGACATCTACCTTATTTCCCTTGCGAACTCCGCTTACATACAAGATATCTTGAGGGTCATCTGGCGCCTTGCCCCCAACAATGAAGCGGTCGAAGCATGGTGGCCAGAACGATTTTCATTGGGTGATATGCGCCGTTCTATCCGCAGACAATTGGTCGGAGGCACGGGAGATTTAGTTGCACGAGGCGACATTCTGCCGGATTTTATAAGTGCCTGTAGAACCTTAAATTTCTCTTTGTTGGGACTCATCAATGGACGATTCCCAATATTTCTGGTTCCAGCAGAAGGTGTATCGATTCGAAGTCTCTCCGGTCGGGTGACAGTACGCCCAAGGTGGGATGATGACTCATGGTATTTGTTCAGGTCCGAGGGAAATGGAACAGAAAGAAAAATGTTCTCTTTTGACCTTCCTGAGGAACTATTTTTCATGTATGCGAGAGATGGATTATTGACCGCTGAAGCAGCTCTCAATCTGAAACAGGCACAGATGAATGAGATACAGAGTGTGATACAAATCGGTGGCGAGATCAGAGTAATCCGATTTCTCACTGATAATCAGTGGATCGAAGATCTGCTCGCACGATCGAATCGCGGCTTCACCAACCGGGAGTTGTAATGGAAGTAGATTGGGCCGTATTGGATGCTCACGAGCAAATTGACAACTATTCATGCATACCTTCAGCTGTCGAGATGATTCTCAAGCTCGAAGGTCTGATGCCGGTTGGAGACTACACGGAACAGGAGAAGTGGAAAAACAGCAAGAATGGTACGTTCAGTGCTTATCATGGCGTCACAATTGATAATCTGAAATTCAAACACGAATTTGCCTTCAAGCGCGATAGTAACTTCCCGTTGGACGATCTTTTCGCGAGAATATCCGAAGAAATCTCCGACGGGAGATTTGTGGTGATTTCACTAGAAATGAGACCACGCGAATATCACATGTTCGTGATCTATAGGGAAGAAGGTGGAGAGTTTCTCGCTTTTTCTAAATCAGGTAGAGAGACTATTCCGACAGAGCAAGTGAAGGCTAAGATTAGAGGCATGGATGGCACTGATATACTCACGTACTCCAAAGTAGCGTAGCGATTTTGGGGATTCGGAGTGGAGATTCGCGGAAGACCCGATGGCTGCCCATTCGGCATGGTCGGACATTGAATACAAATGGAGGCGATTTAGATGGCACGATTCATATCAGAAAAGCAGAATACGGAAGCAATCTATAATGCCGCCAGGATCTGGCGAGACAAATGTCTGATTGAATCCGGATCACTACTATGGGATCAGGAGAAAGTGTGGACGACAGAAAATCTTCAGGGTTTCAAGAAGAAGTTCACCGACAATCCCGACGATGCCAAAGACAAGGACTTCGGTACGAAGCTGCAGCAACAACTTGAGGGTGGTTCAAAAGGAGTCTATAGACTAACAGCGGAGCTGCTCTTCGTTCACTTCCTGTTTACTACGAGCATGAGAGGCGATACAAAAAAATGGTGGATAAGCGAGATCGCAAAATGGGGCGAATTGGAGTTCGATAGTTCTCAGCCCATACTCGGTTCTCTTTACGGTGGTATTGGAGGACCCGGCGAGTCATACAACATTCGGCGTTGGAAGGAATTGGCTGCATTAGGCCAAGTTGCTCTGGACATCGCTGAGAAGGATCCGGAAGAAAAAGTTAGATGCCTGAGTGATCACGAACAAGTTCGGGACCTCTTCATTCAAAACGATTCGGATGCCACTCAAAGCTTCCACATAGTCCCACACCTGTTGTTCCCGGAATACTACGAGCGAATCGCCAGCTTGAATCATAAGGAGGCAATTGCAGGTGCGTTTGCTTGTCTACTTGATCATAACGAAGTTGAGCAGTTAGATGAGAAGCTTCTTATTATTCGGAGTAAGCTGGAAGAATTGAAGGAGGTTGATCCCGGATCATTGGACTTTTACTGGGACAGCATCAGCCAAATCTGGCGGGCACCATCATCTTCGGCGCAGGATTTCGATCCAATCTCGGGTTTGAAGAACAAGAGGCAGATCGTTTTCTACGGTCCACCCGGCACGGGGAAGACATATCAAGCTAATCAGATAGCCAGAGTGTTGATCCGACAACATCTCCTGAAATTTTGGGGCGTTAAGAAGTTCTTAGAAGCCAACGACGAAGTAGAAGCACTTTGCGATGACCGTGTCAGGCGTGTTCAGTTTCATCCTGGCTACGGTTACGAAGAATTCATCCGTGGACTCCAATTAGGCAAGAACGGAGAGACAGAGTACCGAAATGGAGTCTTGCTTGATGTGCTGGATAGAATCGAATCGGATGATCAGGATCAGAAGGGCTTGCCGTTCGTTCTGATTCTCGATGAGATGAACCGAGCTGACCTCAGCAGAGTGCTTGGAGAGTGTTTTTCGTTGTTTGAGAATCGCGGTCAATCGCTTACTCTGTCTGGTCACGAGAGCAGATCAATCACTCTCCCCGACAATCTCTATATTATAGGTACAATGAACCTGATTGATCAGTCCCTTGAGCAGGTTGATTTTGCCCTTCGACGAAGATTTCTGTGGTTTAATCGGGATTTCTCCAGTGAGGAATTCATCGAGATAAGCCGTGATCGATGGGAGAGGATTCTTGAGAAGGGTGAAGTAGCAAGCAAGTGGACGTTCGATTATCTCAACGAGGGATTAGAAGAACTGTCGAAAAGAGCGATCTCAATAAATCTAAAAATCTCTGAATTCCACGGTCTTGGTAAGCAATACGAGATAGGGCATACTTATTTTGCTGATATTGTGGATTTTCTCAAAGCCCACGTTATGAACCGAAAGCAGAAGGGTCAGGTGCTGTTCAGTACTATAGGTGAATGGAAGGAGCCTGTTCAACGGCTATGGCTTCATTCGCTCAAGCCTCTACTGGAGCAGTATCTGTCCGGAGTTGATTCCAGTGAGAGATCGGAGTTCCTGAAAACTATTGAAGCAACGCTGAAGAGTGGTAGTTGACTTTGAAGAGAAGCAACAACGAAACAATCACAGCTAGAGACTGCTCACCGATTGAAGGGATTTCACCTGGGTCGGAAGAGGAGCGATGGCTCAGGGAACTGTGTAGATTGGGAAATGCTCCTGATCTCACGCTGAAGTTTGGATCAAACAAGAGAGATGAAGTCGAACCGATAGCGACGTTTGACCCAATGAGCGGACAGTGGGTGGCAGGCCGTTATATAGGAGAGCTCGATTACAAAGGCAGAACGCTTCTGATAGAACCAAGGTTTGGTATGCCGGTGCTCCGGAAATGGCTTGCACAAATCTGGGGCATTAAGATTCTTCCAACGAAAGGGGAGCAAGCAGGTACCCGGGTCTGGCTCTGGCTTTTGCTCGCTTTTCTGTGGTCCACCCGTCTCTCAAGGTCCGCACGGCACGGACTTCCATGCGTCCGAGTTTCGGAGATATCTCGAAACCGATTACTGAGAGGTCGTCTTCGCGCGCGTGATACTGGCTTTGAAGTGGGTCGGGGCACTGGGCACTTGGTAGGAGATTGCCGTGAAAGAAGAATCGACCCATCCATTGCAGGCGTTATAATCGCTGCACATGACGTTCTGGAGTTGCATTTGCGCGACTATGGAGCAAGAGTGTCTTGGTTGTCTACTCGATCAAGGGAACTTGTAAAGGGCATGAGTGCAGCTGTGAGTAAACGTCAACTGAATCGAGCCAGAATCAAAGATGATAAGATTCGATTTACACCGATGACACAGCTTTACAAGCCCGTCGTTGAGCTATCAATGTCGATCTTGCATCACAGGCCGTTCGGTGGTGTTAAGAAGGGCGAGAAGGAAGTTCATGGCGTCTTACTCGATATCGCAGAAGTTTGGGAGTACTATGTGTATCGGCTTCTTCGTGATTCTTTCCCAAATATGGAAGTCTTGCATTTGGGACGCGATTCGACATTCGAGGAGCATCTCTTGAAGAGCGAGGTTTCTAACAGGCCGTTGAGCAGGCTATATCCTGATATCTGCGTACATCGGGTTGGGGCGTCCTCGTTTGATTACATAATTGATGCGAAGTACAAAGCGGCTTTGTGCGCGGAGGGTTACCGCAATTATCCACAGCGTGAAGATCTTTACCAGGTAACAAGCTATCTGGCAGCTCTCGGCAAGGAGGATGGATCAACCATTGGGCTGCTTGCTTATCCTATTCCTGGCGAATCGGAACAGCACAGAGGTTTGCAATCTGGAAATCCATGGTCATTCTCCTCCTCCAAAATTGGGCAGATACAGTTGCTCGGCATCCCCGTAGAGCAGGATGTAAATCTCAAGGATTTAATTCACTAGTTTCTCTTAATGAGATGGTGCTCGTTCCCCAAAAAAGTCAAATTTGCGTCTCACCGAACCAATCTTTGCCCTCGCCACCCCAAGTTGTTGTATTCCAATTAGATAATGCTCTTGGATGATGTGGCGAACTTCCCTTCATTGTGAGCATGTCGTGTGCTTTACGTGTGCAGTTTTGAAAAATCGATTACCTACCATTTGGTTTGATCGACCAACGGGGACAACTTGCTCTTGTATGTGGTCTTGAGAATCTTTATTTTCTTGGGTAGCTCTCTTTACTGGTGCTCGTTCACGCTCGTGGAAACGAAGAAGGAGATAGCAAATGGGAACGAGTCGAAAGAAGCCTAAAGATTTCAGCGAACTTGCGAATCAGATATACGAGTCCACCGGCCTCATAACGTCGGATCCACTTCTGTATGAACGGATAATCCAAGAAGCCTCTTCCAAGCGCCCGCTGCTAATAGTCGGAGCTGAAGGTACGGGGAAGCACTTGATAGCGAAGTCTATTGTCGCTCTCAGCAGCAGAAGCCGGAAGAAGATGAGGGAAATCGATTGCCTCGATTGTGATTGTGCTTCTGAAGAGGATATTGCGAGATTCCTGGGTATTGGACCGACCAGCCGAAGAACTCCATCCGTCAAAAAGCCAAAGTCCAGCAGCAGTGGCAGCAAGGTTGGATTCATTGAGGACGTTCATTTGTTGTCGAAGACTGTTCAGAAAGTCCTCGCCAGTTTCCTGAAGAACTTGCCTGTCAAGCAAAAGGCAAATGACAAAAAGAGTAACAGTGTAAGACGTGTGTTTCTCTCGACTACAGACGCCAACTGGAAGTCTAATCTTCAGGCTGGTCTGGTACAATTGATTTCGAGTCCTGTGATCAGTACCTCGACTCTCTCGAAACAAAGGCACATTATACCGTGGCTCATCAGGGACTTTCTGGAAGGGAGTACCATCAAGAAGCTGGACGCTCATTTCCTCCTGTATTGCTTGTCGAGTACTTGGGAGAGAAACATAGGCGAACTCAGGAAACTCTGTGAGGCTGCAATAGAAACTGCAAATGCGGGCAGGCCGGATCTTGTGAAGTCGCTGTTTGGTCTTTACAATGAGGCGACCAAAACGCCACGAGTTCTTACCGCTTACTTCTCAAAGAATCCGCCAAAGACTGAGGGTAACTACTTGGAAAGCAGTCTGGCCGAGTTCATTAAACCAACCTCAAAACCTCCAGAGCTGATTCGCTACATGTCATTCCTCAGAGACTACAGGCAATCCTCATCAATGGTGGATGAAATGGAAGACGAGTTATTCCGGCTCAAGGAGCTTATCAAATTCGATCCGAATGATCTGATACCTCCTCACGAAGTCGTTGGCAAGGGGACGTACAGGATCAAAGCGGCGTTAGACAATAGAATGGATAAGCTGACATCGGATGTGATACAGTTCCTTGAGGAATGGACTCCTCCGTTTGGTGATGTTAGTGACCTCGCTTCGGGAGAACAATTGAAGCTCAGAGAAGAAGGTTCGAGAAAATCCGATCTACCATTAGAAGAGACAGATCAAAGCATGATCTTCTTCGACCAGGATTCCAAGATTGTCTTCGGCGATACAAATTACATTTTCAGAAGCAGCAGCGTCTACTATGCAATTCGCTACATTGCGATTCGAATGAAGATAGGAGATTATTGGCCGCACAAGAGGACAATTCTGATCGAGGCAAATGTGGATGAGAGAACTGTAGACACGCAATCTCTCAAGAAGTGGGTTGTCTTGCGTGGCGGTGATCCCAAGAGATTTGCGGAGAGGTTCCTAATAAACGACCGGAAAGGAGGTTGCTCTATAGACTATGACCCGGATCTTATAGAAATCCGAGGGTATGAGAGTTGTGACAGGCCGAAGGGCAGACGACGAAGATAAATTGCTATGTATTGCAATCGCAATAAGTTAACAGCCAAGAAAACCTAAAGACCCACCCAGAAACCCTCCCAGACTTCCACCCCCTGCGAACGTTAGTTTGCGGGCGTGGAAAAGAATAAGAAACAGAAATCGAAACCGGTGCAACTGGAAGTCGAACTTCCAGAGCTTGATCCTTCAGAGCTCGAGTTGTGGATGGATTTCCTCGTTGAACTCCTCGTGTTCGAACGAACGAGGGAGTCAGAAGAAGAGGGAGAATCATGAACATCCCTCTTCACCGCAATTCTCCTAGCCTAAAGCTGATGGAAGGCGGATCTCTTGTAGGAATGGTGACAAGCGATGCTCCATCCGATCATGACAAGACATCTTGGCAGCGCGTACTGGGGCATCTGAGTCAATATTGGCTGCTAGAACAAGGAAATGTCGAATGTCAGTAGTGATAGGACGCTCCAGCCCAAATCATTTGAGAAAGCGAATCTGAGTGAGTTTTGTGATATGAGAGATTTCACAATGATACCGAATTCCTATCTCGAAAGGATGTACAGCTCCAGATTCTCCGGTTCGGTGCTACGTCTGATGTTGTTCATATCCCGCAAAACTCTGGGATTCCACAAGCCGTCAGATTGGATTTCATACTCGCAGTTTGAGAATGAGACAGGCCTTGATAGATCAACGATTCGCAGGGGACTCAAGGAACTCTTGATGGCAACAGTAATCACCAAGAAGACAATCGATGGCAAGCCGCACTACTCGATCAATCACAACACGGCTGAGTGGAAGACAAAGCGATCAGTGGGAGCAAAATCGACCACAAGTGGGGGCGAAACTGCCTCCCAAGTAGGGGCGAAATCGCCCCCCACAAAAGATATTCCTACAAAAGAAAGTACAAAAGAAAGAACGACCTCGGTGCCTTTCGGCCCCAAGGTCTCTTTTCTATCTGATTTGCTCAAAGAAGAGATTTTGAAGAACAAACCGGACACGAAGTTGCCTGCCAGCTGGGATCGAGACACGCGTTTGGCAATACAGAGGCTGATCGAGGAAGGTCGCACCCCTGATGTCATAGAGAAAGTAATAATCTACTCTCAGTCAGATAATCGCCCTCGAGGGTCGAACGGATTCTGCTGGGCAAAGGTGATCACTGCCGGAAGTAAACTCAGAAAACACTTCGATACAGTGGAGGCTGATATGAAGACGATTAGCAAATCCCAATCAGAGGAACACCAAGAGGCTGTGGACTATGATATGGTACTTGCCACAATGAAGGCACGCCTCAAGTATGGTGACATTTCTGATAAGAATGAACATGAACGAGCTGGAAAGTGCATTGCAGCTTTCGAATCGGGAGGAATGAAAGCGTTCATTCAAAAGTGGAATGAACTTCTCGCCTGGAACTCGGACAAGAAACGAAGAAATGCATAAGGAAGGTCACATCATGAATCTTATCTGGCAGTTTTTCAAAGGACAGTACAAGGTACATTGCAGAACGGGGAAACATGCTCGACAGATTGAATCGTGGACAGGCTGTGAACGGCACTGTGTCTATTTCTATCCTGACGGGCATATCGAATACGACGTCACATTTCCAAAGAAACATCTTGAACGCGTGAGACGGATTCTCGCCTGTGAACGATCCAAATCAGAATCGGACGACAACACGATCTATGACAACCCAGATTTATCCCCACTGCGCGACAATGAGTTATCAGTGGCTATAATCCAAATGCGTCGTTCTGAGAGCATCTAAACGAGGACGCCTATGTTTGTATGGAATAATCTGAGAGAACCGCTCTGTGCCGAGGTTTTGCGATCACCAAAGTTTGAGAGCATAACAGACTGAATTATGGAGAAACTCCTGACTCCACAGGAAGTCGCTGATTATCTCGGCGTGAAGAAATCCACGATTTATCAGTGGACGCATCAGGAGTATATCCCGCATGTCAAACTCGGGAAGCTTGTCAGGTTCAGATTGAAAGACATCGATGAGTGGTTGGAGAGGAAGACTGTATCCGGTCGGACATCACGATCAATCGACGTATCCGAGTTGATCCAATGAAGAAGAGTAGTAGGATATCAATCGTGCGGTGGGTGCAGAGCTCACTGCCGATGTGCATCATACAGATTTGTTGGCATAATAATACCTGGTTTTAGTTGTGATTGTGCGATTTTACTTTGATGGGGATTT
>Ga0272443_10007077_pt1 | contig 10853 bp, 7 predicted proteins | sample SSMAcet12_FD_193581 | JGI IMG/M metagenome (GOLD analysis project Ga0272443, IMG submission 193581) | Marine sediment archaeal communities from Little Sippewissett salt marsh, Falmouth, MA, United States - SSM-Acet-12 | ecosystem: Environmental > Aquatic > Marine > Wetlands > Sediment ... | reverse complement strand
TGCTCAACGACATGGGCGTGGTTCGCTATGAACTGCCGACGCTTGAGGAGCTTGACTATAACGGGTTCCCGGCAGTGACAACGGCGGATTACAATAATCCCGTGGAAGCACCTCAAGGTGCGGAGTAGAATACTTTGGCAAAGAGTTGTAACGCATAGTTATTTTTATGGAAAATGAGCAACCCGAAGCTGGGGTGCAACAAGAGCCGGTTGCGCAGGACGCATTGCTTGAATGTTTGATTACTCTTGGCAAAATTCATGATCGGGTTACCGAGCGTAATGCCATCAAGGCGGGTCTTCCATTGCAGAATGGAAAAATAACACCGGCACTTTTTTCGAGGGCCGCCAAGCGTGCCGGTTATACTACCAAAATTGTCAGGCGCCGGATTGATTCTCTCAATCCGGCGCTTTTTCCTGTTATGCTGTTGCTCGACCGTGACGATGCATGTGTTCTTCATAGCGCTGAGAACGGAACGGCTTCAGTAACCTACTCGGAACTGCCGGACGCTCCGGTCAGTGTTCCGCTTTCTGAAATAGAGGATCGATACACCGGTATCGCCATATACGTCCGTCCGGTTTTTCGCTATGATAGCAGAACACCGGAGGTCAGAAAGCTCAAAAGACGACACTGGTTCTGGAGTGTGATCGAAGAGAACAAGCCGCTTTACCGGGATATCCTCGTTGCCGCGGTCATGATCAACCTGTTCGCGCTGGCAATGCCTCTGTTTATCAGAAATGTCTATGACCGTGTTCTGCCGAACCTGGCGATCGATACACTTTGGATCACCGCCTCAGCGGTACTGCTTGTGCTTTGTGCCGATGTGATCATGCGTCTTATGCGCGTGTATTTTATCGATCTGGCGGCAGGAAGAGCGGACGTGAAACTCTCTTCATCCATCATGGAAAAGGTGTTGGGTCTGAGAATGGAAAACAGGCCGGCATCGGTCGGTTCATTCGCTTCAAACCTTCAGGCATTCGAGTTTATCAGGACATTTATCACCTCTTCAACTGTAGCGGCTCTGGTTGATCTTCCGTTTGCTCTTTTGTTTGTGCTGATTATCGCGCTGATCGCATGGCCGCTTGCCCTTCCTGTGCTCCTTGGTGTCGGCAAGGTATTTCTCTATGCGGTAACCATTCAGGGCAAGCTTCATGACCTGACTGAAAAAACCTATCGTCTCGGTGCGCAACGAAACGCGACGCTCATCGAAAGCCTTTCAGGAATGGAGACGATCAAATCTCTCGGAGCTGAAGGACGCTTTCAGGCAAAGTGGGAGCAGATTGTTTCTCATCTGGTCAGAATTGGTGAGCAGTTGCGCCTGCTTTCAGCTTCGGTGAGCACCGGTGCCTATTGGGTGCAGAATTTTGTGTCGATCGCCATTATCATAACCGGCGTCTATCTTGTGGCTGCAGGGAACCTCAGTATGGGCGGTTTGATCGCCGTCTATATTCTTTCATCGAGGGCGATGGCCCCTGTGAGCCAGAGCGCGGCGCTGCTTACCCAGTACCATCAGGCTGAAACCTCCATGACGTCGTTGAACGAGATAATGGACAGACCTGTGGAACGTCCTCCTGATGCCGAGTTCGTCACGAGGCAGACGTTCAAGGGGGAAATTGTTTTCAGGAATGTACAGTTTTCCTATCCCGATCAGGAAAGTGAAGCGCTCAGTGACCTCTCGTTTCATATCAAGCCCGGCGAGCATGTGGCGATTCTCGGAAAAGTCGGATCGGGTAAAACAACACTGGAACGGTTGATTTCAGGTTTGTATCAGCCCACGAGCGGGGCGGTTTTGATTGACGGGGTTGACAGCAGGCAGCTCGATCCTGCAGAGCTTCGCAGAAATCTGGGCCATGTACCGCAGGATGTGATGCTGTTTTTCGGTTCTCTGCGTGAAAATATCACCATGTCATATACCCAGGCAAGCGACCAGGAGATTCTCCGGGCCGCGAGGATCGGAACCATCGACAACTTTGTGGACAAGCATCCCAACGGGTTTCAGATGGCGATCGGTGAACGGGGTGAAAATCTTTCCGGGGGTCAGCGTCAGGGTGTAGCCATAGCTCGAGCCGTTATCGCCGATCCGCCTATTCTGCTGCTGGACGAGCCAACATCTTCAATGGACACTTCGACAGAAGCGATATTCAAATCACGCCTGAAACAGTTCGCCCGGAACAAGACGATGCTTGTTGTCACGCACCGCTCTTCTCTCCTTGAACTTGCAGACAGGGTTCTGGTCATGGATGGCGGCAGAATTGTCGCGGACGGACCGAAAGAAAAAGTTCTCGAGGCTCTCAGGAAAGGTCAGATACGGAGAGCTGACGCATGATAGATACCAGAACAAAAGAGGGCTTTGAACGCCTCGGGAGGTTTATCAAGTCGTCCGGTGAAAAAGGACGTCGATATGTTGACCTGTTTTTTAAGCGGTGGATTCCCCTTGAGGAGGAGGAGCCGCTTGACTGGGTGGGCGATGCTGACTGGGCACAGCTTCAGCAGGAGCCGGTGAGAGCGCGCGCGCTTCTGAAAATCTTCGGATTAACGTTGCTGTTGCTGCTCTTCTGGGCGGCAGTCGCCCCGCTTGATGAAGTGACCAGAGGGATGGGGAAGATTATTCCGTCTTCACGGCTGCAGGTGATCGAGTCTCTGGATGGAGGTGTAGTGGAAGATATTCTGGTGCAGGAAGGCATTGTGGTGAAATCCGGCGATCTTCTGATGCGTATCGACCCGACGAGGTATACCTCTTCACTGCAGGAAAGGCAGTACGAAGTGTTGAGCCTGATTGCCCGTGCCGCCCGATTACGCGCGCTTGCTGAAGATACACCTCTTGATCTTCCGGAAAATAAACTGAAAGATGTTCCGCAGATAGTGGAACATGAAAAGCACCTGTATGAGGAAAGCCTTAAAGGGTTTGACTCACAGATGATCATTATGAAGGAGAAACTTTCCCAGAGAGAGCATGAGCTTGAAGAGGTACAGGCCCGGGAGATTCAGGCCCGACAGGCTTACGGGCTTGCGGCGCAGGAGCTGAACAGAACGCAGCCGTTACTCAAGTCAGGCGCTGTTTCTGAAGTGGAGGTTATCAGGCTTCGACGGGATGTCGCCAACGCAAGAGGGGAACGCGATGCTGCTGTAGCAAGAAAGGCCACCCTCGAGCGATCTGTTGAGGAAGCCAGGGAGCAGATTCAGGAAACCGAGCTGAACAGCAGAAACGAATGGCGGGAGGAACTCGCCGATGTCCTGAGCAAGATCGCGAGCATGAGCCAGGGAACCAAAGGTCTCGCCGACCGTGTTGAACGTGCCGAGATCAAGGCTCCGGTAAACGGAACGGTCCAGAGGCTCTATATCAATACGCTCGGAGGTGTCGTCAAACCGGGCGGAAGAGTGGCTGATATCGTTCCTCTGGATGACAGTCTTGAAGTCGAGGTCAAGGTTTCACCCAAGGATATCGCTTTTGTGCATCCCGGCCAGAAGGCTCTTGTCAAGCTGACCGCATATGAATTTTCGATTTACGGTGGATTGAAAGCAGATGTCTATCAGATCAGTCCGGACACGGTTACCGACGAGGAGGGCAACACGTTTTATCTTGTTCGGGTGAAAACCCCTGCTGCATCGATACGCGAAGGTCTGCCGATCATACCGGGAATGATGGCCCAGGTCGATATTCTGACGGGTAAGCGCACGGTACTCGCTTATCTCCTGAAACCCATACTCCGGTCCACGTCCAACGCCATGAAGGAACGGTGAGGGCTGTGTCAGTGACGAGAAACGAGACAAGTGCCGAGTGGGGGTGATCTGTTTTTTTGAGTTAAGAAAGGGCTCTGTATATGCGTCTGATAAAAGCGGTACTTCTGTTATCAAGCGCAATGACAGTGATGGCCGGTTCAATTATTTCACCGGCACTTCCTGAGATAAGCCGTCATTTTTCCGGAACCGGCGACGCGGTTTTCACGAAACTGGTACTGACCATGCCGGCCATCATGATTGCCGTGTGCGCGCCGATCGCGGGTCATCTTTCAGATATATTCGGGCGCAGAAAGCTGTTGATCTTTTCGCTGTTTCTGTATGGTGTTTCAGGGTTCAGCGGTTTTTTTCTGGACGATCTTTTCCTTCTTCTTGTCAGTCGTGCAATGCTCGGGATCGGCGTCGGGGGCATCATGAGCGCGGCAACCGCGCTCATAGGTGACTTGTTTGATGGGGATGAGCGCGCTGAGTTCATAGGTCTTCAGTCCGGGTTCATGTATATCGGAGGGGTTGTGCTGGTGCTGCTTGGCGGGCTACTTGCGGAGATCAGCTGGAGAGCGCCTTTTGTCGCCTACCTTTCCGCTTTTGCTGTTCTTGTCATGGCAATTGCCGGACTCAAAGAGCCGGACAAGCGAGTGAAAAGCTACAAGGGAACGGAGTCCGTGGCGGAGTCGTCGATTCCGCTTCTTGCGGTAAGCGTGATCTATGTTCTGGTTTTTCTGCTGATGATCTTTTATTATATGGTGCTGGTGCAGGTGCCGTTTATTCTTCAGGAGCGTTTTGGTTTTGGCAGCGCCATGACCGGTCTTGCGATTTCGGCATCAGCACTTGCGGGAGCGCTCTCTTCTCTCTCCTATCCGTTGATCAAGCGCAGACTGTGTTACAGGAATATCTATGCTCTGGGGTTCGGATTTGTGGCAACAGGGTATCTTTTGATCGGCTATGCCGATAGTTATCCGCAGATACTGGAAGGACTTGCATGTGCAGGATTCGGTAACGGCATGATGATGCCTAACGGCAGTTTCTGGCTGATGGAGGTGGTTCCTGAAAGAGTCAGGGGAAAGGCTGTAGGAGGCTTTACAGGAATGATTTTTCTCGGGCAGTTCCTTTCTCCGGTTGTTATGGCTCCGGTGGTATTGTTGTATACCCTGAGCGGCGCATTTCTCTTTGCCGCGTCAGCCATGTGGATACTGGTTTTGTTTTTACTTGTTCAGAGGTTTACCTCATAAACGTTACCTTTTCATGCCTGATCAGCTTCAGTTTTGTATTACCGATGTCGCGGGAGATATTGAGTGTTCTGTCAGACAGAGTCCTCGCGCGAAGCATGTGCGGTTGCGGGTGAGCCCGCATGAAGGGCTGGTGGTTGTGGTTCCAGGGGGATTCGATACGGGTTTGATACCAGGTATTGTCAGGGAGAGAATTCCATGGATACGAAGAGCGCTTGAAAAAATACCACCCGTTCATCCCCGAACAGCCGGTTTGCCCGAAAACCTGTTTTTGCGGAGCATTGGTGAACAATGGGCTGTTTTGTGCTTCGGGAGTGAGGAGGAGCGGAGCTTTCTTACAGAAAATACGGGACGGGTCCTCGAGATTCATGCTGTTGCCGATGATTCTGCTGTTCCGGGCGATCTCCTGCGTGAATGGGTGCGTCGGAAAACCGTGATAGAACTGCTTCCCCGGCTCGAAGAGGCTGCGAGACGTTACGGTTTCAGCTATAGTCGCGGGATGGTTCGTCACCAGAAGACGCGGTGGGGAAGCTGTTCGACCAGGGGCACGATAAGTCTCAACATGAAGTTGCTTTTTCTTCCTCCTGAACTGGTCGAGTATATTTTTCTTCATGAGCTTTGTCATACCGTCCATATGAACCATTCACAGCATTTCTGGGCGCTTCTGGAGAGGCATATGCCGGATTGCCGGATACGCGACCGCGCCATGAGGAGCGCATCAGAATATATTCCGCAGTTTGCTTTCGTGTAAGATGATGCGAAGAAAAGAGGTGGCTGGATAGCTGAATAGCTGAATGGCTGAATGGCTGAATGGCTGAATGGCTGGATAGCTGAATGGCTGGATAGCTGAATAGCTCAATGGCTGGATAGCTGGATAGCTGGATAGCTGAACAGCTGAACAAATCAACAGATTTATGCTTTCATGATTATAGGAGCCCTCAAGTAAGGGAAGCCGTGTTTCGTGCACTAACGTGTGATCAGAACAGAGTGAAGGGTACTGTTCTTACCGGTATCGTTTCTTGAGCATCTCTTGTATTCCGGACAGTATCAGAGAGAAAAGAAGGGCGCCGAGGCCAGTAAAAAGTGTGATGATCAGGCCGACGAATGCTGAGACCGCTCCGGTCTGAACATACATGCCGGATACCATCAACAGGCAGAAAAAGACGATGACAAACAGAATCGACAAACGGATATTCTGAAAAAAAGCAAGGCTGATCGAAGCAGCCACCGAGCTGGCCAAAAAGCCCCACCATGTCCAGTCAGAAAAAAAATCCATTAGAATACTAAACTAAGTCAAAAGGCAAAGGTCAAAAGGCAAAAGGCTGAATGGCTGAATGGCTGAATGGCTCGATAGCTGGATAGCTGAATGGCTCGATAGCTGAATAGCTGGATAGCTGAATAGCTGAATGGCTCAATGGCTGAATGGCTCGATAGCTGGATAATTCAACAACTCAACGAATCAACAGCTCAACAGCTCAACGAATCAACAACTCAACACTCCCCCTACGGTATCAGCAACTTGAAGCCGATCTCGGGGTCCGGCTTGCGGGTGGCGGTTGTTTCTGTCATTTCGAACATGATCACTTCCATGATATGCCATACCTTCACCCCGTTGCGGACACATCCTGTTACGGTGTTTTCTTCCCTTCCGCATGCCATATGAAGATGCAGTACAGGATTTCCGGTATCGTCAGGAAAGATCGTGCCTGTCCCTGTAACCTCGTGGGCTTCATAGAGCTCATGTTGCATCGGCATGATCGAGTCCGCGCGGCTTTCTTCAGGGCCTACAACGAGCGTACTCCCTTTATCGGCACCGCCAAGGATAATGATGGCTGCCGCGGTAACGTTGTTTTCAAGGGCAAATTTTTCAAGTGTCTCATGAACGATTTCACCGTCTTCAAGCCGAATGATAAACGTTCTTCCCTGCTTGGCTTCTGAGTAGAGCATTGAATCAGCGTATAAGTATTGTTTATATTTTTATGAAACCTAAGTTGATTGTTTCAACAAATGCTTTATGGTGTCAACTTTATACTATATAATGCGTTATGCTGAATTTTCTTACAGCGAACATCTCGCCCGACGGTTTGCGCGACCATAAAGCAGAAAAATCGCATGTGTTGAAACCCTATGGGATTGTCGGTCATGCTGCATCTGCTTCGTTACAGGGAACTTGCGGTAGTACACTACAGCGGCGTCCCCTGTGCCTTGTATCTACAGCATGCTCAACAATCGCTCAACTTAGGTGAAAGATAAAGATTTTGAAGGAAAACATATCTTTGGTAGCGCGCTTAAAAATAAATAGAGGTGCCCTCAAATGTGTTTTTCCGGAAACAATGATTTTGCCTGATATGGCTATTGCTCTTTTGGCTGCAGAACCCCGCTTTTCGAGAGAAGTTTTTCCAGGGCAAGGAGATAGTTTACTTTGCTGCTTGATGCAAGGCCTTCAGCACGGACGAGGTCTGTTTGTGCTTCATTGAGCCTTGTCAGGTCAGCCGAGCCCGTCTTGTAGAGCATTTCGACATCGTGACGCACCTGTCGGGTCATCTTGCGCGCCTTTTCCTGACGTTCCCACTGTTGTTCCGCGGCTTTGGCGTTAGCGATGGCTTGACGGATCCCGGACTGGATGGAGAGGATTGTTCGGCGTTTTTCTTCCTCAAGAGCATATACTTCAGCTTTTTTCTGTTGAAACCCTGCACTTCTTCTGCCTCCAGTGAATACGTCCCAGCTCGCCGTGATGCCTGCATAGCGGTTGCGTTCTTCCTGAACAGGGTCAGCTCCGGTCTGTTTCGTATAGTTCAGGCCTGCTGTGAGACCGATACCGGGCATCCATGATCCTTTCGCGGCATTTTTTCTCTCTTCGGCAGCGTTGATTCCTGCATCGATTGCTTTCAGATCGGGCCGGTTGTTCAGCGCCGTCGAGATGAGAGTTTCATATGCCGGGACGGCATTGGCGATTACCCTGTTTTCAGAAATCGGAGCAAGGTCAGAGGGGAGTTCTGTGTCGGGAATTCCCATGAGTTCAGCAAGGATGGTGCATGCAATGGTATAGTTTCTTTCTGCCTGAATTGAATCGCTTTCTGCCTGAACAGTCCTGATTGAAAAATTGAGCATTTCCGACCGCGAGGCAGTGCCTACACTGCGCCGTATGGTTGCGGTTTTTTCAAGAGCCCGGTTGAATGCCGCATTGTTATCGGCTATGCGAATGTTTTCCCGTGCAAGCTGAGCCTGATAGTATGCGGTGGCAATTGATTCGATAAGCAGGCGCTGAGTATCGGCGTGTATTTGTTCTGTCTGTTCAATGCCATACTTTGCGGCAAGTGTTTCGGCTTTTCGGGTAAAACCGTTGAAGAGCAGCCAGTTGAGTTCAAGGTTGCCTGTCGCTTCTCTGATGTTTTTCTTCACGCGTATGTCCGGCTGCCAGTCCGGCTGGATGTCTGCGTGCCGGTAGAAGTAACCGCCGCTTACGGAGATGGTCGGGAACCAGGAGGCGTATGCCTGTCCGAGCAGGGCTCTCGATGAGCGTATTCGTGCGAGGGTTTGTCTGATGCCGGGATTATTTTCAATCGCGATTTTTTTTGCAGTTTCAAGAGTCAGGATGTTTTCAGTGATGCGTGCTGAAGGCTCCGCTGCATAGAGCTGGAGCAGTGGTACTATGATGACGCATGCTGTAAGCAGAAATTTTTTCATGGTGTTTCAGTGCTCATACAAGGTTATTGTCGGTTTTGATCCGGTAGAATGTGCAATAGAGTACCGGTACGATGCCGAGCGTTAAAAATGTCGCGGCAAACAGACCGCCCATGATAGTTGTTGCCATGGCTGAATAGAGCGGATCGGCAATCAGGGGGATCATACCGAGAATCGTTGTCGCGGCGGCCATGACGACCGGCCTGATTCTGCTTACAGCAGAGTCAAGCACGGCGGCATAGGGCTCTTTGCCGGCTTTGAGATCCAGTTCAGTCTGTTCGATCAGTACGATCGCATTTTTGATCAACATACCGGAAAGGCCCAGAAAGCCCAGTATCGCCATGAATCCGAATGCCTGTCCGGTAAGAAGAAGACCGATGGTGACTCCGATAAGGGAGAGAGGAACGGTAAGGAATATCATTGTCGCTTTTTTCAGCGAGTTGAACTGCCAGACCAGAATGACAAACATTCCCATGATGCAGAGCGGGAAAATCTGGCCCAGCGGTTCGGTGCCTTTCTTAGATTCCTTGAATTCACCTGCCCACTCCATGGTATAGCCTTCAGGCAGATCTATCGCTTCAATTCTCTGAGCCATCGACTGTCGCAGTGGTTCAGCGAGTCCGGAGACAGGGTTGCACTGAACTGTTACCGTTCGCTGACGGTCTCTTCTCTGAACGAGGGGCCACTCCCATTCAGTTCTGACGTCGGAAACGACCTGTGCAAGAGGCAGGAAGGTCCGCTGCCCGGAGCTCCATACCTGCACGTTTTTGAGTTCGTTGATGTTGCGGCGCTCGCTTCCGGGCATTCTGAACACTATCGGGACAAGTTCATCGCCTTCCCTGACGACCCCTGCATTCAGCCCGTTGAAATTTCGTTGAAGCGACGTAGAGAGATCAAGCCGGGTAATGCCTGCGTTTCTTCCCTGGGTTTCCTGGTAGACCGGCCGGATTACCTGAACCTGCTGTCTCCAGTCAGTTCTTATGTCTCTGGTGTTGGGCGTGTTCTGCATGATTCCTGCTGCTCTGGATGCGAGCTGGTGGAGCAGGTGCTTGTCAGGTCCCCTGAACCTGACTTCAACCTTGAAGTCGACTGGCGGTCCGTTCGCGATTCTCGTGATATACGATCCCGCATTCCTGAAATTGTTCTGCAGATAGCGGTCGGTTTCGCCGCTTATTCGCTCAATATCGCGGTAATCGTCAACCTCGATAAGTAACTGGAAAAAGCTTGAGTTGGGCGTATTGTACTTGTAAGGCAGAATGAAACGCATGCCGCTTTCTCCCAGGAAGGAGGAGACGTTTTTAACGCCTTTGATCTCCCGGATGTTTTTTTCGATGATTTTCATATCATCTTTTGTCCTCTCAAGGTGTGTCCCCTGGATTTTCCAGTAGTTGACGAAGAAGAACGGCTGGGTCGAGTTGGCGAAAAATGTCTGCGGAAGCGCGCTGAATCCGATCATCGCAAGAACGAGCAGTCCCGCGGTGACTCCAATGGTTTTCCAGCGATTGGAGATGGCCATATGAAGCAGCTGCCTGTACTGGTTGTATACCGGTTTGTCAAAAGGCGCCTTATTGTGCAGGTCGGGGATTTTCAGGAACAAGACGCAGAAAAGAGGCGTGATGGTGACAGCGAGTATCCAGCTGATAAAAAGAGAAATCGCAAGTACATCGAACAGGGATCGGCAATATTCGCCGATGTTGCCCGGAGCGAAACCTATGGCGGCGAAGGCGAGAATGGCGATCAGCGTTGCCCCGAAAAGGGGCCAGATGTTTTCCCTGACTATCTCTGTGGCGGCATGTTCACGGTTATCGCCCCGCTCGACCCGGACAAGAATCCCGTCAGCGATCACGATGGCATTGTCTACCAGCATGCCGAGTGCGAGGATCAGGGCCCCAAGTGACATTTTCTGAAGATCGATGTCCAGTATTGCCATGGCTATGAACGTCCCGAGAATGGTAAGAAGCAGGATCGCTCCTATCAGCAGGCCGCTTTGCCACCCCATGAACAGCATCAGAAGGACAACGACGATCAGCACCGCCTCTACCAGGTTGAAGACGAACGCGCTGACCGATTCTTCAACTATTTTGCTTTGATAATACATGGTATTCAGCTCAATACCGGATGGCTTTTTTGACGCCAGTTCCAGCAGTTTCTGTTCAACCGAATTTCCCATGAGAATCACGTTTCCGCCCTGGATGGTAGAGATGCCGA
>Ga0272443_10007076_pt1 | contig 10854 bp, 7 predicted proteins | sample SSMAcet12_FD_193581 | JGI IMG/M metagenome (GOLD analysis project Ga0272443, IMG submission 193581) | Marine sediment archaeal communities from Little Sippewissett salt marsh, Falmouth, MA, United States - SSM-Acet-12 | ecosystem: Environmental > Aquatic > Marine > Wetlands > Sediment ... | reverse complement strand
GATCTCGCCGACCGGCCGTGGTGAAGAGGGGCAGGATCCCGCCCTGGGACGATGCGGGAGGCGCCTCGCCCGGCGGCATGAAGCCGGCCAGCCCGTCCACGGCGCCGGCGAAGAAGCAGTGGATGGCCTGCCGGGCGTCGTCCTCGTCCAGGCCCGTGCGCCAGCGGAACCGCTCCAGATCGTCGCCGCGGATCCATGCCACGATGGCCATGGCGAGTTCCAGCCGCGCCTCGTCGCCGGGAACCATGTCGGTGCTGCCCATGATGTCCCCCCCTGATCACGAATCCGATTCACGAACTGTCTTGCCCGAAGGACACTTGACCGCCGGGAATTCGCCGAATTCCCCGCGCGGATGGCGCGCGCCTGCGACGCCATGCTGCAAGTGACATGAAAATAATGGGTTGCGACAGTAGAGGGTTGCGCCAGGAGACCGGTTTTGGTGACGTCCCGCCGGCGGGTGCGTCCGCTTCGTGGGTCAGCCGCGGCGCGGGGCTACTTGACGAGGACGAGGCGGCGCGATCCCAGAGGGCGGCCGTCCAGGCGCAGGCGGGCGAGGTAGACGCCGGCCGGCGCGGGGCGGCCAGAGTGGTCGAGGCCGTCCCAGACGCAGAAGCCGGGGCCGGCGGACAGGGAGGCGTCGAGGAGGCGGCGCACCAGGCGCCCGGCGGCGTCGTAAACGTCGAGGGTGGCCCGGCCGCCGCGGTCCAGCTCGTAGCGCAGGCGGGTGCGCGGATTGAAGGGATTGGGATGGGGCGCCAGCAGCCGTCCCCCCGCCGGCGCGGGGGCGGGCTCGGCGCCCGTGGTCCCGTAGCCGGCGGCGACGAGCACGTCCACCAGCAGCGGGCCGTCGGCGAGGGGCGCCGCGGGCGGCAGCGGATCCTCGCCGGACTTCAGGTACTCCTCGACGCCGTCCACGCTGATGTGCCCCCAGGTGTCCGTGCTCAGGTCGGCCACCACCACGTAGACGGCCTGCCCGGCGAGGGTCGAGAGGTCCCAGAGCGCCTCGCGCATGGCGTAGGAGTCGTCGCCCGTCTCCCAGAAGAGGAGGCGGCCGTCGCCCGCGCAAGCGAGGCCGACGAAGCAGAGGCCGGGCTTGTCGCCGCCCCCCACCAGCAGACGCATGCGGTCGCCCGTGACGGTGAAGGTGAGGCTGCGCAGCAGGCCCGTGGGCGCGTTGCCCTGGACGCGGCCGGGGTAGAAGTAGTTGGGGTGGGGGAACTCCTCCATGGTGGCCAGGTAGCTGTTGCCCTCCATGTTGCTGCTGCCGTCGCCGCGTTCCTTGGGATTGTCGCCCCAGGTGGGCTGCTTCTCGAAGGCGTCGCCGAAGACGACGGCCCAGCTCTCGGACAGGCCGCCCATGGGCTCCACCACGGGGACGTTGTCGACGGTGTCGAAGCGGATCCGGTCGAAGACGAGGTAGTAGACGGAGCCGTCCACGGAGCTCATGGCGCTGTGCCGGCTGAAGAGATCGAGGGAATCGCCGTCGAGCGGGGTCACCTCGGCGGCGTGGGCGTAGTCGACGTAGGTGAGCGTCTCCTTGTCCCAGCCGCCGAGGAGGGTGGGGCTGATGAGATGGCTGATCCCGGTCAGCTCCTCCTCCGTGAAGAACAGATGGTAGTTGCCCTCGCGCTTGACGAGCTGGCAGCTCTCCAGGACGCGGTCGGTGTCGTTGACGAAGAGGGGGCCCTGGTCCACCCAGCGCGTCAGGTTGACGCTGGTGGCGTAGCCGATGGCGCCCAGCGTGTCGGCCGTTGTCGTGGTGTTGAGCAGGTACCAGAGCTCCTCGGACTCCTCGAAGTAGAGCTCGGGATCGCGGCAGTTGGACCAGATGTCCCAGTCCCACAGGGCCCAGCCGCCGGGACAGTAGAGGGGATTCAGCACGCTGCGGTTCCAGGTGAAGAGGTCCGTGCTGATGGCGCTGCCCGTCTGCTGCGCCACGCTCTCGTTGACGCCCGTGTAGAAGAGCTGCCAGCTCTCGCCGCCGTGGCTGGTGATGACCTCGGGCGCCCAGACGGCGCACTCCTCCCAGGCGGCGGGATCGGGCACGGCCACCGAGAGGATGCTGTCGTGCCGGGTCCAGTGCTTGAAGTCGGTGGTGGTCAGGTGGCCGAACCACTTCTCGCTGCGCAGGTACCCGCCCTGCTCGGGCGGGAAGCTGTGGATGTAGAAGACGTGGTAGAGGCCCTCGTGCTCGACCACCGCGTGGTCCTTGCACTGGGCGCCGATCTCCTCGACGAAGTAGGGCTGCTCGAAATCCAGGCGCACGAAGGCGCCAGCGCCGGCGGGGAGGAGGAGCAGCGGCAGCAGCAAAAGAGGCAGGATGCGGGTCTGCAAGTGGGTCATGGCACACCTCTTCGCAGGGAATTCTAGCAGAAATCGGCGGGGACGGGTGCCGCAAAAGCGGGGCGGCAGCGCGGCGGGGCGCGACGGGAAGCGCCCGGGCGTCATCGGGAAGGAGGCCGGGGCCGTCCGGGAAGGGAGCCGGGGCCGCTAGACGCTCTCGCCGGCGTCGTCCTGGGCCAGGAGGCCGAAGCGGCCGGCGCGGCGCTCGTCCTTGCGCTCGGCGTAGATGCGGCTGAGCAGGCGGTAGACGCGCTGGGGCTGCACCTGGCGCGCCTTCAATTCCTCGAGCTGCCGCTCGGCCTGCTCGAGGTCGCCCAGCTCGTAGAGGATCTCCGCCTGGAGGACGGCGGCGCGCTCGTAGCCGGGATTCAGCTCGAGGGCCTTGGAGAACTGCTCCAGCGAACGCTCCGGGCTCTCGCTCTCGCGCAGGCACCGGGCGAGGTCGTAGCGGAGGTCCGGCCAGTTGGGCTGGAGGGCCACGGCCTTCTCGAGCAGGGCCGCCGCCGCCGCGGGATCGCCCGCGCGCTCGAGCTCCTGCGCCGTCTCGCGGAGCAGCTCGATGTCGTCGGGATGGCGCGACAGGCCCTCCTCGAGGGCCGCCCGCGCCGCGTCGGGATTGCCGCCGGCACGCGCCAGCTCGGCGCGGTAGATCCAGTGGCGTTCCACGCGGCCGCCCACCAGCACGGCCAGGGCGTAGAAGGCCGCGGCGGCCTCGAGCTGCTCGCGGAAGGCGAGATACTCGCCCGTGGAGGCGAAGAGGCGGCGGAAGGCCGGGCACAGGGCCGCGCGGCGGAGGGCCGCGGGCAGCTCGTCCAGGGGCTCCAGCTCGGCGATGAGCTCGTCCACGAGGGACTCGCCCGCGAGTTCGGGCATGGCGTGGAAGTGGGCGCGCAGGGCCTCGGCGTCCGGCGCCGTCTCGCCGCGCTGCGACGCGGTCCAGTCGCACCAGCACCGGAAGTCGGGGAAGTCGGTGCCCTTCTCCGCGAGGGCTGCCAGCGCGCGGTCGCCCTCGGCCAGGAAGGGGACCGCCGCCTCCTCGCCGGCGCCGGCCTCCGACGTCAGGGCGCCGCGCAGGTGGTGGTAGAGCCCCCATTCCAGCAGGATGTCCGGGTAGCGGGGATGGTCCTCCCGCTGCCAGCGGTAGAACTCCTCCATCCCCTCCAGGTAGGCCAGCCAGTTGATCGCCACCGCACCGGTCCTCGGGTCTCGACGTGGATGTTCGCGAACTCCTCGAAGTCGCGCCCGGCGCGTGCGCAGCGGGCGGCGCCCGGACGGCCGCACATCACCGGTTCGCGGTCAGAGTGCGGCCTCCTCCTCGCCGCCGAAGCGATCTTCGAGATGGCGGTTCAGCATGCCCGCAACATCATAAGCGTGCAAGGTAAATCCAACGATCAGGAGGGGCAGCAGCTCCACGCGGCTGATGATGACCAGCAGCAGGCCGCCGAGAAGGCCCCACCAGAACCAGGCCGACTGCTCGAGGTAGAGGTAGGCGAAGGGACCGAAGAGGAAGCCCAGCGTCGCGGCGAGGAAAGGCCGCTTGGGGCTGGCCACGGCCTGCAGGTGGAGCTGGCGCGGCCAGTAGGACTCGGCGTCCTCCGCGTAGGCGGCGGACTCTTCCTCGGGCAGGGAGACCTCGGCGTCCGCGCCGGCGGCGGCCGCCTCCGCCTCGGCCGCCAGCTCTTCGGGCTCGGGCTCGGCGCGGACGAGATCGAGATCCAGCCCGCAGGACGGACAGTACCGGGCGCCTTCGGGAATCTCGTTGGTGCATCGTGGGCAATTCATGGCGTTTCCTCCTCGCGCGAGCCCCTCCCGGCGGTCGAGTGTAGAGGGGCCGTCCTGGCGGCGCAAGCGAATGCTGGGCCGATGCGGCTTGCCCGCACTGGGCGCCGCGCCCTATGCTCCCCGCATGCGCCGCCGTTTGCCGATACTGCTCATTCCACTCCTCGCGGGCTGTCTGCTGGCGCCCGATGCCGAAGGCCCCGGCGGCCCCCCTTCGGGGATGGCCGCCCGCGTGGGCGCCATCGTCGACTCCCTCGCCGCCATCCACTCCCGCTTCATGCACAACGACGAGGGGTGCTCGTACGCCCTCGACTGGATGGCCGCCCGCCTGGCGGCCCAGGGGACGCCGGCCCGGCGCGACAGCTTCCGCTTCTTCCGCACGCGCTGGATCGACACGGCCAACCTCGAGGTCGTCTTCCCGGGCCGCAGCCGGCCGGGGAGCGAGGTCGTGGTGGGCGCCCACTGGGACGCCGTCGCCTACCCCGAGAGCTTCTACGACTCCACTGCGCGGGCGCCGGGCGCGGACGACAACGCCAGCGGCGTGGCCGCCCTCATCGAACTGGCCCGGTTGCTGAAGGACCGGCCCACCGAGCACACGGTGCGCGTCGTCCTCCTCGCCGCCGAGGAGATCGGCCACCAGGGGGCCTACCACCTGCGCGACCGGTTCATCGAATCGCCGGGCGCCGACTCCCTCGTCTGCTTCGTCTGCGTCGACATGCTCGGCTACGAGGCCGATGCGGTGCGCGACGCCGGCATCGTCTGCAACGCCATGAGCCGCGACATGGCCGAATCGGCCCTGCCCGCCATCCGCGAGGCGCTGACGCCGGCCGTTCCTCTTCCCGGCGGGCCGCCGCCCGCGCCCGTGCTGGCCGTGGACACGCATCTGCGCGACATCACGAACTCGCCCAACAGCGACCATCTGATGTTCTGGTATAGCGATCTGCCGGCCGTGGAGTTACAGGAGGGCCCCGACGATACCTGCCCGGCCGCCAACACGGCCGCGGACACCACCGGCAACGTCGATCCGGAGTTCCTGGCCGACGGCACGCGCGCCCTCCTCGCCCTGGTCCTCCACCTGGCCGTGCCCGCGGGGAATCCCTGGGACTAGCGCTCCGCGATGCGGAACGGCAGCGACTCTGCGTTGAGCACGCCCACCAGCTCGCGGCCGCGCCGCACGGGCAGCAGGCCTCCCGGCGCGGCGTTCAGCGGCCCCAGGGCCGCGCCGATGGGCATCTCCGCCGGCAGGGCCGCCAGGGTCGACTCCACGAGGCGGTGCGCCTGGAGGTTCGGCGGCATGGCGAGCAGGGCCGTGTTCAGCTCGCGGCGGGTCAGCAGGCCGTAGCGCGACCCCTCCAGGTCGATGACGCAACCCGCCAGCGCCGGCTCCTGGATCACGGCCAGCCGGAGCTCGGCGAAGCGCGTGTCGCGGTCGGCGCGGAACCAGGGGCGCGGGTCGAGGAAGTCGCCCACGCGCCGCTCGCGCAGGGACTCCATGATCGCCACGCCGCGCTCCTCGCGCCGGCCCGACCAGATCAGGAACACCGCGATGACCGCCAGCATCAGCAGCTCCCGCCGCCAGATGCCCAGGATCAGGAAGGTGCCCGAGAGGATCTGCCCCACCAGGACGGCACGACGCGTGGCCGCCAGGTAGTTCAGGCGCAGGGCGAGCAGGGCCCGCAGCACGCGGCCGCCGTCCAGGGGGAAGGCGGGCACGAGATTGAACAGGGCGAGGACGAGGTTCGCCAGCAGGAGGTAGCTCAACAGGCCGCCCGCCCCCTCGCCGTGGAGGTCCAGGGACTCGCCCGTGGCGATCAGCGCCAGGCCGAGAAGCGCGGCCAGCGCGAGGTTCACCGCCGGCCCGGCCAGGGCGATGAGGATCTCCTGCGACGGCCGGCGCGGCAGGGCGTCCGTGGTGGCGAGCCCGCCGATGGGAAGCAGCGTGATGGCCCGCACGGTGAAGCCGAAGCGCCGCGCCACGAGGCTGTGCCCCAGCTCGTGGAGGAGCACGAAGCCGAAGAGGGTCGCCAGCACGGCCATCAGACTCAGCCCCGCCAGCCAGCCGGCCTTCCCCGCCTGGAGCACGCCCAGCAGGAGGATGAAGAGCGGGAACGTGACGTGCAGCCTCACCTGGATTCCCAGGATGCGTCCCACGTTGAGGGATCTCACGCGAACCTCCGGCGCCGCGGCCCGCGGCGCGCCATCGCCGGGAAGCATAGGCCGCCGCTGGCCGCCATGAAAGCGAAAGGAGCGCCGCGCGTCATCGTTAAGAAGGCCGCCGCGCGGCCGGAACCCGATAATACCGGCCTCGTGCGCCCCGGAACTGGCGACGCGCCCCGCCGCTCTGATATAATCATAGGCCGCCCGCGAGCGACCTCACGTCGCCGGGCGGCTCGGATTATCACGTATGCACCCTCGATCGAGACGCAAGCGTTCCTGCACCCTGATCCCGCTCCTCCTCGCGGCGCTGGCCGTCGCTGGCGGCGGGGCGCACGCCCATGTCCTCTACGACTTCGAGCAGCCCTACTTCGTCGAGGAGCCGGACGTCCAGTGCAAGGACCACGCGGTGGTCAAGGTGGACGGCGTCTACCACGTCTTCTACATCCACAGCTTCCCGCCCGAGCAGGGCGACTACCTGCGCAGCGAGAAGTGGCTGGGTCACCTGACGAGCCCCGACCTCAAGCACTGGACGCGGCACGACAGCATCCTGCCCGTCTCCGAGGTGCCCGGCACCTGGGAAGGCAAGTTCATCTGGGCGCCCAAGGTGGTGTCCAATCCGTACGGCCCCGGCTGGTACATGTTCTACACAGGCGTCAACGACTACATCTCCCAGCAGACCGGCGCCGCCTACAGCATCGATCTCGATGGCTGGTTCCGCATGCCCCAGAACCCCCTCTACCACCCGGGCGGCTGGGCGGCCTGGAACGCGACCGCGTGGGCGAACTGCCGCGATCCCGAACTCTTCTTCCAGGACGGCGACGGCTACTGGTACCTCTTCAACACCTGCTCCACCGCCGGGGGCCTCGGGGCCATCAGCATCGCGCGCAGCGGGGACCTGCTGCACTGGGTCGACCAGGGTCCCCTGCTGGTCAACGACACCGAGGACGTCCTGGAGAGCTGCCAGATGGTCTTCGAGGACGGCAACTACCACCTCTTCTTCACGGAGCAGGGCGTCCAGGGAACCAGTCACATCACCAGCCCTCTGCTCACCGCCGGCTGGGACATGGCGGGGATCACCCTCATCGACGCCGGCAACGCCCCCGAGGTTTCACGCTTCGGGGACGAGGACCTCTTCAGCCGCCACAACGCCGTCAACACGGTGCAGGGCTCCATCTACTACTTCCGCTTCGACCACATCGATCTGGGCACGCCCGACCTGGTGCCCGAGATCGTCAGCCTCGGCGGCCTGGACGACCGCTGGACCATCGTCTTCGGCAACGTCTTCGACAACCAGCCCACATGGGGCGACAACCCCCGCGAGCGCGGCGAGACGAGCAGCCACATGGAGGGCAACAGCTACCTGGCCACCTACGAGGACTTCAGCCACCCCCTCGACGGCGAGCCGGGCGACTTCCAGGGATCCATGCTGACGGGCCTGATGCGCAGCGAGAGCTTCACCGTCACGGGCGACCGCTTCCGCCTGCTGGCGGGCGGCGGCTACCGGCCCGGCATCTGCTTCGTCGGCCTGGTCCGGGAGAGCGACGACGCGGTCCTCTTCATGGAGACGGGCATCAACAGCCACGCCATGATCCCGCGGCTGTGGGACACCGGCTCCCTGCTGGGCGAGTCCGTCTACCTGGTGGTGGCCGACCTCGGCTGGCACGAGTGGGACTGCATCAGCGTCGACCACATCGAGGAGTACGACCGCTCCGGCCAGGATCCCATCCCGCCGGAGACGCCCCTGGATCCGCCCCCGCTGCTGGCCGACATCCTCGAGGACGCGGGCTTTGGCACGACCGCCACCGGCGGCGCGCCCGCGCCGGGCGCCGCCCGCCTGCTGGCGCCCCACCCCAATCCCTTCAATCCCCGCACGCGCCTGCGCTACGAACTGGACCGCTCCGGCCGAGCCGAGCTGGTCGTCCTCGACGCGGCCGGCCGCGCCGTGCGCCGCCTCCACGCGGGCGATCTGCCCGCGGGTCCGGGGTTCTTCACCTGGGACGGCCGCGACGACGCGGGGCGCTCCCTGCCCAGCGGCGTCTACCTGGCGCGCCTCAGCCTGGACGGACGGCCCGCCCCGGCCCGGCGCCTGGTCCTCGTCCGCTAATCCGCCAGTCCGGCGGTCAGCGCTCGCGGAAGAGGAGCAGGTCCTCCCATCGATCCATGTGATAGAGGATGCGGACGACCCGGATCTCCGCATGGGTGGGGCCGTCCACGGTGGCGGTGTAGTTCATGAGGTGGTCGACGTCGTCGCTGTGGTTCCAGAGGCCCAGGGCGTGGCCCAGTTCGTGCAGGAGGATGCGCCGCACGCCCGCGTAGGCCGCGGCGTCGCCCGAGCCGTCCACGTCGATGGCCATCAGCAGCGGCGTGGCCGTGCCCGGCTCGCGCAGGATCACCTCGTACTCGCCGGAGATCTGCGTGTCGTCGGGCCAGATGCGGAAGTAGAGGCTGGCCTGGGACGAGTCCGGCGCCTCCTCGAAGAGATCCAGTCCCACGGCGGACTCCCAGGTGGCCATGGCGTCGCGCGTCGCCGCGGCGTAGTCCAGCCCTTCGTTGACGTACTCGGTCACCCAGACGCGGATGGGGAAGATGGGACGCACCAGGTGGTTCTCCCAGTAGGCGGCGTTGACCATGTGCAGGAAGAACTCGAGGAAGTCGTCGTAGTTGTCCGCCGCGAAGGGCTGGCTGTGGAAGGAGCCCAGGCGCTTCTCCAGGGAGTCGTCGACCGCCCGGTAGTCGCGCAGCATGTACCAGCTCTCCGGCGCGGCGTCGTCCCAGATGTAGCCGGGCGGGTAGGTCTGGTTGGCGGGCAGCGGACGGACGTCGGCGCAGCGGAAGCGACCGTCGGGCCCCGTGACGTCCTCGATGCTGCCGTAGCGGACGGACAGGCCGGGCCGCGGCGCGCCCGTCTCGAAGTCCAGGACGACGCCCGACACCGTGTGGCCGGCCACCGGTCCGCCGGCCAGGTTGCTCCACGCCGAGGCGTTGCAGCACAGGTCGAAGCTGCGCACGCGCATGTAGATGGTGCGCCCGGCGTCGAGGCCCGCGATGGTGAAGCGCTCCTCCCCGGCCTCGGGGTCCGCCTCGGGCGTCCCCACCAGGTAGGTGGTCTCCCACTGATCGGCGTCCAGGGGCGAGTAGAAGACGCGCAGCTCGTAGCGCTGCAGCTCGCCGTTCGGGTCGACCGGCGGCGTGAAGGCGGCGGACAGGGAGCCGAGCGTCGGGCCCGGCCCGACGCGGAGGTCGTCGATGGTGGGCGGCGGCTCCAGGTCGTCCTCGCAGGGGAGCACGTCGACGATCCACGTGTAGCTGTCCCAGTAGGGCAGGCCTTCGACGGTCCAGCGAACGATCCCCTTGACGACGTTCGGTCCCAGCCGGTCCGCCGGGAAGAGGTACTGGGCATCGCTGGAGACGAGGCTGCCGTCCCGCGTGAAGGAGAACTCGATGGGTCCGTCGGGATCGCCGTTGCGGACGTCGAGCCCCAGCAGCACGGGCTCGCCGGCCGTCGTGCTCAGTTCGGGGGTGTCGGGCATGGCGATGATCTCCAGGCCCGGCGTGACGCGCACGTTGACGCGCCAGTCGCGGAATCGTTCCAGCGGACCGTCGCGCAGGGCCATCCTCACCGTGACGACCGAATCGTGGTCGATGGTGGGCCAGCTCAGGCCCAGCTCCGCGGGGCGGAAGACGAAGGAGTCCGTCAGGGCCTCGGACTGGCCGGAGATCTCGACCGTGTATTCCAGGCTCGCGCCGCCGATTCCCTGGAGGACGAAGAGCTGCTGCCCCTCCTCCCGCACGGTCAACGTGTCGGCGTGGGGATAGAAGTAGAGGATCCGGGGCGGAATGGTCTCCGGCTCCGTGGGACCCGAACAGCTGCCGGCCAGCGCGAGCAGGATCGGCAGCGCGAGGGCCAGCGCGTATGTCCGCTGGATTCGATTCATGCTCATACCGCTTTTCCGTTGCGGGATGCGGGAAATATAGGAGTCCGGGCCCCGGGGGCAAAATTCGCCTTTCAGGGCCGCCTTGATCCCCAATTGGGCCTCCTGTATATTGCTAGCGCTCGACATGAACCGAACACCGACGCCGAGGAGTGCCCATGATGCACTTGAGGAAAGCACTCGCCACCCCTGCCCTGTTCATCCTGCTGTGCCTCGCGCTGGCTCCGGCCGCCCTGACCCAGGACGTCGCCCAGCACATCGGCCAGGGAAACGAGTACCTTCGCAACAGCATGTTCTCCCAGGCCAAGACCGAGTTCGAGAGGGCCCTGCGCCTGGAGCCCACCAACGCCGCGGCGGCCCGCGGCCTGGGCCAGGCCGCCATGCAACTCCAGGACTGGATCGCCGCCAAGCGCGGCCTGGAGGTCGCTCACCAGCAGTCGCCGGGCGACTGCGGGGTCACCAAGAACCTCGCCTACGTCTACATGCGCATGAAGATGACGGGCCGCGCCATCGCCACCTACGAGGAGATCGTGGGCTCGCCGGGCAAGGCCGGCTGCGACCCGGACGACAACAACTCCAAGTCCAACCTGGGCGCGCTCTACCTGCGCGGCAACGACAGCCAGAAGGCCAAGGCCATCCAGCT
>Ga0272443_10007075_pt1 | contig 10854 bp, 4 predicted proteins | sample SSMAcet12_FD_193581 | JGI IMG/M metagenome (GOLD analysis project Ga0272443, IMG submission 193581) | Marine sediment archaeal communities from Little Sippewissett salt marsh, Falmouth, MA, United States - SSM-Acet-12 | ecosystem: Environmental > Aquatic > Marine > Wetlands > Sediment ... | reverse complement strand
TGCCGGCGCGGTGGTTCTCTGCGAAGACGCGAACCTGGACGTGCGCCGCTGCACCTTCACCAACAACGGCGTTCAGTGGTGGGGTGGGGCCCTCTATTGCGACAGCGGCAGCGTGACCATCGAGAGCTGCACGTTCAAGAACAACGCCTCGCAAGCCCGGCACGGCGGCGCCGTATTCTGCAAGAACAGCACCCTGACCGTCACGGACAGCACGTTCCTCCAGAACACCGGCAATGCGATCAAATTCTTCGACAGCGCCGTGACCGTCATCGGCTGCACGTTCGACCGCAACGTCGGTCATGAAGGCGGCGCGATCTACGGCAACACCGCGCTGGACGCCGAAACGCCGGGCTACCTGAGCCTGGACGACTGCACTTTCACCGCCAACACCTGCGACACCTCCGGCGGCGCCCTGCACAGCTACGGCCTCGAGGTCGCGATCGCCTCGTGCACCTTCACCGCCAACACCGCAACCGAGAACGGCGGCGCGCTGTACAACCATCGCTCCAGCCCGACCGTGACCAATTGCGTCTTCGACGAGAACCGTGCCGGCGGTCTCGGCGGCGCCATCGCCAATTTCAACACCAGCCGGCCCGAAATCCTCCACGCCACCTTCGTGAGCAACGAGGCGGCCCGCGGCGGTGCCATCAGCAGTCGGCGCGACAGCGATCCCCTGCTCAGCCACTGCATTCTCTGGAACAACCAGGCCGACAGCGGTCCCAACTTCTACCTGGCCCAGGAGACCCTGATCGCCGTCTATACATCCAACGCAACGGTCGCCTGGAGCGATGTCGAAGGCGGACAAAGCAGCGCCCACGTCGACCCCGGCTGCACGCTCGTCTGGGGCGACGGCAACTTCGAGGCCGACCCACTCTTCACCGGGCAAGCCCTGCGCGACTACCACCTGTCCTCCGATTCGTCGTGCATCGACGCGGGCGACCCCGCCGGGCCGGCGAGTGCCGGCGCCACCGACCGCGACGGCCTGCCCCGCAGGTACGGCAAGGCCGCCGACCCCGGGGCCTACGAATATCAGGGAATGGGTCCGGTCTACCGCTTCTGGGCCCCCAGCCAAAGTCGCCACTTCTACACCATCAGCGGCAGCGAGCGCGACTGGCTGATCGCCAACCATCGCAAGGCCTGGACCTTCGAGGGCATCGCCTATTACGCCTTCTACCAAAACAGCGAACCGGGCCTGCTGCCGGTCTATCGCTTCTGGTCGCCCGCCCTGGGCTCTCACATCTGGACCACCTTGGAAAGCGAACGCAACAAACTCATCCAGGACCCGAACGTCTGGGCCGACGAGGGGATCGCCTTCTACGCCTACGACCCGGCCCGGCCCCCCTTGGGGAGTTCCCCGGTCTATCGCTTCTGGTCGGCCCAGCTCGGCTATCATTTCTACACGATCGACGAAAGCGAGAAGAACCGGCTCATCACCGAGTATCCGAACGTCTGGACGCTGGAGCGCATCTCCTTCTACGCGTACAGCACGGCGTACAAGCCGCAACAGGCCACGTACGAATTCACAGGCGAAGACGAGAACGTCACCTACACGATGACGTTGGCCGCCTATGTCGACGGGGTCGAAGCCATCATCGACAACCCGAATGTGCGTCTGGCCACAACGACGGCCCGCATGCGAATGAAAACCGATTTCACAGATCTGACGACCACCCTGAACGACCTGCGTCTCGAGAGTGAGCTGGACGATCACGCGACCACGATTCGCCTGACCAATGCCAAGGGACTCTCGATTCCGTTCTCGGTCTCCGCCCAGGCCACCTTCAAGGCCTTGACGCCCCGCGGCCCCTTCGCCATTGATCCGGCCAGCGGGAACTTCGCCGACTTCACGGTGGCTCCCGAGACGCTGCCGGGCGAGAACGAGGCCTTCGCCTACCGCGGCCTGGTCAGCTTCGCCAAGCAGACGGTCGACTTCGACCGGACGACCGAAGCGTTACAGTTCGAGCTGGCCTCCTACGGCACGTTCGGATCGCTAAGCATGCTCTCCGAAGGTGCCTCGGTCGAACTGCCCCTAACATTCCAATGGCGCAGTCCCCGCCTGCGTGACCCGCTGGTCGAAGCCACCGTGGATGGGCGTTTCGTCCAGATCTTCGTCAGTGACGTCTACCTCGGCACGCAGAGTGTCTGGCCCGGCAAGGTGGCCGAGTAACCGCCCTCGCGATAACAACATGGGCGCTTGGACGGCTCCCGGAGCGCGTTGGCGCGGCTATCGTTCCTCGATGCGATAGAGGTGTACGTCCCAGGGCAGAAACGTATCGGTGAATACGCCGTCGGCGGACCGCAGCGTCCGGTCCTCGTCCAGCACCTCGATACGATGCCTCCCGGTCAGGCCGGAGACGGTGAACGTGGCCCGGGCCCCTTGAGAACGCATCATCACCGCGAAAACATACGTGGCATTGTCAAACCGCTTCATCATCACCGCCACCGGCGCTTCGGCGGGTACCGCGGTGACGCTGACACCCTCGCCAATCGTCGGACTGTGGAGCACCGGCGCCAGCGCCTGAAGACGATGGTTGATGCGGGAAACCGCGCCGTACATCGCGCGATCGGCCAGCAGGGCCGCCTCGTTGAATCTCGGCTCCCATTCGTGGACGAAGTAGATCAGGCCCATGGAACCGTGCACGATCGCCATCCACACCTCACAGCGCACCTGATGCGGCGTCGCCTTGTTCTCCACGTGGTTGATCCGCGTACACTCGATGCAGTTCCAGACCGGCTTGTCTCCGCCGGTCCAGTCCACGAGCCGCTCGACGCCGCGCGCAACGTACCAAAGCTGACCGGCCACGTCGGGATGGCTGTGACAGGCCGGGTAGATATCGAACGACACGATGTCACAGGCCTGCGCGTAGTGGGGGTAATCCTCGGGATGATTCGTGCGCACGCCGCGCCCATGCCATTGGTCCCAGGCGACCCCCTGCCCAAGATTGAGCAGCACCGGGCGGCTCGGGTCAGCGTCGCGCATCGTCTCGTACCGCTGCTGCACCTCATCAGGACGCACGGGGGGCCCATAGCCCTGGCCCCGTCCCAACGATTGCGCATTGTCCGGCTCGTCCTGCTGCATCCACCCGACGATGATCGGATCGTCGATCTGCGCCAGTCCTCGGCTGTTCTGCGCGCAGATCACCGGCATCTGCGCCTGCCTGAGCTGAGCCAGTTGCACCTCGGTCGGGCCTTGCCACAATCCGATGTACAGGTTGAAGCCGGCCGCGCGGTAGCGCTCCGCATTCCGTGGGTTTTGCAGCCAGACACCGACCGGAAATACGTTCGGGTCACGCAGAAGTCCGGCGCGGGAGAAGGTCTCCAACCCGGCCGAGCGGGCCATGGGGGACACCAGGGCCAGCAGAACCATACCCAACACAGCATGGCTCAAGAATCCGTGCTGTCGCATCGCAGTCATCCTCCGATAGCAGAGTCACTGGGCCGGTCCCGGCCGTCCTTCGTTCGGGCAGTCTCGCGGAGTTCACCCACGGATGCGGGACCAGGCCATCGTGCTCGATCCTACTACACCGCCTTCCTCAGCGGCAAATGAAAAAGGACCGCCGGCGAACCGACGGTCCTCGATCATGTCACGGAGCAGCGCCCCCAGATTTATTCGGTCGTCCGTCTACCGGCCCGGACCGTAGGCGCCCCCTCCCATATCGTACGGCATGTCACCGCCGTAGGGATTCATCATCATGCCGCCGCCGCGACCGCGGCTGCCCTGCTGGAAGTCGCGGAACGGCTCCGGCTCTTTCCGCTTCGAGGCCAAAATCTCCTGATACGCTGAAAGCAGATTCTTGGGCCAATTCTTCGTACTGACCGGCATGTGCTCGATCGTGACCCCATCGGCGGTATACAACATGTCATGGTAGACCCGGGGCTTCAGATCGGGCCCCCAGTCGCTGACCGGCACCAGATCGACCACCACGTTATGCGTGCGATAGTCGATGATCTCGGGCGTCGTCTCGTCCGCCGGGTTGGTCATACCATACGCGCCGCCGGGCATCCCGTATTGACCGCCCGCCGCACCGTAGGGGCCGCCGGCCGCGCCGTAAGGACCAGCCGCACCACCACCATAGAGACCCGCGCCGCCCGGACCGGTGATACGCCCACCCGGCATGCGCGCCGCCGCACCGCGCCGGCTCGTGTCCTCTTCCGGCTCCGGCTCTTTCTCTTCCCCAATCACCTCGCCCGGCTTGACGAGGAAGTCCTCTGTCCGCCAATACCCCAACGCGTACCGCGCCACTTCCACGGTCGCCGTATTGCTGGCTTCCCGGACGTCCTTGGCGAAGAAGTAAAGCCGCTTGGGGATGGCCACCGGCTCGGTCACGTCGGAGAACTCACTCCACAGAATGACCTGGTCCTTCTTGTCGGCATCGCGCTCCGCCACCATGTCCGTACCGGCCACCGGATTGAAAGCGCCGATGCGAATACGGTAGCGATAGGTCCCGCCCGGTTCGGCCGTGTCGTCCATCGCCCAGAACATGATCGGGTCCTTCTCTTTGGACAGATCGGTCATATAGTTCATGCGCGCCTGCGCAAACTCGAAATAGGCTTCGTCAACCGTCAATTCGGGTTGCCCCATGGTCCCGTCCATGGGGTAGCCGCCGTAGCCGCCCGGCATGTCGTAGGCCGGGTCACCGGGACTGCGCCGCGTTCGCCCGCGCGAGGGCGTCATGCCACCGCCGGGCGCCATCGGATCCATCCCCGCTCCGCCGCGCCTCCGGCCGCGACTGCGCATGTCGCGCCCGCCGCCGGCGCCACCGTAGATCGACTGGTCGCCCCCGCCGGCGACGTTTCGCCGACGTCCGCCCCCGGCGCTCCGGTCGCGCGTCGTTCCGCCTCGAGCGGTGTCACGCCGCCGACCGGTGGACGTATCCATCCGCTCGCGCTGCTCTTCGCGCTCTTGGCGGCGTTCCTCGGCTTCCACCTTCCGCTGGAGGTCCTTGAACTTGGCGTAGTAGGTCGGGGGAAGCCAATCCTCCTCCATGGAGGCGATCTGGTAGCCATCCGGCTGCAACAGGGCCATCGTAATCGGCTTGCTGTCGAACTGCATCTTGCGCATGGCCACGCCGCCCGGGGGCAAATCGTCGATTCGCTCAACCACGCTCAAAAGCTTGCGATTGGCCTCCACGCGCGTGCGCGGCACCTCGGTCCAGTCGCCCCAGGTGCCGTCTTCCCTTTGGCGTTGGCGCTGCAACTGCACGGCGGCAAAGGTCGGCTCGGCCAGGCACGGATCGCGCCACGCCGCCTTCTCTACCTCCGTCCCCGCAAAATGGGCCTGGAACTGACGATACAGTTCCGCGACGTCGAACTTCGCTTCGACGGTCACCAGATCGATGTCGTTCGGCTCACTCTCGACCTGATCGTACGTGATCTCCGGCGTCACCTCATCCAACGGTACATACGCGGCCGCCCGGAAATAGCTGACGTCCACGTCGGTCACCGAACCAATGCGCGGCAAGCTGTAGCGCGGCTTATCCGCGTCCCGCTTCGCACTGTCCTGGACCACCACCGTCTCGGAGGCCATGAAGGCCAGGGGCGAGTCGAGCACTTCCAGAAAGCTGCGCGGCTTGGGGCGTCCCACAAACACGTCGGCCACCACCGGATTGTTCGGGTCAATCGGGCCGCTCACTTTGGGAATGTAGGTCATCGTCTGGCCCGGGGCAGTCGATTGCAGCGGCGCCCGCAAATCCTCCGCCTTGCCCTCGACGTAGCTGTCAATCTGGCCCGGACTGAACGTCTTGCCGTCATATTCGACACTGTTGGGGCTGAAAATAACCCGCGTGAAGAAAAGCCAGGCGCAGACCAGGCACACGATCACGAGGACCAGCTTCTCCACGTGGTTTTCACAGAACCGCCCGATTTTCCCTAGTAACTCTCGCATAACCTATCCCGGTATCAGAGGATCTCGATTTCCAATCGTCTCGGCACTACACGTCTTCTTCTTCGCCCGCCAGTTCCGCTTTGATCTGCTGGGGCTTGATGTACTCAAATTCCGTCGTCCGCGGCAGCACGTATTCACAGAGCACGTCGAGCTCGACGATGGGCAGATCGCCGTAGCGATACAACTGGTGCTGCACGCTCTGGCGATCCACGGGTCCCACGCTGCTTTCCAGCACGGAAATCTGGTTGTGGACGAACGTCTGCTCCGGCTCATCGCCGTAGACCCCGCGGAATTTGTGCGGCTTGGAACTGCACAACTCCTCCATGAACGGCACCACCTGGTCGACCTCGATCACGACCTTGACGTTGAACTGGAGGACGTCGATCCCCTTCTCGTCGCTGGTGAATCGTCCGGTGCAGGGCGTCGTCAGGGCGTTCTTCGTATCGATCGCATAGGCGGGACGTTCCTCGTCGCCCTCGGCCCGCCGACGTCCCCGTCCCCGCCGTCCGGCCCGGCTGCGCTTCATCTCGAAACTCACGCTCATCAGCCGCTTGAGGGGCGCTTCCAGCACGTTGCCGGAGTTGGCATTGAAGGCGCGAATGCTCTCGGCCACGTCTTCGGCAATCCAGTAACCCAACTGCCAGTACCAGCAGTCTTTGTAGGCTTCGTCTTTGGTCTCGAACTTCCAGACATCCCAAAAGGCATAGCCGGCGATATCAGCCGGACTGGCGTAAACGCCGGTACGCGTGGCGCGGTCCAGACAGATCTGGTCGACGATTTTGCGTCCCATCGGGCCCATGAAGCGATAGGAGCGACTCCGGGAGCCTCCCCCGGCATAGCCGGCGCCGCCCATGCCCATACCGCCGTAAGGATCACCGTAGCCGCCGCCGGCACCCGGCCGCATCATCTGCCGCGGGGCGCTCTCCAGCGCCGCGTCGACTTCGTCGTCACGCGGACAGACGCCCGCGTTCATCCGGGCCAGCATGGCCTCGACGCCCTGACGAAAAGCCCGGCCGAAATCCTCGTAGAGCACGATCGACGTTTCGTTCGTATCCGGAAAGATGTCGTAGCTCAGCAGTTCCCGCTGCACGGTCTGGGCAATCTTCTGTTCGATCTCGTTGGCGTCTTGCGCGTAGGCGTTGATGTATTCCTCCATCGCCTCCGTGTCGGCCACCGAGTTCACGTCGCGCAGCAACCGGTCGATCTTCTGGCCGGTGGCCACACTTTCCTTCTCGACTGTCGCCTGCAGACGCTTGCCCAGAATACTCGTGGGGATGAACAGCAGCAGCGCGACGACCACGATAATGATCGGGACAAGCAGCGCCAGGTTGTTCTTGAGGAAGCTGAGCTTCTTGAGAACGTCCTTTATGTTGATCTCCGGTGCTTTCATTTCACCTCACCTGATGTATGCGGTAGCGATTATCTCCGACGCGTCGTGGTGCCGGCCGGCTTGGGGATCTCCGGGGCGTAGTCCCATTTCAGCTTGAAATCCAACTGGAACCAGGAATCCCGCACCGTCAGTATCTTGTTGCCCAAAGCATCGAGTTTCGGATTGCCATACATGTCGCGCTGCGGCTCGGCATCGATGCGCTCACGCGTGACCGGGTCGACCAGAATCTCGTAGCCCCGGTTGGCGAAGCTCATCATCGGCGTCGTCCGCGAGGCACTGGCGCTCTTGGGGGCTCCCGGCTCTTCCGGCAGGAAGACGCTGTCACCGATGCCGATGGGCACATCCGTTTCCAGGTCGATGATGCCCTTTTCGATCCGGAAATGATCGGCGCTGTTGCCTTCGAAAATCTCGAACGGACTGTTGACGTCCATGAACTCATCCAAATGGACCAGACGAGTCACGAGACCCCACTTCTCCGGCTGATCGTCCACGTTGCTGGGGTGCAACAGCGCCATCAGGTCGCGATAGGGACTGTAGCCGACGATGCTGATGACGAAGCCCGGTTCTTTCTCCTCTTCGGTCCCTCCCAGACCCATCTGGGCATAGCGGTCGCCATAGATCTCGGCCAACTGGGCCATCATCTCATCGTACCCCTCGTCCATCCCCATCGACATCTGGCTCTCCCGCATCAGCGCGTCCTTGCGCATCAGAGCGGTCTGCCCGAATTGCGCGGTCGCCAGATCGTCGGAGAAAAAGATCGACACATTGGTCACAAAGATCTGCTTGCGCCGGTCGCGCGGCACCTCCTTCACCGCCGCGGCATCGCCCCGGGCATAGGCGGCGTAAAGCGCTGCCTGGGCGGGATTGTTCTCGGCGGTGGGCATGGCCGAGAGCATCAGCTCGTAGAGCTGCGGGATCGTCTCGCGGAACTTGAACATCTCGAAATGCTTCTTGATCTTCTCCTGGAGTTCGATCTTCTGGCTCTCGAAATCGTTGACGATGTCCTGCGCCTGCTGGGCCTGGCTGACCCCCCGATTGTTGGCCACCCGCTTGGCGTCGTTGCGGGCGTAGGCGACGCGGTCGAGCCCGACGCGGGCCAGGCACATCAGCGAGACGATCAGGAACAAGACGGCCGCCCCGATGAAGTACTTCGTCTTGTTGGCCCAGGCCATCGAGCGGGCCGTGCTGCTCGGCAGCAGGTTGCTCTCGATCCGCGCGACGCCGAGGCCCTGGAGGCCCAGGCCGTAAACGACGCCGAAGTCGCCCACGCTTTCGTGGAACTTGGCCGTCGAGAGGCCTTGGGCAATGGCCACCTTCTTGAACGCCTCCGGCTTCTCCACCGGGATCTGGAGCGTCTGCTGCAAGTACTTGATCAGGCCGCGCAGCTTGGTCCCGCCGCCCAGGGCGACGACACGCGTCAGTTTCACGTCCGGATTCGAATTCGTGTAGAAGCCCAGCGACCGCTGCACTTCGCTGGCCCAGTCGGTGAAGACCGGACGCATGGCCTGGAAGATCTGCCGGGCGTACTTGCTGACCGGCGCGGTGCGCTTGAGCTTCTCGGCCTTCTCGAAGCTGAGCTTGAACGTCTCGGCAATCGCCTGCGTGAAGGTGTTGCCCCCCATCATGATGCAGCGCTGCCAGACGCCCGACTTCGTGCAGACGACCAGATCCGTGCTGTCGGCACCGACGTTGACGATCACCGTCGCCCGCGTGTCCGATCGCACCAGCTCCGGCCGGTCGTAGAGCAGGAAGTTGTACAGCGCCATCGGCGCCATCTGCACGTAGCTGACGAACAGATCCTCCCGCTCGAAGTGCTCCATCTCCGCTTCAACAATCTCGTTCTTGATCGCGAAGAGACCCACCTTCTGCTCCGGATCGTCCGGCTCACTCATCATCTGGTAGTCCCACTGCACCTCGCTCATGTCGAACGGGATCTGCTGGGCGGCCTCGAACTTGACGATCTCCGGCAGCCGCTTCTGCTCGACGGGCGGCAGGGTGACAAACCGCGCGAAACTGTTCTGGCTGGGCACCGAGACGATCAGCGGGTCGTAGCTGACGTCGTTGCGTTGCACAAACTGCCGCAAGGTAATCGCAATCAACTCGTCCCTCTCGGCCGGGCTGACCCCGCTGCTCGAAAGGAGCTTACCGTGCGGAATATGATCGAACCCGATGACCTGGACCACATCCCCCACCGCCGCCAGATGCAGCGCCTTGAGAGAATTGTTGCCCAAATCAATGGCCCAAATCGCATCCGATGCTGCTGCCATACGAAACCTCCCGCCTATCGGTCTGCGTATTTCCTGTTAGTCTTGTCAAAGCCGGTACACGAGCTTAGATTATACCACATCATGAAAAGCTTTTCTATATTAACACTCGGATGTAAGGTTAACCAGTACGAGAGTCAGCAGATTCGCGAACTTATCGAGCGTTTCGGCCTGACTCACGTCGATGTCACCACCTCCCCGGACCTGGTCGTCGTCAACACCTGCTGCGTGACACATACCGCCTCGGCCAAGAGCCGCCAGTTCATCCGGCAAGCCCGGCGTCACCATCCGGCGGCCGTCGTCATCTGCGGCTGCCTGCCCACCGTGGCCACCGACGAACTGACGATCTCGGGAGACGACATCCACGTTGTAAAGGATCCGCGCGACCTGGCCTCCACTCTGAGCCTCCTGGTCGGCCATCCATCAACCACCCCAAAGTCTGAAAGCACCCGGCACTCCGATCACTCTGCCATTAGAGCAGAAAGCGATCCCAAAGTCAAGCCTAAAAACGACTTAGGTCCGCCCGTGGAGTTGCAGCCACTGGCTCGATTTCAGGGCCATACGCGTGCCTTTCTGAAAATCCAGGATGGCTGTGATGCCTTCTGTACCTATTGTATTATACCTAAAACCCGGCCGCGTGTTCACAGCAACCCGCCCGATAACGTGGTAGCTGAAGCGCTCGGACTGGTCGCGGCCGGGCATAAGGAAGTGGTCGTAACAGGCGTTCACATCGGAGCTTACGGCCAGAGCACCGTCCGCCGGCGCCACTGGCCGCATCTGGAGAGCCCCCACCTGCCCGACCTCCTGGATAGGTTGGCCCGGGTTCCTGGCCTGGCCCGCATCCGGCTCAGCTCCCTCGATCCGGCCGACGTCACCCCCGGGCTGCTCCATATGCTGGCCAAGCATGCTAAAATCATGCCTCACCTGCACTTATCGCTCCAGTCGGGCGCCGACGCCGTCCTACACCGTATGAACCGGCCCTACACGGCCGCCGAATTCCGCGCCAAGGTCGACCTGATCCAGTCGCGGCTGGACCGCCCGGCCCTGACGACCGATATTATCGTCGGTTTCCCTTCTGAAACGGACGCCGACTTCGAGCAGACCGTCGCGTTGGCGACCGACGTGGGCTTTGCCAAGATGCACGTCTTTCCCTTCTCGCCCCGCCAGGGCACCGCCGCCGCCCGGATGCAGGACAAGGTCCCCTCTGCGGTTATCAAAGAGCGTTCCCAAATCCTCCGCGATCTCGACCGGCAGCTCCAGCACCGGTTCCGCGATCAGTTCCTGGGCCAAACCGCCCAGGTTCTCATCGAGAGCCA
>Ga0272443_10007074_pt1 | contig 10856 bp, 10 predicted proteins | sample SSMAcet12_FD_193581 | JGI IMG/M metagenome (GOLD analysis project Ga0272443, IMG submission 193581) | Marine sediment archaeal communities from Little Sippewissett salt marsh, Falmouth, MA, United States - SSM-Acet-12 | ecosystem: Environmental > Aquatic > Marine > Wetlands > Sediment ... | reverse complement strand
AATTCGGCCAACGTTCCTAATACACCTGCGTGTCCACATCTTCACCGATCTGTATCCAGCGGGTTGGATTGAGTCCTTCCCCGACCTGCAATCGGTAGAAGTCAAATTCCTCGGGCCGGACTCGGCCGCGGATGATTATATCTCCCCGAACGATGTCGAAAGATTGTGGAGATAGTATCCTGACCTCGCTGCTGCTGCCATCATCTGCCAGCAACACATCGAATTCATGCGGCGGTCGATCAATGCCAGCTAATTGAGCCCATTCTTCCGCCCCTGCAGGTGGAATGAGATACACTCGCTCTTCAACCAGTTCGGCTGGCGTGTACAGCGTCGCGAGGTTGCCGGTTTCACGATTTACAAGGATGGCCTGATAAAGATTGTCGGCCTGGGTAGGTTCAGTCCCCTGGATAAAGACCTCGCGCACGATCAACGGACAATACTCCGTGGGGAGCAGTCCGCTAGGGCTGCAAATATCCATTTCGGTTACGCCGATCGGCAATGTCCAATCGCGTAGTTGGCCAATAGACCGCGTGGCATAGCGCATGACGGCATGCCAGATAGGAGCAGGGCCATTCAAAGGCGATACTGACTCCTCGGCCGGCCCGGGCTCGCCGCCCACCCACACGCCAACAGTGACATCTGGCGTAAAACCGACCACCCAGCTGCCGTCGCCTGCCGGGGATTCCGCCGTCATGCTCGCCGAGGCTCTTCCAATCTCAAGTGGGCTGCCATGTCCATACAGATCCCAATGTGCGCCTTCATCCCGGAGAATATCAATCATCAAATATGCCAATGGCGAACTCAAGACTGCTTGTGGCAGATTTTCATGAACCAGCAGCTCGCCGCCCGCATCTCGAATAGATTGGATGGCCGAAGGCTGAGAACCTTCCCTTCCTGCCAGATCCCGGGAGTGAAAGATGCCCTCATTAGCGATGATGCTGTAAGAGTACGTTGCATCCAGGACAGAAAACTGCGCCCAGCCCGGTTCGACCGCATTCTCCGCATCGTCGAACAGGTCCAATATCCCGGCTCCCATCGAACGGAGGGTGCGTTCGAAAGCATCCATGCCGATCAGTTCCAACACCCGTACGGCAGCCGCCATATAACCATGCTGCAAAGCAGTCCGCATCAATACCGGGCCATGTTCATCGCCCGGATCAAGATCGCCATCTGCCCAGATATCCAGCACCATCGATCCGGGAGCATAGCCCTGTGAAAAAGCGGTCAGGTAGACAAAAGGATAGACGATTGCCCCAGAGGGATGAGCGCTGCGCACATCTCCTGTCACAGCCCTTATCAATCCGCTGTCATTATCCAGAACCAATACAGCCACAGAATCGGCCACATGATTTCGGCTAGAATCACCCAGACGGAGCGGGGGTAGGAGGCCGGCAGCAACGCAGGCACTTCCATCCTGTGCGGGCAGGGTCTCGGCGAAATCTCCGCCGTCCAAGCGGGCCAGCTGCGTCGCGGCAACACAATCGACCTGAAGCTGAAGATCATAATCAATGCTCGAGACAATCTTCAACCCGGGGCGCCCCATAACTTCGGCTCCAAAGGCCTGAGACATCCTCTCTTCGACATATGCCGCAATAAAGGGTGCTTCCGTTGTCGAGAAATCCAATCGGGGGTTAATTTCATCCTCGTCCCAAGCAGCGTGCGCGGATTCTGCTCGCGTAATCATCTGTAGCTGCTGCATAGACTCGAGCACATCTGCCTGCGCCTGCATCAATTCTCCCGCAGTTAATTCATGCTCATCATCCGCCAGGATCGCCGCCAGCGCAGCGCTCTGCCCCAGATCAAGTTCTGAAGCATGGATGCCAAAATAGAATAGCGATGCTGCATCGACGCCGTATGCGTGATTGCCAAAATCGGCGCTGTTGAGGAACCACTCGAGGATCGTCGCCTTACTGAAGTTTTGTGTGATCTCCCTGGCAAGGATAAACCGTTGAGCAGCCTGCTCCCATGTCGAGAGCCCATCCAGCGTCAGCGGGGAAAGGGTGGCTTCCGCCAACATTTCTGTGATACTTATCTCTTCTGTCGCCCGAATCGGGCCTGATATCAGGTCCGCACCAAGATGAAGCAGCGTGTGCGGCGAGAAGCCGGGATTTTCCCAGAAGGTCGGGTCAAGCGCGGCAATAACCGCATCAATGAGATCCACGGGAACTGCATGTTCCGCTCCTGACCGTATGCGAACCCAGAGAGGGTCTTCCCCGGTATCTGCATAGTATTCATACAGCACATGTTCGCCGCTCTGATCCAGCAATTGGACTGGTGAATAAACCTCCGCCCCTAACGTACCCCACATCGTCCCCAGCGTTTCCACTTCGGGAAGCTTTGCTGCCAGGCTGGACAAGGCGATCGCCGACACCAAGACGGCAATCCCTCCAATGAACACTGTAAGGATCATCAGACCCACAACAATGATTTTCATTGTTCGGCTGAAGGTTGAGCCGCTTCGCTTTGACCTTCGTTTTAGCAGGAGAGAAGTACGAACAGACATATGCCTATTCTATCTGTTTCTTCATCTGAGGATATAATGGCAATCTCAAGTTAGAATCATCACTTCGGGAAGCAACCATAGATATTTGAGGTGGTATGACCCTACACGACTATCATATTCACACGCATTTCTCCTGCGATTCCAGAATATCGATGCATCAAGCCTGTCAATCGGCTTTATCCAGATCTATTTTCGAACTTGGCTTCTGTGACCACTATGATCTCATTCCTGCCGATCCCTGCTTCAATTATTTCCGGGCGGATGGCTTCTGGGAAGAAATTATGGCTTGCCGGGAAGCATTTAAAGGTCAAATCACGATTCGCGCAGGAATTGAAATCGGAGAACCGCACCTCTATCCTAACCAGATCGAACAAATGCTGTCCACCTATCCCTGGGACTACGCACTCGGTTCTCTGCACTGGGTCGGCGACCAGATCGTTTTTGAATCCTCATATTTCAATCAATCCGAGGATTCGGCGTACAGGAACTATTTCCGTGCCTTACACGAACTCGCAGCCGACGGTCAATTTGACATCCTGGCTCACATGGATGTTGTTAAACGAAGCGGGTTTGATTTCTATAACAGCTATCAGCCGCTCCGATACGAAGATGAAATCCGAACGGTCTTAAGAACACTGGCAGATCGTGATCTCGCGCTGGAAATCAACACCAGCTCCCTACATCGCAGCGTGCATGATTTCTGTCCTGCGCCTATCATCGTGGAATGGTTCCGGGAAGAAGGCGGACGCTGGATCACGCTCGGGTCCGATTCCCATCGCTTGCCGCAAATTGGACGCGGGATCCAAGAAGCCTCCTCTCTGGCAAAGAGCTTAGGATATGAACACATCGCATCCTTCCAGCTTCGAGTCCCATCCCCGCTCGTCTGAACACGAGATGGATCCCACGCGCGGATTCCCGGTCAATCCTGATCCGGATCGATGTGCCACTTAAAGTGTCCCTGGTTCATGTTCGGTACCAGCGGATTATGTCAATTCAATCGAACCTGTGATTACATGAAGGGTGGCTTCGAACAAAGGGCTTTCATCCGCGCTTGTGGACCAATATGGGGGACCATCCATTTTCCCGGCGATGAGCATCATACAGGATTATGAGGGGTATGAAGCCGACGATGCCGCCGGAGAAAGATAAGCATAGTACAACAAGGAGGTTTAATCATGACCAATGAACCCGGAAAAGGACTTTCGTTGGAGCGTATTCTCCTGATCCTTGTCTCTGTTCTCTTGATTGTTGCGATCGTTGTCATCGTCATCTTCATGCTTTCAGGCCGGCAGGCATCCACACCGGTAGCCGAAGAACCTGCACCAGCCTCTGCCGTAGAAGAGGATCAGCCCTCACCACAACAAGCGGCCCCCGCTGTTGAAGATGAAACCACTGGGGAAGGTGCCGAACCAACCAGCGGACCGCGCCGGCTCGAAGTCCAACCAACCGCCACCCCATTTTCTGTCTTGTCGGAAGATGATGTCCGGTCCATTCTTGATCTGGCCAACCCGGATCATTTGGACTATTTCACGAACGAAGACGCCTGGTTGGACTATGATACAGAAGTTGCTACCTACCGAATCGAAGATGGCCATCTCCTTGGCATTGATCATGAACCTGAGGAGAGCTACGCATACTGGTCGCATAATTCGGCGCAGTCCGGGAATGTCTATGCCGAGATCAGCGCGACCAATGGCGACTGCCTGGGCCGCGACTCCGTGGGCTTGAATGTCCGCATCGATCCGGAAATATCCAGCAGCGGTTACGCGCTGGAAGTCTCATGTGACGGCGCGTGGCGCTTCCGCCGACATCGCCCCAACAAGAGCCCGGAGGAACTGGCTTCGTGGACGCCTTCCGATGCTATTCAGACGGGCGCTTTTGCGACCAACCGTCTCGGGATATGGGCCTATCAGGGTCGTTTCGTACTCTTCATCAACGGATTGCAGGTTGCAGATATCTTCGATGCCGATTATCCTTACACCTACGGATATTTTTCGGCCTATGTCAGATCGTCCCTGACGTACGATCTGACAGCAACTTTTGACGACTTTGCCTTCTGGCACATACCTTTTATTCCGTGAGACCTATCGCTTTATCCATCCTGACAGCGCTGCTCCTGGTTCTGCTGTCAGCTTGCACCCGACCTTCGCTCGAACTGCCGCCTGATCGCCTTGCGACTCAGGCGGCAGCAACGCGTACTTTCGTCGCCGCCATGGTCCCGAGCGCAACACCGCCACCCTCAGCCACGCCGATTCAGACTGCCGCCCCAGAGGAAACTGCAACACCAACTGCTGCTCTCCTCCCAACTGAAACCCTCCCTAGCTATAGTGAGGACGACCAACGTCATGGGCTCGAATATGACGCACCCAGTGTGTACGACGATTTCAGCGTCCGCTACCGTTGGGGGGAGCCCTGGTATGAAGGGGCATATATCTACTGGGAAAACGATAGCTTACACGCCGTCGATCACTGGACGGATAACTATGTCATGTGGAGCACATCGCTGCTCGAGGCCGGCGATTTCTACGTTGAGATAACCGCATATATTGAAACCTGCGAAGGCAATGATAGCTACGGCATCGCTGGCCGGATCAATGGTGATCTCGTCAACAGTGGCTATACATTGGAGTTTTCCTGCGACGGGGCTTACCGATTCCGTAAATTTATCGGCGGTTCCGTCATCAGCCTGATCGATTGGATACCCAATCCATCGATTTCCGCCGGAAGCAATCAAGAGAATAGGATCGGCCTTCTCGCCCGCGGAAACAACCTCTACGCTTACGCAAATGACACATTCCTCGGTGGAATTGTCGACCCGACTTTCCGATCCGGCTTATTTGGTTTATTCTCCAACGCGCTCCAGACAGAGGACCTGTCGGTGATATTCGACGACTTCCGCCTCTGGTACCTCGCACCCTGAGGGAATATCTTTTCACCTATTTTTCACTCCGCCTCATCGCGCATTTTCCAAGTTCGTTGTATCCTCAAGATAGCAGGCAGCCCGCCCATACACATCGATCGCCACGACTAACCTGTCTGAAGGATTCTGGCACAATGCAAACCCCTCAAATCAAGTTCAGCGAAAATACGAATAAGTCTACAGACCGCGCTCGCTCGCGCAGGATTGCGGTCCTTGCATTGATCCTGCTTCCGGCAGTATTGACCAGCTGTGTGGACGTGAACCCTCTACCCACACTGACAGCCTCCCCCATGCCTCCCTCACCAACGGCGACTGTCTTTTTCCCGACCCTTGTGCCGACACAAACGCCGACGCCATTACCCACCCCCATGCCCACGCTCGCCCGATTACCTTCCCTTGGCGAAGTTATCTTTTCAGATTCGTTCGACGAGGACAAGGGGTGGTTGATCACCGAGGTGGGCTATGGGGGCGCCAGCCTCGTCAACGGCCGCCTTGGTCTCGCTCTTCAACAAAGTCAATCGTTCTATTCTGTCCTTAGCCCAATCGCTTCGCTTTTCGACTTTTATGTGGAAGTGGATGTCCGCGCAGACATCTGTGCGGACAATAGTGAATTCGGGCTTATGTTCCGGGTTTCACCCACACAGGAGCACTATCGTTTTACCGTGAACTGCTCTGGGGAAGCGAAGGTTCTGCTCTTACATGGTGGATCTGAGCTTGTCCTGATGCCTTTTACACAGACAAACGTCGCCCTGCCCGGCATCCTCGCAGAGAATCGTCTCGGAGTCTACGCAAGCGGATCCAGTTACGTTTTCTACATTAATGGATCCGAGGTTTTCAGCGTCCAGAACGGCACACTTTCGGGAGGTTCAATTGGCGTCGTTCTTCGCTCTCGGAGCGAAGAACAGACAACGGTTTCCTTCGATGATTTTACGGTATGGAGCATTCTGCCGACGTCAGCCACCCCCACGAACTGATGTCGGATTTTTCCGGGAGGGCTCGACCTGTCGGGATACACCATACGGGTGCAGAAGCCAAGTACGATATGGCGTATCATGTGAATCCTGATCTATTGCGATCAATGATGCGATGATCCCGGATAATTTTACAGAGCGCGCCGGCGATCGATGGAGGCGAGGTCGGGGCCATCCTTGGTGAGATGCTGCAGCCAGAACGATCGGCATGATTCAACGAGCTCCAATTTCCCGGGCGGAGATCTGGAGATACGATTTTCCCCCTCCAGGCACCGAATTCATCCGGCTCCCTTTGAAAATAATTACCCCATAGGTGGGGGCAAACCATTTCCAATCCCCCACAGTTGCAACTTCACTGGTTCGCGGTTATCATCAATCGAAATTCCAACACTCAAAAATAGGTTGAAAAGTCATGTATCTTGCGATTGAAGGCGTCATAGGGGTTGGAAAAACATCCCTCGCTCGTCTCCTCCAGCCGAAATTCAATGCACAGTCGCTGCTAGAAGTATTTGAGGAAAATCCTTTCTTGTCGGATTTTTATTCCGATAGAAAACGATATGCGTTTCAAACCCAGATCTTTTTCCTCCTCAGCCGATATCGCCAGCAGCGTGAAGCAGTTCCAGCCGCGCTCGACCAGGGCAGCCTTATCTCGGATTACACCTTCAGCAAGGATGCACTATTCGCCCGCCTGAACCTGGATGGAGACGAATTGGAAACCTACCATCAGGTACATGAAGCGCTTGCAGAACGCATCCGGACCCCAGATCTGACTGTATATCTGAAAGTTGATACTGATGTCGCCATGCATCGCATCGCCATGCGCGACCGCCCTTATGAGCGCAATATGGATCGCAGCTATATCGAATCATTGAACCGCGCATATGAGGTCTTCTTCTTGTCGGATTACGAAGGCAAAGTTCTGCTCATCGACACTTCCGCTATGGATTTTGTCGCAAACGCTGATGATCTGGAGATCATCAATAAACGCATTCGCGCCTCCCTCGGAATTCCTCCCTATCAGCGCGAGCTTCCTTTCGGTGAGGAAGGCTAGGAGTGAACATTTCGCGCGGCAAGCTCCTCGATCTTGCGCGTGATGAGCTTAACCAGCGAAAAAGAGATGAGGATTTATTATCCGGTTTTGCAATCGGATCAGTAGTTCGGGGCACCGCTTTCCTCGGCGGCACCGCTGATATCGATCTGGTTCTTATCCATCGTGATGATCTCCAACGACCCCGTGAGTTCATCCGCCTCTCTCACCAGGTCCATCTGGACATCGTGCACCATTCGCAATCCTTTTTCCGTCGACCCCGAGAGCTTCGGACTGATCCGTGGATGGGTCCTGCAATTGCGGAACCGGGTTTCTTGTACGACCCGGAGCATTTCTTCGAACGCATTCAAGCCTCGGTTCGGGGGCAGTTCCACCGCCCTGATTTCACCCTCCAGCGGGCGCAGGGCTTCCTTGAGCGCTCCCGCCACCATCAATCTCTCATGCAGCTTTCCAGGCGCTGGCAGCAACATTACCTGCTCGCGATACGTTGTGGTGCCAATGCGCTCCTTACCTGCTATGAGGGACCTGTTGCTGGACGAGCTTGGCTCGTCAATCTTCGCGAGCGCTGCCAAAACCTGAATGAAATGGATACCTATAACGGCATTCTTCAGCTCTGTGGTCTTCTGGATAGCACACAATGGGATTTTATTAACCTCCTACCGGGTTTTTTAAAAGATTGGGAGGAAGCCGGAAAGCGTGTAAGCAATCCCCGATTTTCACGCTGCCGGAAAGAATATTATCTTGGCGGTATCCGCGGATTGCTGGACCGCAACGAGCATCACGCTGCAGCGTGGCTGCTCCTAACTTCATGGGAAACCGTCATGGGAGATCAAGCTGAAGGCGACCCACCCTCGCAAAACAAGAACGACTGGCCTGCACTCCTATCGGCAGCGAAGCTCACCGATGCAGATAAACAACAGCGAAAAGATATTCTTGCCCGATTCCTGACACATATTGCTGAGCGAGTGACAGTCTGGGGAAACCGATCCGGCGCATGATCTGACAGGTGAGAAATGAAAAAATTTGTCGCAGTCGCAGGAAATATCGGCGTTGGAAAATCGACTTTGGTCGAGATGCTTTCCCGCCGCCTGGAGTGGCAGCCTTTCTTTGAGCCAGTGGGGGAAAATCCGTACTTGGCAGATTTTTACGCCAACATGCGCGCCTGGGCGTTCCAATCGCAGGTGTTCTTTCTCACCCGGCGACTGCTATCGCATCGCCAGCTCCTGGATCACCCCACATCTGCGATCCAGGATCGCTCCGTATACGAAGATGCAGAAGTCTTCGCACGGAATCTCTTCGTGCAAGGCCATATCGCCCCTCGCGATTATGAAACCTACAGCGAACTATATAAGGTCCTCACACTCTTTCTTCCCCCGCCCGATCTTGTCGTCTACCTCCGTGCCTCAGTCGATACGCTTACGAAACGTATTGCTGCTCGTGGTCGCGACTACGAGAAGCAGATTGAGCCCGCCTATCTCGAGCAGCTCAATGATTTATACGAATCATGGATCGACAACTTCACCCTTTGCCCAATCCTGACGGTGCCCGCTGACGATCTGGATTATGTCGCCCACGACAGCCATCTTGATCTTATCGTCTCCAAAATAAAGGGGAAACTGGCCGGGAAAGAGGAAGTCGTATTCGGCCCGGAAGAAGTCGCCTATGTGAACGGGAAAACGGACTTATTCGGTCTGCTTGATTAGCATCATTCAATGCTGTACAATGCAATCATATCCGCGCACTTCATCGGGCGAGCGCATTTTCGCCGCCGAGGGAGAGAACCCGGTGAACGTCATCAAGGTCTCGTCCCAGTCGCGCACTTCAGCTGTTGCCGGTGCGATTGCAGGGGTGATGCGAGAACAACGGCATGCTGAAGTACAAGCCATTGGAGCAGGAGCAGTAAATCAGGCAGTCAAGGCAATTGCCATTGCTCGCGGCTACCTGAGTGAGGATGGCATTGATATAACCTGCATACCGGAATTTACGACTGTTGAAATCGACGGGAAAGAAAGAACGGCGATACGCATCAACGTCGAGGTTCGCGCCGAAACAGCAACCTGAAACGGGTGCCGGTCATAATCAAGCTGCAGTTTCCGACCCTTCGCAGTGGGCAGGTACGTTATCGCGGATTGATCTGGGCGAAAAAACAGCACCTTGCGTGCTGTTTTCTATTATTTCCCGCCAGGCAGATTTCACAGGAGCGGCGACTGATTACCCTGACTTAAGATAGGGCAAATCCAGCATGAGCGATTCAAGCGCCAGTCGCACATTGGCATTTCTCTGAATCGCTTCAGATGTACGCTGAATCTTCTTGATGACCTTGAGCGCGTCTTCCTCACTGACCCGAAGCGAAATGCGCTCAATCATCTCCATTTGATCCGGATTTTGAACAGGCACATCCGCTCCGTACGCCTGCATGAGCGCGTCCCTCCAGATCAACTGCCAGTACCCCAGCACCTGGAGCGCCTGGCTGCGCCGTTCTTGCGGCTCTTTATGCTTTGCCAGGCCATCTGCGTAGGCGAATCGATCAATTCTATTTGATTTCAAGACGATTAGAAGCTCATTAAGTCGCTGACTGCGCAGTTCAACCACTTCCGGATCCGATAGCAGCCTCAGAGCAGTGCCCGGATTCCCGCCGGAGAGGCGGGCAACTTCGCGTTCCCACTCGGAGGCGCCTTCGCGCTGCAGCAAGATTTCTTCAAGCTCTTCAATCGGGAGGCTACGTAAGGGAAGCACTTCGCAGCGAGAGACAATTGTGGGCAGTAAGTCTTCTGTCGAACGCGCAGTGAGGATTAGAACCACGTGACGGGGTGGTTCTTCAAGCGTCTTGAGAAGTGCATTGGCGGCGCTTTCGTTCGCTTGGTGAAAATTAGCCAGAATCGCCATCCGCCGCTGTGCTTGATAGGGCGTGAGGGCTAGCCAGCGCGATAAATCGCGCATCTCTTCGACTTTCAGCGCCTCGCTGGCATGTGTTGGAACAAGCATGCGGACATCAGGATATGCTTGATTTTCAATTTGCCGGCATGCAGCACATTCGCCACAGTAGTCAAAATCATCGTTGAGACGTTCACAATTTAACGATTGGGCAAATCGCAGTGCAAGTGTCCTCTTCCCGACCGAATCCGGGCCGGTGAATAAATAGGCATGACGCACCCGATCCATCGAGATATGTTTCTTTAGCAGCTGTACAGCCCAAGGATGACCGATCATATTCCAATGCATAAGTTCATTGTAGCCGACGACATCCAGTGATCCAAGTCGGCAATTGCTCAGTTTAGATTGATCGCGGTATAACCTGTATGTATGGATGCTATTGTTCTCCACAAAGGAGCCAAGAAGACAATCTTCCGCAGCGATCTGGTGCTAGCCCCACTCGATGGCTACGGCGACCAGCCTTTCCGTATTGTCTGCCAG
>Ga0272443_10007073_pt1 | contig 10856 bp, 9 predicted proteins | sample SSMAcet12_FD_193581 | JGI IMG/M metagenome (GOLD analysis project Ga0272443, IMG submission 193581) | Marine sediment archaeal communities from Little Sippewissett salt marsh, Falmouth, MA, United States - SSM-Acet-12 | ecosystem: Environmental > Aquatic > Marine > Wetlands > Sediment ... | reverse complement strand
CATGGCTGCAAGGCCACCTGCACCATGGCACATGGGGATTCCACCCCACATGAAGCTGATGATGTCCGCAATGCCCTGGCTGTTTGCCACGGAACGGTAAGATGCCCGGTGAGCCCGCTCGCCAAAATATTCATGCATGACATCCGTATTGGATAGAATCGCATTCCCAATGGTCATCGGTATCTGGGGCAGGACTAGGACCGGGATTACCCATATCATGTCACTCCAGGAGGGGATGCCGTAAGGGAAAAAGCGGGGTATGTGGAAGCCTATCTCCAGTTCCTCTAAATTTATCGGTTTGCCGATAAAAAAACCTAAAAAAATACCGCCAAACACAACCAGCACTGCAGCCGGAAGCTTTCGGTTTTCCAGCAATATAAGGGTAACCGCCATGCCCACGATACCCAAAATGACTCCGATGTTAATCGGACCGATAGACTGGACAACAATATTTGGATCCGGCTTAATCATAAAATCCAACCCCTTCAGCATCAACACCACCCCGACGCCGAGCTGTACCCCGCGAACAGTGCTTTTTGGCGTATATTTAGCGATTATATGAATTAAGCCCGTTGTGCCAAGAAAGAGGACGCAGAGCCCCATCCACAGGCTGGCTGAGATAATTTGAGTTGGGGTAAGGCCCACTGCAATGGCATAAGCCCCGATTACCTTCATCGGTTGAACAGGTACAGACACCTTAAAATAGAGTCCCGATATGATATAAAATAAACCCACGGTTACCATAACATTGGTTGCACTGAGGCCATTTAGCATAATCATGGCAATAGCAATGGGAAGCAGCGCACCTAAGTCACCCAGCGACCCGGAGAATTCAACACGGTTGAAAATAAATGTTGGAAAGGTTTTCTTTGGCGCTTTCTGCTTAGTTTCCATTTGGTTGTCAGACATCAAAGAACCCCGCTTAGTCAAGATTTTAGTTTTTAATCCAAGTCATGATTTCATCTTTATCCGGGATCTTGCCGACACTCTTGACCTCGCCATCAACCACCACAGCCGGGGTGCCGAAGACGCCATATTTGGCAATTTCCATGACATCGGTGACCTTCTCTATTTTGGCAGCCACACCCGATTCCTGAACCGTTTCTTTGACATTTTTTTCGGTCTGTTCACATTTAAGACATCCAGGACCTAAGACTTTAATTTCCATATTCAGTTTCTCCTTTTTGATTGAGTGGGTAAGGTAAGGTCTCTCACCCAGCCACCCATTGATCTTTTAGCCTGTTATCAAACCGTAGCTCATCCCGGCTATTGTGGATAGAATTACAATAATGATACAAAAAGCGGCGGTTTTTTTGATACCCATCACACCCCCAATCACTAAAATATTGGGAAGCGAAAGAGCCGGTCCCGCCAGCAGAAGGGACAAGGCCGGTCCTTTGCCCATGCCGGCACCCATTAGACCCTGAAGGATGGGAACTTCAGTAAGGGTGGCGAAGTACATGAGTGCGCCGGAGACCGAGGCAAATAGATTGGCCCACAGGGAATTACCGCCTACAAGACTCTGGATATAATGTTCGGGAATCAGCGCGGAATGCCCCGGTCTCCCCAACATGAAGCCGGCTACCATGACACCGGCCCCTAAGAGGGGGAATATTTGCTTCATAAACCCCCAGGTGGATTGCACCCAGTGGGTGCGTTCTTCTTTTACAAACCAGTTTTTAAGCATCAGACCGAGGACGATCAAAAGACCGGCAGTGATATACCATTTGGCTATGAAGATGGTTGCCCACACGCCTGTAGAGCCGGTCGCAGGTCGCGCGAAAGCAGCAAAAATAAGGATCAGGACCAATGTCAGCATGAAAAGGGCATCCTGCATGAGGCTTCGCCCCTTTTCTTCCTCATCCGGAAGATATATCTGTCCAACTGTGCGGGCGGCATCATCCTTTCTGAAGATAAGGGCCATTAGCCGTCCGGTAATAATTGCGAAAAGCACTGCGCCGATGGCCCTTGCCAGCCCTAGCTGCCAGCCTAAGATCCTCGCCGTGAGGACAATCGCAAGTACATTTACAGCAGGTCCCGAATAAAGAAACGCCGTTGCAGGCCCGATGCCAGCCCCCCGATTATAGATTCCGGCAAACAGGGGAAGGACCGTGCAAGAGCAGACCGCCAGCACAGTCCCCGAAACAGAGGCCACTGAATATGAGAGGATTTTTTTTGCCGTGGCCCCGAAGTACTTGAGCACAGATGCCTGTGACACGAATACTTCGATGGCGCCCGCGATGAAAAATGCGGGAATCAGGCAGGTCAAAACATGCTCCCTGGCGTAATCCCGGAGCATCATAAAGGCCTCAAGCCCCGACTGACGTATCGTGTTATGGTCCCATGGGATGGCGTAGCTCGCAGCAAAGACCAGGAGAATAATAACCAGTTTGTTTCGTTCCTTCATAACGATTTTCCCGGCACATATTGAGAGATTAAATAAAATAGATGCCCTATTTTAATAAATTGAAGTTTCACCGTTTTTGAAGTCTTTCAGATTTGGCCGTGCAATTCCGTGTAATTATTGTTCGCGAAGCACGAAAATTTGGCATGGAATTTGAGGAATTACAATTATTATGCCAAACATTTCAAGCACTTATCATAGTTTTTTGCTTGAATCCCAATCCTTTCCATGATAGGATATGCACATAACTTCTTGATATCCTAACAGAAAGGAAGGGCTAAACATGTTTATTCTAAACGATATCCTTACACCTCTTCAGAAAACATTTTCATCCACCAATCTCGGCAGAGACCGGGGCCACTGGTTTGCTTATACCCTTTTGGCATTCATCATCCCTTTTACCAGTTCCATCTCTTCGAACATTCTTCGGTGCATCAACACTCTTTTCGGTCTGAGCGTGAACCGTCGCCGATTCTACACGTTTATGGCATCAAACAAGCTTCCATGGTCCAGACTGTGGCCTCAATTGTGGAATTTGATTCCAAGGCCGGTAACGGATGGCCGTTTGTTGGTCGCCCTGGATGATTTCATCAATCCCAAGACAGGCAAAAAGATCTTCGGCTGTGCTCATTTCTTCGATCATGCCGCCAAAGCCAACCAGTCCAAATATCCCTGGGCACAGAATGTGGTTCTCATTGGCTTGCTCAAGCGCATCAAAGGTCGCTGGGCGTGTCTGCCCCTTGCCCATAGATTCTATCTGCCAAAAAAAGCGATTGCCTCAAAATTAGACAACATGGATATTCCCGGCGTAGCCACATCTTTTCACACAAAGCTGGAACAGGCGGCCGAGATGATTATACAGGTAGCTCATCATTTTCTCGGTGTCCCTGTGACGGTTGTTTGCGATAGCTGGTTCGGAAACGACGGCTTGTTCAAACCCGTACGCAATCTTCTTGGGACTTCATTCCATTTGCTCTCCAGGTTACGCTCTAATACCGTCCTCTACTCTATGGCACCCACCAAGCGCCCAAAAGGAAAACGCGGCCGGTCCCGCAAGTATGGGAGGCGACTGGGCACGTGTGCCGAAATGGCTGCCACAATCAAACCGGAGGCATCATGCCACCGTGTGTTTCTCTATGGCCATTACCGCGAGGTCCTGGCCTCTACAAAAGTGGTCATGCTCAAAACACTCAAATGTCCTGTCCGGGTAGTCTGGGTCTTTCGTAAAACACAGTGGATTGCACTCTTTTCGACCGACCTCGATTTGACTACCGAACAGATCATCGAGTACTATGGCGCAAGATGGAAAATCGAATCCGGCTTCAAAGAAATCAAACAGGACATCGGCAGCAGTAAAAGCCAAACCCGCAATGCACATGCTGTGATCAATCACATCAACTTTTCCATGATGGCCACCACTATTACCTGGATCTATGGCACACGACTCGAACACATCCCCGAACGTCGCCATAAAGTTAAAGGTCGTAACAGTTTCGCCTTCTCAGATTTGAGACATATCATTGACAAGGCCGCATTGAGCGATGATTTTAATGCCGTTTGCAACAAAAAACAAAAACTCCCGCGAAAATTTTTCGTGGGCGCACTGTTGCGTATGGTCGGGTGATCAAACAGTGCACAATTTCGGTGTAACCTCAGTTAATAAAAATATAGCTATTTAGATATATATAAGGCACACCAAAATTATCGCTTACACACATCTTCACGCCGAATCGTTGGGAGTCTTTCCAAGAGCGGAGCAATCTGCTGATCATCCTCAAGCCAATGTTTAAGGTTTCCTAAAATATTGGCCACATATGGACTGCGCCTCCCGTCAGCAAGATGATAATTGACCCACAGCCCGTCTTTTCTAAAATCCACTAAACCGGCATCTTCAAGTAATTTCAAGTGCTTCGAAACGGCCGGTTGAGAGATCTGAAGGGCTGACTGTATCTCACAAACACACATGGTCTTATGTTGCAGCATCTTTATAATTTTTACACGATTGGGGTCAGATAGGGCCTTCATGACCCTGATAAAATCTCTCATGAGATGCTCCTATATCACTATATAATTATATACTAAAAACTTTATCCCCCTTGTCAAGGGTTTATCCATGCTCGAAAGCAAATTTTCCTCAATCTCCCTTTGCAAAAAATGGAAGGAATCGGGGTGTCCGGATTTTTTGGCAACTTACAAGTGGGAACCTCGAGATAATTTTTCATTTGAAATCCAGTCTATTTTGCCTTACAGTCATTGCGCATAAAACGAAATTTATCACGCTGCGTGAAGATCTATGCCTTTTTTTCTATTGTTAGCCATCATCTTCCTTGCCTCCTTCATTCTCACGATGGTGGGGTTGGGAGGCGGTCTTATATTTTCCCCCCTGTTTGTATTGTTGGGATTCCCTGTTACTACTGCCGTGTCTGCATCCCTTTTTTTAAACGGGATTGCCGCCATTTCCGCCGCCATTACCTTTTTTAGAAAAAAAATGGTAGATGTGAAAACCGGTTTACCGTTGCTTATAGCGTCCACCCTCTCTGCCCCTTTGGGCGCAATGATTACCGCTCGAATCAACCTTCAAATTTTCACTGCCATTCTGGCGCTTGTGATACTTGTGGCTGCAATACGCATGCTTTTTTCAAAAAAGGTTGAGACAGAGGGACTGGCAGTGAGTTCTGCACGCAGGATCACAGGCGGGGCCTGTATCGGAGCGGTTGTCGGTGTTATGGCAGGGCTCTTGGGTATTGGGGGAGGGGTATTTATCGTACCGCTTTTAATCTATATTCTGAAAGTTCCCACCAAGACGGCCGCTGCGACCTCCATCTTCATTGTGGTTTTTTCATCATTCAGTGGGTTTGTCACCCACATCTCCCTTGCCGATACAGACTGGAAGTTTATACTAACGGCAGCGATGTTTTCATTTGCGGGCGGTCAGTTAGGATCAAGGATTATGGCGGAAAAGTTGAAGGGGCGTACCGTCCGCCAGATCTTTGGCGGTGTACTGCTCTTATTCGCGTTTAAACTTATTCAAAGGACCTTTTTTTAGTCACACGGCATTTTGCCCGCCTTCAGGTCCTGATTTTTCATCGGTGACGTCCTTTGCCCAGATTTTTCTGACAATCGCCCAACTCAGATATACAAGAAAGATTGACACAATAAACCAGAAAACAGCGCCTACCAAAACCTCTTCACCATTGTAGGACTTAAACTTAAAAACATATTCCCGCCCAAAAAGCTTCAGCAGATTACTTGCTTTATAGGCCTCATTCACATACGCCAAAAAGCTTAAGATCGGCAGGAGTCGGGTCATGAGCCTGATCAAAAATCCTTCAAAAAAATAGTCGTAATAGGCCTTGTTGAGTTTCGCCTGGTCTATGTTTTTGGCAAGGAGTTTGGATTTTTCTGTGTCTTCGCATTTCATGGCCTCTTGACGTAGATTGTACCAGTGCTCAAATTTTTTTTTGAGCTCTTTATATCGTTTGGTAACGAATGTTTTTGTCAGGATTTTTGTAATGATGACCGTGATAAAAGCGATGATAAATATGGCAAAGGCTGGACCTAATGAATTGAGGGGCGCGAATATAAGGTCAAGAAAGGTTTTGATGTAATGTATGAGTGCCAGTATGTTGAGCCACAGACTGTCTAAAAAATCTTCCATTTGAGACAAGCTCATGTAATTAAAAGGGGAAGGAAACTATTTTTTCCTTCCCCTTTATCGATTAAACCTGCTCAGATCTTATATCCAGATCTCAATCTTGAAGAACCGGAAAAACAGGAAGAACAGGGTAATTGCCAGTGCCCACTTGAGGGTAATTTCACTGAAAAGTTTCTGCAACCGGCTGCCTAACATCCCACCAACAAATCCACCAATAATAATAGCAATGCCAAGCCACAGATCAGGCCAATACCCATTTATCATATATCCGATAAAAGAACCAATACTACTAAAGCATGTTCCAATAAGGGAGATGGGCACAGCCACATACATGGGTAAAGCGCCCAGGGTGGTCATCGCCGGAACCAACAGGAAACCACCGCCTATCCCGAATGACCTGGACACGACCCCGATTGCCAGACCAAGAATACCGAAGAGAAGGGGGTTGATTGTAAACTCTTCACCCCAGAACTTAAATCGGTAATCGGTAAGCCCTGATTTAACCGGCTCAATCTTGCCCATTTCAGCGGAACGCCCTTCTGCTTTGGCCTTCGCAACTTCCTCATTGAACTTTTTCACCATGGCCTTAATGTTCTTCCGCTTTTCCATGACCTTTGGTGACAGTTCCTGCAGGGTCCTGATACCCATTAGCACAACCAGGACAGCGAGCCATTCCTTATATGTCTTCATAGGAAGATATTGCGTCGCATATTTACCAAGCCAGATAGAGCCTAATAAGATGCCGACGCCAAAGGAGAGGCCGACAGGCCATGCCACGCGTCTTTCAACAACCGCATATCGGTAGAAAGATCCCAAAGGTGAGAACAAGGTCAGGGCCACGTTTGATGAACGAAGTACGTTGGCCGAGTCAATACCGAGGGGTCCTGCCGTATTCACCACCATGACCTGAAAGGCTGCCATGAGCATACCACCGGCAGCACCGATCATAGAAAAATAAGCGCCGACAACAATAGCGCCAATGATGATCCAGAGGGGATTCATATAACGGAAAGCTCTGCTCAGCCAAAAGCCTTTACCTTCCACTGTGTAGGTTCCTATTTTCTCACCATTTACGGAGACATCAAATTTGGTATCGGGCGGGGTGTGACGAAAGGTCTTAAAAGACGCTTTGAATTTTCCCGTGGCCTTATCAAAATCAATTGACGTTCCCTTGTCCCAGTATTTTCCGGTCTTCCCGTAATCGGTTATAACACTCCGGGAAAAGATGGTGATTTTACCTTTTTTACTCCCTTCCTTATTAATCATATTGATGCCGTTTGACTTTTCATGGGCATACTTGAAAAAATTCCACTCTTTTTCACTACCCAGAGCCCCTAACATGGATTTGGCTTCGGCATCAAGTTTATCAAATTTTGCTAACTTGAACATGGTAGTCTTATAAATCCCGGGCATAAAAGATGGTCCACCAAATCTCTTGTCAGCAACGTTGCCAAATTTTTCTGGATTGTTTGTCAGCATATAGCTGAAGACAGGGATCCGGGTTTCTTTGTCAAAACCGGCCTTCTCACCATCTTTTGCCAGCCTTTTTGTCTCATGCGGCCCATTTGTGTCCTTCGGGGCAAAGTCGGTCTGAGAAGAAACAAGAACATACAAGTCCTGACCTGGAGCAATGCTCCCTTCGACCGTCACATTGGCACCGGCTTTAACCGTTGTGGAATCTATTTTAGCCTCTGCAAAGGCACTGCCCGGGACTGCCATAAAGGCAGCCACTGAAAAAATTAATAATACACTGAATAACCTCGCAATCTTTTTCATATTCTCCTCCTAAGTTCTCCTTCTAAAGTTACAATTAGTGCCCGGCCCAAAAGGTTATTTTTCCCAATCTCTACGTTAGGCTCAAATTATAATCTTCGAAATACTAAATGTATTCCTGTGGTTATAATTTTCGCCTTCCTTGATCTTGAAAAAATTCCTACTTTTCATTCAGACACTAATTAAAAAAAATTGTTTTACTTAAAAACCCCCTTCCTTATTTAATTAAACTTCTAACACTATTTTTTCAATTTTAAATATTTAATGGCTAATAACGCCCCCAGTTCACTACAGACAATACCAATTACAAAAAACAACACCAGATCCCAGGGACTAAAAAGAGATTCGCCTATTAGATAGATAAACAGCGATGTAAAAACAGCGCATGTAATGATTACATTTACGATACCCGCACTCATGGCTGATATATGTTTGTGTCTTAGCTGATCTCTGGTTTTATCCAACAGGGAATATCCTGTTATTGCAGTATTGAAAGCAATTATCCAAGAGATAAACCTCACTGCTTCAAAAACATGTAAAAAGGTATTTAGGAAAAGAAAGATAAGGATTGTACCAATTACACCGGCAAGGATGGAATAGGCAAATTTACCCGGAAGATAGAAAAAAGAACCGTTTTTGAAAAAGTTAACCGTAGATATCATTTCACTTCTTACCAATAAGGTCGTCAGGTTGTGAGTATCTATTTGATGCTCAGAAATATATTTTTCCGCAATATACTTAAAATGATACCAATGTCAATAAAAATGTTTTAGGCTACACTAAATTTATGGCATTTAAATCCGCCAGGGGCGGACGAGGGTTAATTCCCCGCCGCTTGCAGCGTTTCATTGCCTTTATAGATACCCCGCTGCTCTGCGGCGGGGTAGTTCATTCTTCTTAACGTTGCAGATCTATAAAGACGAAGTGACTAGCGGGGATACAGACAATTGACTGATAGAGAGCAACCCTCTATCCATTACCTCATTTACGCCAGTATTCCGGCACCAACATGGCAATTACGGTGTAGATCTCTAAACGTCCCAATAGCATACAGAATATGAGGATCCATTTTCCGGCTGTGGGTACTGAAAGATAGTTCTGCACTGGCCCCACGATGCCCAGGCCGGGACCGACATTACCAATAGAGGCGGCAACTGAGGCAAGGGCAGAGACAAAATCAAGACCAAGGGATGCCATAATCAAGGTGGAGATGATGAAAAGGCCTAAATACAGAATGAAAAACCCCCAGATACTGTTGAGGATATGTGCCGGGACCGGTTTGCCACCCAATTTTACCGTAGTGACAGCATGGGGATGGACTAGATGAAAGATCTCCTGATAGCTATGTCTGACAAGCAGCTTGACGCGCATTATTTTTATGCCGCCTCCAGTTGACCCTGCCATTGCCCCAAGAAACATACAAAAGACCAAGATGTGTTTGGACAGGGACGGCCATGTGTCATAATCTGCGGTGACAAAACCTGTCGTTGTTATGATGGAGCTGACCTGGAATGCTGCATACCGGAAGGCACCTGAAAGAGAGCTATAGACCGAGCCATAGATATTCAACATCACTATCGTTGTAAGGACTGCGACCAAAAGGAGAAAGATACGGCATTCCGGGTCCTTGCCAAATATTTGAAAATTCCCCTTGATCAGTTTGTAATGAAGTGAAAAATTGATGCCTGCAATGAGCATGAAGAAAATAATGATTCCATCAATATATGGGCTGTTAAAATGGGCAATGCTGCCATTCCAGGTTGAAAACCCGCCTGTTGGCATGGTGCAAAAGGTATGACAGACGCTATCAAAAAAAGACATCCCACCCACAAACAATAATATGATTTGAAGCACAGTGAGAAGCAGGTAAACTTTCCAGAGGGTTTTTGCCGTCTCTGATATCCTGGGCTTTAATTTGTCCACAACCGGGCTGGGGATCTCTGCCTTGTAAAGCTGCATCCCGCCAACCCCTAAAAATGGGAGGATTGCAATGGAAAGCACGATAATCCCCATTCCACCGAGCCACTGGGTCTGGCTTCTCCAGAACAGAAGCCCCTCTGGCAAGGCCTCAATATCGTTTACAATGGAGGCGCCCGTGGTTGTAAAGCCTGACAGGGATTCAAAATAGGCATTTGTGAAATCAGGTATCCAGCCTGAAAAGAGATAGGGGAGTGTCCCGAACACTCCCGCCACTATCCAGCCAAGGGTCACAATGGCGATGCCGTCACGGTGATTCAATTGGGGACTTTCTTTTTCCCTTGTTAAGAGGAAGAAAATGAATCCCAGGGAGGATGAGATAAGTGTTGAAAAGAGTAAAGCCCTGGTACTTCCATCATTATAAATCAAGGAAACCAGCAGGGGTAAGACCATGGAGATGCCGAGAACAAAAATCAGTATGGCAACAAATCGAGTGATGATCTTTGGATGCATTAGAAGTATTCCAGCTTTACGGTGAGAAGCTTTTCCAGCTTTGGAATCACTTTTTCAAGAGCAAATATGATGAGTCGGTCTTTTGGGTTGATGACACTGTCGCCACGGGGAATGATAATCTCTTCGCCGCGGACGATTGCTCCCACGATGGCTCCCTTGGGAAACTTTACCTTAGAGAGAGGGACATTGACAATATCTGAGGTCTCCAGGGCCTCGGCCTCGATCGCCTCGGCATTTTCCCCTTTCAGGGGCGCCACAGAGATGATCTTGCCGCGCCGAATATACTGAAGAATTGCCCTGACCGCTGAAAGCCTTGGGCTTACAACCGTATCGATCCCGATCGACGAAACGAGCGGAATATAACTATGTTTGCTGACGCGTGTAATTGTTTTTTTTGCACCCAGGCTCTTTCCCAGGAGCGAAATAAGAATATTATTTTCTTCATCCCCGGTAATGGCGACTATAAAATCTACATCCACGATGTTTTCTTCCTGGAGCAGATCTTTGTCGGTGGCATCCCCATTGATCACAATCACACGCTCAAGTTTTTCTGCCAGGCGGGTACACGTAAGAGTGTCCTTTTCAATGATTTTT
>Ga0272443_10007072_pt1 | contig 10857 bp, 5 predicted proteins | sample SSMAcet12_FD_193581 | JGI IMG/M metagenome (GOLD analysis project Ga0272443, IMG submission 193581) | Marine sediment archaeal communities from Little Sippewissett salt marsh, Falmouth, MA, United States - SSM-Acet-12 | ecosystem: Environmental > Aquatic > Marine > Wetlands > Sediment ... | reverse complement strand
GGTCCCGCAGTTCGGCGGGCAGAGGCTCGACGGCAAGCCTCGCGTAGACCTCCCGGTAGCCATCTCCGTCCTCGTCGGTCGCCGGAATCCACGTGATTTCGGGCCGGAACTCCACCTTCACCCAGAGCGCGTCTCCGTGCAGGTACGCGAGGGCTATCTGCTGCAGCGGCCGCGCCTGCTCGGCGTTGCCCCAGCGCTCAGCGCTTACCGGCGCGCCCGCCACAAGGAGCGGGGCCGCAAGATCGTAGTTCTGCTCGATGAGGTACTTCGTGAGGGGCTGCCACGCCAGAGGCCGCGTCCGTTCGGCCTCGGTCAGCGGCGTGTCGCCGATGCTGTCGCAGATAGTGGCCGCGTCCAGCGCCCCGCCAAAGGCCAACTCGGACAGGCTGTTGACCGGCGCGGGGGCGACGAGCGTGTCGGTCATCGGGTAGTGGAAGAGAGGATTGCGGTTCCACGCCGCCACGTCCAGTGAGGCCCGGTCAGGTGACTGCACCGCGCGCACCATCACGTGAGAGCCCGACCGGCCCAGCGCGCCATCGAGCGAGCGCGCGACGCCGATGTCATTGGCCCATGCAGTTGATGCCAGCAGACAGGACGCAGCAAGGACATGAACGAGGCCACGCCAGACATTCATGCATATCCCGGCCTTAGACGGGCGTTCCCGACGGTGGTCACCAGGTCGCGTCAGAACGGCACGAGGATGCACGCCGCGGGTTTTTCAATAAAACAATGGGCTGTGGATAATGTTCCGCTGACGGAAACTCACCGTGGAGGTGCGCGAGCCGCTCTCGCAGAAGCTTCCGGTGCGGTGAGATCCCGCATGAGCCAGAACGGAGATGCCACCATGGCTACCATCCGCTGGTTGCGCGGCCGTTCCCGCCACGCCCTGTGCCACGCCGTCGCCATACTCCTCGTGACGGCGGCTGTGCCTGTCCTCGCTGATGACTGGCCGACCTTCCGCCATGACAATGCTCGCAGTGGCTGCACCTCAGAGCCGCTCGCACCGCCGCTGCACCTGCGCTGGGCGCTGCGGCAGGCCGCCCCGCCCCAGCGCGTCTGGAGCCCCCCGCGCGATGAGGCCGTCGAGGGGAACTGGGAGAAGGACCGTGTCTCGTTCGACGCCGCAAATCACGTCGCTGTCGCGGGTGGCTCCGTACTGCTGGCCTCCTCCGGAGACAGCAGTGTGTACTGCCTCGACCCGCAGACCGGTGAGGAGCGCTGGTCTTTCAGCGCAGGCGGGCCGGTGCGGCTGGCGCCCACGGTCGCCGACGGCCGGCTCTACTTCGGCTCTGATGACGGCTACGCGTACTGCCTGAACGCAGCCGACGGCAGCCTGATCTGGCGCATCGCGGCCGGACCCGACGACGATCGGCTCATCGGGGGCGGCTGGATGACGTCACGCTGGCCGGTGCGGACGGACGTTCTCGTTGACGGGGGCGTGGCCCATTTCGGCGCCGGCGTCTTCCCGCAGGAGGGCGTGTACATCTGCGCCGTCAACGCCGCTGACGGCACAGTGCTGTGGCGTAACGACACCACCACAACCGCCGCGGCCCGCGGGCTCTCGGGCGGACCGGGAGGCACCGAACTGTCCCCGCAGGGCTATCTGCTGGCCTCCGAGAGTCGCCTCTTCGTTCCCTCCGGCCGCGCCCTGCCCGCCGCCTTCGACCGCACTGACGGGCGGCAGCTCTTCCAGTCGCACGATAGCTGGCGCTCAAGCGGCCTTGTTGGCGGCACCTTCGCAGTGCTCGCGCGCGACCATATCCTCGTCGGCGCCAATCAGGCAGTCGGCTACTCGCAGGACACCGGCCGCAGCGGCTTCGCGTGGTTCCCCTGCCGCCGCATCGTCGTTGCCGAAGATGTCGCGTACATGACCACCGACACGGTACCCACGGACACCAGCGGAGCCGCGCTCGAGGCCGAGGTCCAGTGTGTGAGCTTCGAGCCGTACGCTCAGGCCACCGCCGACCGGCGGACCACCCAGCGTGAGATCAGCTCTCTGCAGACCCGCCGCAGCACCGCGCAGACCGCCCTGAAGGCCGAGAACGCGCGGCCCGAGGACGAGCGCGATGTCGAGCAGATCGCGCAACTCACCGCGCAGGTCGAGGAAGTGGACACCGCGCTGGAGGCCGCGCAAGCGCGCCTGGAGGAGATCTCCGCGCAGACGTTGCAGGCGCAGGTGCGCTGGCGCACGCCCACCGCCTGCGCTTCGAGTCTCGTCCTCGCGGGAGAGACGCTCTACGCGGGCGGTTCGGGCCTTGTGGTGGGCTACGAAGCCGCTACGGGGGCGGAGGTATGGCGTGCCGAGGTCGAGGGCGATGCGCTGGGGCTGGCGGTGGCTGATGGTGCGCTCTACGTCACCACCGACGCAGGACTGCTCTACTGCTTCGCGATGGGAGAGGGGGCGCCCGGCCCGATCACCGACCAGCGGGCCACCCGCGCGGGATTCGACGCGACAGGCGCGATGGCCGATCGATACGGCGCGGCCGCCGACGCCATCGTGCGCGCTTCGGGCGTGAACCGCGGGTTCTGCCTCGTCGCGGGCGTCGAGACGGGCCGGCTGGCATGGGAACTGGCACGGCGCACGGAGCTTAAGATTTACTGCCTCGAGCCTGACCCGGCGAAGGCCCGCGCGGCCAGGCAGGCGCTCAGCGCCGCGGGGGTCTACGGCAGCCGTGTCTTCGTGGATCAGGGGAGCTTCAACGATCCGCCCTACTCCAACTACTTCGCCAACCTGATCGTCTCGGAGCGGCCGCTGCACGGGCAGCCTCTTCCCGACTTGAGCGAGGGGCTGATCCGAAAGCTCAAGCCGTGCGGGGGAACGGTGTGCGTGGGCGCGCCGTCGGGCGGTGCGCAGGAGCTTGCGGCGTGGCTCCGGGGCTTCGGGCTGGGCGAGCCGACGGTCAGCACCGATGATCAGTGGGCTACGCACGTGCGCGGCGCATTGCCGGGCGCAGGAAGCTGGACGCACCAGTATGCCGAGTCCGGCAACACTGCCTGCGGCGACGATGACGTGCGCTGCCCGCTCGGGCTGCTGTGGTACGGCGACCCCGGTCCCGACAAGATGCTCAGCCGCCACGTGCGTAGCGCCGCGCCGCTTTCGGTGGATGGGTTGCTGCTCATGCAGGGAAACAACGTCGTCATGTGCTACGACGCGTACAATGGCACCCGCTACTGGGAGCGGCAGATCGACGGGGCCGCCCGCAGCGCGATGCACAGTCGCGCCAGCAACATCTGCTGCAACTCGCGGCATATGTTCGTCGCGGTCGGCGCACAGTGCCTGCAGCTTGACGTGCGCACGGGTGAGACGGCCGCGACCTTCGAGCAGCCCGGCCTGGCGCCGGAGGAGCCCGCGGCGTGGGGCTGGATCGCGACCGCAGGTGACGCGCTCTTCGGGAGCACCAGCATTGACGCGCAGCACAGTCGGCGCGTCTTCGCACTCGACGCCGAGAGCGGCGCCCCGCGCTGGAGCTACGACGGGACGCGCATCACGGACAACACAATTGCAGTCTCCGAAGGCCGCGTGCTCTTCTGCGACGCGGTCGAGTTGAGCGATGAGCAGAAGCGCGCGGCGACCGATGAGAGCGGCGGCGACGCGGCCACGGCGGACGTGCGCATGGTGGTGTGCCTCGACGCCGCGACAGGCGAGAAGCTGTGGGAGCGGCCCGCGGACCTGACCGACTGCGGCGCGGAGCGCGGCGTCCTCATGGCGATGTGCCACGACGGGGTGCTGGTCTTCAGCGCGGCACACTGGAACGGCCACTACTGGAGCAACTTCCTCAGCGGCGACTACGGCACGCGACGGGCCGTGGCGCTGGACGCTCGTGACGGCGCGATGCTCTGGCACAAGCGCCTCGGCTACCGCATCCGCCCGCTCATTATCGGGGATGAGTTCATCGGCGAACCGTGGGCGTTCGACCTGCACACCGGCGAGCAGCGGATGCGCGAGCACCCGATCACCGGTGAGTCAGTGCCATGGCAGTTCGAGCGCCCCGGTCACCACTGCGGCTGCATCTCCGGCACCGACAACATGCTGCTCTTTCGGTCCAGCTACACGGGCTACTATGACCTCGTGAACGATTACGGCAGCGCCCACTTCGGCGCCCAGCGCCCCGGCTGCTGGATCAACTTCATTGCGGCCAACGGGCTGGTACTGATCCCCGAGGCCAGTTCAGGCTGCCAGTGTCTCTACGCCGTCCAGTGCACCGTCGCTTTCGAGCCGGTGGCCGAGCCGCGCACCTGGGGCATCTTCTCCAGCTCCGGGCCACACACGCCCGTGCGCCACCTCGCTCTCAACTTCGGTGCGCCCGGCGACCGCCGCGCCGACGACGGCACGCTGTGGCTGTCCTACCCGCGCCCGTTCTCGCGCATGCCCGTGCCGATCGACGTGACGCCTGCGCTGCTCGACGGCGGCGGGTTCTCGGCCTCTGACACGCGCCTGGCGGCCATCGGCGGGACGGACACTCCCTGGCTCTACACCTCGAGCCTGCGCGGAGCCAGCGCCCTGACGATCCCTCTCGTTCACCGTGGCGATGCCCCCGCCGGGTATACCGTGCGACTGCATTTCGCCCCCCCGACGCCTGGCGAGGCTGATCCGCCGCTCGATATCAAACTGCAGGGCCAGATGGTCGCCGAGGGACTGGACCTTCAGGTTGCGGGCGAGGCCGGTGGGCCGGTCGTGCGCGAGTTCGGTCCGGTGCCGGTGCGCGGCGACCTGCAGATTGACTTCGTGCCGCAGGCCGCCGAGGCCACCTCCGACAGCGTGCCGCCGCTGTGCGCGCTGGAGCTTGAGCGCGTGCCACTGCCGGGCATGGATGCCACGGTGCAGACGCTGCAGGAACCCGTTGAGCGCTACAACCTCGGGTACTGGCTCGCCGACACGCTGCGCACGGCCACCGGTGCGGACCTCGCGCTGTTGCCCGCCGACGGCATCTGGCTGGAAGGCGACGCGCTTCCCGCGGGCGACCTGGCGATGGGTGCGCTGCTCGGGCATGTCATCGACGCGCGGCTTGCGCGCCACGAGGTCACCGGATCGCAGTTGCTGGCGTACTTCGCCAACCCGCGGATCGCCGACCGGCTCAATCCTCTGAGCCACGCGCGCGCGGCGGCCGACAGACCCGATGCTCTCTACTACAGCGGCTTCGAGGTCGCGTGCGGCGCGGATGGCACCGGCGTCACAGTGGACCTCGATCCCGCCCGGCGCTACACGCTGGTGACCGTCTGCCCGGCCGAAGCGTCCCAGGCTGACAGCCTTGATCCGGCAGCGCTCGAGACGTGTGCCGCCCTGCCGATGTTGCAGACGGAGGCGACCTCCGTGCTCGAACAGAGCACGTGGGCGGTGCTGGAGGCGCTGGGGCCCGCGGGCCTGACGCTCTCGCGACGCTACCCGCAGCCGCTGCCTGTCTGGAGCGCATGGCTGGCAAGAGCCGAGGAGGAAATGGGCTTCAACATGGCGCAATGGCCTGAGGACCTTCCGACGATCGTCATTGACGCGACCGCGGACGCCTCGGTCAGGCGATCAGCGCCCGACGCGAACCTTGGGACTGAAGCGCTGCTGCCGACGGACGGCGGAAATGCGCAACTCGGCGACGCATCGCACGCGCTGGCCTACCTGCGCTTCCCGCTGCAGGTGCCGGGGCGGCCGGTGATGGCAATGCTGCGCTTGCGCACACATGACGGCAGCAACTCGCAGAGCGCCGACGCGGGTGAGGTCCGCCTCGTCGAGGCGCCATGGGACGAGGCCACTATCACTTACAACGACCGCCCGCAGCCCGGTGAGCGGGTCGGTGCGCTGGCGGCCGTTGAGCTGGGGCAGGTGAGCGAGCGCGTGGTGCTGATCGACTTACGGGGGCGGGATGAGGTGTCGCTGGCGATCGTGCCGACGTCGATCGACGCCGCGACCTTCCGCTCGCGGGAGAGCGAGTTCCCGCCGCAACTGATAGTGGCGTATGAACCAGAGTGAGCGACGCGCAGGGAGAGCGAGCATCAGGATGCGCCTCGTGACCGCAATGAGGGCAATCGGCATAGTTGCGACGACGCTGCTGGCGATCGCGACGCTGCACGCCTGCGACACGCCGGTCTATCAGTACTCCATGTACGAGTGGCGGCCTGACAGATACCAGGTTCGCTACTTCCACGGGCCGGGTGAGACGCCGGCTGCGGACGCCGCCGCCAACGAGCGATTGCGCCGGGCCGGCCGCGCCAACGTGAGCTTCCAGTCTGTCGAAGTGGCCGAAGATGGCACCGTCGCGCAGGAGCACGCCTCGGCGTGGCGGGGACACGCGCGCGCCGACCTGCCGCTGTACGTGGTGAGCGCGCCGGGGCACGGCGTCATCTTCGCGGGGCGGCTCGACGCAGAGGCGGCCGGACAACTGCTCGACTCGCCGAAGCGGCGTGAGATCGCGGGCGAACTGAGCGCCGGCCGCGCCGGACTGCTGGTCGTGCTGATCGATCGGGACGCGGGCGATGGCGAGCGCGTGCTGCAGACTGCGCGTGCCGCCGCCGCGGAGGGATCGGACGGCGAGCGGCGGGTCGGCCTTGTGACGATCGATCGCAGTGACCCGTCCGAGTGGCCGCTCGTCAGGCAGCTTCTGACGGTCGAGGACGACCTTGCCGACCTGGCGGGTTCGATGGTGTTCGGAGCGCTCGGACGCGGGCGCGTGCTGCCGCCGTTCGTCGGCAAGGGCGTGACGGCCCAGGGCATGCGCGACCTGATCGCCTTCATGCACGGTCCATGCGCGTGCGAACTGAAGACCTCGAACCCCGGACTGGACCTGCTGATCGGCTGGGACTGGGACGGCCGCCTGCCGCAGTGGGCAGCGGGTACGGCCACCCAGCCGAACTTCATGCTGTTCGACTTTCAGGTGGATCCCGAAGCCGAGGGCTCGGGGCAGGCGGCTGCCGCCGATCCTGACGCCGTGCAGCAGCCGCTCACCAGCCCTGCGCAGGACAGCCGTGCGACGCAGCCTGCCGCCGCGCCCCGGAGGGCCATCGCATCGCGACCGGAACCTGCCGCCCCGCGGATGACCGCCCCGGAGGCGACTCCTGACGCATTGTCCGCGCCCGAGCCTGAGCCTGTGGACGAGCCTGCGACAGTCCCGGCGGCGGAGCCCGCGCCGCCGCAAACAGCCGCCGAAGCCCATGCGCCGCCGCCCGACGCGCCCGAACCCGAGGCCGAGGCGCCGGTCGGGGCCGAGCCGCCGGCGGAGCCCGTGCGGCTGGTCAGCCGAGCGCCCGAACTCCCGTCATCCGGGCAGGCGCGCCTTGCGAGCCGTGCGCTCGGCGAGGACGAGGAGTCGGTCGGGAGCGTGCTGGCGGCGCGTGTCGGCGTGGTACTGCTCGTGCTCGCGGCGCTGGCGGGCGCGGGGCATCTGGTGCTCATCCGAAGGCGCGCGGCTGGTACAGCCGGGAGCGATGGTAGTCATGAGTAGGGTCCGCCTGCTGGCGCGCATGGTGCTGAGCGAGATCGCGCATCGCAAGGGCAACTTCCTCTCCGCACTCATTGCTATCACGGCGGCGGTCGCCATCTCGGTGGGCGTCATCACCGCCAGCGAAGCCTCTCGGCGCGAGACCGTCCGGCTGATGCGTGACATGGGCTTCAACCTGCTGATCGTGCCCGAAGGCACCGACATGACGGACTTCTGGAGCCGGAGCTTCGCCGAGGGCGAGATGCCCGAGGAGTACGTCTACCGCCTCGCGGACTCGGGCATGGTGACGATTCAGCACCTGGTCGCGCGGCTGCAGAAGCGCGTGACGTGGCAGGGGCGCGACATCCTGCTGACCGGGATTCTCCCCGAGATACAGATGACCGGCGGCCCGGTGAAGTCAACGATGGGCCTTGAGATCCCGCCGGGCTCAGCCTACCTCGGCCGGCGTATCGCCAACAGCACCGGTGCCCGCGTGGGTGACGAGATTGACCTTCTGGGGCACCGCCTCAAGGTCGCCGCCATCCTGGAGGAACAGGGCAACATCGACGACATCCGCGTCTACGGACACCTGCATGACGTGCAGGAGATGCTCGGGCGGCCCGGCCGGATCAATGAGATTGAGGCGCTGCAGTGCCTGTGCCGCGGCAGGAAAGGCCCCGAGGAGATGCAGGCCGACCTGCGCAAAGTGCTGCCGGGCGTTGAGGTCACGGAGATGCGCTCAATCGCCGTAGCACGCGCCGAGACGCGGAAGATGGTGGATCGCTTCACCGGGGTGCTCGTTCCCGCGGTGGTGCTGGTGGCGACGATCTGGGTTGGTCTGGCAGCCATGCGCAACGTGAATGACCGCCGCGAGGAGATCGGCATACTGCGCGCGCTCGGGGTTTCCTCGCAGCCGATCGCCGCGCTGTTTCTGGCGAAGATGGTGGCGATCGGGCTGATCGGCGCCCTGCTCGGCTGGGTGGTGGGGACCGCGGTCGCGGTGCACTACGGCACGGCCATCTTCTCGGTGACCGCGAAGTCCATCGCCCCGATCTACTCGTTGCTGGGCTGGTCGGCGGCGGGCGCGGCGCTGCTGTGCCTGGTGGCAAGCTGGCTGCCCGCGATGTCAGCGGTGATGCAGGACCCGGCCGACGTGCTTTCGGAGGAGTAGGGATGATCGTTCTCGACAGGGTCAGCAAGATCTACCGCGGCGCCGACGGTGAGGTGCGCGCGCTCGACGACCTGAGCCTGACTGTGGAGAAGGGCCAGTTCGTCGCGGTCCACGGCCCCAGCGGGTGCGGCAAGAGCACGCTGCTGCTAACCGTGGGCGGGATGGTCCGGCCTACCGCGGGCTCGGTGCAGATCGACGGGCGCGACCTCTACGCACTGAGCGGCGCCGGCCGCGCGCGGTTGCGTGCTGAACGCGTCGGCTTCGTGTTCCAGCTTTTCCACCTCGTTCCCTACCTCAACGCGCTCGACAACGTGCTGGCGCCCGCGCTGGCTGGCATGCGGCGTGACCGCGCGGAGGCCGAGGAGCTGCTTGAGAGTCTGGGGATGGGCGAGCGCATGCACCACCGTCCGCCGGAGCTGAGCACCGGCGAGCGTCAGCGGGTCGCACTCGCTCGCGCGCTCATCAAGCGGCCGGAGATCATCCTCGCCGACGAGCCCACGGGCAACCTCGACCCGGAGAACGCCGCCGCGGTGATGGGCTACCTGGGCGAGTTCCATCGCGATGGAGGCACAATCCTGGTTGTCAGCCACGATCGCCTCGCTGCCGAGCATGCCGACTGCACGGTGCATATTGAGCAGGGGCGGCTTGTCTGACAGGGCCGCAGCAGCCTGGCGCACAGATGGGAGATGCGCGATGCCCCGACTGATGAAGGCCGCAGACAGGCGATGCGTAGCGACGCTCATCCTGCTGTTCATCCTGACCGTGGCGGTCGCTCCCGTGGCGGTTGCCGCGGAGTGGCCCGCCTGGCGCGCGGACGCGATGCGTAGCGGCGCCACGACCGACGCGCTGTCGCAGGACCTGCACCTGCAGTGGGTGCGGGAGTTCCCCGCGCTGGAGCCCGCGTGGCCCGATGAGCCACGGATGCGCTTTGACGTCGCCTACGAGCCGATCGTCGCCGGAGGCACGCTCTTCGTCGCGTCCCCCCGTGCGGACCGCGTGAGCGCTTTCGACGCGGCCAGCGGCGAACATCGCTGGGACTTCTTCGCTGGCGGCCCGGTCCGCTTCGCGCCGACCGTCCGGGAGGGACGCGTCTTCTTCGGCAGCGACGACGGCTACCTCTACTGCGTGGATGCCGCCGATGGCAGCCTGCGCTGGAAGTTCCAGGCCTGCCCGTCCGATCGCCTCGTGCTGGGCAACACGCGTCTCATCTCCACCTGGCCGGTGCGCGGCGCGCCGGTCGTCGCCGACGGCACGGTCTACTTCGCCGCGGGCATCTGGCCGTTCATGGGCGTCTTCATCTACGCTCTCGATGCCGAGACCGGCTCGGTCGTCTGGGTCAACGACGGCCAGGGCGCCGCGTACACAGACCAGCCGCACGGCGGCGCCATCGCCTTCGGCAGCGTCGCTCCGCAGGGCTACATGGCGGTCAGCGGCGATCGCCTCGTCATCTCCAACGGGCGGGCGACACCGGCGGTCTTTGACCGGAATACCGGCGAGATGCGCTACTTCCACCTCGCCGACAATCAGAAGATCGGCGACTCAGTCGTGTCGGTGACGTCCGAACTCTTCTTCAACGACGGCCACGCCTATCCCCTCGCGACCGGCGAGCCTTCGGCCGCCATGGGGCTGGCGCCGGTGCACTCCGGCGAAGCCGTGTACACCGTCGAGGACGGCAAAGTGGTCGCGTGGGCTTCGACCGGCGCGGAGGAGGAGAAGTACCAGGACAGCAAGGGCGCCGAGCGCACGCGGCTGAAGCTGCGCTCGCTGTGGCGCTCCGACGTCGTTGCGGGCCGCGTCCACGCCCTCGCCGGCAACACGCTGCTGTGCTCAGACGGCAGCCGGATCAGCGCGCTCAAGCTCAGCGACACCGAGCCGCGTGCGCAGGAAGTCTGGTCGGAGGAACTGCCCGACGAACCCGAAGCGATGGCCGTCGCGGACGGGAGGCTCTTCGTCTCTACGCTGGCGGGCCGACTGCTGTGCTATGGCCCCGAGGAGGTCGAGGCGCGCAGCTACGCTCTGGAGCCGCCGGCTGAAGCGCCGCTGAACGAAGAGGCGTCTCGCGCGGCCGCGATCCTCGAGCAGACGGGCGTGCGTGACGGCTATGCGGTGTGCCTCGGAGTGCGCAGCGGCAGGCTGATTGAGGCGCTGGTGCGGCAGTCGCAGCTTCACGTGATCGGCATCGACGCCGACGAGGCCCTGATCGACCGCCTGCGGCGGCGTCTCGACGCGTCGGGCCTTTACGGCTAGCGCGTGGCGCTGATTGCTGCCGATCCGTCCACCGTG
>Ga0272443_10007071_pt1 | contig 10857 bp, 7 predicted proteins | sample SSMAcet12_FD_193581 | JGI IMG/M metagenome (GOLD analysis project Ga0272443, IMG submission 193581) | Marine sediment archaeal communities from Little Sippewissett salt marsh, Falmouth, MA, United States - SSM-Acet-12 | ecosystem: Environmental > Aquatic > Marine > Wetlands > Sediment ... | reverse complement strand
CATATCGCTCAGGCTGATCTTTGAAAGGTTACCCAGTTTGTGCTTGGGCTCCACAAAATGGTCGCAGGAAAAAAGATCCCCGTTGTGTTCCAATAGGAGTGCCAGGCCGCAGGTCTGACTAAAAATGCATAGCCCACCATGAGCGCCGACCCATTTACCCAGGGCGATGTCAAATATCTGTACGAAAACCTCGCCAACATCCTTTTTCACCCATTCATCAAAAATCTGGATCAGGAAGCGGCCGTATTGTTCACCGGTCACTGAGCGGCTGGTCACTTTGTTTCCGACCTGATAGCCTGTTTTGTTGTCACGTTCCACAATCGGGATGAATTGGATGAAGGTGGTTTCGAGCTCATCCCGCAGGTAGCGATAGACTTCCAGCGGCTGGCTGACATTAGCAGCATGGACGGTGCAAAGCACGTTGTAGTCGACTTCGTGTTTCTTAAGTAAAGCCAGACCCGCCAGCACACGTTCTGCGCTGCCCTTGCCTGCCCGATCCTTGCGATAGACGTTGTGTAATTCCGGCGGCCCGTCAAGGCTGAGCCCGACCAGGAAGTTGTTTTCCTTGAAAAATTCGCACCATTCATCTGTCAGGAGGGTACCGTTGGTTTGAATGGCATTTTCAATCCTCATCCCCGGCCATGCGTACTGTTTTTGCAGGGCCAAGGCCTTGCGAAAGAAATCCAGACCCGCCAGGAGAGGTTCGCCGCCCTGCCAGAGAAATGAGATTTGTGGGACATGTTGGGATTGAATGTATTGGCGCGTGAAGTCCTCCAGCAGGCTGTCGGTCATGAGGAATTCGCTGCCGGGGAAGAGCTTCTCCTTGGAGAGGTAATAGCAGTAGTCACAGGCCAGGTTACAGACCGGACCGACCGGTTTGACCATCACGTTGAAGGCTGGGGGGTGCCAATGGGCTGCGGGTGTTTGCATAGGTTCACTTTTGAATAAGCTTATGTAGAGTCTGATTGGAGGAAATGGTTCTCCAAATAATTGCAATTATACTAGACCATTTTAAGTAAAAAAACACCTTCACTGCGGTGAAAGTGTTTTGAGAGCGGGCGACGAGATTCGAACTCGCGAATAGTAGCTTGGGAAGCTACTGCCTTACCACTTGGCGACGCCCGCTGGAGTTAGGATATAATTTTACCGCGATTGAAACATTTTGCAAGAAAACCGACCGAATAAAGCTATAAAAAATTCGCGTAGTCATTATTTTTATAAGGAGTAAGGATTGGGCTCTCAAGCAGAATTATCCATCGAACTCTGTGGAAACGCTATGAAAAACCCGCTGGTCCTGGCTTCAGGCGTGATGGGGACCAGCGAATCCCTGCTGAAGCGGGTTGCCTTGGGCGGGGCGGGGGCTGTGACGGCCAAAAGCTGCGGCCCTGTGGAGCGGACTGGCCATCCCAACCCCGTGATGGTGGATTGGGGACATGGCTTGCTGAACGCCATTGGGCTGACCAACCCCGGAGCAGAGGAGGAAGTGACTCTACTGAAAGCCGCCCGGGAGGAACTAGTCCTTTTAGGTGTACCGCTTTTCGCCAGTATCTTTGCCGGAACCGAAGAGGAATTTGCCCGGGTGGCGGAAATTATCGCTCGTGCCAAACCGGCTTTGATCGAGGTCAATATCTCCTGCCCGAATGTGCGGGATGATTTTGGGACGCCCTTCGCTGCCGATCCTGAAACAGCCTCTGCTGTGACAAGGGCCGTTAAAAGCGCAGTGGGTGACCTGCCTATCGCCGTCAAGCTGGCGCCGAATGTGCCGGATATTGGGCGAATTGCTGCTGCCGTGGTGAATGCCGGTGCAGATGCCATCACCGCAATAAATACCATGCCTGGCATGGTGATTGATCCTGAAGCGGCGCAACCGGTCCTTTCCAATCGGACCGGGGGCATTTCCGGACCGGCGCTCAAGCCGATTGCGCTGCGTTGCGTGGCGGAGATTGCTATATCCGTGGACGTACCCATTATCGGGACGGGCGGCGTGCTGACGGGCCGCGATGCGATTGAGATGTTGATGGCGGGCGCTACGGCAGTGGGAGTCGGTTCTGCCTTTTGGTATCGGGGGGCGGACGCCCTGACAATGATTGTAGAAGAAATGCGAAATTTCATGGACAAAAATGGTTATGACAGCATTGGGGAGCTGATTGGAAAGGCGGTGAGGTGATGAGAGAGGGTTTTGCTACCTACCAGCTTGTCTCTTCCAAACGTTTGAACGACACCACGCTCTGGATGACCTTTGATGGGGATATTGAGGCCCAGGCAGGTCAATTTGTGATGGCCTGGCTGCCCGGTGTGGGTGAGAAGCCTTTCAGTATTGCCGGGATGATGCCCTTCAGCTTGATGGTGGTGGATGTGGGGCCATTTAGCCATGCAATGCACCAATTACAACCAGGGGATAAGTTCTGGATCAAGGGACCATTGGGGCATGGCTTCCGGGAGAGTGCCGACAACCTGCTTCTGGTGGGTGGCGGCTATGGCGCGGCACCGCTTTTGGCGTTTGCCAGGACTGCAAGAGAAAAGGGAGTGAAAGTGATCACCTGCCTGGGCGCAAGGACCGCAGAAGGCCTGCTGCTCGATGAAGATTTCGCCGAATTGGGATGCGAGGTGAGATTGATGACCGAGGATGGCAGCGCCGGACAGAAGGGGCTGGTCACCCTGGCGGTGGAAGAAGCTCTGAAGGAAGGCGAGGTGGATACGCTGGCTGCCTGTGGACCGACAGGGATGCTCTCAGCGCTAGCCGGACTAGCCAGACGATATGATGTGCTCACTCAGCTCTCCTGGGAGGCGCAGATGCGCTGTGGGATGGGGCTGTGCGGGAGTTGTGAAGTTCCCCGATCGTTGGACCCGGCATTGCCACCAGGGTGGCTGGCCTGTTTTGATGGCCCGGTCTTCATCAACGATAAACCTTAAAAAAGTTAATCCCCACTCAACTGAGTGGGGATTTTTCCTACTTGGAGGTAGGGGAGATTAGACTTTATAGCAGGCGACAAAATGCCCGTCGCCTTTGTCCTCCAAAGGCGGATGGGGATTATCCCGGCAGAAGTCATCAGCGAAGGGACAGCGGTTGTAGAAGCGGCATTGATCGGGGGGATCAATCGGCGCGGAGACGCCGCCTTTGATCGGGATGGCTTGGCGCTGGAATTCCGGGTCGGGCACCGGCACTGCGGAGATCAGCGCTTGTGTATAGGGGTGGAGTGGATTTGCCAGGAGTTCTTCCGTGGGTGCTTTTTCGATGATCTTACCAATGTACATCACCGCGATTCGCTGGCACATATAGCGTGCCACGGCCAGGTCATGGGTGATGTATAGATAACTGACGCCCATTTTATTAGCCAGTTCCATCATCAACTGCATTACACCGATCCTAATTGAGACATCCAGCATGGAGGTCGGTTCGTCGGCCACAACAAAGGACGGATTCACAACCAGCGCCCGGGCGATGGCGACCCGCTGCCGCTGACCACCAGATAACTCATGGGGATAGCGGAAGAGAAAGCTGGAGGCAGGTGTCAGGCCAACCGTCTCCAAAAGGGTGGAAACCTGTTCCTCGCGCTGGGTAATGTTTCCCATACCCTGCACAACCAGAGGTTCCGCAACGGTGTCGAATATCGTGCGGCGGGGATTTAGTGATTCATAAGGGTCCTGGAAAATGATCTGCACACGGCCGCGGAATTCCTTGAGGTCCTGGCCTTTGAGAGTTGCCAGGTCAACCTGACCGACTTTGGGATCATTGATTTCGATCAACCCGCTGGTGGGGTCATAGAGCCGGGTGAGCAGTTTACCCGTTGTGGTCTTGCCGCAGCCCGATTCACCTACCAATCCTAAGGAGGAGCCATAGCCGATCTCAAAACTGATGTCATCCACGGCATGGATAAAGGACTTCGAGGTCTTGAAGAGACCTGCACTGACCGGGAATTTCTTCACCAGGTGTTCAACTCTGACGAGGCTATTCTTTTCACTCATTTTCAACCTCCATGGGATGCCAGCATGCGGCGAAATGCTCGGGATTATGTTCGATGAAAGGCGGCACTTCCTGCCGGCATTGGACAGTCGCCCGCGGGCAGCGGGGATGGAAGCGGCAGCCGCTGGGCGGATTGAGCAGGTCGGGGGGTTCGCCCGGCAAGGTCGTTAGGGATTTCTTCGGCCCCTTGATGCTTGGGAACGCGCCCATCAGGGCATAGGTATAGGGGTGAATGGGGCGTTTGAAGATCTCGTTGGATTTTGCGAGTTCGGCCATCCGGCCGGCATACATCACGCCGATTTGGTCACTGACTTCTGCAATCACTGCAATGTCGTGTGAAATGTAAATCATGCTCATATCCAGACGCTGCTGGATCTCTTTGAGTTGTGAAAGGATTCGGTCCTGGACGATTACATCCAGAGCGGTGGTGGGTTCATCGGCGATGATCAGTTTGGGGTGGCAAGCCAGGGCCATAGCAATTACAGCCCGTTGACGCATGCCGCCGGAAAATTCATGGGGATAGCGATCCATTAATTTGGGATCAAGCCCCACGAGCGTGAACAATTCAGCAACACTAACAGTGGCTTCAGCTACGTTGATTTCCTGGTTATGAACCTGGATGGCTTCAACGATCTGTTCGCCAACGGTGAATATGGGATTGAGTGCGTTCATCGCGGCCTGGAAGACCATTGAAATACCCTTCCAGCGGACTTTCAGCAGCTCTTTTTTATCCATCTCCGTGATATTGTCACCATCGAGGATAATATCGCCGCCTTTGATCTCTGCATTATCCGGCAGGAGACGCAGAAGCGAGAAAGCAATGGAGGTTTTCCCGCAGCCTGATTCACCAACCAAACCGAGAGATTGTCCCTTTTCAACGACGAAGCTGACATTATTGACCGCAGAGACTTCTCCTTTGGAGGTCTTGTAGTGCATGGTCAGGTCTTTTACCTGAAGCATTTGTTCTGTCATGTTCATCTCCTATTAGCGTTCCCGCAGGCGGGGGTTGACGATTTCATCCAGCGCTCGACCAACCATATAGAAAGCGGAGCAGAGCAGGGTGATGGCCAAGCCGGCCGGCAGGAGGAGGTACAGGTATTCCGAACCAGCCAGTAGATATCCTGCCGCCTGGGCGGTATTGATCATAATGCCCCAGCTCATCCGGATATTCAGCAGGCCAAAGAAGGAAAGAGCTGCTTCCGCAAAGACTGCATTGGTGACGGTGAACATCATGAAGAGGAACGAGAGCGGCAGAAGGTTGGGCAGCATGTGAGTCACAATGATGTGCCAGTCTCCACCGCCAGAGGCCCTGGCTGATTCGATGTAGGGTTTCACTTTGATGCTCAGCGCTTGAGACTTGATGACTATGGAATTACCCCCAAAGCCCACCAGTAAGCCATACACCAGGGCAAGGGTGAAACCGGTAAACTCCCATAGGGCGGAAAGCACAACCAGGATTGCGATGAACGGCAGCATGGTAACGACATCCGCCAGCCGCATGAAAATCATGTCTACCACCCCGCCATAATAGGCTGAGACGGCTCCAATTGTGGTGTTGATAATGACTGAGATCAAGGCCGAAGAAATCCCAAGGATAAAGCTGAAGCGGGTGCCATAAAGCAACTGGCTAAAGATATCTCGGCCTAGGGGATCTGTTCCAAGAAGATGTTGAGCTGAAGGCGGAGACGGGTGGACGAAAATTTCCATGTCATAGCCAATCACAGGGTCATAGACCCGGGGTTCCCAGACATATTTCATCAGGATGGGATGGGAGAGCGCCATCAGGGCGAAGATCAGAATGATGACCAGCCCGATGACACCAATTGGATTGTGGACGAAGAGTTTCCAATTTGCTTTGAAGGATTTCCAGGCCAGACGGAGGCGTACCCGCCAAAGCGGTATTTTTATATTGGGTTGAACTGAGGTTGCTTGCATTTTGGCCTCCTATTGGTATCGAATGCGGGGATCGAGGAAGGCATAGGCGACATCAGCAACGAGATGAGCCACGAGCGCCAGAACACCGACAAAGCTCAAGGTACCCATTGCCAGGGGGATGTCTTCCAGGTTGACGGCTTGCAGAAGGGTCAGGCCCATGCCAGGCCAGGAGAAAATCGTTTCCGTAATGATGCCACCGCTGAGTGCGAAGGGAATACTGATGATTAAATTGGTGAAGACGGGCAAAAAAGCGTTTCTGGCGGCGTGTTTATCACGCACGACATGTTCCGAAAGACCTTTTGCACGGGCAGCCATGATAAAGTCTTCCCGCAGGGTTTCGAGCATCGTGTTGCGCATAAGAAGCATCGTCCCGGCAAAAGACACCAGGGTGGACACTGTAACCGGCAATATCATATGCTTCAGGATGTCACCTGCCAGGTATCCATAAGGCGTGAGCTTCCAGGCGAAGATCACCAGGCCGATCACAGCAACAAACCCAGCAAGTCGAATAATCTGCCTAAGGGTGCGGCTTCTTTTGCGAGTCAGGAGGTTGATCACAACGTAGATGATTCCGGCGATAGCTGCTGTAAGAATCATGTAGTAAAAGAGGGTATTTGCCGGGACTTCAACATTGCGCCAGATACTTGGGTCAAGAAACTTCCCAATTGGCAGCAATTGCAGCTTGATCCCAAACAGGTAAATCATCATCAGACCAAACCAGGGTGTGAAAATGGTGAATAGGATCACACCGACAATTGTCATACCGTATTCGAAGGGAGTATCCCGGTGCCATGCCATTTGTTTGCCCAGAAAATAGCCCAAAACGAAAGAAATTAGCTGAGATGTCAGGAATAAGGACAGAGTCCGCGGCGCGCGTTCCAGGATGATATCCATCACAGGCCGAGGATAGTTGCTGAAAGAGATTCCCAGGTTACCCTGAACGAAATTCCCGAGCCATTGGAAATATCGAGTGATTGCAGGCTTATCCAATCCCAATACGACCCGCATTTGTTCGCGAATTTCAGGTGTAACCTTTGGGTTGGTGAGATAAAGGTTGGTAATGTCGCCTGGTTGGGCATCCAGGATCACAAAGAGCAGGGTCTGGAAAATGATAAGCGTAATCAAGATCTGGATCACTCGGCGAAGAATATATTTTTTCATATTGACCTGCCAGTCCTTTGAAGAAGATTAACCAATCCGGGGAGGGGAAGCGATCCCCTCCCCGAAGGATGTTGATTATTCGTTGAGCCGATTAATCAGCAGAATAGACGTTCAGCTGGAGACCATATAAGTTTTCCAGGCCGCCCAAAACCTCTAGATAGGGGAAGGCAATTGTGGAAACGTTATAGGCATCCTGAACCGGATTCGCAAAGAGGTACATATAGGGAATCTCGGTAGCCAGAATGGTCTGCATTTCGTAGCCCAAATCTTTGGCAACGTCCAGATCATTGGTGGATTTGAAATCTGCGCAAAGTTCTGACAAGCGGTCACTGGTGTAACCGGTGAAGGCGAAATCGCCGCCCCACTCATACAGGAAGAAGTCGCACATGTGATCGGGGAACTGGGTCAGACCCCAGCCTGCAATCGACATGTCCCAATTTCCGCCACCACCAAGGGTTTCGTTGAGAATGTTGTTGAAGTTGGTTAGCTGGGCCCGAACGGGGAAGCCAATGCTGGAGGCCCACTGTTCGATGAGCACACCAGAGGTCGCCCGCAGGGGGTCATAACCGGCGGAGGGGGCCAGAAGCGTTAGTTCGGGAACATAGTCACCGCTGGGCATCTTGAGCCCGACGCCCCAGTCAATGGAGCCACCGCGATCGGTGTTCCAGACGGGTTCTGTATCCCATGAGTAGCCAGCTTCCTTCAGGCGGTTAACGGCCCATTCCATCCGTTCCTGCTCGGTGTAACCTTCGCAGAGGATCGGAACATCCGGGTTGTACCAGAAGGGTTGGCCGGCGGGGACGGGTGTGTAGACAGGGATGGCAGCGCCCTGGAGAACATTGGAGGTCAGGAAGTCAAGGTCGACCATACAGGCAATGGCCTGACGGGCAGCGATGTCATCCATGGGTGGGGAGTCGAAGTTGAAAGCCATGAAACGGAAGCCCATCCGGGCATTTTCAACAACATCAACATCGGCATTGCCATCCAGTTGAGCGCGGAGGCCGGGGCCATAACCATTGGGATTGTAGATATAATCCACTTCACCATTCAGAAGCGCCAGAACGGCTGCATCCTGGTTGTAGATGCTGTAGACAACGGCTTTGGCATGGGGGCCACTTTCAAAGGACAGGATCACTTCGCCGGTACCTTCACCATAGGCTGTGAATTCCCATTCACCTTCTTTATATTCGTAATAGGTGCCATCATCAAAGAGTTCAACCAATGTGCCTTTGAAGAAATAATCGTTGTTCTCGCTGTTTTCAGCGAAAGCGCCAACTTCCCATTGATCGAAGATGAAGGGGCCAGCCACAGGTTCGCCATCAGCAGGAACGCTGTAGATGATTTGTTGGGCTTCGGCCATGGCGGCAACGTATTCGTCGCTATCGGGCTCAAATTCGTGGGCAGCATCGACAGCAGCGTAGGCATCGGCCAATAAGGGTTCCCAATAAGCTTTCTGAACAATGGGATCCTGAAGGGTGCCGTATTCGTGGTTTGCAAGGCCGGGGCGGACCGAATAATAGATCTTGGCGGTCTTGGCGTCCACAGCTTCAATATGATCGACGCTGTTCACATAGTAACCCCAGTTACCGGCCAGTTCGAAATCGGTAACGACCTGGGCGGTGAATGCAATGTCTTCGGCTGTAATTTCCGTGCCATCCGACCAAACGAAACCATCTTTGAGGACAGCGGTCGAGACAAAGAGATCGCCTTCATCCTCAATGGGTGTCGTGAAATCAGCTGCAAGGAAGGGAACGAGGTCAAATCTCTGATCACCAATGCCATAGAGCGTTGGCCAATATTGCGCCTGGACGACGTAGTTGTAGGTTGAAGCGCCGGGGCCAAACAGGTTCCATACATTGGAACTGGTCATGTCGGCCAGCATCGCAACTCTATAGACATCCAATTCCTGATCGCTCACCGGTGTTTCTTCAATGGGTTCTTCGGAAGCAGGTTCAGTTTCGGCGGCGGGAGCCTCAGTTACATCCTGCTGGGCTTCCTGGGTTGCACTCTGGCAAGCTGTCAGAATGAAGCTTGCGATGAGGATAAAGCTCAGGAAAATAAAGAGTCTCTTATTTTTCATTTGTATCTTCTCCTAAATAGGGTGAATTCAATTTACATGAGCAGAAATCGTGCATTCTAGGTCAATTTGTGAATTTTCGCCTCCAATCCATTCTGAAACTTAAAATAAGTTGATGGGCTATTGATTAGGAGAAGGTGCTGTTCTATACTTAAAACCAGAGAGCATAAATGTGTCTAGTGCACCAATGCTTTTTTAGAAGCACCTCGGACTGCCCTCCGGGGTGTTTCGTTTTTTATTACCGAAAGCTTCTCCAATTCAAATAATAAAAACAGATAGGATAAATTGCTCTCTGACAATATCTTATATCAATCCATTTTTTATCACATTACACGGTTGGATGATTTCATACCCTACCGCAGGATGGTTTAAAATTGAGAAATTGCATGTAAAATAGGACTACATTAAGGAAATCACACCCACTGCGCTCATAAAAATGAGTAATACCCCCGGATCAGTTGATGATGAAGACTGAGGAAACCCTGAAGCTAGATCGTAAAAAAACAGGCCTGATGGTGATGTTGAAGCAAATTCGAATGTCTTTTCGAAGTTTGCGCTGGAGCCTCACCATGAGTTATGCCATTGTGACTATTGGGGCATTATTGGTTGCTGAAATCATTTTAAGCGTTTTGTTGATGTCCTATTTTGTGGATAATATTGACCTCACGCCGGAAACACTGATCACCAATTTGAGCGCGGAATGGACCCCACAGGTGCGGGAATTCTTCTCGGAGGATCCGCCTGATGTTGACGGGGCCAGAGCTTACCTTGAAGATGTTCAAGGATCAGTGATTGAGACAAAGCCACTCTTGATCTTTGGCAGCTTGGAACTCCAGATGAAGGTCACGGACTTCCTGAGTTTCTATTACCTGCTGTCTGATCGTACCCTGGTGACAGCTATTCCCCATGATGTTGTCCCTGAGGAGGATATTGGTACGGTCATTCCGTTTGAATATATCCCCGGCATGGCCGATCCCTTGCGGGCGGCGTTGCGGGGTGAGGAAGATCAGCTCCAGCTTTATCAGAAGATTGAGCCGGGCAACCGAATTGTTGGGGCGATACCGATTTTTCGATATGAACCCGCCTTGTCAGAAGTGCCGCCCACAATTTCCAAGCCTGTTGTCGATTTGGAATATAACCTGGTGGGTGTGATCGTCTTCACAACCAAGAATTTCCCCTGGGAATTTTTACCTCTTAAAGAGATCTCACTCTATATCGCTCGCTCATTACTCATTTTTACATTATTTGCAGGGATCATTGGTTCAATTTTTGGGATGTTGACGGCAAGTGGATTGACCAAACGGTTCTCTAACGTGTCCCAAGCAGCCCATTCCTGGTCCAGTGGTGATTTTTCAGCCATTATTAGGGATACGCATAATGATGAAATTGGGAAATTAGGCAATGACTTGAACAGAATGGCTGAACAACTGGAAAACCTTTTGGATCGCCGGCTCGAGATTTCTGTTCTGGAAGAGCGGAATCGCTTGGCGAGGGACCTGCACGACAGCGTTAAACAGCAGGCATTTGCTGCCTCGGCGCAACTGGCCGCAGCGAAAGCCCGGATCGATTCGGATCCCGAGCGGGCTTTGGCGCACATGAACGAGGCTGAAATACTTATTGGTAAGGTGCGCCAGGAACTGACTAACCTTATTCAGGAGTTGCGGCCCGTGGCGATGAAGGGAAAAGGCCTGATCGTTGCTGTTAAGGATTATGCGGAGGA
>Ga0272443_10007070_pt1 | contig 10860 bp, 10 predicted proteins | sample SSMAcet12_FD_193581 | JGI IMG/M metagenome (GOLD analysis project Ga0272443, IMG submission 193581) | Marine sediment archaeal communities from Little Sippewissett salt marsh, Falmouth, MA, United States - SSM-Acet-12 | ecosystem: Environmental > Aquatic > Marine > Wetlands > Sediment ... | reverse complement strand
GGATTGTCGGCGTAGAAATTGAGGTCGTTCATGTCACCTGTTACAGGAAAATCTACATCAAAGGTATAGGTAGTTGGAGTAAAACTAAAGCCCGATAGGGTGGCAGTAATCGTACCCGTCCAGCCGTAGGGCACCTGGGCGTCCCAGGAGCCGCTTTCACGAGTCAGTGTGATGATTGGGAAGCCGGTTACTGTGTCCTTCAATTCAATCATGGCGCAGTAAATGCCTTCTCCGCAGGTCAGCTTCGCATAACCCCGCAGGGTACACATTACATCCTTGTATTCAGCGGCCATGACCTGGAGGGGGATGAGGTCGTAGATCTCGCTGCCCAAATTATCCAGACGGGTGTCGTCGTAGATCCGCGCCTGGATATTCATTATGATATTGGAAGGCAGGGGGGTTCCGGCGGGGATGATGTAGAGCACCTGCACCTCGCCGTTGCTGTCGGTCTGGCGCACGATGGAGCCGCGGTAGTTGCCGAAGTAGCCGATCTCGGTGTCCCGGGTCAAATACACGTCCCGGCCCACCACGGGCGCGCCGGTGTTGTGGATGGCGCGCACGGTGATGACCGATTGAACTTCTGTATTGCTGGTGGGAATAAACAGAGTCGATGGGTTGGCCGTACCTTTCAGGGTGATCTGGTAGGCCGCGGGCCCGTTCCCGCCGGGATCCACCGCGGAGTTGCGCTTGCAGCCGGTGACGCCGGCGACCAGGGCCAGGCAGACGATCATTATGGCGAAATGTTTCATGTTGCTCTCCTCTGCGCGGCGGTTCACTCGCCGCCTCCCTCTTCACCGCCGCCGCCCTCTCCATCGGCGAAGTTGGCGCACCACACGGACACCGTGTGGGTGACCGGGGCGATCTCGTGGCCCGAAACCGTGCGGCCGTAGAAGGTGCAATGGGCGTCCAGCTTGAGGATCTTTTCCGCGCCCAGGTTGCTCAGGCCCACCAGCGGCGGCTCCAGCTTGGCGTTGTGGGTGATGATGACGAAGGCCAGGTCGCTGGACTGCCCTTCGGAGACCACCAGGACGTTGACCTCCTGGCTGAAACTGTAGGGCACGTCCACGCCCTGGGTGTTGAGGCCGTCGGTGCGGGTGAACTCGATGTCCACGCGCTCCACGATGATGTCCTTGTAGGTGGTGAGGTTGGCGTCAAAGGGGTCGAAGGCGTGGGCCTCCATTACGGCCAGGCAACTGTCGTTGAAAATCCCGCCGGCGCCGGTCACCACGTCGGAGAAGATGGTGGTGGAGCCGGGATTGCCTTCGATGTCGTTTCCCGTGATGGAGGTGACCACCAGGTAAGAAGCGGCTGTGGTATCCCTTTCAAGTTTGTTGCACCCGGCAACCAGCAACGCCAGTAACATGAGCGGCAGCGCCGCCCGGGTGATCCAGCCCTTGGTTTTGCTCGACATGTCCGTCCTCCTTACTTGATGATCCGGGGGGTGACGAAAATCAGCAGCTCCCGCTTGTCCCCGCTCACGGAGCGGTTGCGGAACAGGCTGCCCAAAATGGGAATCTTGCTCAACAGCGGCACCCCTTCACGGTTGACCGAGTTCTCCACCCGGTAGAGGCCGCCGATGGCGATGGTCTGGCCGTCGGGTACCCGGATGGTGGTGGCCGTGGATTGGGTGATGATGGGCGGAATGCCGTTGACGGGGTTGGCGAAGTCCGCCGAGTTGTTCTGGATGTCCAGGGTACAGATCACGTCGCCCCGGGCGGTGATCTGGGGCGTCACCCGCAACTCCAGGGCGGCCGGCTGAAACCGCACCGTCACCGTGTTGTTCTGGATGGTCTGCACGGGAATCTGGCGCCCCTGGGTGATGACGGCTTCCATGTTGTTCTGGGTGGTGGTGCGGGGCGAGGAGATGATCTTGACCTTGCCCTTGCGCTGCAGGGCGGTGATGGCCATATCCAGCCGGAAGGTATTGGCCACGTTGCCGAAGGAAAACACCGTTCCGCTGGTGCGGCCCTGGACCGGCAGGTTGATGGCGTACCCGCCCAGGGGATTCGTGCTGATCCCGGGGTTCTGAATGTTGCTGATGCTGTTGCCGCCGATGAGGATGGAATTGGGGAAGCTCAGGGATGTCTGATTGCCGTAGGCGGCGTCAGCCACCATGTTGTAGCCCCACTGGATGCCGAAGGCTTCGGCGGAGCTTACGTTGGATTCTATGATTCTGGCCTCGATGGAAACCTGGGGAGTGGCCTCGTCCAAGGTGTCGATCAACCGGTCCAGCAATTGAATGCGCCCGGGCACTTCCGAGATGATCATGGTGTTGGTCCGCTCATCCGTGAGAATGGAACCCCGGGGGGTGAGCTGGGGATTGAGGATCTTGAGGACATCAGCGGCCTTGGCGTAACTGAGCTGGCGGGTAAAGACCTCCAGGTCCTCTTCCTGCACCTGGGCTTCCTTCAGCTTGCGGCGGTTCTGGGCCTCCCGGGCCAGCACTTCGATCCGCCCCACCCGCAGGATGTTGCCTTCCAAAGCCATGTCCAGGCCGTTGATCTTGAGAAAGATCTCCAGGGCCTGGTCCCAGGGTACGCCGATGAGTTCGCTGGTGACGCGCCCGGATACGCCGGGATCCATGACCAGGTTCAACCCCACCAGGCCGGCGATGGATTTGAGGACGTTCTTGAGGTCCGCGTCCTTGAAGATAAAGTCCATGGGGTCGCCGGTGTACTCCTTGCGGCCGGATTCAATGGTCCGGCGCAGGTAGCGGGTCTGGCCGGCCGTGTCCTGGGGCTTGACTTCAGGTTTTGTCTGCGGCGGTGTGGCGGTCTGGGGGGTCACATCCGCTTTCTCGCGGTCGAAAAATTCATCGGGACGGGCCACCGGTTCAGTGGTGACGGCCTGGTCGCCGTTGATCTCCAAGCGGATCGGCGGCGGCGTGGGCTTGGCCTGGGCCGCCGCTTCCGTGGCGGGAGCCCCGGCCTGCTCGGCCGGAGGCGCCGTTGACGGCGCTTGGTTGGCCTTGGCCAGCTTAACCTGCGCGATGACGGGACGGGGCGCGGGCAGGCGGCGGCTGTCGAAAAACGCCACGTTCAGCTTGCCCTTGTCGTAGGTGACGCTGTAATCCTTCATGGCGTTGAGGTCGAATACCAGCCGGAACACTCCGGGACGATTGTATGCGCCGCGCAAGCGCTTGACGTTCAGGTGGTCCACGTCGCGCATCAGGTTCTGGGCGGTCACGTTGTATAGATCGATGGCCAGCCGTGCCGGCGGCTCGGGGATGGGGATCACCTTGTACTTGGCCTCGTCACTCAATTGAAAGGCAAAGCGCAAGGATTCGGGATCCCGTTCGGCCACGCGAAAACTCTTGAGCACGACGGTTTTGCCCGCCGCCGCCGTTTTTTGCGCAGGCGGGTCCGCCGCAGCGGCCTGGACCGGTTGCGGAGCCGGGGACGCTTCCGCTGGACGGGGGAACTCGATGAACAGCCCCCGGGAATTGGTGAACACGCGGTAATTCACCCGCTGCTTGAGGCTGATTTCCACCTCCGTGTCCTGGCCTTTCCGGGTCATGCGCACGGTATCGATAACCCGCGAGTCAAACTGAAGATTTCCCTTGTCCGCCCCGGGAGAGGCATCCGGAATGCGCATGATGATACGGGTGTAATTGCCGCTCTCCGGATAGTAGAGGTCCGGTATGGGGATCATTTTTCCGGTTTTGAAATGGAGTTGGACAAAGTCCTCTCCGGCAAGGTACTCCACGTCCGCGATGGTTACCCCGGCATGCAGCCAGGCCACAACGCAGAGCACCAGCAATACCCTTGTGATTCGGATTGTTTGCCTCATTTTATGCCCTCCTCCTCATCCGGGTTTAGGCGTTTTTCGATGATTTTTTCCTTTTTCCCGCCCAGGGCCACGGTCAGGATCTTTTTGAACACCACGGTATAACGGTCGATGCTGATGAGTTCACCATCGTATACTTTCTGACCCTCGGACACGATGTAAGGAAGGCCGTCCGGCCCCTTGAGCAGGGCCTTGAATTTATCGTCAAAAAAGAAAGTGCCTTCCAAATCCAGTTCGTCGATCATCAAGCCTTCGATGCCGTCAATGGCTTCACGTGAGTTCTTGATGTTCTTGCCCCGCAACAGGTCCCAGAAGGGATCCCGGCGGCCCATGGGCTTGTAGATGAAGACCCCGGCCGACAGGTCACCCTCCACCACGGGCACTTCAGCGGCCGTGGCTTCCTGGTCTTTATTGTCGCTGTCTTTCTTGTCCTGGGCGCCGACGGCCATAAGGGCGACCACCAGCAACAGGACGGCGAAAATCGCAAATTTGCCTTTGGGATGCATGTGCCTATCTCCTCCCGCGGCGCCGGGGTTTCTTTTGGGGAGCTTCCCGATACAAATACGTGGTGGCGTTGAAACTGACGTTGACGGTACGTTCCGCCGTCATCTTTGTAAAAGGCCGGATACTCAGGTTGTTGACCGTAAAGATCTTCTGCAGTTTCGACAACTGGTCGAAAAAGATCCCCAGGTTGTGGTAGTTGCCTTCCAGGGTGATGGCGATTGGCGCCTCCACGTAAATGGGCCGGGCCTTTTCCGGCTTGACGGTAAAACGGATAATGTCCAGCCGGGCATTGGAGATGATGGATTGGATTTTCTTTAGAATCTGGCTGATCTCCTTTTTTTCCGGCAGGATGGCCTTGAGCTTCTCCAACACCTGCTTTTTGTTTTCCAGTTCTTCGCGGATCTGCCCGATCTTGCTCTGTTTGCGCTCGGCTTTGCGGATTTCGTCCTCGATGCGGTTAAGCTCGCTTTCGATATTTTCCAGGCGTGAGGATTCCGGAGAATAATACGAGAAATAGAATATGCCCAGGAACACCATGCCGATGAGAAGGAACACGCCCAACTGACCGTACCAGGGTAAGCTTTGCAGATCCATGTTAACCCGCCTTTTTGGGAATTTCCTTGCGGAAACGGCACACGATGGAGAATTTAAAAATATCCAGCCCCGCCTGCTTGGACTTGACCGAGGTTTTAAGTTCGATGTTGTAAAAATGATTGGTGCTCTGCAGGTTGTTGATCAAGTCGGCGACCAGGTTGTTGGAGAGGGCGTTGCCGTTGATGTCCAGGGCATTGCCGTTGAAAGTCAGGCGCGTAAGCCATACCCAATCGGGCAAGGCCCGGGAAAGCTGGTCCATCATGATGACGGCAACGTTCTGGGTGTTTTTGAGGTCGCTGATGATGCGCACCTTGCGATCCAAGTCACCCTTGGTTTTCTCCAATTGCGCCAGGGTTTTGAGTACGCCGTCCAATTCCACCTTGCGGGCCCGGCGTTCCGCCAGGGTGCGTTGCCGGCTGGAAATGCGGCCGGACTGAATGAAATACATGGAGCCGATGATGCCCAGTGTGATGACCAGGGCGGAAACCACGGCCGGGATATTCAATTGGGGAGTTCGTTCCTCCTCCACCAATCCGGTGGCATCCGCTCCCCCGGCCAGCTCTTTTTTTTCCGGACTTAATAGGTTGACCTTGATCATTTCTTTTCTCCCACCGCCCTTAAGGCAAGGCCCATGGCCACATTGAACACGGGAGCCATGTCTTTAATGAAATCCAGGTCGAACTTTTTGGGATTGATCTCGATGTTGTTAAAGGGATTTGCGATCTCCACGGGGATGTCAAACGCCTGGGAAAAGAAGTCGGTGATGGACTCCAGGTTCGCCGTGCCCCCGCTGAGCATGATATGGTCGATGCGGCCCGCGGTGGTGTTTGAACGATAGAACTCAAAAGTCTTGCGGATCTCGTTCTGCAATTCGTTGAACACCATGTTGATCACCGGTTTGACCGCCGCGGGTGAAACCCCCTCAACGGGACGCCCTTTCTTGACGGATTCGGCTTTCTCGTACTTGAGGGACAACTCCTTTTGGATCAGGTCGGTGAACTGGTTGCCGCCGAAGGCGATGTCCCGCACGAACACGGGATAGCCGCCACGCATGATGACCACATTGGTGACGGAAGAGCCGATGTTGATGATGGCCACGCTGCGGTCGGCGTACATCTCGTAGTTTGTCAGGACGCTGTTGAGGATGGCAAAGGAATCCAGGTCCACGATGGTGGGCTCTTTCTCGGCGATGGTCACCACGTTCATGTAATCGTTCAGCTTTTCTTTGCGCACCGCGGCCAGGATAACCCCGACCCGGTCCGGGCCCACATCGGGGGAATCGATCACTTCGTAGTCGATGTTGACCTCTTCCGGGGTAAAGGGGATGTGGGGGCGGGCCTCCCAGATGATGTGCTCGTGCATTTCATTGGGACTCAAGCGTTGCACTTCAATGCGCTTGACGATGACGGAACTCCCGGAAACGCCAAAGGAGAGTCGCTTGGTCTTGGTCTTGCTCTCGTAGAACACATGCTGGATGGCATCGACCACGGCGGTGGAGTCCATGATACTGCCCTCGACGATCGACTGAAAGGGGACGGGTTCATAGCCCAGGGACTCCAACTCGAATACGATGTTATTGCCTTTTTTCTTGGGCTTTAATTCCACCAACTTAAGGGCAAAAGTGCCGATATCCAGCCCCACGATTCGTTTGGATTTTACCATGTCTAAAAATGCCATTCCCTTCTCCGTCCACTTATTCCTTTACGTCTATTCAATGCAGTAGCATAGGGTTTTTAAATTGTCAAGTCGCTGGTCTGGCTTTTTACTGGAATATCGGTCATGTTTGCATTCCAAAAATGTGAAACCACCCCAAGCGCCGTCTGGAGGCGAAAATTTGTTAAATACGGATATTTCAACACTTTTCCCCTTTTCCGCTTATCTGGCCCGGATTGCGCGTCAACCCGCCGGCCAAGACAAATAGCGTTACGTTTTTTTCAATATTTTTTTATTTTTTTTGCAAAAAAACCCCGGAAACCGCCTGTCAGTCTAACATTGGCGATTGTGCTATAATGCCTCCATGCGCCCGCTCGACCTCCTGTATACCATGGCCTTCCTCTTGACATTTCCCCTGTGGATCGGCCGCTGTTTGCAGCGGGATCAGCGCCGCCACCTGCGGCGAAGATTCGCCCCCGGTCACTTGCCGCCGCTGGCGGGCTGCATCTGGATTCATGCCGTTTCCGTGGGTGAAGTCCGCGGCATCGCGACCTTGGTGAAGCGGGTGCATGAGACCTTCTCTTTGCCCGTGGTGCTGACGGTCACCACCTTGTCGGGGTACAATTGGGCGAGTAAATCGTTGAGCGGGGTAACGGTTATCCCGGCACCCCTGGACTTCAGTTTCGTCATCAAGCGCTACCTGAAGGCGCTGGCACCCCGCCTGCTCATGCTCAACGAACTCGAGGTGTGGCCGAACTGGACCCGCCTGACCCGCCGCCGAGGCATCCCCGTCATGGTGGTTAATGCACGCATGTCCGACAACGCGTTCCGCCGCTACCGCCGATTCCGCCGCCTGCTGGCGCCCAGTTTCGGTCGGCCCGACGCCTGGCTGGTTCAGTCCGCCACGTACATCCGGCATTTCACCGACCTGGGCGTTCCACCCGGACGGCTGCACGTCTGCGGCAACATCAAGGCCGATCAGGCGCTGGCGGCCGCCCGGGATGTCCCGGCCAGGCAGGATGTCCTGGCCCACCTGCACGCCCGGGAACCCCGGCATCCCCTGGTGGTAATGGCCAGCACCCACGAGGAAGACGAGGCCGTCTGGCTGCCGGCCCTGGCCGGCATGGAAGCCCGGCCGGCGGTGATCCTGGTTCCCAGACACCCCAAGCGCCTGGCCGCCATCTGCCGCCGCATGGAACGCCTCAGCCTGCCCTACTGCGTGTGGAGTCACGCCGCCGCTGTTGACCTGGACCGGGGGATATTGATTTACGACCGCATCGGCTACCTCCTGCCCATCATGTCCGTGGCCGACCGAGTGATCATGGGCGGAACGTTTTCCCCGCGCACGGGCGGCCACAACCTCTACGAGCCCGCCGCTTTGGCCAAGCCCGTCTGGGGCGGGAAACACATCAACAACTTCCCCGAAGTGGGCCGCGCCCTGGCTGAATCCGGCGCCTACCAGGTGGTTGACCACATCGGCCAAGCCGTGATCGCCCTGGACGGCACCCGGGACAACGCCGGGGGAGCCGGTGAACGTGCCCGCAGGGTGGTGGAGGCAGGCCAAGGCACCACGGCCCGCATCCTGGACGAGATGAAACGATGGCTGGACTCCTGAACCTGCTGGCGATTCCGGCTTCGCTGTTCTACAAAACCGCGGCCTGGATCCAGCGCAGCCTGCGGGCGCGAAACCCGGTGGCGCCGGGAAACATATTCGTGATCTCCGTAGACGGCATCGCCTTCGGCGGCAGCGGTAAAACCCCCATGGTGATCCGCGTGGGCGCAGAACTGAACCGCATGAAAATCCCTTTTGCCGTCATTACCCGGGGCTACGGCTCCCGGCTGGAGCGGCTGGGGGGTCGCCTGGACCCGCAACGCCATGGCCCGGGCGACGCGGGAGACGAGGCCTGCCTGATCCAACGCCACCTGCCGGACACCCCGATCTGGGTGGGTCGACGCCGGGTCGCTTCACTGCAGGCGGCCGCCCGGGAAGGCATCCCCGTGGCCATCCTGGACGATGGGTTTCAATCCACCCACATCCGGCGCGCCCTGAAGATCATGCTGGACGACCCGGACCGCCACTGGAGCCGGCTGCGGCAATTCCCCCGCCTCATGCGTGAAGCCGACCTGTGCCTGGTCAAAGCCGGCGCCCGGCGCCCCCCCCGGGTTCCCGCGCATGCCACCTACAGCTTCCGGATCACCGGTTTTTTCAACACCCATGGCGATGCCCTGGATATCGGCCGGGAGCCCATCTTCGGGTTTTCCGCCCTGGGAGACAACCACCGTTTCAAAGGGGACCTGGCCGCCTATAACCTGCGGGGATTCCGCCCATTCCCGGACCACCATCCCTTCAGCGCCGCGGACCTGCATGAGCTTGAAAACAGGCGCCGCTCCGCCGGCGCCCGGTTCCTGGTGTGCACGGAAAAGGATTTCATCAAGGCCGCACCAGCCGCGGCCGCGGGAACGCCTTTGCTTTACGCCGCCAATGGGGTACAATTGAACATGGACCTGGGCAACTACCTCTGGCAACATGTCCCCAAGCAACCGTAGACACCTGAGAGAATACCTGCTTTTCCGCTTTATCGCGGCGGCGGTACACTTGACTCCCCAGCCCCTGCGCCACCTGGAAGCCCGCCTGCTGGCGCGGATTTTTCGCCGCTTCAGTCGCCGCCACCACCGCCTGGTCACCCGCAACCTGGAAGCGGCCTTTCCCGAATGGGCCCCGGCGCGCCGCGAAACTCTCCAGGACGGGATCTACCGCCATTTCAGTCGCGTCTTCATCGACCTGGCCGCCATGCTGGCGTCTTCCGCTCCGGAGAAAAGGCTCAAGGACCTTGAAATCCGCGGCGCCGGACACCTGGAGGCGGCCCTGGAGCGGGGGCTGGGTGCCTTGGTGTTCTCCGGTCACTTCGGGCATTGGGAACTGCTTCCGGGAGGAATCCGGCGGGTCATCGGCGCGCCGGTGGTCACCGTGGCCCGGCCGCTGGACAACCCGTTAGTCGACAGGCGCATCCGCCGCTTTCGCGACCGCATGGGATCCCGCCTGATAGACAAGCGCGGGGCCATGCGTGCCATGCTGAAAGCCCTTGACCGCCGGGGAACCGTGCTGATGCTGATCGACCAGAACGCAGTGGTGAGGGAAGGGGTCTTCGTGGACTTCTTCGGCCGACCGGCCAGCACCATCACCTCGGCGGCCCAGATCCACCTGCGCCGCAACACCCCGCTGGTGCCGGCCTTCCTGACCTTGCAGAACCGGAAACCGGTTTTGGAATTCCGCCCCGCCCTGGAATACGCGCCCGTTGACGACCGGAACACCGACATTGCGGCGCTGACCCAGATGTGCACCAGCGAGATCGAGGCCGCCATCCGCCGCACGCCGGAACAATGGTTCTGGTTTCACAATCGTTGGAAAACCCGCCCGAAAGGAGACAAGCATGAAACGCAAAGACCGCGGCGCCGACCAGTTGCGCCCCATCCGCATTGAAACCGACTACCTCAAGGACGTGCCGGGGAGCGTTCTCATCGAGCACGGCCACACCCGGGTCCTGTGTTCAGCCACCCTTGAAAACCGCGTCCCCTTCTTTTTGCGCGATACGGGCAAAGGTTGGATAAAAGCCGAATACGGCATGCTGCCCGCTTCAGTGGGATCGCCCCGGCTCAACCGTGAGCGCCAGCGGTCTCATGGGCGCCACATCGAGATCCAGCGCTTTATCGGCCGCTCCCTGCGCTGCGTTTTCGACCTTGGGGCCGTTGACGGCCACACCATTCACATAGACGCCGACGTACTCCAGGCCGACGGGGGCACCCGGTGTGCCGCGGTCAACGGCGGATTCATCGCCTTGAGTCATGCCCTGCGCCACCTGGTTTTCGAGAACCGCATCAAGGACCTTCCCGCCATCATGCCCGTAGCCGCCGTATCCGTGGGCATCCTGGAGGGCGAGGTGTTGGTGGACCTGGATCACCGTGAGGACGCGGCCGTGGAAGCCGACATCAACCTGGTGGTCTCCGACGACGACGAGATCGTGCAGCTCGGCGTTTTCGCCGAGGAAAACCGCATCCCCCGCAAGTTGTTCAATCAGGCCCTGGATGCGGGAATGGCCGCCGGGCGTCAGATCCTGGATTTGCTGAAGGCCTTTGTTTGAGAGTTGAAAAGTTGAAGAGTTGAAAAGTTGAAAAGGGAAGAAGTTTCGAATAACGGTGGATCAAGACGCGGGCAGGCACGGGGGCCTGCCCCTACACCCCGGTTTTGCCTGCTTATTGTGGGCGGGTTTGAAACCCGCCCCTACATTTGGACATGAATTTAATCGGAATATCGGGCGATTCGTG
>Ga0272443_10007069_pt1 | contig 10861 bp, 7 predicted proteins | sample SSMAcet12_FD_193581 | JGI IMG/M metagenome (GOLD analysis project Ga0272443, IMG submission 193581) | Marine sediment archaeal communities from Little Sippewissett salt marsh, Falmouth, MA, United States - SSM-Acet-12 | ecosystem: Environmental > Aquatic > Marine > Wetlands > Sediment ... | reverse complement strand
AGCGATTAACCATTCCCGGGAAATCATATCAGCAAGAACGGTCATGATCGCCTGGATCAGATCGCCAGGCGTCCAGGCCTATGAGTGAACCTGATCAGGAGCCCGTAAATAGCGGGGCTCGAGATATGATTACCGGTACCAGCACCATCAGCCGTATTGACGCCAGCGCATAATCCCATCCTGGAGGGCCTTCTGAACGCTTAGCCCCCTCAATAAAACGGATATCGCAGCCTGGCCTAGGGTTACTTTCAAACGATTTTATGCTATTTTTACCCGGAATTCGTGGGGGATTTACCGGCTCAAATACAATTGGCATTAAGCTTAAGTCAATACGAAACCCGCAAGCAACCAGCTGTTAATTGGGTCCAATACGAAGGGGTTTATGTTCATGACCTCCAATCTATCCTTGTGGTTCCGATCAAGCATTCTCAGAAAGACAGCGGGGGTGTATTTCCTTTTTACGGTCACCCAGATTGTGCTCTTAAGGCTGATCTCTTCATCCCTGGAGAATTCTGCGATGATCCTCTGGAGCTGGGCGCTGATCCTTGCGCTCTGCCTGGCTGGGATGATACTTTTTATCTGGTACTGCTCCCATCACATCTGCAAACCGCTCCAAAAAATCCAGGAACACTCTGGAGAAATTTCCAGGGGTGAAAAATCAACAGCATTGGATTTCGATAGATTGGATGAAATTGGCCAAATCAAAGACAATTTGACAAGTATTCAGACCCGGTTTTCTCAAGCCGCCGCAGATATTGAAAGTATCCAGCAGCCAGGCTATTCTCCCACTCTGCTTCTCAATGGAAGTAAAGATCATTTTGGCAATTTGCTTCTCGCTGTCTCAACCAATGTCCGGGATCAAACCCGCTCTCTGACCATGACCGCCAAGGAGTTGGACGCAACCTCCAACCAATTAACCGAGGTATCCATTGCCGCTGATGATATGGCAACACATATATTTGAAGCGATAAAAAAGGTCGCCTCCGGTACCGCCGAACAAGCCTCAGCATCCCAGGAAACTTTCCAATCCATATCACAGCTTGTAGAGGCTAATCAGAGCATTGCCGCGGGAGCTCAGACTCAATCTTCCAGGATCACAGAAACCTTAGAGGTCGCGCGGGATATATCCACAGCGATCCAAAAAGTATCCAACAGCGCACAGAAAGGAGCGGGCGGGGCCCTGCAAGCCAAAGAATTAGCCGTCGAGAGCAGCAGCGGCATTCAGTCCAATCTTGAGGCGATGCAAACCATACAAAACACAGTCACAGAGACTGCGAAGAAGATCACATCGATGGGTGAGCTCTCTCGTGAAATTGGTCAAATTTCTGAAACCATCGAAGATATTGCCTCACAAACGAATTTGCTTTCATTAAATGCTGCTATCGAAGCGGCCAGAGCGGGAGAGCACGGAGCCGGATTTGCTGTGGTCGCGGATTCCATCCGCAACCTGGCGGAAGAATCCCTTTCGGCCGCGAACGAGATCACAGGATTGATCAATCGAGTTCAAAATACCACAGACCAGGCTGTTGAAGCCATGGAGATCACAACCGATCAGGTAAAAAGCGGACAAGAATTAGCTCAACAATCCCATGAGTCCCAATCAGTGATCATGAGCAGTATGAACGAAATAGTTCAGGTCATCGAAACCATCGCAGAGGCTGCCGCAGGAATTGAGCTCTCCTCCAGTAATCTTTTGGAATCCATTACAGGTGTCTCCGCGATTGTGGAAGAAAACACCGCCGTAACCGAGGAATTAGCTGCCAGTTCAGGAGAGATCCAGCAGGCGGTTCAGCAAATAGCCAGCATCAGTCAAAACAACAGTCTGACAGAGAAAGAAATATCCGGCGCCGCACATGAGCTTCTCATCCAGATCGCAGAAACTACAGCAACCGCTTTGGCTCTGAGTGAGATTGCCCAAGAGTTAAAACACTTACCTGGTGTTAAAGAAATAATCGCCAATTCACCTTCATTGGAGGATGGTAAAAAGGACCAGGATGCTCAAATTTCCGGGACACTGCTGATCTACCGGCGAGATTTCGTGAAAGAGAATTTCGGTGAATCCGCCTGGAAAGAAATCCTCAATAAACTCTCACAGGAAACACATCAAGTCATGAGCGATGTGATCGTTTCTACAAAGAAGTATTCTCAAACCACATACGCGGAACTGATCAAGGCAATAAAAAACGCTTACGGTAAAAGCGATCCAGACCGTCTGGCACAGGACATGGCAGGCTATGTTGCCAAACGGGATGCTCAGGGCGCCTACCAGAGAATTCTCACAGGTACAACACCGGAAGAAGCGATCAACAAACTCCCCCTGATCAACCGCCTGGAGGTTCCGGATGGTGGAGATATGACCGTCCAAAAGATCTCGGAAAACCATTTTGAGATATATCTGGATACACAGGTGGAAGCCGAGCTGTGCCAGAACAGCTGGGTTGGTTACATTCGCGGTTTGTTGGAATTGAAAGATATCAGGAATCCGAAAGTGGTCCACTCAGCGTGTTTCTATCACGGAGACGACCACTGCGCCTATGATATACGCTGGTAAGCTCAATAACCGTTCTGGGGATCCCATCATGAAAAGGTGATGAAAAAATAAACTTAGCTCAAATCCGGTTACCTTCCACCAGGATCCAGAGGGTCTTTTAAGGACAGATACATTTTGGCGGAAACACCTGTGTGTACCAGACCCCGCCCGCAGCTTCACAAGCCGCCTGATTCATATCCGCCCGACAAGCCGCTGCTCCCGGCCCGCTGGTTTTCGGAGTTGGTGTCGGACAGGGCGGCGGGATAGCGACAATCGGATTACAGGCAGCTGTGTCTCCCCTGGTGAGGAGCGACAGCAGCATCCAGCATTCTTCTCCGCCAGGCAGTTCGAAAAAGCCGTAAGTCCCCTGCGTGTTCATCCCGATCAGGAGGGCAAATTCACCCATTGGCAGAGAGGCAATAAATTCCGCCTCCGGGCAGGTGCTTTTTCTGCAGTTCGTATTCCGAATCGCCTCGAACATGCATGAATCGATCTCGGGTGTTGGGGACGGTGTGGGCTGCGGGCCATCATATTCGTATGCGCCCAAGTCAGAAGCGCTGCCCTGAGGACGTAAGACACCGCGCTGGTCGGTGGGCGGGTATTCCCCGCTGGCCGCGTTGAGAGCCGGGCTGGAGATTGTTAGCGCATGGGTCATGACGCCACCTCCGTTATCCGCCAGAGGTTCAAGAAGAGGATTAGCGTAGATCGAAAAATCCAAGCAATCACCGCGTGTATCCAGGTTATTCCCGTATACGGTCATCGGCACACTTCGGTCACAATCCCGGGGATGATTATCCGCGAGAATGGAATTGGTGACAGAAATTTCAGAATTATCGTAATACGGGGATAAGCCAATCACTCCGTAGGCATAATGATCCGTGATCGTGGAGTAAGAAATATTCAGCAGTCCAGATTCTTCATAGATAGGATGATAAACCGGTCCGCTGGAAGGGTTATTAGAAAGAGTGCAGTTTATCAAGGATAGAGAATTCCCGTCATTGTGGAAGACACTACCGTATTTACTGGCATTCCCTGTAAATGTAGTATTGATGATGGTTAGATTCGCAAATTTATTCACATTGAAAATAGCCCCACCGGTCTGATAAGCCGAATTCCCTTCGAAATAACTGTTCCTGATCTCCATCTCTTTGGCGTTTATTATCGCTCCCCCAGCATTCGAGGATTGAAAACTACCCGTAACCTGGTTGCCGATAAAGACACAACCTTCAATTTCAGCTTTTTGAGATCCAATACAGCGTAAAGCTCCGCCTGAGACCGTTCCAATATTATCCTGGAATGTTGTGCCAGTGATCATTAATTTACCAATATTGGAACTGGATACAGCGCCCCCAGATGTCGCCGTATTCCCTATAAAGGTTGAATTCATGATGGTCAGATCCCCGATATTCATAATAGCGCCCCCATATAGCCGAGAGGAGAGAATGTGAGAACCAGGAACATAACCATTCACGAAGACAACATTGTTCACAGTCAAATTTCCATGATAACCAACTTTAATTAATCGATATTCTTCAGGCTGCTGGGATGGCTCCGGCCTGGTGATCGTCGCTCCATTTCCCAGTAAAAAAACCTCCGTATCGATCTCCGGCAGCCCATTATGCTCCCCGCCATATGCCTGGTCGACCATATATGTACAATTGGGTTCCAAGATGATTCTAGTTAAATCAGGGTCGCTGTTTGCCTCATTGATCAAGCCTACCAGGTACTCTACGGTGCATTTTTCGACCTCTTCCGCCTCATAGGCTCCCAGGTCACACGAAAAACTATAGGGCCGGTCTACGCCCCGCTGGTCGGCTGCCGGGCAGTCCCCCTCAGCCCGGTTAACGGCTGGGCTGTCAGGTTCAAGGGCGATGGTATAAGTGGATCCACCGTTATCTGTGAAAGGACCTAATTTCAAATCATCGACCTCAGTAAAACCATCGCAGGAGCTGTCTGAGCTCATATTAACACCCACTGTATTGATCGCCCCGGGGAATTCACAATTATCGCCGCTGGCATATGACGAGAAGATTGAATTTTTGATGGTCACGTTAGAATTATCTGAACTTACCATCCCCCCAGGACCAAAATTGTTCACAACAGTGGAATAGGAGATCTCCAATGAGCCGCCAAGATTGCTGACCGCATTCAGGTAGGAACTGCTGGACCTGTTCCCAAAAATCGTGCTGTTGTTGATCTCGGTATTTCCTTCTTCATTCGCTATGACACTCGCTCCGCAAATTGTAGATCTGTTGAAATAGAATGAACTGGCATCAATCCTCAAAGATGCCGCTTCTCCGTCGTTATAAATCGCTCCGCCATAACACCTGGACTCATTATCATGGAAGTAACTACCAGAGATCACAATCTCAGCGAAATTTCTAATTGCGCCACCTCTGCCATCCGCTGTGTTCGTGCTTTTTGAGGAATTGCCCTCAAAAGATGAATCCCTTATCTCAACCACACCAACATTTGATATGGCTCCCCCGGCGCCTTTCCCTTGATTATTATTAAATTCCGAGGAGGCAATCGTCGCGGCCGCGTCTGCGTAGTTGTAGACTGCTCCCCCGCTATATGCCTCATTCTCTTCAAAAGTCACATTGTTCATTTCCAGGAGGCCATAATTAAAGATGGCTCCACCGGAATTGAATCTGAAATCAGATGCCCCATAGGTGCTTATCCACCCGTTTCGCAATATCAGGTCAGACAAAACCAACTTCCCATTATCTTCTACCGCAAAGAAACGATAGTGATCAGACTGCTGATCCTCATCAGGGCGCGTGATCACGGCATTATTTCCCATGATGTGCACTTCAGTCGTGATCAATGGCAAAGCGGTATGAGCCCCAACCGGTATTGTCGATCCAGAATAGTTTTGATCAACTATATATTCGCAGCCAGGGAATAACTCGATTTCAGTGACCCCCGGATCTGAGTTGGCGTTATTGATCGCATCCACCAGGGACTGGACGTCACAATTGATATAAGGTGGTGGATCGGGATAGGAACAGCTGGAAATGAACAGCAAGGGGATCAACGACAGCAGCAGTGGAAGGATTGGGAGAAGACGAGTCTTCATTTTTTCCATCCAATCTGAGGGTTGATAGAGATGGTTCCAATAACATTATATAACATCCTCCAAACGGCAGGAGATATCACCCCTTATAAATATTCACCCTGCTTGAAAATCAAAGCGGCTGTAAAGATACCTGGCGCTGTCGTATTCCAAATCCAAAAGATACCCATCAAACCCCATAAACAATTATGGGTTCCCAGATAGTCCAGTGAGTATACAATTTCCACCTCATCCATTCTGAACAAACCGGGCTTTAACAGCAGCCATACGATGACCTTGCTGATCTAACATGCTTATTTCGTCCTCCGGTTTTTCAATGAAAGCTCACTAACCACCACCGCATTCCCCTTTAAAAACATCATTCTATATCAAGTATAAAAATAAACCATAAGATCCGCTATCAAACCCTGTCATCCAGGTTTGTTTGGAGGTAATTCAGGAAGCAAATGATTCAGAAATTCAAGAAATCGCAACAATCCCTAACAGACTTGTAGGGAATTCAACTCTTAGTTAATACTACAATCTAAACATTATCTCAGAAAGGAGCATGTCCATGAAAAAGGCTTTTACATTGCTATTGATCTTGATCGTGTTTGCCGCATCCTGTGCACAGCAGCCCGACCAACAGGAACCAGAGCAGATGACTCAGGAAGAGCAGGCAGCCCCCGCTGCAGAGGAGGAACCCGTTGAGGAAGCCTCTCCAGAACCTACCGCTGTAGAAGAAACGGAAATGGAAGAAGAAACACCAGCCTGTGAAGACGAACCCGGGGGGGAATTCAAGATCTTCAATCCCTATCAGGCTCTGTCCGAGGAAGAAATGGCTGCCCTGGACGCAGCTGATTTCGCCGGTACAGATCTTGAGATCGCCCAGCAAATCCTTGCCTGGCAGGGTGAGCATATGCAGTATTTTGGTAATCCGATGGAAATGCCGGGAGTATCACACCCCATGCGCTGGAATTATTTTATGCCGGGAATTTTCCCCGTATCTGACATGATCAAAGAGCGCGTCACCGAGGACGGGAAGATCTACGGCCTGTGCTGGGATTATGCCGCTATTTATGTTGCCATGGCAGAATATTATGGTTTGGAATGCCGTGTTACAGCGTATAAGACCCATATGTCAGATCTCAACCCGATCTTCCAGGGTGGAGCGGGAATGAGTGAGGAAGAATATGAGGCTATACTGCCCCGCCTTCACGCTGCGGGGTTGGATTTGGATTACAACCACATCAGTCGATCCGCCAGGGAAACCTGGGCCCATTACCGGGCCGAGGTGAAAATCGATGGCGAGTGGATGTCTTTTGACGGCGCGCCAGGCGTGAGCGAGGAGTATGCCTCACTGCAGTACGACCTGGTCGCCTGGGACGAAGGCTACGACGCCGACCTTCTTTATGGCGAGGTAGAGGATCTATTTGATATCCAGCAAGTTGCGGAAGCTCTCGCTGATGCGCCTGCGGAAGGATATGAAGGAATTGTGGATGATGCCGGGGACCCCAATCGGGCCGCCACAATCACAGATGTATTTGCGGGCAAAGGCCTCGTCCCCTATTTCGATTCGGTGGAAGAACTGGAAGCATTTGTCGCTCAACCCGGAGGTGGCGGCTATCCGGGTGGTTTTGGCGAGCTGATGGAAATTATGGCTGATTATGAACAGGGCACAGGCAAGCGGTTCTATGCGCTTGCGGACATGCTCATCTACACCGTAGACACCATGGAAGCGGCTGATTATGTACCGCTTTACAACGCCATCACTGGTTCTAATATGACCGAAGCAGAATTTAATGATTTCGTCAAGTAGCACCATTCTCCGAACTTCAATTGAACCGCAGCCAACTGCTGCGGTTCTTTTTTTTGATGAGCGGCATGATCAAATGACTCCCCTCAGCGAAACCAAACTGAGTTTATTAATAGGCTCGCAAAATAGGTAATGATTGGATAACCCCTGAGGATCGGACGACTATTGACCAAGGCCGGGAACTGAAGGCAGATGAGCCTTTAAGATCAGCGAAAATCTTGCAGGCCGGTGCCACTTCTTCCCTACCGCAATATGGAGTGGATAAACTTTCGTCCTTTTACTCCAGGGGGGTCATTTCCAGAGCCGGTCATCGAAGCCGCAAGCCACTCTAATCCAGACCTCCTCTCGGTCATAAAACCCAACTAGCTATTAGCTATGCGCAAATTTCAGCACGCCGGAACCTACCAATGCTAATGCTTTCTTCGTGTTTCACGGTCGGTTTTAAAAGTTTCACCTCTGTTAATTTCCTGTAAGGCGATTTAATTTGATTTATGGTCTAATTGAAACGTAATATTAATAATAACTGATTCCTATTTCTAATCGCTTTCTATCGGTTTTCATAATTTATTTGCAATAAGGATTGAAATCATGCGGGCGTATTTCCACAAGGAAGAAGGTGGTTTTACTCTTGTAGAGCTGCTGGTTACCATCGCTATCCTTGCTTTACTGTTTGGCATCATCTCCCTGACATTAAGCGGCCTGGGAGGGAACGCTCAAACAGATATCTGCACCGCGGAGTACCATGTTGTTCAAGACGCGATCAATATATACATGGCAGAGAACCCAGGCGCAGTGCTAGCCCCGGGGACGAACACCAAAATCAGCAACGGGGATGGTCAATTTGCTGACTATTTAAGAGGCACCACAATGGGCCTGTATTCCTGGACTGCTGACGGGGTTTTGACTATCGGAACATGTCCTGCTCCAGATCCCACAGAACCCTGGGGTTGTGGAACCTGAGCTGCTGAGCGCGGGATCGACGGCACCACAGCCTAACCCGGCGGATGCTTTGTGCATACTCATGGAATAATCCAAAAGAAAAGAGCCAAGTGTATCCAATCCTTTTCGTAATTTCCGGAATACCCATCTACGCCTCTCCTTTTTTTCTGGTACTGGCGCTAATTGCGGGATTTCTTGTCAGTAGATACGAAATCCTCCGCAGAGGTATCAGTCTGAAGGTATATTACATCTACTGGGTGCTGGCAGTGCCCATCGCTCTATTTCTGGCGGCGATCAATTCAGCCCTATTTCATCGGCGATTTCTCTTTGTCATTTCCAACCCCGACGAACTCACTTCCACCGGCCTGGTGTCATTTGGTGCCGTGATCGGAACGCTGGGACTAGGATACATCATCGCCAAAATCTACAAATTATCCGAGGGGCAGATATTGGATGTGATTTCTATCATCCTGCCCCTGATCCTCGGAGTCTACCGAATTGGCTGTATTTTGAACGGCTGCTGCTACGGACAGGTCACCGATGGTTTTTTTGGCTTCTATCTCCCAAATGTTGCCGGTCAATGGGCGAAACGCTACCCTACACAATTCATGCTGCTTATATTCGATCTTGCCCTGTTCTTTTATCTGTGGAGATGGCGGCTAAAAAAACCACCCGATGGAAAAACAACCCTGGTCTTCCTGCTGTCTTTTTCGATATTCCGTCTGCTGCTGGATAGCCTTCGGGAACTACCCATGATCAACGCCTGGATCAATATCCTTCAGCTGGGTTCAATAACCCTTTTGCTGTTCACCATATACGCCTTGGTCATGATCCAATTTAGAAAAAAGTCCCAAAAAGACTGATCCGCCTGAAAGAGGATTGTTACTCTGCCGGGCTGGCTTCAGCGCAGAAAGTCAGTATGCAATCAAATTGCATGAGCGAATCACCTTCCCCACCACATGAAATGGTTCATAGCTTTCCTGCTGCATAGTAAAAGGACGCGCCTGCAGCTCAACGGATATGCCCTGCGAGCCGGGCGAATAGCAGCTTTGCTGCCGACCGCACATGCCGGAGTCTACGCCGAGAACAGCAAGGTATGCCCGACCGGTCGCTTCAATCCGGGCAGGCTTCGCGGCTATTTCGTAAACTGATTTGACGGTATGACTGGGTAGGCAATGATCAAAGCCTTGATGATTTCGCCGCAATTGATCGGAGTGCTATTTCTCTTGCTGTTCTGCAGCTGCCAGATTGCACAGATGCGAACCGCCTTTAGATAGCCAATTGTGTAAAGCGGGACTGTAATCATATCCAGCCTGGGTGTCCAGATAAATATTGAATCCCCAGTTGGCATAACGCTGGGTTTCAGCTGGCCATTCCAAATTAGGATTATTTACCCGGGCGAGTCCGGCATTATAACCAGCCAGAGCTATTCTGATTGAATCGCTGCTTCTGATGGTTTTCTGCAGCCAACGGAGCCCCCTGAAGGCATTTGTGTCTGGATCATATGGGTTCTCTTTTTTCTTAAAATGATCGGGCATGACCTGGAACAAACCCAGAGCGCCCGCAGCTGATTTGGCTCTGGTATACCCACAAGATTCAAGTTGCATCACAGTGGCAATCAAGTTCGGATCCAGCCCATATTCCTCTCCCCAGGCCAAGATTTCTTCTTCCCAATATTGAACTTCTGACGTGAACAAGTCTGAGATTCCATCGTCCGACGGTGGAGTTTCAGGCGGGGTTTGATCTGTTGAAGCGGATTCAGAAAAGGATGAAGCTACTCGATTTTTGCTTAATACCGGTTCAAGCTGGTTGCTGATTTGGAAATAGACCCTTTCAAAATTCTGGTCTGCAGCTTCCAACTCATACCATCCATCATCAACCTGGATCGCGGCAGCATTTGAAGCCGGAAAATCATCCCGCTTGTCAAAATAATTTTCACTCTCCTGATCACTTGTAAGAGGGGATGGATTTTCACTTACCGACATTGAACTATCTGTGAGCAATTGTGGCGCCGATCGCGCATCGATCGTGGATGTCATCATTGTCTGAGTTTGAGACAGGATCGACTTATTTCCCAAGAAGGGTTTATTGACCAGAGCCAGTTCAGGCATTATGGGAGGGGGCAGCGGATTAAACCTGCTGTGTGGATCATTAAATAGAATTGTAAAAAGCAGTCCGACCCCGATTGTTCCTGCTACGAACAGGATTGACAGGAAATCCAGGACCCATCCCGCCGCCCTTATTTTGCGAAGGCTGGAATGCTGTTCTTTTCGTATTACTTCTGATCCCTTCAAGGATCCATTCATATCAACTTTCCTATCAAACTGGTTTTCAGCCTGGCTTTCCTGCAGGGCCTTCTCTTTAAATTTCCTGGACTGCAAGCCCGAAACAGAACCCTATCCCTAATTCTTCAAGGCCTTTCCAAAGGAGGGCCATGGTTAAACTATACTGAAAAACGCCCCTGACGCAACTTCCAATCTTGTTATGTCCCGCCTCTGGGGATCGACCGGGGCAAACTAAA
>Ga0272443_10007067_pt1 | contig 10862 bp, 8 predicted proteins | sample SSMAcet12_FD_193581 | JGI IMG/M metagenome (GOLD analysis project Ga0272443, IMG submission 193581) | Marine sediment archaeal communities from Little Sippewissett salt marsh, Falmouth, MA, United States - SSM-Acet-12 | ecosystem: Environmental > Aquatic > Marine > Wetlands > Sediment ... | reverse complement strand
GCAGCAGTCCCGCTACCCGGTGCGGCCATACTCGGAGCTCTTGGATTAAGCTTTGCCGGCTTGCGACTCAGACGCAAAGAAAATAATTAAACATAATAAACCTAATTTTCAAAGGGCCGCAAGCATGTACTTGCGGCCTTTTTTATTTCAACCTGATGAACACAACAGGTTAAATCCGGAAAATCCTCTCTAAAATAGTATCCTGTAAAGATTTAATTATTCAACCCTGTACATTTGACAGACCGAGCATTTTAAGTATAATAACTGCTTGTTTTTTAAAAGGGCGATAATGAACAAGAAAAATGTCAGGGCAATTTTTCCCGGTTCGTTCGATCCGATTACGAACGGACATCTGGATGTTATTCGACGTGCGATAAAGCTTTTTGATGAGCTGATAATTGCGGTTGGTCGAAGTCCAATAAAAAATCAGCTATTTTCGCCGGAAGAACGAGTCGAGATGATAGCCGAACTTCTCGATAAGGAAAAGATGCCGGGCGTATCAGTAGAAAGCTTCGAGGGTCTTACAGTCGAATACGCGGCAAGAAAAAAAGCTGATGTTATCCTGCGCGGCCTGCGGAGCCTTACCGACGTCCAGTATGAATTCCAGCTTGCCATGACCAACCGGGCGGTTGCGGGTATAGAAACTGTTTTTATCATGACCTCCGAGCAGTACGGCTTTACAAGCTCGACTTTAATTCGAGAAATCGCTTCGTTGGGCGGTGATTTATCCAATCTGATTCCGGAAAATGTCCAGGAACGATTAAAAGCAAGGCTTAAAAAATCCTAATTTTATCCGGGTCTGATTTTTATGTACACAATCAGCATCGAAACACATTTTCACGCTTCCCACCAGTTACGCCTCTTAAATGGCGAGAAAGAACCTGTACATTTCCATGACTGGTCCGTTACCACCGATGTCAGTAGTGCGAAGCTTGATAATATGGGAATTGTGATGGACTTTGCGGAACTCAGACAAATAGTAGAGAAAATCATCTCCAGGTTCGATAATAAAATCGAGGCAATAACATATTTTCAGGAAAATAATCCTTCCGCCGAAAATATAGCTAAATATATATATGATGAACTTAAGCGGCAATTACCTGAAGGCGTAAAACTCGACTGTGTTAAAGTAACAGAAGAACCGGGTTGTACAGCAAAATTCGGGGATTAGTAAAAACCACCTTTAGTATGGTTGAAAATTTGTCGATTATTTATTATGTTTTGTAATGCTTATTGTCTTTTGGCCTATTGTAAAAAAAGGCTTTTCTGGTATAATAAATAATAAGTTTTAAGCAACAATATATAGGGATTTTTTTTACTAACGTTTTCATAGAAGATTATTTATTATGCAATGCCAAATTTGTAATCAAAACGACGCTACTATCCATTTGACCGAAATCTCCAGCGGAGTTCGTACAGAAATGCACATTTGTGAACATTGTGCCGCCGAGCAGGATATAACCGTGAAAAATCACATTCCTATTAACGAGCTTCTCAGCGGACTTCTTGCAGTGCAGCCAACAGATGAGGAAATGGCTGGTCCATTGAAAAAGCAGCAGCCGGCATGTCCCAACTGTGGTTTTACTTTAGCTCAATTTCGCAAAGAAGGAGTTTTAGGTTGCCCGCATGATTATGAAATCTTTGAAAGAGCACTTATTCCCCTGATTGAAAAAGCGCACGATGGCAAAACCGCTCACTGCGGCAAAATACCTTCGAAGACTCCTCATGACACGAAAAAGCACATGACGATATTGAACCTTCGCCAGCAGCTTGAAGCGGCTGTGAGAAATGAGGATTACGAATTAGCCGCAAAGCTCAGGGATGAAATTAACATAAGCGAAAAATAAAATTCATATTTTATAATACAAAACAGCTTAACCGATATGGAAATAACTAATTTAAGCAATAATATAAATGAATGGTTCAACGGTTCAGGCCCTTTGGCTGATATTGTCATATCTTCGCGAATTCGCCTGGCGAGAAATATCTCCGGATATAAATTTCTCTCCCGATGCTCGAATACCGAAAAAGCGGAAATACTTAATAAGCTAAGAGATGTGCTGATGTCACTCGATCTCGGAGATGAAATTTTTTATATCAGCGTAGATAAAACTTCCGCTCTTAACCGAAACTTTCTTGTCGAACGTCATCTTATCAGCCGTCACCATGCTTTTGGAAAAGGTCCTCGTGGGGCTGTAATAGGCCAAAAAGAGCTGTTCACGGCGATGATCAACGAAGAGGATCATCTCCGAATCCAGGTTTTAAAAGCCGGATGCCAACTCAAGGAGTGTGCCGAGCAGATAAACCATATTGACGATATGATAGAAGAAAAAATCAGCTACGCGTTCAACCCGCGTTTCGGCTATATGACCGCCTGCCCGACAAATATCGGCACAGGAATTAGAATATCGGTTATGCTGCACCTGCCGGCTCTGAAACTAACCGGCCATATAGAAAAATTTCTTAATATGGCCAAAGATATGAGCCTTGCTGTTCGCGGTTTGTTCGGCGAAGGAACAGAAGCTGCAAGCGACCTGTATCAAATGTCGAATCAGGTTACACTTGGAGTTTCCGAAGCTGATATCGTAACTAAGTTTGAGAAAGAAATTATTCCTGAAATAATTGAATATGAAAACGCCGCAAGAAAACAACTGCTCTCTAAACAGCCGGATATTCTGGATGATAAAATTTCACGAGCGCTGGCACTCCTGCAAAACGCACATTTAATAAGCTCACATGAGGCATTGTTTCTTCTAAGTCACCTGAGACTTGGTATCAATATGCATGAGTATATGGGAGCCTCAACTCCGGCGATAAATAAACTTCACAAATTATGCGCCGAAGGACAAACTCGTCAGATTTCGATTGCGACAATAAATAAATTGTTTATGCTCACCCTGCCGGCTCATCTTCAGATTAATCACGGGAAAACTCTCGATCCCAACGACAGGGACATACTTCGAGCAAAAATAATCCGCTCGGCCCTCAATCAAGATACTCAGCCAAAAAGTTAAACACAGTTTATTATTCATCGATTTTATCTTAAAAGCAGAATATAATCCTTTTCGAAAAGAGCGAAAGGAGCTTATTAACAGATTCTCTGATTATGCATTGAGATAATTTTCGGATGTGACAATTTCCATTAGTCCTACTGTTAGCGTTTATTATTTAGCTGCAATACTACGGGTGAACTCCGTAAATGAAATCACCTGCCAGAGGTAAATAGGCAAAAACATCAAATAATATTACTATGGGTAAAATCCATATTGGTGTACCTCTAATAAGAAACTTAAAAAATTAGTTGCAACTAAGAGAAAATTTTATTATTATCTTACCATTGGGAAGTATGCATTTAAAGCTAAGCATTTAAGCTGTGAAATATTAAACAGCCAACATCTTAGAAGAGAGGTAATTATGGTTCTATTTTATGAAATCTATAGATATTCCTACCTATTAATTACTCTTGTAGCAGTCATTATCGCATTCACCTGGAAAGCAAAAAAAGGCAAAGGATTAATGTGTACATTCTTCCTGTTAAATATCTTCACTTTCCTTATATCCTATATCATTGAGATATTAATCAAAAGAGATTTTACAGAACAGTACGACATGCGACTAATAAATATCTTAGATATAATTAATCTACTTTTAAGATTTATGTCACTTATTATCCTCCTGCTTTTCGTTATAGTAGTACGTAAAAACACTGTGCATGATATTAAAGTAGACCATAATATTCTTAATGATATAACTAATCTTACTAACAAGGAAAAACGCTCCATACTCCAAAGACGTGAGTGGACTTACATACTGGACTCTATTTTCATAAGTATCATTTGTTTTCTTATAGGCTTGGTAATAGGTTTCATCAGTGGACCATATGATAATCCAAGACCAATAGCGTTTCTTTTAGGTTTCTTTATTTCCAGCCTTTATGCTCTATTCAAAGATTCATTCTCCGGAAAGAGCTTAGGCAAACTCCTAACAGGTTTACGAGTAGTCGACATTAATAGTGGCCAGCCAATCGGGATAGATAAATCTATAATCCGCAATTGGATATTTCTCGTACCGCTTTTTCCACTTGTTGAACTGATTGTTGCCAATGTCCGTGAAGATAAACGTAGGCTTGGAGATTTGTTGGCAAATACTATCGTTATAAAAGACAATAAGAAAAGAGAGTACCAGATAGATTCAACAAATCCATTACACACAAGCGTAAACGAAAAGAATGAAGAAGCAAGGGATGAGACTCCATCTTTTGAGTTAGAGAATGCACAAGAGCAGTATATTCACTTTAAGTGCCAGTGCGGGCAACGAGTAAAAATTCCAAGAAAATTCGCAGGCAAAGTTGGACGATGTCCGAAGTGTTCTGAAAGTATAAATGTACCTAAATTATAGACAACAAATGCTAATCAACGTCACCAAAAAACTAGTTCAATGATAACTTTTATAAGTCTTACACATTCACATTAAATTCTTAAGGCTCGGCTCTCAATCAAGACTTATAAATGAGATTGAGATTACAGGAAATCATTACCCTGATTCCTTTATAAATAATTCAAATCTGCCAAAATGGCACAAAAATCAACATTAGAAAATCTTCCTACACATCGCAATATCGCCATAAATGCCTATATATAAACCGCTTACGTCGCCTTGGCCATATACTTTTTCGTTTGGCACGCTTTTTGCACTTTTACAGTGTAACTAATAGATTTAAACGAAAGGAATATAAAAATGGGTAAAATCATTGGAATAGATTTAGGAACGACAAACTCAGTGGTTGCAGTAATGGAAGGCTCTTCACCGAAGGTTCTTATCAACTCATCCGGTTCGAGACTGACACCATCGGTTGTTGGTTTCACAGATAAAGGTGAGAGACTTGTCGGCCAGATTGCACGCCATCAACAGGTTACAAATCCGGAGCATACGGTATTTTCAATTAAGCGTTTTATGGGCCGCAGACACAATGAGGTCTCTTCTGAAGAAAAGATTGTACCATACAAAATTACAGGAGACGCAAATGAGCTGGTAAAAGTCGATGTTCGCGGCAAAGAATACACTCCGCCTGAAGTTTCCGCAATGATTTTGCAGGACCTGAAAAAAACCGCCGAAGATTATCTCGGCGAGAAAATTACCCATGCAGTTATTACGGTACCGGCCTACTTTAACGATTCACAGCGACAGGCAACGAAAGACGCCGGAAAAATTGCCGGGCTGGAAGTCGAGCGAATAATCAATGAGCCAACTGCAGCGGCACTGGCTTACGGACTTGAGAAGAAAAAGAATGAAAAAGTAGCAATATTCGACTTTGGCGGCGGAACTTTCGATGTTTCAATACTCGATATCGGCGATAATGTTTTTGAAGTGCTCAGCACCAACGGCGATACTCACCTTGGCGGCGATGATCTTGACGCCATTCTCATTACATATTTAGCCGACGAGTTCAAGAAAACCGAAGGTATCGATCTTCGCAGCGACCCGATGGCTCACCAGCGTCTAAAGGAAGCGGCAGAAAAAGCAAAATGTGAATTAAGCACTCAGGTTGAGAGCACTGTTAATCTGCCGTTTATTACCGCCGACGCATCAGGGCCAAAACATCTTCAAATTACAATCACCCGCAGTAAGTTCGAATCGCTGGCTGAACCAATTTTCGAAAGACTGAAAGAACCATGCCGCAAAGCACTCGCCGACGCCAAGTTAAGCGCAAGTGACATCGCCGAAGTGCTTCTCGTAGGAGGTTCTACAAGAATACCAAAAGTTCAGGAAGTCGTTAAAGGTGTTTTCGGTAAAGAACCGAACAAGAGCCTGAATCCTGACGAAGTTGTCGCTCTTGGCGCCGCTATCCAGGGAGCTGTACTGGCGGGCGATGCAGGCGTAAAAGATATTCTACTGCTTGACGTCACCCCCCTGTCACTGGGTGTTGAAACTCTCGGCGGCGTTATGACAAAGCTAATCGAGCGTAATACAACAATACCCACGAGCAAGAAAGAAGTATTTTCAACCGCCGCAGATAGCCAAACTACTGTTGATATCCATGTGTTACAGGGAGAGAGAGAATTCGCACGAGATAACCGAACGCTTGGCAGATTCCAGCTTGCCGATATCCCGCCGGCGCCTCGTGGAATTCCGCAAATCGAGGTAGCTTTCGATATTGACGCGAACGGCATATTGAATGTCTCCGCCAAGGACCTTGGAACCGGAAAACAGCAATCAATAGAAATTAAATCCAGCTCAGGTCTTAACGAAGAAGAGATTAATAAAATGACAAAAGAAGCTGAAAGCCATGCCGAGGAAGACAAAAAGAAAAGAGAAGTCGTTGACTTGAAAAACCAGGCCGACCAGCTTATTTACTCAACGGACAAAACTCTAAAAGAACACGGCGACAAGGTTTCCGCCGATACTCGCGGCAATATTGAAAACGCCGTAAATAATCTCAAGGAAGTAATAAAAGGCGAAGACGCGGATGCGATAAAGAAAGCTATCGAGAATGTCAGCACAACAAGCCAGGAGCTTGGCAAGGTCCTCTATGAAGAGGCAGTGAAAAAACAAGCTGCTTCAGCTCCCGGCGAACAAGCTTCAGAGACACCCCCGCCGGAACCGGAAGGTGACACAAAAAGAAAAGGCGGCGACGATGTCATAGATGCTGAGTTCGAAGCTAATGACAGCTAAAAAAATTACATTGTCATACTCGCGAAAGCGGGTATCCATTTAACTATCGCAAGAGTGGATTCCTGCCTTCGCAGGAATGACACGACTTAATAAAAAAACAAAGACAGAAAACTGCTAACATGTCTTTTAAGGGCGGCGTAAAAACCGCCCTTCTTGTTTTAAAACGTAGCCACAGAGGGCACAGAGAACTCAGAGAAAATGAAAGTCAGTCATTGCGAACTTGCCCAAAGTGCTGTTGTCCACATGATGGCATAGGCCATAATCTTTTTCATAATTCTACGGGTGTAAACCCGCAGTTGTTTACTATTCATGACCTATTAACAATTGCAATCTCTTAGTGAGATCAGGATCTAAAGTATATATATCATTGATATCTATTGTTTTAGAAATAAGTGACATCTCGTCAATATTGTCATTCTCTTTCAAATATTCCAAAAGTTGAATATAAGATTCTGCAAGTAAAGGAAAATCATCTGGAGCATTTTCGATTATATCTTTTAAATATTTGCTGAACAAAGAAGTATTTTTTGGATAACTGTATATTCTTACCAAGGCATATCTAACATAATTAGAATATATGGAATCTCCATATTTATTTAGAAAATACATAAAAACAGGTTCGCCATGATGACTGCCGGAGTTGTAAATAAGCCCACCATAAATAAAACCATTATGGTAATTACCGGCGCTTGTGTTTATTATTTGACCGTTTGTTATAAATTGGTAAGCCGATAAGTTAATCCCTGTTGGTTGTATTATATCAAGTGTCAAGTCATTTGAAACTAAAGTCCTATCCTTATATTCACCTTGCAAAGGTTTCAATATTGCCCGAAATGTTATTTTTCCAACCCCAAACCTATCCTGATATTCTTGCTCTAACCATTTTTGACTTAAATAAAAATCGCCGCCCCTAATTGTTAGAAAACTATAATTTCGTAACAAACTGATCCCTAAGCCTGCTTTTACCCAAATAGATGGATTTTTTATTTGTGAAATAGGAATGGTACTTCCATCATCAAGTACTTTAACAAAATCTATTTCAAAAGCAGGTTTTTGAAATGCATATATGAAGGTAAACCATGAGTCGCTGTTGTTTCGTATAAATGCACTCAACCTTATTGGCTCAAGTCGTAAATATTCTTTTTTTTCACTTTTTAGCTCAAGAGACAATGATGGCCAATAATTTGGAATATTAAATATTTCTTTTGGCCCTCTTGACTTATTAATTTCATCACCATTCTTGTCCCACCATTGATGAAGTATGTCTTTGGTTTTTTGGACATTTGAAGCTTGCCATATTCTAGTAATATCAAAATCTTTTGAGAAATCATAACCAGTGAGAGATATTACCGCTCTAATTTTTTTCTCTGTATCCATATAACCACCAGTAGTTATCGAATCGATTATTTGTGGAACTAAATGAGTTGCTTGAGAATTAACCATTAGCTGAAACAATTTATCACGTTGTATTGAGTTATTGCAATTAAGATATGCATTACTAATATCATCGTAATGCCAGTGAAGTCCATCGTCATCGATATGGTAAAACTGTTCTGCATATTTCTCAAATGGCGATTTTGGATGATATGGTAAAAAACTAAATACAATAAAAACAACAAAAATAAAAACCAAGCATATTTTTAGAATATTGACTATTTTAAGCGATTTACTAGCTGTATTTTTATTAAATATTTTTTCCATAATCCTCTCTCTATACTATTTTTTCTTATATTTATTACTGATTTAATCCTTTATATTTAACAGTTATAATATAACTGTAATTTACACAAGGATAGTTTTATTGTTATACAAAACTATAAGTATCAGTTTAAAGTCTCCTTTATAATCAGTGTTCATCAGTGTCTAATTTATCAGCCATACGAATTGGAAGGCGATTCGCTTTTTCTATGAAGCTCGACAATAGTGTTCAAGCTAACCGACGATTCCGTTTTCAGTACGGTCGTCTTTATTAAATTCCACAATAGCTATTTACAACAATAGAGCAAATTAGTCAACAATAATTCTTCGTGCTGTGTATAGCGTTCTGCGTATTGCATATAGTTTGCTAAATAAGGCTCAAAATTTACAGAAAAAGTTAAAAGTTGTTATTTGAAGATTGACGCGCCGTCTTTCAGACGACTCGCAATGACCGGTTTTATTGCCCGCAGGCACCAGACCTTCGTTAAAACTTCGGCGGGCAAGCAAGTGCTGCGGCTAAACTCTGAGTCCTCTGTGCACTCTGTGGCTTTAAAAATCTGTGGTGAATATTTACTGTTCGGAGACATCGAGGCAGATCATTTTGTTCATGTCACGAATGATTAATCTTCCCGCGGCAAATGCCATAGGCGCCCACGCGTCCGGGCCTTCCAATACTTTCGCCTGAGCAAGCTGGACATATCCCGTTGTATTAGCCTCTGCTAAAGTAAGCGTGCCGTCATCATCCAAAATAAATATTTTTCCATCTGCAATCGAATAAGGTCCAAGCCCCTGTGGGCCGAAACGATTTGTCCGTGAGCTTGTCCATACGACATTGCCGTTCAAATCAAGACATGCTAATTGTTTATCCGGGCGAATTCCGTAAATATGATCATTGTAAAAAATCGGCGTTTGCTGCTCGGAGCCGAACACTTTTGAATCGAGTCGGAAAACTTCCTCTGCTATGATTTTTTCATCTTCCTTAGTTAATTGCAGCATCATGGCTCCTGAGTTGTATCCGCCGGACAGGAATATTTTCCCATCACCCACAACCAAAGGTGAGGCAACATTGGCCAGGCGTATTTTCCAGCCCGGATACTCCCATAAAATAGAGCCGTCCACTGCTGAAACACCAACTACCCCCCCGCCGGCGCAATAAATATACATTTGTTCGCCCATGAATTCGGCGGGCATTATAGACGAATGCGTCATTTTCCATTTATTGAGATTAGGAGTTTCCCATGCAATTTCCCCTGTCTCGCAATCTACGGCCATCATCAGGGCAGTGCCTCCCGGAGCGATAATCGCTTTGCCATCTTCGATGAGGGGACACTGGCCTGCGTACCATTCAGGAACTGTCGTTCCGTAATCTTTGACCAGATCCAGCATCCATTTGAAATCGCCAGTCATAGAATCCAGGCATGTGACGTGACACTTCGGCCCGATTGTCACTACGTACTTTTCAGTAACGGCCGGGACAGTTCTACTCATACCATGATTTCGCTTTATCTTAACCGGGTAGGAATAATTCCAGATATCGCTTCCATCATCAAGTGACAAGCACCTTATCAGGTCGGCCTCGTTTTCCTGGTCATAATCGATTATATATACGCGTCCATCGAGAACAGCCGCCCCTGCAAAACCCTCGCCCAAATCCTTCGACCACAAAACCTGCGGCCCTTCGTCCGGCCAGGAATTTGCAAGTTTCACTTCTTCATAACCGGTAGGTGCTAATGCAGGTATCTGTGCAAGTGCAATTGCATCGAAATTTTCTCCCCTGAATCTCGGCCAGGTGCCCGGTAAATCCGACGGTTGGGCATCGAACTTAACCAATTGTCCTTTTATAATTCCCCCACCTTCTTGTTCCGATTCGATAAAATCCTGCTCACTCGGTAAACGCACCGTCAGGTTCTGAGCAGCATCTGCACTTAACCAGAAATATAGTAAAACTATTCCTGCAACAGCAATTACTATAGGAATCAATCCAGGGATTCCGGAAGGAAAAAATGATGTTTGTTTTTTTACCTGATTTTCCTGCATTTATTCGTTCCTTAAGGCATCTATCATCTGACCGCTAAGAGCAATCGTTGCTGCAATCCAAATCCATATAATACAACTAAGACCTATTGCACCAATTGTCAAGTACGGTATATGAGCCGTAGTTGTTCGCAATACCGGTCCGACGGCAACAAGAGCCGCGATAACTCCGCAAGCTAATCCGTACAACATAAGCCCTCCATGCTCGTGGAGCAACATTTTTTTCAATGTGTCTTTTTTAAACCCAACCGCCTGCAGCATCGCAAGCTCCCCCCTTCTTTCGAGGACATTACGCAATACAACTAAGCCCAGGCCGATACTGCCGAGAATCAATCCAAGACCGCCTAAAGATTGAAATATCGAAAGATATGTATTTTCAACCGCCATAAACTGAGCTAAGCGCTGCGTTGTCGGCATTAATTCCAGACCATATCTTTGCAGCCTGAATGAAAGTGAAT
>Ga0272443_10007065_pt1 | contig 10862 bp, 11 predicted proteins | sample SSMAcet12_FD_193581 | JGI IMG/M metagenome (GOLD analysis project Ga0272443, IMG submission 193581) | Marine sediment archaeal communities from Little Sippewissett salt marsh, Falmouth, MA, United States - SSM-Acet-12 | ecosystem: Environmental > Aquatic > Marine > Wetlands > Sediment ... | reverse complement strand
AGCTGAAACTGTTGTTCGAGACGTTCGATGAACTCGTCGGCTCCACCATCGCCGCGCGAATCAACGGCTATGTCAGCGGATGGGGGTCACGCGCACGTCTGGAAAGCGAGATCGAATCCTTCGGCCTGTCAGAGAACGCAGAGGCGCTTCTTCTCTCCGTTGTCCGCTGATCAGAGCGCTTCCAAGCACCGGCCCGCAGAATCAATTGCGCACAGGAGAACCCTCAAACCCATCCATGACAACATCTACGTAGGTTTGAAGATCGCGGCAAGCCACTGGCATAGACAGAACGCGAGACGGCCGGACTGCTCAACCCACTCAGGCCAACCATGCATGGAACCGCTAGGGAGAAAGGTCCTCCCCGACACCCGACAACTCCGGGACAGACAGACCATGTTTCGCCAAGCTTGGCGCTGCCCACGCCTGGCGTTCCCTTTGACCGCTTCCCTTCAAGAAAAACGCTGCCGGTCGGACACCTCAAGATTCTCGTCAAGCAAGGAATCGGTCTATCGAGAGCGCTCTTCGCTTCAGCCAACCTACCCCAAGCGAGAACCATATTCCGGATCCACGATCGGCTGCAGCATCACTTCGGGATTTCCATCCTACCGGCATGATGGAGCTAGTAAGACACCTTGGCTTCGGTCACTGCACGATCCGTAAATCCGGCGATCTATTCAAACCACGATGTCCGCACATGGGTGTATGGCCCGACAAGGCTCTTGGCCGAGGCTTCGCTCTTGCCGAACGGTGCAAGCAGCATCACATCCGCCAACTTGATTCATCACACGCTGCTTGCGCTACGCATCAATGATTGCTCAGATTTGTCGAACGCTCTTCCTGCTGGATCGGTTGAAGCCTCAGTGTATCTGCGAAGTGGCATGCGACAGAGCGTCCATCACCGAGATCTCGCTGCACGGGAGTTTCCTGCCGGCAGATTGGGTCAGCATAGCTGCAGCGAGGATGGAAAGCGCATCCTTCAGGAGGATCAATGGGACTTGGAACATCTCCTTCCAGGAGGATCCGCTCGGCTTCGAACCTTGGATCCGGGACTGGCACCGCCGACATTAGGGCCTCCGTGTACGGATGCTTCGGTTCACTGAACAGTTCCGCCGCAGAACTGAGTTCAACGATCCTCCCCAAATACATGACAGCGATTCGATCGCTGATGTGCTTGACGACCGACAGGTCGTGGGCGATGAATAGATAGGTCAATGAGAAGTCTTGCTGGAGGCTCTCAAGAAGGTTCAGGACCTGCGCTTGAATCGAGACGTCAAGTGCAGATACGGGCTCATCACAAACGATGAACTGTGGGTCCAATGCCAACGCTCGCGCGATCCCGATCCGCTGTCGCTGTCCTCCGGAGAACTCGTGCGGGTATCTCTTCATATGATCGGGCTTGAGACCAACAGCTACCAGCAGATCTTTGACACGTGCATCGCGTTCACTACGAGTGAGTTCTCCCTGAACCAGATACGGTTCGCCGACAATTGATCCCACACTAAGCCTTGGATTGAGCGAAGAATACGGATCCTGAAAAATCAGCTGCATTTCCGCTCTCAGCGCCTTGAGCATGCGTCGAGGTGCTGTGCTGACATCAATCCATTCGCCGCCACCTTGCGACTTACTGCGAAACAAGATTTCTCCCGATGTTGGCTTGAGCAATCGCAGAATGGTCCGTCCTGCTGTTGTCTTACCACAGCCACTTTCTCCAACCAATCCGAGGGTCTCCCCCTCTTCCACGTCAAGGTCAATCCCGTCCACTGCCTTGACCCATGCGGATGTTCGGCGTAGTGCACCCCTTTGCACCGGAAAATACTTCTTCAGATCACGAACTTGCAGCAAGGCCGATTCAGACTGCACCACGGCTCACCTCGCTTGTGCAAAGCCAACACGCAGCAGCGTGACCGTCGGTGACTTCTCTGAGATCCGGATGCTTCTGGTGACACCTCTCCATCGCATGGGGACAACGCGGTGCAAAGCCGCATCCAGGAGGGAGCTGTAACAAGTCCGGGACAACACCCTTGATCGGCTTGAGCGCTTCTTTCTTGGACACAAGGGAAGGGATTGAAGCCATCAGACCTTGGGTGTACGGATGCTTGGGATCGTAGAAGATCTCATCGACCGGTCCCGATTCCACGATCTTCCCTAGGTACATGACCACAACATGATCGGCCATGTGAGCAATCACTCCGAGATCATGCGTGATGAATTGAATCGCAGCTTGGTACTCTTCCTGCAGGTCGTGCATGAGGTCGAGAACCTGCGCCTGTATGGTGACATCAAGTGCTGTTGTCGGCTCGTCGGCAATCAAGAGGCGAGGATTGCATGAGAGTGCCATCGCAATCATCGCACGCTGCCTCATCCCTCCAGATAGCTGGTGCGGGTACTCATCGATGCGTTGCTCAGGAAGAGGAATGCCGACGGCCTGCAGCATGCGGATGGCATCCTTTCTCGCCTCCCGCTTCCGCTTCTTCTGGTGAAGCGCGATCGCTTCGATAATCTGGTTCCCGATCGTATACACAGGATTTAGGGAAGTCATCGGTTCCTGGAAGATCATCGCGATCTCGTTTCCGCGGACAGCTCGCATCTCGCGGCCGTTGGGTGGATAGCTTAGAAGGTCAACTACTCGATCATCCAGCCGAAACAGGATGGCTCCCCTTTCGATCCTCCCGGGCGGGATTTGCACAAGCCCCATGATAGATAGCGCAGTTACCGATTTTCCGCATCCACTCTCACCGACAACCCCCAAGGTCTGCTGCTCACGAATCGAGAAGCTCACTCCGTTGACCGCACGCACAATTCCCTCTTCTGTGCGAAACGATGTCACAAGGTCCTGGATCTCGATCAACGCCAAAGCTTGTTGCTCCTCTCGCGCTCATGGGCGGCTCGATTTCTTAGCGGTGTGGTCATGGTGTAATCCGCTTGCCGTTTCCCACGCATAGCAACGTCCTTCCTTCGATCCATCCAAAGGTCAACTCAAGAGCCTCCTGTTGCACTCAGATCCATCTACTGGTGATACTCGCATGCAAGCTCACAAGTGGACTCTCGGAAACCGATACGTCATCTCGCTTTCGTTTCGCTTAGGGCAGTGCCTCAGCCCTTCGGAGACCATGGTACCTCTTGCGAATGTTGTCCTGCCAAGCTATCATACAGCTTGACAGGCCGCCAGAAAAGGACAAAGGAGTCAGAACGTGGGAAACGGCTTTCGCTCACTGCGACCAGCCGAACGAACCTCCTTGAGCAGGATCATCCCTGGATTCGATTTCACTCCCAATCTCCGCCTCCCTATCTTGGTCCGTCCTTGGGAGCGAACGATTCACCTTTCCAGGACTGCCGCGCAGCCACCCCCGCAATGGGGCGGTTTCCAGCCCAAGTTTTCGCCTGCTCAAGACCGACCGCACTTCAATTCCCTGACTCCACAACTTGTCTTAGCATCTGGCGCTAGATCGAAGCAGCCTTGCGCTAAGCTTCATCGCCCGTCAATCGTTGCCCCCTCTCGGAAGTGGGCCCGCATACGATTCCTTGCTCTGCAAATCGATTCGCGGGGTGGTCATCTCCATCGTATCCGGATGAGAACTAGGGAAGGTTGATTCAAGAAGGAGGTACCATGTATCGTTTTCGCAAGCTGGCCGTGACGTTCCTGGTGCTTTGTCTCGCCACAGGTCTTGCGTGGACGGCTGTTGCACAGGACTCACCGCAGTACGGAGGAACACTGCGTGTGGCTCTTGCATCCGAACCAGGGAAGCTCGACATGCCCCTCGACACGGGCGTAGCCGCAAGCATTCCCGCGCGTCATATTGTTGAAGGCTTGTTCGCCTTCGACGAAAATTACACCCCCCAACCCATGCTGGCCCTTGACTGGGACCTCGATGAAACGGGGACGGTGGCAACCTTTTACCTGCGACGAGGTGTCCTATTCCACAACGGTAAGGAGATGAAGGCAGACGACGTGGTCGCCTCGCTCGAACGTTGGGGAGCCTACGGTCTGACATCCGCAGCCCTTTGGAACCATGTCCTTGAGGTAACCGCACTGGACGACTACACGGTTCGAATCACCTTGGACGAGCCATTTGCGCCGATGACGACGTACCTCGCCAACATCTACGGTGGGCCGAGCATCTATCCCAAAGATCTCGCAGAAGCTGCGGGCGCTGACCCCATCGCACCGGAGGACCTGATCGGAACAGGGCCGTACCGATTTGTCGAGTGGCGGGCCGGTGACTACATCCTGTTGGAACGATTCCCGGGATATGTGGCCTCTCCGGCACCGGCCAGTGGGTTTGCGGGCCAGAAGGTCGCGTACTTCGACCAGCTTCAGTTCTTCTTCGTTGCCGAGGACAACGCACGGCTTGTCGGTGTAGAATCTGGCACCTATGACTACGCGGTTAATATTCCTAACGATCTTCTGGTGAATGTTGAAGGTAACGACGATATTCTCCCGATCATTACCGATCATCCTCCAATCTATCCCATCGCGCTCGTGAATAACCGCACTGGATTGATGACGAATTCCGGCATCAAGCGGGCGATGCTTGTGGCAATGAACATGGAAGAGATCATGCTTGCCGGTTACGGTGATCCTACATTCTGGAGCCTGAACCCAAGCTACTTCGCGCCGGGAATTCGGTGGTACACGGAGGGCGAAGGTGACGGCCTCTACAACGCAGCCGATCCAGCACGAGCACAGCAGATGGCTCAGAATGCAGGATACAACGGCGAGACAGTCAGGATCATCGTCGCACAAGACATGACCTCTCAGTACAACCAAGCGTTGGTTGTTACAGATCAGTTGAGGAATGCTGGCTTCAACATCGACCTCCAGGTCTATGACAAGGCCACGTTCTTCGAGATCCGAAACAGCGTAGCCAATCCCGACAATCCTGCATGGGAGATTGCGTTCTCCTTCTACAGCACCACGCCGGATCCATCCTTGGTTCTGATGCTAAACCCGAACTACGCGGGTTGGTGGGATACACCGGAGATCCAGACTCTTCGCAATGAATTGAACGGGATCACAGATTTCGATGAACGGTACGTCAAGTGGCAGGAGATCCTGGACCTTTGGTATGAGCAGGTTCCTGCGTTCAAGTTTGGCGACGCCTTCCAGCTCCATCTGATGCGGGCTGAGATCGGTGGCGGGTATGGGACACCCGAGAACCTACCGATGCTCTCGCCGTACTTCTGGAACGCGTGGAAAGGATAGTCCCTCTGACACACAAAGGCCTCCCCGCTGATCCTCACCGGGGGGGCCTTCGTCTAGTCCGATCAGAGTGACCGTTCGTAAGTGGTCGGCACCCGAAATCGCGGTTGGGGGGGATCCATGGTTTCGTTTCTCATTCGCCGAATCGGCGGCATGATCGTCAGCATCATACTGGTTGTGGCAATTACGTTCTTGCTGCTGCAGTTGATCCCTGGGGATCCCGCCACCGTGATGCTGGGGGCGAATGCAACACCAGAGCAGGCTGAACAGCTTCGGCAGGCGTGGGGGCTTGACCAGCCTGTATTCGTGCAGTTCTTCCACTATTTCGCGAACTTCTTCCGCGGCAACCTTGGCGTATCCCTCTTTCACAAGCAACCTGTCCTGAAGATTATCGCCGAACGAGCGGAGACCAGTCTTTGGCTTGGTGCCATGGCGTTATTGGTAGTAGTCGGGCTCGGACTCCCCGCCGGGGTCCTTGCCTCTGTCAAGCGCAACAGCTTGACAGACAACACCATGCTCCTGGTTGCTCTGGCCGGGGCATCGATTCCTAGCTTCTGGCTGGGGCTCATGTTGATGACGCTGGTTTCCGGCAAACTGGGGTGGCTGCCGAGTTCGGGGTTCACTTCGGTCGTCGAAACCGGCAACCTCGGGAACCTGAAGAATTTGATCCTCCCTGCGTTCTCGCTTGGGTTTGTCAACGCTGCACTTGTTGCCCGCACGGCGCGGTCAAGTATGTTGGACGTACTCAACGCGGACTACATTACAACAGCACGAGCCAAGGGATTGCGACAGCCGGTTGTCATTCTGAAGCACGGGCTGAGGAACGCTTCGATCCCCATTTTGACGGTCGTTTCGTTTACATTTGCATCGCTGCTCTCCGGTGCCGTAGTCACCGAGAATGTTTTCGCGCTCCCGGGCATAGGGAGCCTGATCGTTCAGTCAGTTCTCAAGCGAGATTACCCTGTCATCCAGGGGATCATGCTTATCGTTGCGTTGCTTTACGTCCTGATCAATTTCGTCACGGATCTGGCTTATGCAGCTCTTGATCCAAGGATCCGATACCGATAGGAAACCCCATGCAAAGACGCAGACGCGACCATGCCGCCAAACAGCAGGCAACGCAGGCTAATCTCCGGAAGGATCAGATGGCTGGCCGCTTGAAGTTGCTCTGGGATCGCGTTCTTCCTCCCGGCTTTCGCAGGTTCGCCACCAGTCGGCGAACAACACTCGGGGCGATGCTCATCCTTTCCTTGCTGATCATGATCGCAGTGTTCGGACCGTGGATCGCGCCGTATGACGCCGACGCCCTGCGTGTCAGCGACCGCTTGCAGGAACCCAGCTTGACTCACTTCTTTGGAACGGACAACTTCGGTCGAGATGTCTTCAGCCGGGTGATCGTTGGAACGCGAATCACCCTCTTCCTCGGCCTCTCAATCTCAGCGTTCTCGTTGCTGGTCGGACTCCCGATCGGTGCGATCTGTGGTTTCTATGATCGCATCGGCTTGATCGTGATGAGGCTGGTGGACGCCATGATGGCGTTCCCAGCCATCATCCTTGCCCTTGCACTGATGGCCATTTTCGGCAAGCCCGGAATCCTGAATGTCATCCTGGCAGTCGGCATGGTGTGGGCCCCCCGTATGATCCGCGTCGTCTACAGCGCAACTCTTTCGCTCCGAGAGAACACGTATATCGAGGCCGCGAGAGCTCTTGGAATGGGTTCGCCGATGATCCTTATTCGGCACATCGCCATCAACCTGTTGTCTCCCGTCATCGTGCAAGCAACCTTCACATTTGCCTTCTCCATCATGGAGGTTGCTGCACTGAATTTCCTTGGCGTTGGAATCCCTCCCTACGTCGCCAGCTGGGGAGGCATGATGAATGAAGGGCGCACCTACATCCTCCGTGCGCCTTGGATCATCCTCTTCCCAGGCCTATTCCTGGCCACCGCCGTGCTGGCGTTCAATCTGATCGGTGACGCGCTGCGTGATCGATTGGATCCGAAGCTGCGTGGCACGGCATGACCGCACGGACCCTATATGGAGATGCAATGTTCTCATTGTCACCAACCGCAACCCACGAAGCAGCTTCGTTGCTTGAATCCTTGATCGCGATTTCCAGTGAGAATCCCCCTGGAGGAGAAGACAAGATTATCGGCTTCATCGCCGACGAGGTTCTCAGCACACTGGGGATACCATCGACACGCGTCCCTCTCGAACCGGGAAGAAGTTCTCTCATCGCCCGAATTCCCGGTCGTGATCCTGGGAGTGTCGTGTTTTGCGGGCACGTTGACACTGTGCGAAGCGAACCCAGCCAGTGGCAAACGAATCCTTTGCTGCCCGATCGCCAAGGTGAGCGCATCGTAGGCCTTGGTGCAGCAGACATGAAGGGCGGGATTGCCGCTATGCTTCACATCTTCAGGGAGCTAACCGAGCGGGAGTTTATCCCCAGCAAGAGTATCGTACTCGCCCTGACAGCCGACGAAGAACGATCCTATCGTGGAGCCGCCACGCTGGCCAGCAGCGGGCTTCTCGATGATGCGGAGCTGGTAGTCATTGCTGAGCCAACAGCGGGTCGCGCGTATACCGGCCAAAAGGGGGAGCTGTGGATCCGTGCAAGGTTTCGGGGCCAAGAAGCACACGGTTCTATGCCCGACACAGGAGCCAACGCCATCGTCCCGGCGGCTCGCCTATGTATCGAACTCCAGGACGAAGCAAAGCGTTTCCCGATCATTCCTGGATGCGGACGAACATCCCTAAACATCGGGGAATTCCATGGTGGTCGGCAAATCAACATCGTTCCTGACCGTGCGTCAGTCTCGCTAGATGTTCGTATCGTTCAGCCGGAGGATCGTGATCGTTTCATCCAGGTGACGCGTTCACTCGGAACGTCAATCGCCCAAGCGTCAGGCACCCAGTTTGACCTGGAGATCGTGAACGACAAAGCTCCAATCACAAGCGATGCCAACCACGCAATGGTCCAGACCTTTCTGCACGCAGCAGCCGCAGTCCATGGCGGCCCAATCGAACCCAGCGTGGTTCCCTATTCGACGGATGCCGTAGAGATCATTCCGCGGCTCAACGTCCCGCTGATTGTGTACGGCCCAGGAAGTATTGAGCAGGCACACCAGCCTGACGAGTACCTGGAGATTGAGTCTTTGAAGAAGGCAATGGAGGTCTTCGCACGATTCCTCGGTTCGTTCGATTCACAGCCGGGAAGCTTTGATGCTGGGAGGTGATGTGGGAGGTCGACTGCCTGATGCGTAGGCCTGCGATTGACCAGGTCTACCCGTAGCAGTCGCAGGTTTCCGCAATCAAGAGTTCGGGTATGCAGTATTGCGAAGATGCGATCGGTGGCGCCTACATCCGCGTCTTGCCCATGGAACACGCTCGGTACGAGACGCAGTTTGCGCGACTCGATTACGAATGCTTTCTTCGAGCAGGGGCAGACGGGGCGATTCGATTGCTTCATCGCAGTGCGTTCACCAGGAAGTTATCTAGAGCCTCTGAAGGAGGGACCCAATGAGTTGGTTCGACCTTGCCGGACGTGATCTCATCAGCGAGACTGACTGGTCATTGGAGGAATTCAACCTGGCAATGAAGGTGACAGATCAGCTGAAAGGCAACTACTACAGCCGCAAACCTCATCCGTACTTGGAGTACAAGACGTTCGCTATGCTCTTCTTCTCCGGGTCGACGCGCACGCGGATGTCTTTTGAGACAGCGATGACACAACTCGGCGGCCATTCTCAATTCATCAACCCATCGACGATGCGCTTGTCCCTTGAGGAGAAACCCGGCGCAGGCGAATCGATCCGCGACACTGCCAAGGCTATGGCACGTTTCTGTGACGGGATCGGAATCCGATTACTCGATGACCAGATCCGGTACTACGGCCACGGCAACGAGATCATGCGTAGGTTCGCAGAAGAAGCCGAAGTCCCCATCATTAACATGGCATCAGATGTCAACCACCCATGTCAGTCTCTCACGGACATCTACACCCTGCACGAGAAGCTTGATGGTGACGTCAAGAATAAGAAGATCGTTGTGATGTGGGGATACTCCCCCTGGATCCGCGGAAGATGCTCTGTACAAGGAACAGCTCTGATTTCCGCGATGTACGGAATGGATGTTGTCGTCGCTAACCCACCGGAATTCGACCTCGATCCCGCTGTGATGCAGAAATGCCGGGAATTGGCTTCGACATCCGGCGGATCATTCGAGATCTCTCATGATCTTGACCAAGCTCTTGACGGAGCAACGGTTGTCTTCCCACGGAACTGGTTCACCGGAAGCCGCTACGACATCGGCAAGGAAGAGGAACTCAAGGTTGCAGAGAAGTACAGAGACTGGCGATACACAACTGAGCGCCAACAGAAGCTTTGCGACCCGGGTTACCTCCTGCAGTGTATGCCGGTCGATCGAGGCTATGAGGCCGATGTAGAGGTCTGTGACAACACCCTCTCATGGATGTACGATCAGGCCGAGAATCGACTGCACACTCAGAAAGCTATCATGGTTCTGACAATGGGAGGCCGGCTCTAAGCTCCCCATCGTAGGACCCGAATGCAGAACAGTGCAAGGGGGCTTTGCGCCCCCTTGCAGCAATCGGAAAGCGAATCGACAGTCTCCACCCCTAAAAGCGTCCGTTGCAGAACCTCCCATCACTTCTCGGACCCGTCTCTCCGTCTTGGTCAGCATCCCGCGAGAACTCGCCGAGGTCTCCTCGTCTGGATGCACCTCCGCGGCCCAACTGAAAGCTCCTCCCGGAGGCGGATTGCTGTTCCTTCCTTTGGCAATTGAGCAGATCCGCCATCTCCTGCGAGATCTCCCCGGAAGCTACTGCATCGTCAATGAGCTGTTGCATCGCGGTTTGCGACTCCAGCCGCAGCTTCAGCTCCTCGGCTTGCTCTTCAGTCAGCAGTTCGCCGGCGACAGCTTCATCGATTTGCTGAAGTCGCGCCGACGCATACGCAGCCTCGAGTTCTTCGACGGTCACCCCGAGATTTGCAGCCACCTTCTCAGCAAAAGTCGAAGCGGGGACTGTGGAGGTGACGACATCCTCCGGTTCAGTGTCCTGAGCAACGACCAATCCCGTACCGAGAACTCCGAGAGCCAACACCATCAACGATACGCCTACACTTCTGTTGCGCTTCATCATCATCTCCTTCACGTTCAATCCATTGCGCGGGAACTCAGCCGGCGATCTTTCGGAAGGATCTACGATGCTGATGGAGAACCATGCGCAAGGTTGCGTCACCCGTGTGAAGCTTCCATGCGAACATGCCCAATCCACCGACGATCGAACGCCAAGTGGATGAAACGATCTACGCCGATGGTTTCTCAGTGGAAGCAAGAAGTCGGACCGGCAATTCACGACACCAGTCCGCCAAGCTCTCGGTCGTTATTCATCCGCCAGTTGCCTCTCCGACGGAGTCGCTTCGAGATCTCCTCGAACTTGATGTGAGAGATGAAGCGTATCTTGGATGCTTCTCGCACGCTAGAGGTGACGGTTCGGCGGACTATCGAGCTTGATGAACTCCGGGCTCACATCTTGAGGCGGCCTGCCGAAACATACCCCGAGGTTCTCATGAAACGCCACCAACGCCGGATCCACGTGCCGCTGCTTGATCGCATCGGCCGTATCCATGTAGTGGATTGTG
>Ga0272443_10007061_pt1 | contig 10870 bp, 7 predicted proteins | sample SSMAcet12_FD_193581 | JGI IMG/M metagenome (GOLD analysis project Ga0272443, IMG submission 193581) | Marine sediment archaeal communities from Little Sippewissett salt marsh, Falmouth, MA, United States - SSM-Acet-12 | ecosystem: Environmental > Aquatic > Marine > Wetlands > Sediment ... | reverse complement strand
TCAGTGACGATTTCTCGAATCTCGTCTTCTGCCATGTTGGGATATTGATCCCGTACGACTTCATCCAAGGCTTGCCGTGCTTCTCTGACCTGTTTTTCTTTATCGCTCAGGTCATTCATCTTCTGCAGCAGGTTCTGCAAATCCCTTAAATCCCTGATCTCCGGTTCATCCAATTCTTCCCTCATGAAGCCGTCAAGTTCAAGCCGGCCTTTCTTCAGGGCTGCCCTCAGCGCACCTTTCGTCGATTTAATCTCATCGTACTTCTTGAGATACGATTGGAGAGTCTCCAGCTCATTCTTTTCTTGCGAGTTCAATGTTTTCCCAACCAGCTCGCTGATCCTTCCCCTGATATTTCCCAGAGTCGGATTGCCGCTTTTCCCAGCTAGCGCTTCCAGAACCGACCAGTTGGATTTACTGAAATCCGTAAAAGCCTTTTCTCGCTCCGCCAGCGTCCGCTCAGTAGTTGAGATGGCTTCGGAGAGTTCCTCTGCGAAACGATCCAGAGCCAGCTTCTCATATTCAATGATCTGGTCTTTCAAATCGGAGGGCTTAATAGACTTGCCCTCCTCCACCACATCGGCCAGGATATCCTCCTCCCCACTGCGCTCATCCACGATCTTTTCGATCTCCTGGGTCAGGGCTTCAACCGCTTCCTCCAATGCCTTCAATTCCCCCTGTTCTTTTTGAAAATAACGCTGAACGATCAACGCCGGCGGGATCAGGTCCGCCTTATAGCGCACCCGTCCAATGGATAAGTCATGGTCTTCTCGATATTTTCCATCCGCGCCCTTCTCAATCACCCGGATGCGGTTCGCACCTTCCCAGCCCTCCTCAACGATCATATACACATCATCCTGAAGCGTCTCCCGCCAGTAATCCATCAGCAATTGATAAATGGCATACTTATCGATTAATCGCTCTCCTGTAAATTGGGTCAGTAAATCCTCGGAAATTCCCTCGATCAATTGCTTGGGTGAGGAGTCCGCATCCAACTCAATAAACTTTTCCAGATGCGTTTGCCACCAATCATCGAATAATGTCAGGGCCCGTACCCTGAAATCATTGAACTCCGGATGATTCAAAATCGTGCTTCGGATTTCTTTGGGGTCGACACTGACCTGACAATACCCTTCCCTGCCAAATGGCGCAAACAGTGTCTGGCGTAAGCCGGGGAACGTCTCCCAGTATCGCGCTAAATCATCAATATCGCGCATTGGAATACCGCCGTTGAGGTGCGCATCCAGATCCTGCAGGTCTTCCGGTTCACTGCTGTCAATATAGCGGGGGATATTGAGGTTATACTCATGCCCCTCAATTTCGGTAAATGTCACCATGCGGGAAAAACCTGGCAGTTCCACCTGACCGAGAAAAGTAGAAACAACCTTATGGATATCCCGTTCCCTCAAGCGGTTTTTATTGCCGTCTTTGATAAATCCCCGGCTGGCGTCGATCATGAAAATGCCGGTTCGGTGCTGGGCATGTTCTTTTTCGAACATGATGATGCAGGCTGGGATTCCGGTCCCGTAGAACAGGTTGGCCGGCAAGCCAATGATGCCTTTAATCACACCCTGGCGTATGAGCGCGCGGCGGATCTCAGCCTCAGAATTTCCCCTGAACAACACGCCATGGGGCATGACGATAGCGCCTCGACCGGTGCTTTTAAGTGACTTAAGAAGATGCAGTAAGAAGGCATAATCCCCGTTGCGAGCAGGCGGAATGCCGTATTCAAACCGTTTGAAAACATCCTTTTCCGGAACGATACCCTGGCTCCATGATTTGAACGAAAAAGGAGGATTGGCTACCGCAAAGTCAAACAACTTCAAGCTGCCATCTTGTTCTACCCAATGCGGATCAGTCAAGGTGTTATCCTGCCAGATCTCCGCTGTGGGATTATTGTGAAGGATCATGTTCATCTTGGCCAATGCCTGGGTGGCGTTGTCCTTTTCCTGGCCGTAGATTGTGATGCCATTCGGGGCTTCATCAGCAGCTTTTAGGAGGAGCGAACCAGAACCACAGGTTGGGTCATAAACTGTATTTGATGAGACAGTCTCGGGCCCAATGCCAATGATCTTGGCGATAATCCGGGATACTTCTGCCGGCGTATAAAACTGCCCCTTGCTCTTTCCTGATTCCGTTGCGAAATTACGCATCAAATATTCATAGGCATCCCCCAGGAGGTCATCCCCTTCGGCCCGGTTTGCGCCCAGGTTCAATCCCTGGAAGATGCCGACCAGAGCTGATAAACGGTCTACCATCTCCTTCCCTTTGCCAAGTCTATTCTCATCATTGAAGTCTGCAACATCGATCACGCCCTTGAGGTTATTCGCTTCGGCCAACTTCCCAATGATCTTATTGATCTTGTCCCCGATCTCTGTATCCCCTTTTAGGTTGATCAGGTCTTTGAAAGAACCGTTCTGAGGGATAACGATCGGAGCGTAACGGTCCCCAGCGTATTTATCGGAGACATATTTGAGGAATAACAGGGTCAGGATATAGTCTTTATATTGGGAAGCATCCATACCCCCACGAAGTTCATCGCAGCTATCCCACAGTGAGCGGTAAAGTTCGGTCTTCTTAATTGCCATTCGTTGATTACCACCTTCGGAATGAGGTCTTGATTTGTTTGATTTGAGCTTTTCCAATTATATGATGAAATTAGGACAACGACCAAGTGATTTCCCGGGGATTTTCATCTTATCAAGTTATTGATATAATTTAGATAAAGGAGGATAGTGATGGAGAACAGGAAAATCGGAACCGGATTACTGATCGGCATCATTGGGTTAATTGTCTCGATATTATCTTGCATTGCAGCGTGGATCATGATCCCAGGGATCGGAGAGTTTTTCTTTCAGGCAAATAAAGCGGAAACTGAAGGGGGTGTGAACACAAATATTCCCGAGGAAGCAACACCCACGGAAGAAATCGAGATCATGTTTGAACCAACTCAGGCAGTGCCTGATCCTGAGAACCTGATCAATAATGGGTATTTTCTGGACGATTTTGATGGATGGCAAAGGGAACTGGTTGATGAAGGGGGAAGCAGCAAAATCAGTATCATTAATTTCGGCAGTTCTTTATTCAATCGGGCCTTACATATTGAACATGAAGGCCTGGGAGAAATTTATTTTTACCAGGATGTTGATATCCCTTCTACAGATCTAGTCTTTTCATGCTCATTCAATGCCAGTTCAACCGAAGGTCCGATCATCGGATTTAGCGGAACAGGCTTTACGATAATTGGCATTGTCTATTTGGATTCACAGAATAATTCTTTGGGATTTACGCGGATCATAAATTTCAATGAGAGTTTATTCGCCGGCACCAGTTTCGTCGGAGCGCCGGAAGAATTATCCGACACGAACACAACCCATAATTATGAAGTGGAATCAGGAAATACATATGCGGACTTCACGATCGATATAAACAAAGAATTAAATAACAATCTATTAGGCATTGATCCAACAGCCGTTGATGCAATAGAAATTATGTTAATCGTGGGTTCAACTGACAGCAGTGCATCAGCAGAATTAACGATTTCCGATATTGTTCTAAAAGAAAAATGATGAGATTGATATCTCATCACAAATGATGACAAAGGAGGTTTGTATGAAATTAGCTGACGAAATCAGGAAATATGTGATCACACAGTACATCTCTCCTGCCAGAGATCAAGGAAAGGTTACTGTTATTCTACGAGCTGGCAACATACATAAGGAGATGGGATTAGTCAATAGGATGCCATCAGTATGTGAAGCCCTTGATACTGAAAAGTTCAGAGCTAAAGCATGTGTTCAACTTCGATGGCGTTCAGGTCCAGATAGAGGATCGAATGCAGAGTGGGAATTCCTAATCAATCGGTAACTCAAGCAATGCGGGAATATTGTGCACACCAAATCAAAACACAAAACGAAGACCATAACCCTGTATGAATACCAAAAATGTTCCTATGATGAAATTTCAGGCTTTCATGTTGATCGAATTCTTGATAGTATTGAAAACTTGAACAAGGCTTCAAACTCAACTTTGTTTCAATTAGGGCGGGATCATTTAACAGCTACGCAATTTGTGGGCATGATCCAGGTTGAAGATGTCGTTATTGAGATTCTTCCGAAGATCGATTACACATTTTGCGGTGAGTTGGCAGATGCCAATTATCAAACTGCTGCAGCCAACCTCCTGGTCATGCTCGCTTATGCTTATAACATCAAACTGGATTCCCATACCGTATCATCGCTAAAGGCAGTCTCAGGGAATTGGTATGAGCTGCTCATCAGGTTCTTCGCCATTGAACTTTACAAACAGATCGAGATCGGTTTATCGAGGGATTATCAAATCAGATCGGATTGTCTCCCCTTTATACGGGGGAAGTGGGAAGTCTCCCAACAGATTCGGCGGCATGCCTATTCCAAGGTGAATTTCGACCTGACATTTGACGAATTCACCGATAATATTCTTTTGAATCGCATATTTTATACGATCACCAATCAATTGTTACGGCAGACTCAGGATTCAGTATCACGCCGCTTATTAATCGATATTCGCCGTTGGCTTGCCGGCGTAGATGAGCTCGTGGAAGTGAATAATGAAGTGCTTGATCAAATCCACTTCAGCCGGCTAAACGAAAGGTTCAAACCTGCCTTTCAATTAGCCCGGTTATTTCTCTCAGGGCAGTCACTCCAAATCAGATCGGGTGATACAACTGCCTACGCTTTTGTGTTTGACATGAACGACTTATTTGAGGGGTTCATCACAAATTTCCTGATCAAGCATCGTCGTGAGATATTTCATGCTTATCAAACAATACCCAAAATATATAGTCAGCTTTCAAACGCCTCCACCTATCTTGCGAAGGATTCCTTTGGTAACAGGAGAATCCACCTCCGACCCGATATTGTGTTGGTCAATCCAATGACTCAAACACATCAATTGATTATCGACACAAAATATAAGCAACTGAATGCTGAAAAATCTAACCTCAATCTAAGTAATTCGGATATTTATCAGATGCTTGCCTACAGTCTGAGGTTATCATCAGATAAAGTGCTGTTGTTATATCCAGAATCGAATAATCAACAACCCATCAATTCCCATTTGATTATCCCCCATGACGAAACAACAACAAACCTTTATATTAGAACTGTCAATCTTCACCAAAATCTTGATGATCCGCGAAATCTAATTGAGGATTTCCGTTTGATTTTCCATCCTATCTTTGGAGGGTAGAGAGATGCCATTTGTCAAAGATCATGAACCAAATTACCGAATGTTCGCCTTATTTGAAGAAAGATGCATAGTGGGCAATAAATCCCTGCTATGGCCAGATAAAGACCTCTGGATACTAGAGAATTTGTACGAACTAAAAAGGGTATATGGTGACGAAGCAATTGAGGGGAGCGATAATTCTTTTGAAGGTAAACTCGAACTTCAATTGAAGAATGCAAGTCCTCAAGTCTGGGGGATTGTTGCTGATTTATTCTATATATTCACCTTACCTTCACTTTCAATAACCTATGAAAAGAAAATTTCCTATATTCGTTGGGCGGCTGAGAAAGCAGGATATCAGCTCCCAGAGGCTTCTGATAATATTTGGGAACCTTTACATACCGGCATTATTCACACCGGAATTCAGTATCACATTAAATTCGGACAGATACTCCTGACAATACGATATGCAATCGCGATAAAAGAATCAGAAAATCCAAAACAAATATCGGAAAATTCAAAGGAAGTAGCCGGCATTTTGGATAAGCTTGTCACCGAAATCGGTGAGATTTTTAAATTACCCCCTCGAGATATGCGCCATATCATCCTCTACTTTAAATTCCCAGAGACGTATGAAGCAATAATAAGTTCAACTGCTAAAGAAAATATTGTCCAATGTTATAAAAGGAAATTTGAACTTGATGTGCCAAAGGATCTTGATGAAGCACTTATTCAAATCCGAAACGAAATTGAGAAAGACCTCAGTCAAGATGAAAAACCAATTCACTTTTACGATGATAAATACAAGAATGAATGGGACCCCACCCAGCAACCTCTGGAAGTAGCCAAAAAAGATGGTAGTGATAGGAAACAGACCGAAGACGACTTGGATCAGCAAATGATCTCGATTCTGCATGCATTGAAATACTCAAAGAACTTAATCCTTTCAGGGCCTCCGGGGACGGGAAAGACTTACCTAGCGAACAAGGTTGCCTCTCGTTTGGTTCAACCTCAAATTGATCAGAAGTTATCTGCTAAAGTCCAAGATATCCGCGTTGTTGAAGGCATGACATTTTACGACATTCTCGCCCTCGATCTCTATATTAACGATGGTACATATTCGGTCCCGGAGATTGAGGGACATTCTCTCCTGGAGGCAAGATTCACCATCCGTCCTGTTGAAAATCCACGTCAAAGCATTTGGAATCACTTACAAACGCATACCGCGCCCGTTAGTGATACGGTGAAAGTATCAAGACGCGCTGAGCCGTTCCTATTTGACAAGGATGAAAACTCGGCTTGGTTTTTAACTGAAGAGGGGAAGAAATATGTTCAACAGAATTTATCGGATAAAGTAACGCAATTAGAAGAGAAAAGTACTGGTGAACATAGAGAGGAAGACTTCATCTATAAAATCACTTTCCACCAGTCCTTTGCTTACGAAGATTTCATTGAAGGGATCCGTCCAAGAATTGGCGAAGATGAAACCGGAGAAATCACATATGAGATTTCTCCAGGCGTTTTCTCTGAAGTCTGCAAATTAGCACTTAACGACACTGAGAATAAATATATTCTCATCATAGATGAGATAAATCGCGGCAATATCTCGAAAATCTTCGGTGAATTGATCACACTGATCGAAGATGATAAACGCGAAACCATGTCGGTTAACCTACCCTATAGCAAGCGTGAATTTTCCGTTCCCAAGAATCTGTATCTCATTGGCACCATGAATACTGCTGATAGGAGTATCGCCCTCATGGATGTTGCCCTGAGGCGCAGATTCACCTTCATTGAGATCATGCCAAGACTCGATTTGTTGGAAAAAGAGTTTGTAAGAACCTCTGAAGTAAACCTGAATCTTGCGAAATTGCTGAACAAAATAAATCAGTTTATTGAAGCAGAAATTGATCGCAATCATCAAATTGGGCATAGCTATTTCTTGCGTGTCGCCAAAGCAGAACAAGAAGATAAATTACCGGTGTTGAATTTCGTTTGGAATCACCAGTTATTTCCATTGCTGAAGGAATATTTTTATAGCCAACATGAGAAGTTGATTGAATTCTTAAGTCCTTTTATTGATGAAGGTCATGTGAATTCGTTTGAGGATTTGATCAAGGAAGGTGATGACCTTTTATTTGCCTTGAACGAAATAAGTAACCTAACGAAATAGATAGAATATATGGCCAGAACAACCCAATCCGACGTCGGATTGAGTTGTTTACTATTACCACGATAGTTAAGCTGTCCGTGGTATTTGTAAATTGTATTTTCTTCCGAAGGAGTGTTCTACTGATTATATAAACGTCATCAACCGATAAAGCTAACCCTATTCATTTGGAGGTCATATTGGTATACATGACACGTGCTTTTAGCCTACACACGTAAATAATTTCGAGGACGATCCACACAATACATAAATTGTCTTTTCCAAGTCGTTTGATTTCCCATTTTACTCACTAAACGGCTTTTCCCCTATTTAATTAATTCAATTATTAATACTATTTCATTATTAATATTAAATATTGTATTTAGATATATTAATTTATTAACAATCTAAAATTCATAATGATACTAATTCATTAATAAATCTTATTCCGTTGATCAATATTAATGGTTAATTGATTATTAAGTATAGACTACTTAATAATATTAATAATCTCTTGAGAGAAAACATTTATCAATATCTACTATTACAAACAAGTATTGGGAAAGAGGGAAAGGCCAGGTAATCTTTGGCTCAGGGGAAAATACTTAATGTCGTAATAAACACTTGACTAATAGTCTCGTTTATATTACAATCATTATTGTCTATTACGAGTTACGCCGCGGTTTATTACTATTACTCATATGGACAAACTTTTACTCATTATTAGTCTGAAAGGATAATATTAGTGTCTTATCAACGTATTTTACTAAGAGGTAATATTGGTAGTGAGCTTCGCTATAGGGAATTTCCAAAAGGAGATTCTGTATGTAATTTCTCTGTTGCAGTTAACGAGGCATATACTGATCGCTCAGGGAAAAAACACTCGAAGGCTACCTGGTTTCAATGCGCTGCATGGAATGAAATAGGGAAACGAATAAATCAATTTACAAAAAAGGGGGATTCAATATTTATAGAAGGCAAAATGACTTTTAATAAGGGAGATGACAACAAGATTTACCCTCAAGTAGTTGTTCATCTAGTTGATTTTATTGGACGAATTCAGCAAAACGAGGATAGTGAAAATAACAATGTAAAAACAAAAGAAACATGTCCAGAAGAAGATTTACCTTGGAACATAGGATGATAGTTACAACTAATACTAACGAAGTCATTGTCCACGAGAAAAAACAATATCAGAATGATATTAGTAATGATAATTATATTAGACTATATGTTTCTGGGGAATTATTTGCAGAACCCTTCATCCATTATTTCCCCAGCGGTAAAAGTGTATGTATTTTCAGGATTGGTGTCCGAACAAACCAAAACCAAAGATCATGTAATGGAGAAGAATTCTCGCAAATTTACTGCGCAGCATATAACGATCTTGGCAGGGAGATTTTCAAACGTTTCAACCTTGGTGATTCCATTTCGGTCGAAGGGCATTTGAAGTTTTATAAAACTAATGGTGATGAAACTTATGATTTGATTGTAACTGCATTTCATAAAGCAGTTGACCGACGACAAGGCTCAGGGCGATTCTGGGAACCGCTTTAGAGCCAACAGGACGGCCCAGGAGCGATTTTCAATATAGAACATATGTTCTTATGCCTTTTGTAGCAAAACCTACCTTAGAATCGCCCCTGATGATTTCTGTTTAGTTCTAATTGGACGACATCAAGACCTTTTCACAAAACTTAAATTCAAAACGCCTAATCCTAGATTGGATTAGGCGTTTTGAGTAGACTCGTAAATAGTCTCTCTTGTTTTTACACCCTTTCATTGTTTCCAGGCAAGTAACAGTATGTTCAGTTTATGATTGAACAAACTAACACAAACATAAATTTAGATCCCTATAGCTTTTTTTGCTTCTATCAGGCAGTTAATTCTCCGCATAGTTCGTACCTTTTTAAATTTCCCATCAGAATTCCATTAAAAAATTCCATGAGATGATGACCGCAAATTTGCGAATGGAAAACAATCCGACGTCGAATTGCCGTTAAATATCGGCGCAATCTCACCTTTCGCCAATTCGGTTTAGTAAATGATCTAATGGAGAAGCCTCCATTTGCGCCCTTCTCAGATCTTCTGGTAAAAGTGCAATATATCGTTGCGTTGTCTTTATCGACCGGTGTCTCATGATTCGTCGCAACTGTTCTACTCCACCCTCATAACGTAGAAAGTTCGTCGCGAAAGTATGACGCAGCTTATGTGGTCCATAAGATCCCTTTACATCTATCCTCTTTAACTTGGTCTTGACAAGAGTAGATAACCCACTTTTAGTGTAACGGGTTCCATTCTTAGTCACAAAAAAAGCTTGTTCATCGATATCACCTACAATTTCAGGCCTGATATCAAACAGATATCGATGCATATCCAAAGCAAGTCTTTTACCTAAAGGAATGATTTCTTCACGTCTACCTTTCCCATACAACTTGCACCATCCATTATTTAGAAACACGTCATCAACATTTAATCTCTGGACCTCAGACAGCCTAGCGCCTGTGTCAAGGAAAAACTCGAAAATTAACCTAACACGAAATGTACAATGGTTATTAAGATAATGCCAAAGCCTTTCTAACTCTTCATCACTCAATGTCTCTGGTAATTTCTCTTCAACTCTTGGAGCTTTGACTTTGTCGGTCGGGGCTATATCTTTGTATCCTTGTGTTTGAAGCCATCTGCAGAAAGTTCGGATAACCGAATAGTATTTATGAAGAGTCGCATCCGATAGTTTCCCAAGTCGGCCTTCTCGATTCATTTGGTATCCTAAGAATTCTCGAACCTGCTTGGCCTTAAAATCCTCAAGGCTAATATCTCCTAAATAATCAACCATCTCTTGCGCCATCGATGAATATATCTGCATGGTCTTTACAGATACATTTTCTATTTCTTTTGCCATCAACCATTCATCAACTGATTCTTTAAGCTTCATAGATAATCCTCCATTCATATTTAATATTAGCACTAGAGTTCTAATTTGTCAATAGTTTGTGACGTATTTTCTCTTAAATTTTACGTCTCTATTGTTATACGTTTTCCCAACTTAATTACTTACATATCAAATAGTGTAGTAGTCTATGAAATTAGTTCATTCCATTAAGTGGAGTAGTCCCTATCAAATTCTTTCCACTCACCCTAAGGTGAAAATCCCCCATATATGGGAAAATACCCATTTAAAATAAAAAAGGTCCCATATATCGGGGCCTATTACAGAATGTGTAGTGTCTCATATATAAGACGCTATTTGGCAAGGAGACGTTCTACCAATTGAACTACACCCGCATTTTTCAAGCGAACAATATTTTACTTGAGTTCTACTAGATTGTCAATGAAATGATGTGCGGTGTCCAGGGACTATTCGGCATATTATTCAAAAATATCGACATCGAATTACATATCATGTACCCACTACCAAAGCGCCGCAAAATGAAACGAGAATTCGTGGATTGGTACTGCATCGTTCCTCTTGAGATCATTCAGGTGGACCTAAAACATATGCGAGACCAAAAAGCG
>Ga0272443_10007060_pt1 | contig 10871 bp, 12 predicted proteins | sample SSMAcet12_FD_193581 | JGI IMG/M metagenome (GOLD analysis project Ga0272443, IMG submission 193581) | Marine sediment archaeal communities from Little Sippewissett salt marsh, Falmouth, MA, United States - SSM-Acet-12 | ecosystem: Environmental > Aquatic > Marine > Wetlands > Sediment ... | reverse complement strand
ACTTCTGGCTTCCGGCGGCCTCGCGCTGCAGATCCACACCGGGATATTTGGACTCAAATGCCTTCTCCATGGCCGCGAGGGGGACGGAAAGACTCCCCGCGTGAAACATGGTCAGTGTGCCGGATAGTTGCTGATCCTTTGCAGTCCCGGTCTGGGGAAAGATCACCAGGCTTGCGGCCAAAAGAGCAAAGACCGGCAGGACTGCCAGAAACAATCGACGTCTACTTTTCTTTTCCATTGTACATCCTCCTTATTCATTATAATGTAACACTACTCAGGTTGCCGGGGTCCCGGTTCCCTGTTGATTGCTTGCCGGAGGGGACGGATTTCGAGTCATCGCCCTGCGAATCCCGGAACGGTGAACATGCCTCAATAAACGATCATATGAAATGAACATCGGATGCTTTAAAGGTAAGATGCGCTAAAACTCCTTTTCTTAACCCCATATCGTCAAAGGATTTCCTTGTTATTACGGCGGCGAAAGGGATGCCGCAGTCGACGACTATCTTAATTATTGTTCCTTTGTCGATAATGTTCTCTATTTTACCATTGAACGAATTTCTCGCGCTTGACTCGATTTTGTTTCTCGAAACCAGGATATCTTCCGGCCGTATGGAAATGACAGAGTCCCCGGCTTTGCAGACGGTGGACACAATTCTCGTTCCGTCAACACTGATGGCAGAGGTTCCGTTGTCAACGGTTGATTTACCCTTGAACAGGTTTTCAATCCCAACAAAATTCGCGACAAATTCCGAGCGTGGCTTCCTGAAGACTTCATCAGGGGTTCCCACCTGAACAATTTCTCCTTCATTCATTACTGCCACGGAGTCTCCAAGGGAGAACACCTCTTCAAAGTTGTGGGTTACATGGACGATGGTGATTCCGGTTTTGCGGTGTATCCTGATCAATTCCTCACGCAGTATTTCTCTCGTTTGTGTGTCCAGGGCTGATAAGGGCTCATCCAGGAGAAGGGCCTTGGGTTCTGTTACCACGGCCCTTGCTATCGCAATTCTCTGTTTTTCGCCTCCGCTCAATGTGCCGGGGAAGCGATGAAGCAGATGGTGGATATGAAGCATATTGGCAATGTTTGTTATCCTGGCATGTATTTCTTCTCTCGGGGTTTTGCCCAGGTTCAGACCGAAGCCGATATTCTTTTCCACGGTCAGATGGGGGAAAAGCATGTAATCCTGATAAACCATGCTGATGTTTCTGTCCCTTGGCGGGGTATTGGTGATCTCTTTTTCTTCAAGCCAGATCTCACCGCTGTCGGGACGGTAAATCCCTGATATCGCCTCGAGAAGGATGGTTTTTCCTGCTCCGGTCGGACCCAATACCATGAAATAACTGCCCGCCTCTATATCAAGCGTGATATCTTTCAGGAAAAAATCACCCAGACTTTTAGATACATTTTTGATACTTATCATCTTAGAATACCTTGGCAAATCCTCCATACTTCTCGAAAATAAAGAGCGATCCTAACGATATTATGATCAGAATAGTTGCGGCCGCGATGGCAAGGTTGAGTTCTCCGCATGACATGTTCAGATAAAGCGATATGGGTAACGTTTCGGTTTTCATTCGGGTCGCCCCCGCCAGCATCAGCGCGGCTCCAAATTCTCCTATTCCTTTGGACCACGTTATAATAGACCCGGCTAAGAGACCATTTTTCGCCATCGGCAACGTAACACGCCAGAACGCCTGAAGCTCCGTACAGCCAAGCGTCTGGGCTACATGTTCATATCGGGGATTTATGCCCTGAAATGTTCCCCGGAGTATTCTGAACATGAACGGGACATTTACAAAAAATTGGGCGACGACGATACCGAGCGGAGTGAAGACGAAAGCCAACCCCGCATCCGCCATTGTTTTTCCGAAAGGTGTTGTGCCGAACAAAATCAACAACCCGACACCGGCTACTAATGGTGGTAATGCCAGAGGCGCATCGAGTATCGTATTGATGAGACTCTTCCCGAAGAAATCGTATCTGGCGAGTGCGTATGCTGTCGGTATTGAGACAATAATACACAGGATGGTTGATATAATTGACGTTACAAGACTGAGCTCTATTGCGAACTGCATTTCTTTGGAGCAGATACTGGTGATGAGTGCCGGCAGGGTGGTATGTGTGACGACGCATACAATTTGAACCAGAATAAAAAAGGCTAATAATAGACTGAAGAAGATAGAGATACACTTGATTTTTGATATGTTACGTCTTTTTGCCATTATTCGCTCCTGTGTTCCCCTGCATTGCCTTTACCGCGCCGGGCAGTTTATTCCTTACACCTCCTTCCACCGCGGACACCCCCTGTTCCGCTTATCTCTGATCCGGGTAGGTTGTAAAACCACACTCTTTGAATATCTGTTTTCCTTCAGGAGAGACAACAAAATCCACGAACTTCTCAGCCACTTCTTTGTTTTTAGAAAATGTCAGTGTGCCTATGGGGATTACCTTGATGCAGTTTTGCTTTTCGGGTATTTTAATAATATCCGTCTTTTCCTCTGTTCCCAGCAGTGATGCTTTCCAGAGTATCGATGCGTCCGACTGACCCATGCACAGATACACTACAAGCTCATTCACCGTTGCCGTGTATGCGATGATATTATTCTGCACGTCATTAAAAATTTTATTTTTCTCCAATATCTTTTTGGCAATTTTACCGCATGCCGCCGCCTTCGGATCTCCTAAAACTACCTTTACCCCCGGCTTTGAGAAATCTTTTAGATTCGTAATTTTCGCCGGATTTCCCTCAGGGACGGCTATGACGGGTATATGGTATGCTACAGGTTTGTCATAGTCAATAAACCCCTTTTCTTTAGCTTTGGCGATATACATAGTCGCTCCCGGCATATAAACATCACCTTTGCTTGTCAGCTCTATCTGGCTTAAAAGGGTGTTGGAACCGGCGTAATTATAATTTACCGCTACGCCATATTTGTTCTCAAATGCCGCCCCGATTTTATCCATCGGTTTCCTCATCCCCGCCCCCGAGTACACAAGAAGCATATCCTTTGCAAATCCCGGCAGAGGATAGATGAACAGGCATGACATAACCAGCGTAAGGACCAGAGTAATTATCGGAACCCGTATTCGTAGCTTCATTCGTATCTTCCTCTCAATCTATGTTTTATCGGTTACTCTTTCTTGTTGAGTGTATCAAAAGAATTGATTTGTACATATATGAGTCGGTATTATCTGTCAATATAAAACGTTAATGGTAAGTTAAACAGACTAATGGTTAGTATATTATTTTTATTGATTTTATTTGTAGTGCGTAGTATTTTTCGGATCATGGATACACTGCTTACAACAAAAGAATTGGCCGGGCTTCTGAGGCTGAATGAGAAGAAGGTATATCAGCTTGTAAAGGAGGGGAATATCCCTCATGTCCGGATTGCCGGCAAATGGCTCTTCCCTGAGAAGCATGTTATGAGATGGATAGATGAAAATGTGCAGAGGGAAAGAGACATCTTTATCGTCGGAAGCAATGATGTCCTTATGGAAAAACTCGTGCTTCACTATTCTCAGGAACACTACCCGGGATCCGTGGCCTTTTATTCCTCGATGGGCAGCTCCAGGGGGGTGCACGCCCTTTCTTTGAAAAAAGGGCAGGTATGCTGTACACATCTTCTCGACACGGAGACGGGAGAGTATAATCTTCCCTTTCTTGACAGGGTTTTGTCGGGACAGAGATATGTGGTGGTTAACCTGTGGCGCAGGAAACAGGGGCTGATTGTAAGGAAGGGCAATCCAATGGGGTTGCGGGGGCTGGAAGAGGTTATAGAAAAAAAGGCACGATTCATAAACAGGAACGAAGGGTCCGGCACACGCGTCCTCCTGGAATATCTTCTGAAAGAAAAAGGTTTGAACGAAAAAGATATCAACGGTTTTGATAACGAAGTCGACAGTCATATCGATGTGGCCTTGAAAGTCTTTTTCGGCGAGGCGGATGCGGGAGTAGGCATTGAATATGTAACATATCCCCTGGGGTTGGATTTTATCCCGCTGAAAGAGGAGATGTTTGATCTTGTTATTCCCTCGGAGTTATGGTCTACAAGCGTGATAAAAGGATTCATGGAGTATGTGGATCCGGCCAGGATACAAAGCCTGTCCAGGAATCTTCCCGGCTACAACCTGAAGGACACGGGTAAGATCAGGTTTGAGAGTTGAATTGATTACCGACTGGGCGGGGCGTGCCACGCTTCCTTTCTGCGTGCACCCTTCAGGGACGTTTGTTGCGGGCAGTAGCCTGGATGACGGACAAACAGAAGACAGACATTCTTTCCCTCTCTCTGAATAGATTCTGCCATAGCATTTCGCCCGTTTCTCTCCACTTTTTCAATACAGTACATTGTATCTTTTGAACACCCTCATTTGTACATCGCCTTTTTGGAGAGTCTTTATCGTTGTGAGCCGTTAAGGGGAAAGCTGTCGGGAGTGGATTGACACAAAGGCGCATATTGAACAAAATATGATGGTAATGCCAATGTCGATTGAATATGGGTCAGGTAACGACCCTGTTTCTTCCCTCCTCTTTCGCGGTATAGAGCTTTTTGTCCGCTTCATTGATAATTTCTTCAATAGAGTGTGCGTTTTTGAATGCCTCCGCCACCCCGCAGCTCACCGTGACTGTTCCGACCGTCTCAAATGCATGCTCGGATATTTTTTTCCGCAGCTTCTCCGCTGCAACGGCGGCATTCTCTTTCTGCGTTTCGGGGAGAAGGACGATAAATTCTTCACCGCCATATCTGCCGACCGAGTCTGATTTCCTGATGTTGTTTTTCATGATTGAAGCAATACTCGAGAGGACCAGGTCGCCGGTACTGTGCCCGTATGTGTCATTGATGTTTTTAAAGTGGTCGATGTCGATCATGATGAGAGAAAACACCTTTTGATACCGTCTGTATTGTTGATATTCATTTTCAATAAACTGCATTATAGGACCGCGGGCAAACACATCGGTCAGGGCATCGAATGTTGCCATCTTTTCGATCTTTGTATGTGATAACTGATAATATATCGAAAAAATAACGAGCAGGATGAAAAGGGCGATCAGCGCGAGAAAAACATGATAAAATTTGTTATTCAGTTCCGAAAAAGGTGTGCTGTCGGATGCGGCAAAAATGTATGCTACATGTTTCCCCCGGAAGTTTTTTATCGGCAGGAAGGTCAAAACACTCGGAACCGAATCGATATCGAGTTCAACGATAAAGGGAGTTGCTTTTTCCCTGTTTCGGGCAAGTTCGGTTTTTATTTTTGCAACACTCTCCCCGGTCAGTCTCTCTTGCAATACGATGCAATTGTCATTGATCAATCGATCACACATATAATCATTGTCGACAAACCATTCGATATAATTCGACTGTTCGCTTTTAAAGACCTTTTTCTCTACCTGCTCTTTGAGGATGATAAAATTAACCTCTTTATTAAACCTCTCTTTCAACTGCCGGATGATCGTATTCATGGAGACACTGATTTCAGCCGAGCCGACATGTTCATCGTCGACAAAGAGGGGGTATACAAATCGGTAGCCGTTAAATATCTTTCCCTCTTCGAACCCCTTCGCATAGTCTTTCTTATCGTTGACGTACTCCACCGAAGGCCTGATACCCGTCAGGTCGTCTCCGAATCTGTCGGGGCGGTGCATCCTGAGATAGCTCGTGTTATCGCTTTCGTGAAAATGCATTTGTCTGAAATCATATTTTATTAATTGTTCATACAACGGCGATAATTCATCATGCAGCACCTTCCGGCAGCGGTCTTTCCCCGAGGAGTCCTGGGATTTGACGCCGCGGGCAAAGCTTTTCTTTACGTATGGTGTATCGATGTAAAGATGATAAATCATGTCGGCCATATTGGCATACACGCCCAGAATAATCTGGTAATCGTTATTGAGTGAACTGATGTAGTCTTTTTGAATTTTCAGCCTGTTATTCCGGTGAGAGATCGTAAGCAGAACAATCACAATAAGAATCAGAAGAGCAATTCCACACAATAACAGCAATCGAAGATTAATCTTTCCGGATTTTCCCATGATATTGTTACCCGGCGCTTACGCATGCTTTTGGGTGCTGACGAAACCCGGCCGTCGGCACAGTAATGAAAACGTCTCGTTAAAACGGTGAGAACTAAATTGTATTTCGATGGATGCTGAAATACACCGGTGTTTAAAAGGCTGTTCGTATTCTATCATTCATCTCCCTGCGACGCTACACTATTTCAAGACGGATTATGGTACCCGTGAAGGGCGGTTTAAATCTTTTCTATGTTTTCAATTGTTCTTTCATTCTTTACGTCGCCTGTATTAAGCGCTGTTTTCGGCTCGAAAAGCATGACATGGCATTCCTCTTCGGCGACAGGGAGATGTTCAACACCTCTGGGAATAATGAAAAACTGGCCTTCGGTTAAGAGAATATCCCGTTCTTTCAATTTAATAATCAACGTTCCTTTCACCACCATGAATAGTTCGTCTTCGTTTTCATGCTTATGCCATACGAACTCGCCCTTGAGTTTAGCCAGCTTAATATACTGACCATTAAGTTCTCCTACGATTTTCGGACTCCAGAGGGCGCTGAAGAGCGATAATTTTTTCTCTATATCTACAATTTCCATTTGCGATCCTCCACATGTTGATACCGGGTTGGCCACGGGTCCTCCCCGGCGCGGAGAGAAGCGTGACGGTTTCCTCTCATACCGAACGGCGTAGGGAGTTACACGCGGCAAAATTCCCGCCGGGGTAATTCGATAGTGTCTTCTGCCGCTTGTGACACCGGCAAATGCATTTGAACCCGACGGCATTCGTCATGCTGCGGGGAGGGGGCCATACATAACACGAAGCACCCCCGAAGAAACTCGAATGTCATTCTATTCTTTCTCGATTGTAATCTTACGACACCGGGGGGGCGTGTATTCTTCCGCTCCATAAAGAAAGAGATGCATCCGGATGCATACCGGACTTGATTCAAGAGAGATGCAATATTATCAGGAAGTTCTGAGGCCGGTTTCTCCCCGTATGATGACCGGAGGAACGGGGTGCGAATGTCTCGTATCTGTTGAGACAGATTGTAAAGATCTCCTTTCCCGCCTTTAGCCTTAAACGGAGATGAGTTTCCCCGCTTTGATGCATTTATCCCAAAAGTCATTTGCTCCCTTGAGCACCAGGTCTTTGGGGAGGTAATCACGCGCAATATCGTCGAGAACCTGCGGCGACAGTGTTCCTTTTTCCACATACTCTCTTCCGGCCCGGCGTGCAGCCCCCTTTATCTCCTTTAACTGTTCACCGAGGAGCGTATCCATGGCGAGGATATAACTTGACGGGCGGACGACCGCTCCTATAAAACGGGATTGCATATTGCGGCACATTCGCTCTATGTGGTCGATGAGTCCGTCGAAATTATCCCGTTCATAAAAGCCGCACACACTGACCAGGACGATATCGGAAGGATTGCCGCCCTCGTACCTCGTCGGATGCCGATAATGCCCGTCTACAAGTTCGAAATGAGGATCGGCGAGCGGTATCATGCGATCCAGGAATGTTTTTGTCTGCGCGGTCATTCCGTCCACGTAAAGGGGGGTCCCTATCACGATACAATCGGCCCGGCGCGCCTTTTCCATAAGTTCCGGCATATCATCTTTATGAACACACACGCCGGGGGTCTTAACCCAGCAGTCGAAACAGCCCAGGCAATAGTGTATCTTTTTGTTCCGGAGAAAAACCGTTTCCACCTCCGCTCCTGCCTCTCTGGCCCCTTCCAGGAAATTCTCCAGCAATATGTGAGTCATCCCCTTTTCCATATTCGGACTTCCGTTTATTGCGAATATCTTCATTTCCCATCTCCTTAATGCCAGTGGAATTACTGTCTCACCCGTGTTTTAATTTCATTATTATGATGTACAGGGTAAGGCTGAACCCTGTAGCATTACCCACGATTATCGGGAGTGAGTTGATCAGAAGGCCGTAGATCAACCACAGAAAGAGTCCGCTCGCCAGTGTTCCGAATGCCCACAGCGAGAGGTCGAACGTCTTCTTTGTACGGTATATTTTAACAACCTGAGGCGTCATGGAGATCGCGCATATAAACGCCGCAAGGAATCCTATTATCTCCGCAGTTATGTTCATAAATAGTCCTTCATATCGTCTTTTTCAAGGCGTTCCACAATCTTTCGTACATCCTGTGAAGTCCCCCTTTTACAGATAAGGAGGGAGTCTTCTGTTTCCACTACAATAAGGTCTTTCACGCCAATCATCGCTACCAGTTTCTGCGGGCTGTATACAAGAGAATTCGAACTGCCAAAGGATATGACATCTCCTCGCGCCGCGATACCCGATTCGTCCTTGTCAAGGATATCCCACAGCGCGTCCCAGCTTCCTATGTCGTTCCATCCGAAAGTCCCCTCTATCATGAATACATCGCGCGCCTTTTCCATGATACCGTAATCGATGGAAACAGATTGTATATCACGATAGATTTCAGAGAGTACCTCCTGTTCATGCTGTGTCCCGATGGACTTTTCTATTTCAAGAAGTCCTTCGTACAGATCGGGAACCAGCCTTTCTATCATGTGTAATATTGTTGAAGCCTTCCATATGAACATTCCGCTGTTCCAGAAAAATCGTCCCTCTTTGAGAAACGCCTCCGCGGTTGCAGTGTCCGGTTTCTCGCGGAACGATCGCACCTTGTAGATTCCGGCTTCTTCTATAGTGTCGGCGATCTCTCCTCTTTCAATATACCCATACCCTGTTTCGGGCCATTGGGGTTTTATCCCTATGGTGACAAGGCAATCATCTCTCTTCGCCACTTCGTGCGCGGTAGTGAGTGAATCGAGGAAACCTTCCGTGTCGGTGATAAGATGATCGGAGGGGAGCACAAACATGACGGCTTCGGGATTTCTCTTTCGTATATGCATCGCGGCGAGACCGATACATGGCGCAGTGTTTCTTCCCACCGGTTCAATCAGTATGTTCTCAGCCGGAAGATGAGGAAGCTGTTTTCTGATCTCGTCGGAATGGCTCGCGCCCGTGACAATCAGTACGCCATCCTTTTCTACCAGGGGGGTTACCCTCTCCACCGTGTACTGTATGACACTCTTCTCTCCTGTAATGTTCAGCAGGTGCTTTGGTCTTTTTCCCCTGCTCAGGGGCCAGAATCTCGTTCCCTTTCCTCCCGCCATGATTACCGCGTACATATCGTTCTCCATCTCTTTGATCTTATGACTGGCCCGTCTCAACCCTGAGAGCTACAAGTGACTGATTTATATCCATAATAAATAAAATAAGAGAAACAATCAGTGACAGCATACACCCGATAAAGAGGATAATGATCACCCAGACGTTTTCGAGATTCAACAGTGCCGTAATAAACAGTACGATAATGAGTATCGCCGTTAAGAGCAAGCTTATCGAAGCGAAGATGATGGCTGATCGAACCAGCTGTGCCCTCCTCGACAGGATCGACAGCTGAACCGTTATGGCTTCACGAGTATCGTTCTTTGATTCGCGAAGCTCTCGCCAGAGAAACCGCGACCGGTCGACCACTCGACCGAGACGGTTTGTCATACTGAGTAAAAGAAGACCTACTCCTGAAATAAGAATCACCGGTCCGATTGCTATCTGGAGGACCGGTACGAATTCGCTGATAGAAACGTTTGGCATATGTACTCCTCGTTAAGGTCTGATACCCTTTCCACCGGTGTTACGGTACCCGCGTTTGCCGGAACAATATTATGCCCCCAAAAGCTCCTTCAGTGTCCTGGAAAACTGACGCGGATTTTCCAGTTGCGGGCAATGGCCGACATCTTCTAGAATGCGCAATCGGGAACCGTTTATTCTGCTATGGGCATATTCGCCTATCTGACAGGGAAAAATCGTATCTTCTTTTCCCCAGATAATGTTGACCGGAACGGGTGTTCCGATGAACAGATCATTCAGAATAATCGAACCGTTATTGGCGATTGATTCATCTAGAGACTTTTCATCTACGATATCGTACAGGATCTTTTTGTACCAGTCGTGATTGTCAATCATTTCCTTTATCAAATATTCTCTTACAAATACCGGGAGCTTGATCTGATTAAAGAAGATCCGCTCCCTGAATATCTCATATTCCTGTTCGGATTGAATCAGAAAGGGGGACTTATCTTCAAAGATCTCTTCATAGAAGGTATTATAATTGTCTACGACAAAACCGGCGGAGTCGATCAGCGTCAACGACTTCACTTTTTCCGGGTGTCTCACAGCCAGATGTGCGCTGATTGCGCCTCCCATGGAATTGCCCGCCAGATGGACCGTCTCCACGTTGAGCGATAACAGGAAATTCTCAAGCCATCGTATATACTCTCGTATTCCATAATGACGGTCGTAAACCTTCTCGCTGTTGCCGAATCCCGGAAGTTCCGGCATGATGATATCATATGTTTCGGAGAGTGTTTTTGCGGCGAAATAGAAGCTTTCTTTCATATCGCAAAATCCGTGAAGATATACGATTGTCTCGTTCTTTCCCTGCCGGATCTCATCCCAGGAGATGGAAACCTCCCCGTTGTGTACCCTGTTTGTTACGCCCAGGGTTCTTGCAATGTTTTTCAGATATCGATCCATCAACAGTTTTCCGACAGATGCTTTCATCGTAAATGTATTCATTGTAATCCCTGTATTGTACAGTTCTCAACGATTCCGGTGTCTTAAGACTCTTCTGCCGTTTCGATCTCCTCTGAAAAGGGTATGGACAGTTCGTATGCCCCCTCTCTGACAACGGCATGGACGGGGAAGGGCACCTTCTCAAACACCTTGAGCATGGGTTTGTTTTCAGTAAGGACATCAGCGGTAAATCCCTGGATTCCGCGTTTTCTTGCTATGGTGATTAATGTTTGAAGC